>ERZ781272.339-NODE-339-length-39311-cov-13.872351_pt1 | contig 39311 bp, 32 predicted proteins | sample MGYA00375850_ERZ781272 | MGnify/ENA primary metagenome ERZ781272 (study PRJEB29790, sample SAMN06051246) | human gut metagenome | host: Homo sapiens | place: USA: Cincinnati, Ohio | collected 2013-06-21 | study: EMG produced TPA metagenomics assembly of the Gut...
TAGCTGAAAGCTTTACCGAACCCCTGGTCTAACCAGGGGTTTTCTAAAACAAAAAAAGATGTCCCCCGGGGACACCTTAATTTGCTACCGTACTACAGATTAACTTAATCACTTTGTTATATAAGTTAATCTTCCGTTTGGTCTGATATTATCATTATTTCTTTAAACTTTACTTCTATAATTCTTTCGATTTCTGCTCTTTCTTCATCTGTAAATACTTTCTCATTTCTTTTCATATCTTCTTTAATTAAATTTTTTATGTATTCTGAAAAACCATTATGAGATAATGCAAAAATTATTAATTTTTTCTCTGATTTTTTAAAGCTTACTGAATGTATAAATCTCACATCTTCAAACTTCCTTCAATTCATTTAATATATTTTTCTTTAATTAATACAAAAGCCTTTTTCACTATAAATATAAATTTTATATAAAACTTTCTTATTAAGGAAATTACTAACATAATCCAAATTATCCTTCTAATATTAAAACCAGCATTTTCAGCAGCTGCCATTCAATATAATAAAAAAGGAAACATTAAAGAAAAAATCATAATATCTAAAAAATCATTAATTAGTTTAAAAACATTTATTTTAAAATCCTCTCTCATTAACATTACTCCACTACTTAGAAAAATAGCTACTATAAAAATGCACATAACAGTTGCTCCATAATTAAATTCATTCCAATCAATCATTTTATTACCCTCTTTCTTTGTTTTTTATATTTAAAAAGATGTCCCCGGGGGACACCTTATTCTTTCTTTCCCTATATTAAATTCATCTTGTCTAGCGGAATAATTGTATACTCACTTAATTCTTTATATAAACCCTTTTTATAAATTAAATTAAAGTTTAGAAATGAAAAAAATGCTTCTTTTATGCTGAAAATATATACAGTGTGTTTTTGAAAAAGGATATATATTATTCCAAAAACACACATATAAATTAAATTTTCAATAATAAAATATTTATATAGATTAAATCTAAATATACTTATATTGATATCACTAAATACAATATGGATGTTATAAATAAATAAAAAAATTAATGTAATAATAAAAATATACTCTATAATCATATAAAAAATTAGAATCACTACATCATATTTAAATAAGTATCTTTTCATTTTACCCCCTTCAATTAAAAGATATCCCCCGGGGACACCTTTATTTTTTATTATTTATCTCTTTATGTATTTTGAAAAATTATCATTTTCCTAAAAGTGTTCCCGGGGAACACCCTTTATTTTAAATCTTTAAAAACTAAATCATCTATAGCTACTTCATAAAATCTAGACAATGCATATAGTTCCTTATAAGTTACAGAAGCTTTTCTTGTTTCAATTTTTCTTAATCTTTCTTCCGTTATCCCTGTGTTTTTATAAATGGTTTCAAATTTAAAGTGTTTTTTGCATCTTACTCTTTTTAAGTTATTTGCAATTCTTTTTAATTCATACTCTAACATGCTACTGCTTTCCTTTCCACAATCAGCTCTTCTAAACTTACATTTAAAACTTCTCCAAGGGTTATTATTGTATCAAGCTTAGTCATTTTAAACCTTTCTTGTTCTATAGAAAATATAGTGCTTTTAGCAATCCCACTTTTTCTTGCTAGTTCGTCAACTGAATATCCTTTTCTAATTCTATTTATTTTTAGTTGCATAGCTAAATTTACTTTTTCTCTTATTTCTACCATAATTATAATCACTCCTCCTATTATAAAAGGTGTCCCCCGGGGACACCTTTATAAATTCACTCTTCCTAAATTGTATGCAAAAAAATAAAACTAACTTATTTGCTAGCTTTTTTTCTTGAAATTACAGCCAATGCTGCTATTGATAGGACTACTATTGATATTAATAATCTTAAAGAATCATCCCCTGTTTTTGGTACTTCTACAGGTATTTTTTTATTCTTTAGTTCTGCTTTAACTATTTCTCCATTTTCCTTAATTTCAAATTCTCCTACTTCTGTAGAAAGTTCATAGCCTTCGGGAGCCGTAGTTTCATAGAATTTATATTTACCATACTCTAATTCAAATCTATTACCTTGGGAACTTGATATAAACTCTATAACCTTTCCTTTGTTAAATCCTTCAATACACTCTATTTTTATATTTGCACCATCTATCAATTTTCCAGTTGATACATCTGTTTTAGAAAAATCTAAAGTTCCTGATATTCTCTTATTTTTTAGCTCCGCTTTAACAACTTCCTTTTCTTTAATTTCAAATGTACCAATTTCTTCATTAATAACATATCCTTCAGGAGCTAAAACTTCTTTAAATTCATATTTCCCTACAGGAAGTTTGAATTTATTACCTTCTTTTGAAGATACAAATTCTAGCTTTATCTGATTGTTATGGTCTTCTAATCCTGTTATTGTTATTTTAGCACCTTCTATTAAATCGCCAGTTGTTACATCTGTTTTAGAAAAGTCAACTCCACCTTCCTTAACTTTATTTGTTGCTGATAGTTTAACTATTTGTTTATTTTCCAATATTGAAAAATACAGTTTATCTTCATCATTAACAATATAATTGTTTGGTGCTTTGACTTCTTTAAAGTAATATTTTCCTGCTTCTAAATTTTCAACTACTATTTTTCCATCTTTGTTTGTAGTATATTTTGATATTAATTTCTCACCATTATAAAGTTCAAACTCTGCTCCTTCAAGCGGTCTTTTAGTGTCCTTGTCTAACTTTATAATTTCTACACTACCTCGAATTTTTTTGTTTTGAGCTTTAAGTTCAATAGTCTTGCCATTTTCAGTTATTTCAAATTGTATCTTTTTATTATTATGAATGTAATTCCAAAGTGGAGTTATTTCTTCAGCTACATATTTTCCGTATTGTAAGTCTTTTAAGTTTATTTCTCCATTTTTATCTGTAGTTTCTGTCCATTTCTTAGCTTTCATAAATCCATCAGTACAAGTAATTTTGAATTTTACTCCTGGTAGAGTTATCTTGTTATTTTCCTGATCCACTTTTATAAGCTTTAGTTTTCCTTTAATTCTTTCATTTTTAATATTGTAAGTTAATGTTTTATTATCTTCTCTTATCTCTACTTTCCATTCATTATTGTTTAAACCATAACCTTCTTTAGTTTTAAGTTCTCTAATGGTGTAATCTCCCCAGTTAAGAAGTTTACTTAAAGCGTGTCCATTTTTATCTGTTGTTAGTTCTTCTACTAACTTATCTTTAAAATCAAAAATACCAAACTTAATATCTTCTAATTTTAATCCTGGTATTTCTCCATCTTCTTTATTTATTTCAATTTTTCCTTTGATAATTTTATTTTTATGCGTTATTTCTATAGTTTCTAAATCTTTAGAAATAGTAATCGGATATTCTTGTTCATTAAGAGTATATTTGTGAGGTGCTTTAGTTTCTTTTAAAACATATTCTCCAAATCTGTGTAGTCCACTTGTTGCCGTACCATCAGTTCCAGTAACTAACTTCTCAACTACTTTACCTGAAGATTTTTCTTTTAATTCAAACTCTGCACCTACAAGCTTTTCTCCTGTTTCAATATCAGTTTTAGTTATCTTAACTTTTCCCTTTATTGTTTCATTCTGAACATTTTCTTTAGTTGTAGAATTGCTTGGTAAAACTTCTATACGCTTTGTTTTAAAGTTGTTTATATAACCTGGTGCTGGTTCTAATTCAACTAAATCATAAAAACCACTTTCAATGTTTTCAAATCTTATCTTACCATTTTTAGTTATAGCTTCAGCAACTATAGATCCATCATTAATGTTCTTTAATGCAAATTTAGCACCATCTATAAGTTCCCCTAAATCATTAGTTTTAGTAAGTTCAAAATTACCTTTTGTGTTCCATGTTATATTAGCAAAGTCTTTACTTTCAGCATCAGTTGCAATTTGATCCCATTTTGCAATATCTTGAACATCATCTCTAGGGCTTTTATATACTACTACTTTAGCCCCTATAACACTTCCCCTTGCACCTATTTTAACTTCACATTGTTTAGCATTTTTAGGAACTACTACTCTAAAGTTAGTATTCATAGGTACTTCTTCTACGTAATCTCCATTTTCTAGCTGATATCTTACTCCATCTACTTCTGTTTTCATTTTCATTTGAAATTTTGCTTCTTCTATTGCTCCTGTTACATTAACTGTAAAATAATCTGTAACATAGTTTTCTCCATCAAACGTAGCTTCTAAATCTGTTTGAGAAAAATTAACACTTATAGTTTGAGTATCACTTCCATTTATAGAGTCCCAGTATAAGTCTCTAAAATAGTTTGTCATTTCCATATCTGCATATAGTGTTCCTTTTTCTCTTAAAAATGCTGTTTCTAACACATAAGGTCTATTAACATAAGCCCAAAAAGCTGTTTGTGTTATCATAAAATCTTTTTTATCATCACCAGTAAAAGACTTGTTAGGGTAACCATTTTTGAGTACTCTATAAGCAACATCATCTAACAATTCACCTTCATCAAAATCTATACTTGGAGGTGAGTTTTTCATAGAGTTCATACAGTAAACTACATTTCCATATTCATCATGTTTAATATGAGTTCCTTTCCCTAGTTCTGCATCTTCAGGATGCCAAGTAATCTCATAACCTGTGTCTTCTCCACTGTCAATAACAAGTGCTTGTGCTATACTAGGTGGTATTAATGTAATTGAAACAGCAAGGCAAGCTATAGCTGCAATTATTTGTTTACTTTTCTTTAAAAATTTTCTCACTTCTTTTCCTCCCTAATTTAAAATTGATAATACTATTTCTTATTTTTATAATAAATACACCATTTTTAACTCCCCCTTAATATAAAATCTATATATAAAGACACTTACACTAATACAAATGTCTTTAATATCTATGAAAAAAAGTGTCCTCAAGGGACACCTTTTGTCTATTCATTACTTCACAATATCTTAGTATTGAGAATATAGGTCATGATGAAAGGTATATTCTGCCTATATTCTATACGTGATGTACTACGCATTTTCTTAGCTCCCCTTCCTATATAAGTTGCATATTATAATTTCCATTACAAAAAATAACTTTGAAAGGAGGATATTCTATGAAAAAATATATTTGTATATTATTAATTTTAATAGGATTAACATTTAATCCGTTTATTTCAACAACTGCATTTGCTAAAAATGTATTTACAGAAGGTATTTATAAAGCAAGCGATTTTAACTTATCATATAATGATACTTATTTTGTGCAGAATGTTTCATCTAATAACAGCGCTCTTATTACTGTTTACAATGAAAATCAAATTGTTTTACAAAGTATTCGTTTAGCCCCTAAATCAGCTAAATTTAATTTGATACCTCTTAAATCCGATTATAGAGTTGTGATAGTTGGAACTGGTCAAATATTCATTGATAAAGATACCAAATAAGTTCTTTTATCATTTTATTGTCATATGAGTATACAATCTTGCGTAAGTATCCTCATATGACGTTTTATCTACTTTATTAAGTTCAAATATTTTATGATTTTCTTAGTTAATACTCTCTTAGTATTGCGAATTATTGCTTATAATTAAATGTGAAACACTTTTCATCATCTTCTATTATTTTAATAACATATTTTCACGCCCTCGATCATCTATAACAACAAAACCATTGTCATCTATTTGTTGCCTACTTTGTCTGTAATTTGCTAAAACTTTGTATTCAGCTCCAAATTTAAAAGGTGTATATCCTATAGATTGTATAATATATTTTACTTTCATAAAATTCCTCCTTATTATCTACAAACTTTCTTAGAATTACGGCATAAAAAATACCGCAACTTAATTTCTGAATAGTGCGGTATCCTCTTTTATCTATATTTAATTTTATCTTCGTAATATATTAAAAATGTGAATTAAAAGCTATGTTAACTTTGCCAATGAAATTTCTTTCTCTAAAACATCAGCAAATCTCTGAATATAATTCCCAAGTGTCCCCAACCACTTCATAACTTCATTATCATTTTTATATCTATTAGGTTCTTCCCTAATTTTTATAACCTTTTTCATTATATCAATATCTAGAACTAAATTGTTGTCTAAAGCCCATTTTCCTGCTTTTGTTTTAGAAATTATTTTACCTGTTTTAAGTGTATAAATACATCTTGCAATATCCAAAAGCCAACCTGCCGAGTATAAATTTCTTTCTGTTATGACTGCAAATTTTCTTATTATCTCATAATGTTTTGAAACAGCTTCTATAATTTCTTCTTTTGTTGGATAGATGAAGTTGTTTCTTACTTCATTACCATATAACAAATTTCCATGCTCAATCAACTCTACCATGGAAAAAGGATCAACATAGTGCCTATCTATTATTCTTTGACCACTTGTACCCCAATATACAACTGTATCAGGAATATCATTAATAAATGCTTCAAGTGTTAAGAAACTACCCTCAAATGAGCGAAAATATGAATTGTTTCTATACTCATTTAAAAGTTCTTGTCTTAAGTTAAGCAATTGTTCTGCTTGTTTAGCAGAAATTTTAGTTTCTGTTAAGCACAATATATCAATATCACTCCATCCATCTTTAAAATCTTCAAGCACAATTGAACCATAAAGATATATAGAAGGTTTATTATCCAATAGAATGTTTGCTATATAATTTTTCATTATCTCAATTGACTGTTCCATTGCTAACTTCCCCCATTTTTTAATCTCCACTACTTCCCCATTATTTACTATGATTTTCCACTTATAATTTATTTATCAGCTCTACCAAGCTGAAATAATTATGAAAGGCAGAATTTAATATGAAAGATTTTGATGGATTTTTGAAAACTCTTGACTCAAAAGATTGGTCATTAGTTGCAGGTTGTTTTTCTTTATTTGTATCCATCCTATATCTCCCCTCTTTTAGATTTACCATGATAAACTTATTCTTTGAGGTGAATTGTTTGTCTTGGTATGTTTTAATAATATCATATTTAAGGATAAAATCAAAACAATGTTATATCCTTTTTTTAGGATAATATGAAGAACATGAAACAAATTTATTTGCTGCTGAATTTTTAATATATGATGTGGATCCTGTTATACTTGAGGGATACTCTATTAACCAATTAGCTGCTTATTATGAAGTACCTATTGATTTAATAGAGTTGAAAAAGCAAATTCAAGTTAACTATTATTGTAGGTCTTAACTGACCTTATATATTTTTTATCATTACAAAGAACATACATTCGCAAAGAAGGAGGTGCTTTTATGTTAAAAGCAGCAATATACGCTAGGTATTCTAGCGACAACCAAAGAGAAGAATCTATAGAGGCTCAAATTAGAGCTATAAATCAATATGCTAAAGCTAATAATATACGGATAGTAAAAACATACATTGATGAAGCTAAATCAGCCAAAACAGATGATAGACCTAATTTTACTAGAATGATTAAAGAATCTTCTCTTGGGTTATTCAATATGATAATAGTCCATAAACTCGACAGATTTGCCCGCAACAGATACGATAGTGCATTCTATAAAAAGAAACTTAAAGATAATAGTGTTAAAGTTGTGTCTGTTCTAGAACACTTAGATGATAGTCCAGAATCAATTATGCTTGAATCCGTTCTAGAAGGTATGGCCGAATACTACTCTGTCAACTTAGCAAGGGAAGTCATGAAGGGAATGAAGGAAACAGCTCTACAATGTAAACACACTGGAGGTACTCCAGCTTTAGGATATGATCTCAATAAAGATAAAACTTATAAAATTAACGAATCTGAAGCTAAAATAGTGCAGAAAATTTTTAAAATGTATTCTGATGGCAATAGCTATAATACTATAATAGACACACTGAACAATGATGGATATAGAACTAAGAGGGGAAATTTATTCGGCAAGAATAGCCTTTATGATATTCTAAGAAATGAGCGTTATACAGGAGTTTATATTTATAATCGTTCATCATCAGAAACTAATGGTAAACGCAATTCTCATGCTTATAAACCTGATGATGAAGTTATTAAAATTAAAGGTGGTATGCCTCAAATAATATCTTATGATGTGTGGGAACAAGTAAAAAAGAAAATGGATGCCAATAAAGTTAATAGAGCTGCTAATTCAGCTAAAACAATTTATCTTTTGAGTGGTCTCATATACTGTGGCAAATGCGAAAAATCCATGACAGGAAACAAAAAGTATGCTGGCAGAAATAAAACTTTATACGAGACATATGAGTGCTCTACTCGCAAAAGAACCCATGATTGTGATATGAAATCTATTAATAAGCAATACATCGAGGATCTTGTAATAAACTATTTATATGATAATTTATTCACTTCCAAGGCTATTGAGAAAACTATAAAGAAAATAAAAGAAAATGCCTTAAAACAAAATAAAGAAATAGCTGAGGATATAAAACAATTTTCAGCTGAACTTTCATCAATAGATACTAAAATAAATAACATAACAGATGCTATTGCAAATGGAATGTTCCATGAATCAATGAAAACTAAACTAGATGAATTGGAAAATAGAAGGTCTGTTATATTTATAAGATTGGAAGAAGCCAAAAGAGAATCTCTATTAACCTCTCCTAGCGAAGAACTTATAAGAAAATATCTTGAAAAAGATTCCAATATAAAAGAAAAAAGCCTGGAAGAGCAAAAGCTCATACTCCAAGCGTATGTGTCTAAAGTTATTGTAAATGAAGACACAATCGCAATAAATACGATTGTGAGTTTTGATGGTGGAGGCGAGGGGAATCGAACCCCTGTCCGAAAGCCAAACTCCTAAAGCATCTCCGAGTGCAGCCAGATGATTTAACATTCCCTCCATGAAATGCCCATTGGCAGGCTTTTCACTTTAGTAGCTTCATGAATTCCGTTCATAGGTCAAAGCTTTCCTACGCTCGGTTCCCCACTAATCGACGCCCTATCCTAAGCCGTGGGACTCAAAGGTAGAACGAACAGCTATATTAAGCTGCTAATGCAAAATTATCTTCTGCGTTTACATTTAGTGCATCGTTTTTTAAGGCGGGCCCATACTTCCCTCCACTCGCTTCCTTAGAACTCCGTACCCCCGTCGAAACCATTGCGCCCCCATGTTATGGGATTTAACGCAGAGGTAAAAGTCTCTGAAACTTTGTTTGTTTTGCTCCACATATTCAATTTTTAAAAATCTTAGTAAGTTTTGTTTCTTACTGACACTTATTATAATACATTAATCAGCCACTTTAATCAATAGGTAACTGTAACTACTCATTGAAAAGTTTATATTATCATACTAGTTGTTTCCTTCGTTATATATAGTATGCCTTATTTAGAAGATGTTATTCATATTTTTTAATTTTGAACTAAAACACATACAAGAAGATTTTATCTAGTATGTGTTTTAGTATTTTAAGATTTAGTTATGCCTGCATAAGGTCAAAGAAGCTTACCTGATCGCTTTCTGTCATGCCATTTAAACAGCCAAATTTTCTAAGAAGATCTACTGCTGCATTTCCAATTTTTGCACGTTTCTTTAGATTGTCTATAGAGCTTATTGGTGGATCTTCATGTACAGCATTGTAAATAGATTCAGCAGCTACATTTCCCATACCTGATATACTATTTATAGGAGGTCTTAGTCCGTCTTCCTCCATTTTAAATTTTGTAGCATCCGATTTATACAAATCAATAGGAAGGAACTTTATACCTCTTTCATACATCTCTAAAACTATTTCTAAATCATCATACATATCCTTATCCTTTGGTGCTGCATCATTACCTTGATCACTTATTTCCTTCATCTTTTCTTTTACTTTTTCTTTTCCGAAAATCATGAATTCAGCATCAAAAGCTTTAGCTCTTATAGTGAAATACGCTGTATAATAAGCTTTTGGTATATGAACCTTGAACCAAGCAATTCTAAAGGCCATCATTACATAAGCAGCTGCATGGGCTTTAGGGAACATGTATTTTATCTTTCTACAAGAATCTATATACCATTCAGGTACATCATGCTCTCTCATATTCTTTTCATAGGCTGCCCATTTCTCAGGATCTTTTAGGGCCTTACCTTTACGTACAAGTTCCATTATTTTAAAGGATGTATTAGGATCTAGTCCTTTCTTAATAAGATAAATCATTATATCGTCTCTTGTACATACAGCTTCACTTAGTGTAACTGTTCCTGCATCAATAAGGTCCTTAGCATTTCCAAGCCACACGTCTGTACCATGGGACAATCCTGATATACACAAAAGGTCTCCAAAAGTTTTTGGAAGAGTATCTACAAGCATTCCTCTAACGAATTTAGTACCAAACTCAGGAACTCCAAAAGTCCCTACCTTAGAATTTATCTGATCTGGAGTTACACCAAGAGCTTCTGTTGATGAAAATAGCGACATAGTATCTTTATCATCAAGTGGTATCTTTTGAGGATCAACTCCAGTAAGATCTTGAAGCATTCTTATTACAGTAGGATCATCGTGACCAAGTATATCAAGCTTTAGAAGGTTTTGGTCTATGGAGTGGTAATCAAAGTGCGTCGTTATAATATCTGATTCAGGGTCATCAGCTGGATGCTGTACCGGACAGAATTCAAATATCTCTCTTCCCTTAGGAACTACTATGATTCCCCCTGGATGCTGACCTGTAGTTCTTTTTACTCCAGTACAACCCTTTGAAATTCTAAGAACCTCTGCTTTATTTACCTCTTCATTCTTTTCATCAAAATACTTTCTTACATAACCAAAAGCTGTTTTATCAGCTATTGTTCCTATAGTACCTGCCTTAAATGTAGTTCCCTTACCAAAGATAACCTCTGTGTATCTATGTGCTTTAGCTTGATATTCTCCAGAGAAGTTTAAGTCTATATCAGGCTCCTTATCTCCATTAAACCCAAGGAAAGTTTCAAAAGGTATATCCATACCGTCCTTATCCATCATTTCTCCACATATAGGACAAGCTTTATCTGGCAAGTCAAAACCGTTTTTCAGGCCATAATCTTTAAAATCCGAGTACTTGCATTTAGGACATCTGTAATGAGGCGGTAATGCATTTACTTCTGTTATCCCCGTCATATAAGCAACAACGGAAGAACCTACAGATCCTCTGGAACCAACGAGGTATCCATCTTCATTAGACTTCCACACAAGCTTTTGGGCTATGATATACATTACTGAGAATCCATTCTTTATTATAGAATCAAGCTCCCTATCAAGTCTATCTTGAACAATATCAGGAAGAGTATCCCCGTAAAGTTCATGAGCCTTTCCATAGGCTATATCCTTTATTGTCTGCTCACAACCTTCTATGTGCGGTGGACATTTTTCGGGAGAAATAGGGCTTATCTGCTGACACATATCAGCTATCTTGTTTGTATTCTCAACAACAACTTCATAAGCTTTTTCACTACCTAAATATGAAAACTCTTCAAGCATCTCTTCAGTTGTTCTAAGATATAATGGTGCCTGATCATCAGCATCCTTAAAGCCTTGACCTGCTTCTAATATACGTCTGTATATTTCATCCTCAGGATCCATAAAGTGAACGTCACCTGTAGCAACTACCGGTTTATTAAGTTTTTCACCAAGTTTTATGATCTTTCTATTTATATCTTTTAAAGTTTCCTTACTTTCAACTTGCTCAGTTCTAATCAAATAATCATTGTTTCCAAGGGGCTGAATCTCTAGATAATCATATTTTGAAGCTATTTTTTCAAGGTCATCATCAGATTTTCCCATCATCACAGCCTTATATACCTCACCCTCACTGCAGGCGCTCCCTAGGATAAGTCCTTCGGAATATTTTTCATACATGCTTATAAGTATACGAGGCTTTTTGTAGAAATAATCTAAATGAGAATATGATACTAATCTATAAAGATTCTTAAGTCCTGTATAATCTTTTGCAAGAATTATAGCATGATATGTCTTACGCTTTTTATATTCTATCTTAGCTGCTTCCTCACATAAAGCACACTTATTTATATCATCAATAGTCTCAGCGCCTTTTTCTTTAAGTTTATCAATCATTATATTAAATACTTTTACAGTAGTATCTACGTCATCTAAAGCTCTGTGGGCAACTAATACTTTTATACCAAGATTCTTAGCAATTCTGCCAAGCTTAAAACTCTTGTACTCATAAAAAATATCTTGAGCCAAAGGAAGTGTATCTATATATGAAAAGTCAAAATCATAACCTAAAGCTTTAGCATTATACTTTAAAAATCCTATATCAAATTCTGCATTATGAGCAACTAATACGCTGCCCTCAATGAATTCAAGCATCTTAGGGAATACTTTATCTATAGTTTCTGCATTCCTTACCATATCATCAGTTATGTTTGTAACTTCCACTACTCTTGGTGGAATAGGCTTCTGTGGATTTACAAAAGTACTAAAAGAATCTATTACCTTGCCATCATTAACTTTCATTATACCTATTTCCGTTATTTTTTCAGTTACAGGCGAAAAACCTGTGGTTTCTAGGTCTAACACACAATAGGTAGTGTCTATACTTTGACCTTTTGAATTGACTACAGATGGATTCCTGTCTGGTGCTAAATAAGCCTCTACTCCATAAATCACTTTCATATTAGGATTATCTCTTCCTAAAAGCTTATGAGCATCTGGGAAGGACTGAACAACTCCGTGGTCAGTTATGGCTATGGACTTCATTCCCCAGCTCATAGCCCTCTTGATTAAGTCAGCAGCACCTGTCATTCCATCCATCTGACTCATCTTGGTATGCATATGAAGCTCTACTCTCTTCACCTCTGCCTTATCCTTCCTTGTTATCTTCATAAGGCCTCCACTTTCAATTATAGTGTTAGCTATAACTTCTACTTCACCAGAAAATTTACTGTAACCTGCATTTCCACGAAGCTTTACTCCCTTAGCCTTTTTAATCTTTGACTCTACGGTTTCAAACTGTTCACCTTTTACAAAGGATTTGCAGGTTATAGATCCAGAACCATCATATAAGTCAAAGGAAATCAATACTTTTCCGCTTCTTAATTCCCTTGTTTCTATATTGGATATCTCACCTTCTAAGACTATATTTCCTTCATCCTGTGTGATATCAACTATCTTCACTACTTGATCCTTTATATTAGCATTTCTTCCGTATATTAAAAGTGTATTTTCCTTCTTGCCTTCCTCTTTAACTTCAGACTCACTTACCGGTTTAGGTGCTTTATTTATAGCAGCCTGCTGAGATTTTATCTGCTTTTGAATAGCTAGAAGTTCTTTCTTCTCTTCCTTTTCCTTAATTTTCATAAGTTCTTCATGACTTACATCATCAGAAAAATTTATCCTGTAAGACATACCGCAAAAGTTTTTTATAGCTTCTTGAAGTTCCTTATCATAATTGAGCTTTTTAAAAATATGGGATACAACTACTTTGAATTTTAGGCTTATCTCATTTTCATTTATATCATAATCACAGTCATTTACTGCAGCTTTAAGAAGTGGATGCCTATCTGAAATCAAAAGTATTACATTTTTAATTTCATTTTCTATATGCTTCCTATCAACTTCATCAGTATACTTAATAGCTGTTTTAGAATCAGATAATATAAATCTCTTTTTTATAAAATTATTGAAAGCTTCAATCTCTCTTATAGCAATGTACTTGCTTGAAATAATCCTTATAACAAGGCTATTGGTCTTTTTCATTAAAGTTACATTTTCTATAAGAGCATCGCCTATGCTGCTTCCACCACTAAAATCACTAAAAATTTCATATACTCTATTCATCTTCACTTTAAACCTTCCTTAAAAGATTTCTAGTATGTATTTTATATTTTAACATTTCAAAAGAAATAAGTCATGAAAAATAATATCCATTAAATTTTCTATGGATGACGCAAAAGAAAAGAGTGTGCTATAAAATGATTTACACATCTATAAACACACCCTTTATTTCAAATTTTTCTATGCTCTATCTATATCTTTCCTTCATTTCTCTCTCTATGTCTCTCTTATGAGCCTTTTCAAGCATAGCATCACGCTTATCGTAGTTCTTCTTACCCTTTGCAACACCTAGTGCAACCTTAACTCTTCCACGCTTTAAATATAAAGATAATGGAACTAAGGTATACCCTTCCTGTGCTGTGGCTCCCAAAAGCTTTAAAATTTCAGCCTTGTGAAGAAGAAGCTTACGCTTTCTTAAAGGGTCTACATTGAATATGTTTCCCTGTTCATATGGGCTTACATGCATATTATTTATAAAAATTTCTCCATTATATATATCAGCATAGCTGTCCTTAAGGTTCGCTCTGCCGTTTCTTATGGATTTAACCTCTGTACCTACTAGTTCTATTCCAGCTTCATAAACTTCCTCTATGAAGTAGTCATGTCTTGCTTTTCTATTTTCCGCTAAAGTTTTATTATTGTTCTTTTCTCCTGTTTTAGCCAATATAATCACCTCTATATCATCTGTGATACTTAATTATATTATATATAGGATTAATTATCAACTAACATGAGGTTAATTTCTATTTAGTGAAGAGTAATTTGAGTGAAGAGTTAAGAGTTCGGAGGGGATTCGGTTGTTGTGAAGGATTTGAAGTTAGATGAATAACTTTTAATTAGGAAGTTAATAATTAGGATAAATTGAGTTTAGGACGGTGAGTTATTGTGATTGGGCCTATAGTTGAGCAGAGTATTGAATTTGGTGTTGATATTGTTGAGTATTATAAATGGCTTATTTATGAGAAAAAGGAATTTGTTTTATCTAAGCAAATTCTTAGAAGTGGGACTAGTATTGGTGCTAATGTTCATGAGGGGAATTTTGCTGTTAGTCGAAATGATTTTATATACAGAATGCAAATTGCTCTGAAAGAAGCCTCCGAAACAGAGTACTGGCTTATAATTCTAGCAAAAACTGGTTTTTTACCACAAAATTTTCATTCTCTAAAAAATAAATGCACTAGCCTAAAAAAGATGCTAATCTCAACCCTAAACACAGCTAAAAATAAAAATTAATCTCTCCCCTCCCCAGAAACTTCATCCACTCCTATTTTTTTGCTCAACTCTTCACTCTTATCTACGTCACTCTTAACTAATCCCTATATCTCCTAAAACTCCATCCACTCCTATTCCCTGCTTAACTCTTCACTCTTATCTACGTCACTCTTCACTAAAAACAAAAAAGAACTCACACCTTTACGGTTGAGTTCTTTTCTTGTTTTTACTACTTGCTCTTTGGCACGCCTTCCCAGTCCTTTAAGAATCTTTCGATTCCTGCATCTGTTAATGGGTGCTTAGTCATTTGAAGTAATACGTTGTAAGGAACAGTTGCTATATGAGCACCAGCTCTTGCAGCTCTAGTTACGTGCATTGGGCTTCTTGTGCTTGCAGCGATTATTTCTGTTTCTATTCCATGTATTTCAAATATATCTACGATTTCTTCTATTAGGTTCATACCTTCCATTCCGATATCGTCTAATCTGCCTAAGAATGGGCTTACATATGTAGCACCAGCTCTTGCTGCAAGTAATGCTTGAGCAGCTGAGAATATTAAAGTTACGTTAGTCTTTATTCCTTTAGATGAAAGGATCTTTGTAGCTTTAAGTCCTTCTACAGTCATTGGTAATTTTATAACTATGTTCTTGTGGATTTTCACTAATTCATCAGCTTCTGAAACCATACCTTCTGCTTCAAGGCTTATAACCTCTGCACTTATTGGTCCATCTACTATATTAGTGATCTCTGTTATAACTTCTTTAAAATCTCTTCCTGACTTTGCAATTAGAGATGGGTTAGTAGTTACTCCACAGATAATTCCCATGTCATTAGCTTTTTTTATTTCTTCAACTATGGCTGTATCGATAAATAATTTCATCGTTATCCCTTCCTTTTCTTAAAAATTCCATGTTCATTATAACATTATTATAAAAATTTTTAAAGTTTATAATTCTTTTCTTTGTTTTACACAATATTGTGGTAACAGTAAAAGGGAGGTAAAATCCTCCCCTTTATATTATCTTACAAATTGAACGATCTTTCCTAAAAGTATTCCAAATACTCCGAAGTCAGCATCTGAGAATGTTGATCCTGCAAATCCTAATCCTCCAAGTACTGGCATTAACAATGCTGGTAAGAAAGTTATTAATAATCCGTGTGCGAAAGCTCCAATTATAGCTCCTCTTCTACCACCTGTTGCGTTACCGAATACACCTGCTGTAGCTCCACAGAAGAAGTGAGGTACAACACCTGGAAGTATTGCTGGAGCGCCTAATGCCATTAGTATGAATAATCCTACTATACCTCCAGCGAAACTTGATAAGAATCCGATAAGTACTGCATTTGGTGCATATGGGAATACTACTGGACAGTCTATTGCTGGTTTTGCATTTGGAACTAACTTCATTGCTATTCCTCTGAATGCTGGTAATATTTCTGCAAGTATTAATCTAACACCTGAAAGTATTACGTAAACTCCACCTGCAAAAGTGATTGCTTGAATTAATGCATAAACTATAAAGTTTTGTCCTTTGCTTAATTCTGATTCAATAAATGTTTGTCCTGCCGCAAATGCAACTATTAAGTAAAGTATGCTCATTGTTAAACTAATTGCTACTGATGTATCTCTTAAGAAAGTTAAGCTTTGAGGAACGTTCATTTCCTCAGTTGATTTTGATCCTTTTCCTACTAACTTACCAACCCAAGCTGATAAAATATATCCAAATGTTCCAAAGTGTCCGAATGCAACATCATCTACTCCAGTTATCTTTCTCATTGTTGGTTGAGCTAAGGCTGGCATAACTGCCATTATAAATCCTAAAACAACTGCTCCTATTACTATTAGAGGTACTCCTGTTACTCCACCTGATACTAATATAACTGCTATCATACAAGCCATATATAAAGTATGGTGTCCTGTTAAGAATATATATTTTAGCTTAGTAAATCTAGCTATCAATATGTTAGCTAACATACCAAATGCCATTATAAGTGCTGTCTGACTACCAATGTCTTTTAATGCAACTGCAACAACTGCTTCGTTGTTTGGTACTATACCTTGTATTCCAAATCCTTGTTGGAACATTGCTCCGAATGGTTCAAGAGCTCCTACAACAATAGCTGCTCCTCCACTAAGTACTAGGAATCCCATTATTGTTTTAATAGTTCCTGTAATTGTTTCTGAAGCCGATTTCTTTTGAAGTAATAGTCCTATAAGGGCTACTAATCCAACTAATATTGATGGTTCACTTAGAATATCCACGATAAAATCTAGCATTTTTATCTCTCCCTCGTTTAATAAATTTTAATAAATATATATAATTTCTTTTGGAAATTGATAACTTATTTTATTCAAGATTTCTCTTTTGTTAATTTGAGGTGGTATTGAGAGAATTTCTTCTCTCAATATATTAAGCTAAAGCTTCTTGAAGCTTTGTCTTTAATTCATTTATGTCTATCATATTGTTTAGGGAAACAACCTTTCCGCCTAATCCATTTAATTGAACTGCAATATCTCTAGTTCCTACATATATATCAGCTGGCATTCCCTTTGCTGAAGATAAGTCAGCATGATTAACTTCTACTCCTGTTTTTCCTAGCTCAGTTAATACCTTTTTGATATTCATCTCGATCATAAAACTACTTCCAAGTCCGCTTCCGCAACATACTAATATTTTCATAAGTGATTCCTCCTAAAATTTTATATTTTATATTTGTTTATTATAGTTAATAATTGTTCCTTGCTTGATGCTTCAAATATTTTATCCATATCCTCTGCATTCATAAATAACTCCATAAGCTTTGATAGAGTTTCCATATGACTTGTATTATCTGAAGCTGCTAAAGTAACTACTAATGTAACTGGATCATTTAATTCGCTTCCAAACTCTATTGGAGTTTCTAAAGTTACCATACTCATTGCCGTACTATTTACTCCATTTTCTGGTCTAGCATGAGATAATACTATTCTTGGTGCTATAACCATGTATGGTCCCAACTCTTTAAAATTTGCTAAGATAGCGTTTTCATATTCCCTTGTGATATCTCCTGACTTTACTAAAAGCTCTGCACCCTCATGTATTGCCTCTTTCCAATCACTACATTTTGCCTTTACTCTTACAACCTCTTCGGTAATTAATCGTTTATCCATTCTTATCCTCTTCCCAATCCTATGAATTTCTTAATAACTACCTTTACCTATATTATATGGTATAGTTACTTCCCATTAAATAAGGTAAAGGTACGTTCTTTTTCGAATTAAAAGTGAAATTTTGAACTATTTATTTTTGCATGCTATAGCTTCTTTTGCTTTTTCCACTATAGTCTTGTATGTCATATTGTATTTTTCCATAAGGAAATCAAGCTTTCCAACTTCTCCAAAGTGATCCATAACACCTACAGCCTTTACTGGAACTTGCACTTCTGAAGCTGCAACTTCTGATATTGCACTGAATAATCCGCCTAATACATTGTGATTTTCTGCTGTTACAGCACATCCAGTTTCCTTTAATGTCTCTATTATGCTCTCTCTGTTTAGAGGCTTTATAGTATGGACATTTACAACTTTAGCGTTTATCCCTTCCTTTTTAAGTTCTTCTGCTGCCTTTAATGCTTCACTTATCATGATTCCGTTTGTAAATATTGCAACATCTGATCCTTCTCTTACTGTATGATTTTCAAATAGTTTGAATTCATAATCATCCTCATATACCTTTGGAGAATCTTTTCTAACCATTCTTAGGTAAACTACTCCATAATGTTCATCTATTACAGGAAGTGCCTTTTTAAGTTCTACTTCGTCTGCAACTTCAACTATCATAACGTCTGGTATACTTCTTAAAACTCCGATATCTTCCATACTCATGTGAGTACCACCGTTAAGCTGTGCAGTTATTCCTGAGTCAGTTCCTATTATCTTTACATTTTGTTTTGCATAAGCCATAGATATAGCTATTTGATCGCATATTCTTCTCGTTGAAAAAGCTGTGAATGTGCAGATGTATGGCTTAAGTCCGTAAGCACTCATTCCACTTGCCATTCCTGCCATGTTTTGCTCACTTATACCTGCATCAAGTCCTCTTTCTGGAAATCTCTTTCTTATTGGAAGTGTTCCATTAGCTGATGCTAAATCTGCATCTATAAATACTACCTTTTCATCCTTTTCCATTAGGTTAATCATTTCTTCGCATAAAACTTCTCTCATTCCCATAACTTTTCTACCTCCTACTTTAACTCTTCTAAAGCTTCTTTAACTATTTCTTCTGTTAAAGTCATGCTGTGATTTTTGAATCCTTGAGCTTCTATTGATTTTACGCCTTTACCCTTTATAGTATTTAGGATTATCATAGAAGGCTTATCCTTGCATTCTTTAGCTTTCATTATGGCATTATACATTTCTTCCATATTGTGTCCATCTACGTCTATAACATTCCATCCAAATGCTTCCCACTTCTTGTCCATAGGAGACATTTCTATAATTTCCTTTAATGGTCCGTCTAACTGTAGCTTGTTATAATCTACAAATCCTATAAGGTTGTTTAGTTTGAAAGAGCTTGCTGCAAGTGCTGCTTCCCATATTTGACCTTCTTGGCACTCTCCATCTCCAACCATTGTGTAAATATATGCATCTTCTTTAGCTATCTTTGCTGCTAAAGCCATTCCAACTGCTGCTGAGAATCCCTGTCCTAAAGAACCTGTAGTCATATCTATTCCATTTACCTTGTTCATGTCGCAGTGACTTGGAAGTGTTGTATTATTTTGATTTAATGTGTATAGAGTTTCTTCAGTTATATATCCCTTTTCACATAGAACTGCATATAATCCAGCACCTGCGTGTCCTTTAGAAAGTACAAATCTGTCTCTTCCTTCCATTTTCGGATTATTTACATCTATATTCATAACTTTGTTGTATAAAAGTACTAAGGCATCTGCAGCAGATAAACTTCCGCCTACGTGACCTGTTCCTATACTTGCAATTTCCTTTATTATTAATCTTCTTACCCTTTTAGCTTTCTCTTCAAGAAGTAAAATCTCTTCTCTATTCATTATTTTCGTCCTCCTTATTTTGAGTATTTATTTATAATTTCTAACACCTTTTCTTTAGAAGAAGTATGCATCATTTCATTTAAATCTTCAGTATTATTGAAAAGTGACATAAGCTGAGATAATGCATTTAGATGCTTTTCATCATCTTCTGTAGCAAAGGTTATTATTAATCTTACTGGATCATTTGTTGCATGATTAAACTTCACTGGATATTTCAGGTTTACAATACTCATTGCTGTACCTTTTACATCTTCCGGCACATTAGCATGAGATAATGCTATTCCTGGTGCAATTACTATGTATGGACCATATGTGTCTATGTTGTTTAGCACTTCTTCATAATATCTTTCACTCACTATATTTTTGTCTATTAAAAGCTTGCAGCCTTCATATAAAGCTTCTTTGTAATCTTTACAGTTACATTTTAGCTTTACAGTATCGCTTTTTATTAAATCTCTTAAGACATAGAGCTGATCTTCCTTTTTATACTCATATTCCTTTTTAAGTTCATATAAAAGTTCATATTTCAAAGTATTTTCATCTCTTATAGTACAATGCTTTTCTATTATTCCAATTAGTCTTTTTACAAGCTGTGCTTCATAAAAACTGTTATCTGCTTTAAGCTTTAAATTTAAATATTTTTCAAGTTTCTTGCAGTCCTTTTCTAATAGTAATGCACTTATCTTTATATATTGGTCTTTATTAAGTTGTGGTATATCAACTGTACTTATTATGTAATCATAATCTTCATGACCTAAGGCATCTATATTTCTGCTGGCTGTAGTTGCTACAACATCAACTTGGAATTTTGACTGAATCTTTGTTGAAAGCATCTTTGCTGTTCCGATTCCAGTTCCACATACTAAAACAACCCTAGCCTTTTTGCTTGTTCTCTCTTCAAGATTTCTTAGTGCTGCTGCATAGTGGATTACAACATATGAAATTTCCTGTTCATCTATTACAGTTCCTATATATTTTTCTAAATGAACCATTGCAGCTTTCACATTATAGAACAATTCCCTATAGCTCATCTTTATTTCTTCAAACATTGGATTCACAAGCTTTGAACCATATTTCATTCTATATATGCTTGGTCTTAGATGAAGAACTAAATCATCTATAAGTTTTTGCCTTTCTTCGCCAAACTGCACTCCATAAAGATTTTCTATTTCTTCCGTTATCTTTATTACTATATCTCTTAAATCTCCTATGTTGTGACCAGCGTTTTTGTATAGATTGTCATCTTTTAGAACCTTTGCCCCTAAAAGATGTATAACTATATAACTCTTTTCTCCTTCTGGTACCTCTATTTTAAAATGCTTCTCTATTCTTTCTATCATTTCATTTGCCACTCTGTACTCTTCTGTGTAGAGTATCATTTCTTCATTAACATTTGGCAAATATATATCTTTGTGAAGCTGAACTCTCTTTATCATTATAGAAAGATGAGTTATGAGTCCCCCGTAAGCTTCATCACTAAATTCTTTTTTAAGCTCGCATTCAGCCTCTCTTATTACTATGTCTAGAAAATCTACATCTATATCAGCAAACAATATGTCAAATTGAAGGTTGTTTATCTTTGATTGAACCATTTTTCTAGAAACATAGTTTAACAAATCCTCCGAAGACATTGTTTCAGAGGTTATATCTATTATTGCTTTCCTCTTATTTATCTCATCACCATCAGCTTGTATTCCTACCCTTGGCTTTCTTATAAGAGTTATACCCTTAGTTTTAAGCCAGCTTTCCACTTCATTTATCTCTTTTAAAACTGTATTCTTGGAAAGACATAAGGTTTTTTCAAAGTAAGATAGATTTATTGGATTACTGCTTTGAAGAAGCTTTATAACCATAAATTCAAATCTCTCTTCTTTTGAATATACATATTTGTAAGGTGTATGTTCTGCCAAAAATCCTCCTATGAACTTCTTAAGGTCTTTTGTCTTTATTATCTTTACACCTTTGCTGTGCTGCTTTTCTAAGTAATCAAATCCATTAGTTACTAGAAAATCTTCTATTTTATCTATTTTGTATCTTATAGCTCTATTCGTTACCTTGTACATTTCAGCAAGTTCAGAAATGGATACATAATCGTCTTTATTCCACATATATTTTAAAATATCTATACAATCTTTATTAAGTACCATTACTCTTATCACTTCCTCTATTTAAATTATAAATCATTACTATATATAAATTTAACCCATGATGAGTCCTTTAAATTTCTAATTGATTAGGAAAAATTGAACTATTTCACTTTAAATACTACGTTTTTACTTGAATCAAAGTGAAATTTTGTGCATTTATTCTCTTATTAGTTCTAAATTCCCCATTTTTCTAATGGTGTATTCTCATTTCCTTTTCAAAAAATTAATAAAGCGGCTGTACTCAGTCGCTTTTATTTATCTAAAACTTAGACTCTCTATTTTCTATAAAATTCCATATAATATTCATTAACAAGATTTTATTTACCATTAACTTTACATATTATTTTGCTCAGACATTTCCTAGGCAATATTTTACTGCCCGCAACTAAAAATTTATTGTTTAGGCCAGGTACTACTACAGTTTTACCCTTCATAAATTCTTTATAAGAAATCTCTGCCACTTTCTCTGGCTTCATAAGCGTTTTTTTTGCAAATTCAGCTTTTTTTACCTTAGCTGTACTTTGGAAAGCTGTCTTTGTTGGTCCAGGACATATTGCACTTATTTTTATATTTTTCCCCGACACTTCTTCTTTAATTCCCTCTGTAAAGGACAAAACATAAGCCTTGGTTGCATAATATACCGTCATATAAGGTCCTGGTGAAAAAGCTGCAGTGGAACATAAATTCATTACTCCTCCAGAATTCTTCTTTATCATATCTGGAAGAAAAATCTTTGTAAGATAAGTTAAAGCTCTTACATTGATATCTATCATATTAAGGTCTACATCTTTATCTATATATTGAAACTCACCAAAAGAACCAAGTCCTGCATTATTGACTAGAAATTCAATAAATATATCTTCTTTTTCAACCATCTTTTTTATTCTCTCTATAAAGGTTGCATCTTTCAAGTCCCCTTTAAGTGTTATTATCTCTATCTCTTTTGGAAGCTCATCTCTTATTGATTTAAGTTTTTCTTCATTTCTTCCTATAATCAAAAGATTATGCCCATGTTTTCCAAAGACTTTTGAAAGCTCCCACCCGATTCCTGACGTAGCTCCTGTTATCAACGTAAATTTCTTTTCCACACCCTGTCCCCCTTCTTTCATCTTAAAGGCCTACCTAATTCTTCTTAGGTAAGCCTTCTATAAACTGATTTCTAATCTAGTTCATCGTTTAGATCTTCCTCATACTTCTCTTCTTCACAGCCATAATCTTCATCATAATCTTCTTCGACTTCTTCAAACTCTTCTTCTAAATCATCATAGACATCTTCATCTCTTTCGTTTTCTGTAAGTTTGAAGTATATATCATGAGTATCTATATTTACTCTATCAACTTTTATTTTGACCTCATCTCCTAATCTGTAGATTTTCTTTGTAAGCTCTCCTATAAGAGAGAGGTGTCTTTCATCATAAACATAGTAATCATCATCTAAGTCTGTTATATGAACAAGTCCTTCTATGGTATTTGGCAGTTCAACAAAGAATCCAAAATTTGTAACTGAAGAGATAATTCCATGATATTCTTCCCCAATTTTCTCGCTCATATATTCTGCCTTCTTTAAGTCATCTACTTCTCGCTCTGCATCTTGAGCTCGTCTTTCCATATCTGAAGACTGCTTTGACGCATAATCAACAATTCCTGAAAGTCTTTCTGACCTCTTAGGGTCAATCTTTCCATTTACGAATTCCTTAATTATCCTATGAATCATAAGATCAGGATATCTTCTTATTGGAGATGTAAAGTGGCAGTAGTATTTTGCTGCCAATCCAAAGTGTCCCACACATTCTGGAGAATACTTTGCCTGCATCATAGAACGAAGAAGTAATGTAGAAACTACTGTTTCCTCTTTCTTTCCTTGAACTTTTTCAAGAATAGCTTGAAGTGCCTTTGGGTGAACTTCTCTTGATGATTTTAAGCTGTAACCCATGTTGTAGATAAAATCACTAAAGTGTTGAAGCTTTTCTTCATCTGGCTCTTCATGAATTCTATATACAAAAGGTATATTTGCCCAATACATATGTTCAGCCACTGTTTCATTACAAACCAGCATGAATTCTTCTATGATTCTATTTGCTATCTCTCTATCGTAAGGTTTTATGTCTATTGGCTTTCCATTTTCATTTAAGATTATTTTGCTCTCTTCAAAGTTAAAATCTATAGCACCTCTCCCTAATCTCTTCTTTCTAAGGATATCGCATAGTTCTTCCATAGCTTTGAAATCGTCATATAAATAATCATATTTCTTTATAAGCTCATCATCATGATCTTTAAGTATTTTTGTAACATCAGTATATGTCATTCTTTCATCAGTTTTTATTATACTTTCAACTATTTCATGGTCCAGAACCTTTCCTTTTTGATCTATTGTCATAATACAGGATAAAGTAAGTCTATCTACTTTAGGGTTCAATGAACATATACCATTAGATAATTCTTTTGGAAGCATTGGAATAACTCTATCTATAAGGTAAACAGAGGTTCCTCTTTTTAGAGCTTCTTTATCTAATGGATTAAGTTCTTTTACGTAGTTTGATACGTCAGCTATATGGACACCAAGCTTATAGTTTCCATTTTCTAATCTTTCTATAGAAACAGCGTCATCAAGGTCCTTTGCATCTTCACCATCTATAGTTACCATTCTTACATCTCTAAGATCAACTCTTCTTTTATACTCGCTCTTTGGAATATCTTCTTCTATTCCCTCAGCATATTTTTGAACTTTTGGAGGAAACTCTTCTGGAAGACCATGTTTTTTAATAATAGTAAGGATATCTATACCCTTATCGCCTTTCTTTCCTAAAACATCTATAATCTTTCCTTCTGGATTTCTCCTCTTTCCTGCCCATTCGATTATTTCTACTATTACTATATCTCCATCCTCAGCATTATTAGTCTTTGCTTTTGGTATAAAGATATCATTTTGAATTCTCTTATCTTCTGGCACTACAAATCCGAAATTTCTAGAAGATTCAAATACACCTATAACAGTCTTATTTGCCCTGTCTATTATCTTTACAACTTCTCCTTCGCATTTCTTCTTGCCTACATCTTCTTTAGTTATCTGTACCATAACTCTATCGCCATGAAGAGCTCCATTTATAAAAGAGCTTGGAATAAACACATCTTGATGTTCCTCATCATCTGGTATCAAAAATCCAAATCCCTTTTGATGAACCGAAAGTTTTCCTACAATCATGCCCATTCTTTCTGGAAGTGCAACCTTATCGTTGTTTGTCTTTATAATTAATCCTTCCTTTTCCATAGCTTTTATGGTATCTTGAAAATCATTAAATTCTCTTTTAGATATATCAAAAATTTTTGCTAATTCGCTTACATGCATAGGCTTGTAAGCAGGTTCATTCATAAATTTCACTAATATCTCTTTTATACTTATCATAAACTATCCTCCTTATTTATTTAAATTAATCCCCAAATAATTTTAATCAATAAATTCTATCTATATAGACTATAACACTAAAAATATGATGCTACACTATATAATAATTATATTTTATCCTCTTTAACATAAAAATAACCCTGCGAGAAAAACTCACAGGGTTATTGTGAAAACTTTAAATTACTTTATTAAGTTTAATAGTATTCCACCGTACTGTGCTATTACTGGAGCGAAAACTAATGAAACTATAGTCATAAGTTTGATTAGGATGTTCATTGAAGGTCCTGATGTATCCTTGAATGGGTCACCAACAGTATCTCCAACTACAGCTGCCTTATGAGCGCTGCTTCCTTTTCCGCCATAAATTCCGCCTTCGATGTACTTCTTAGCGTTATCCCAAGCTCCACCAGCGTTAGCCATTAATATAGCCATAAGAACACCAGTTACAACTGCTCCACCTATAAGTCCGCCTAGAGCTTCTGCACCTAGTAATAAACCTACTGCTAAAGGAGCTATTATAGCAAGTACTCCTGGAAGCATCATTTCCTTTAATGCTGAAGCTGTTGAAATTTCAACGCATCTTGCATAATCAGGTTTTGCTTTTTCTTCCATGATTCCTGGTATTTCTCTAAATTGTCTTCTAACTTCTTCAACCATTTCATTTGCAGCCTTACCAACTGATTCCATTGTTAAAGCACCAAATAAGAATGGAAGCATTCCTCCTAAAAGTACTCCAACTAGAGTTACAGGAGTTAATAGGTCAATTCCCTTTAAGTTAACTGCTTGTGCATAAGAAGCAAATAATGCTAATGCAGTTAATGCAGCTGATCCTATTGCAAATCCCTTACCGATAGCAGCTGTAGTATTACCTACTGAGTCTAGCTTATCAGTGATTTCTCTTACTTCATGAGGTAAGTGTGACATTTCTGCTATTCCACCAGCATTATCAGCTATTGGACCATAAGCGTCAACAGCAACTGTTAATCCAGTGATTGAAAGCATACCTACTGCTGCAAGAGCTATTCCGTAAAGTCCTGAAGCAGAATCACTAGCTCCACCCATTACATAGAAAGCAACTAAGATTCCTAATGCGATAAGTAAAATTGGAGCAACTGTAGATTTCATACCTACTGCAAGTCCTGATATTATAGTAGTAGCTGGACCAGTTTGAGATTGGTCAGCTATAGTTTTAACAGATTTAAAATCAGCTGAAGTATAAACTTCTGTAATCTTACCAATTGCCATACCAACTACAAGACCTGCTGTTACAGCAAAGAATGCCTTGAAGTTTCCAAACATAAAGTTACTTAATACAGCAGTTGCAATTATAACTATAATTCCACCTATATAAGTTCCGCTGTTTAAAGCTTTTTGTGGGTTATCTGATTTACTGCTTCTAGCTATTACAGCACCAAATATAGAAGCTATTATTCCGATTGCCATTAAGATCATTGGGAACATCATAGCTTTTGGAGCTATGTCTGCTGCTAAAGCTGCTCCTAAAGTTAAAGCTGATATTATAGCTCCAACATAAGATTCAAAAAGGTCAGCTCCCATACCTGCAACGTCACCAACGTTATCTCCAACGTTATCAGCTATAACTGCTGGGTTTCTTGGGTCGTCTTCTGGTATTCCAGCTTCAACCTTACCAACTAGGTCAGCTCCAACGTCTGCTGCCTTAGTATATATACCTCCACCAACTCTAGCAAATAATGCTATAGAAGATGCTCCTAGACCAAATCCTGTCAAGTAAGCAGTTTCTCCTCCAAATGCAAGGAAAAGTGCACTTACTCCAAAAACTCCTAATCCAACAACGCTCATACCCATAACAGCTCCACCTGAGAAAGCTATCTTAAGAGCTGGGCTTTGTCCATGTCTAGCTGCTTCAGCAGTTCTAACGTTTGCTGATGTTGCAACCTTCATACCAAAGTATCCTGCAAAAATTGAGAATATTGCTCCGACAATAAAGCATAATGCTGTTTGCCAGTTAAGGAATATTGCTATAGCTGCTGCTATAACTACTACAAATATAGCTAGGTACCTGTATTCTCTATTTAAGAATGCCATAGCACCTTCTTGTATATGAGCTGCAATTTCCTTCATTCTGTCATTTCCTGCGTCTTGCTTTAAAATACTTTTAGCTAATAAATACGCAAAGATCAATGCTATCACACCTGCGATAGCAGCTAAGATATAAATCTTACTATCCATTTTATCGTTTCCCTCCTAGGTTTTTAAATATGTTATATAACAATCCCATAAATATAATATACAATATTATTGCAAAAATGGGAATAATATATGTCATTTTCTCTTCGACTTTCTTTTCGCATATACTTAATAATTTTATAGCTTACGTAATTAACTTTTCGTGAAAAAAGCTGGCTTATTTATTATTAGGCAGACTTTCCTAAAAAAACATAAGTCAGCAAGAAGCTTTTACTTTCCTATAAAATTTAAAGCTAAAGTATTTACTGCGAGTAAGATTGCCACAAGTACTGTAAGTTTTGATAAAAACGCTTCTTTTGTTCTTGATTTGTTTTTACTGAAAAATGTTTCTGTAGTTCCGGTAACAAATCCCTTTAAACCATCTGCTTTACTTGGTTGAAGTAATACCACAACAATCATGGCAATTGCCAAAATTAATTCTGAGGCTATGAAAAAAGTACGCAAATTCACTCCTCCATTCCTAGGTTAATTAATACTTTAACATTTTATCATATTGCTATAAATTTTACAACATTTTATTATTAAATAGTATATTAAATCTTAAGGAAATCACTGGTTTTTCTTAAGATTTCTATGATTTTTTCTTTCCACATTAAAGTGTCATCATTTAAAGTGAAGTTTATGAATTATTATGTAAAATTATGATGCAAATTTCCTAAAATTTTTTTAAAATAATATATTTAAGGGCACTTCAAAATTTCTTATTTCATTTGAAGTGCCCTTGCTTATTTTTTATAGGATTACTTTAAATTATAAAATGCACATCTTCCTCTATATTCACCCATATCAGCAAGTTCATCTTCTATTCTTAGAAGTTCGTTATACTTCGCAACTCTTTCAGATCTTGCTGGAGCTCCAGTCTTTATTTGTCCTGCATTTACAGCTACAACTAAATCTGCTATTGTTGTATCTTCTGTTTCTCCTGATCTATGAGATACTACTGCTGTGTATCCTGCTCTTTGTGCCTGTTCTATAGCATTTAAAGTTTCAGTAAGTGTTCCTATTTGGTTAAGCTTTATAAGAATTGAGTTTGCAACTCTCTTTTGGATTCCCATAGTAAGTCTCTTTGTATTTGTTACAAACAAGTCATCTCCAACTAATTGAACTTTTTTGCCTAATTTTTCAGTTATAAGCTTCCAGCCTTCCCAGTCCTCTTCTGCCATACCGTCTTCTATTGAGATTATTGGATACTTGTTACACAAATCAACATAGTAATCTGACATTTGTTCTGGAGTTAAGCTCTTTCCTTCTCCCTTAAGTTCATATTTCCCATTTTCAAAGAATTCTGAAGATGCAGGGTCTAGAGCTATAAAGATTTCTTCTCCTGGCTTGTAGCCTGCTTTATTTACTGCTTCTAATATGATTTGAATTGCTTCTTCATTAGAGTTTAAATCTGGTGCAAATCCACCTTCATCGCCAACTCCTGTAGAATATCCCTTATCTTTTAATATTGATTTTAATGAATGATAAACTTCTGCACACATTCTCAATGCTGAGCTGAAAGATTTAGCACCTACTGGCATTATCATAAATTCTTGTAGGTCAACATTATTATCTGCATGCTTTCCTCCATTTATGATATTCATCATTGGAACTGGAAGAACCTTAGCATTTACACCGCCTATGTATTGATATAAAGGAATTCCTAAATAAGCTGCTGCTGCTCTTGCTGCTGCTAAAGATACTCCTAAAGTTGCATTTGCTCCAAGCTTACTTTTGTTTTCTGTACCATCTAAATCAATCATAATTTTATCTATTTCAACTTGGTCAAATATGTTCATGCCTATTAATTCTGTGGCTATTTCTTCGTTTATATTCTCTACTGCTTTTAAAACACCTTTACCATTATATACTTTTGAGTCTCCATCTCTAAGCTCTACTGCTTCAAAAATACCTGTAGATGCTCCTGATGGCACTGCTGCTCTTCCTACAGTTCCATCTTCTAAAGTCACCTCAACTTCTACTGTTGGAAAACATCTAGAGTCTAAAATCTGTCTTGCATAAACGTCTACGATTTCTACATAATTTTTCATTACTATACCTCCTAAAAGTTAATGATAAAATTCTAAATTATATTTTTTTCATACAGCCTTAGTTTTATTCAAAAACCATATATTTATTACAATAATTTAAAAATAGATTTATCTAAAAAAGACAAAAGGATAAAACCCATGATATTCTTGAGTCTTATCCTTGATGTCTATTTTAATAAAGATTTTCCTGTCATCTCTTTTGGCTGAGGAAGTCCCATAGCTTCAAGCATTGTAGGAGCTATATCAGATAGCTTTCCCCCATCTTCTAATCCCTTGTTACTCTTTGATATATACAAGAATGGTACTGGGTCAGAAGTGTGAGCTGTCATAGGATTTCCTGTAGAGTAGTCTATCATCTGCTCTGCATTTCCGTGATCAGCTGTTATAAATACTGCTCCGTCTTTTTCAAGAACCTTTTCTACAACTTTTCCAAGACATGTATCTACAGTTTCTATAGCTTTCTTTGCTGCTTCAAATACTCCTGTATGTCCAACCATATCTGGGTTAGCATAATTAAGTATTATCATATCATACTTGTCTTCATTCAGTCTCTTTATAACTTCTTCAGTAACTTCATTTGCACTCATCTCAGGCTGCATATCATAAGTTGCTACCTTTGGAGAAGGTATTAAGGCTCTATCTTCGTTAGGGTTTGGTGCTTCTACTCCTCCATTAAAGAAGAAAGTAACGTGAGCATATTTTTCTGTTTCTGCTATTCTAAGCTGATTTAATCCCTTGCTTGCTACATACTCACCTAAAGTATTTGTATAACTTTGTGGTTTGTAAGCTACATGAACACCTTCAATAGTCTTATCATATTGAGTCATTGTCACGTAAGTAAGGTTTAGAGTTTCTCTCTTAAATCCATCGAATACTTTGTCATTTAAAGCTCTTGTTATTTCTCTAGCTCTATCTGGTCTAAAGTTAAAGAATATAACTGAGTCTCCATTCTTTATTGTTGCAACTGGTCTTTCGTCTTCCATTATTACTGTTGGTAGAACGAATTCGTCAGTTTTATTGTCATGATAAGAAGCTTCTATACATTCTTTAGAAGATGTAGCTATTTCTCCTTTGCCAAGAGCCATAGCATTGTATGCAAGCTGAACTCTTTCCCATCTCTTATCTCTATCCATAGCATAGTATCTTCCGCTTACAGTAGCAATCTTTCCTACTCCTATTTCAGCCATATAAGCTTCAATGTCTTTCAAAAATTCCTTACCTGAAGATGGAGGTACATCTCTTCCATCCATAAAGCAGTGTACATATACTTTAGTTAAACCTTTTTTCTTTGCCATATCTAAAAGTGCTTTTAAATGATCTATGTGAGAGTGAACTCCTCCATCAGATAAAAGTCCTAATAAATGTAGTGAAGAATTGTTTTTAAGAGCATTGTCCATAGCAAGGTTTAATGCTTCATTATCAAAGAATTTGCCTTCTTTAACTTCTTTAGTTATTCTTGTTAGTTCTTGATATATTATTCTTCCTGCACCTATATTTAAGTGTCCAACTTCTGAATTACCCATTTGTCCTTCTGGTAGTCCTACGTCTAGACCACTGGCACTTAAAGAAGTGTGAGGATAGTTATTATAATATCTATCAAAGTTTGGCTTGTTTGCTGCTGCTACAGCATTTCCGTCTACCTTATCAGAAAGACCAAAGCCATCTAAAATCATCAACATTACTGGTTTCTTAGCCATAATACTCCTCCGAATTATTTATTGTCTTTACTATAAATTATAGTACATTTCTAATTATATGAAGTCACGAATTATTTGTTCAATTTTAAATTTATGAAGAAACTACCATGATAGTTTTTAAAATTGTTTGGAAAGTTCTAAAAAGAATCCCCAACCATTCTAAATATTCTAGTAGTTAACTATAGCTGAAAAATCATTGGCAACGAGACTTGCACCACCAACTAAAGCTCCATCTATATCAGACATAGCCATTTGAGCTTTAATTGTGTTTGGTTTAACTGATCCGCCGTATTGGATTCTAACCTTTTCAGCAACTTCAGATCCGAACATTTCAGCTACTATATCTCTTATAGCCTTTATTGTTTCATTAGCTTGCTCATCTGTAGCAGTCTTTCCTGTTCCTATAGCCCAGATTGGTTCATAAGCTATAACAACTTTTTCTGCTAATTCCTTTGATAATCCTTCTAAGTCAGCTTTGATTTGAGCTCCAACAACTGCGTTAGTTGTTCCATTTTCTCTCTCCTCTAAAGTTTCTCCACAGCAAAGGATTGGAAGTAAGTTGTGTGCAAATGCAGCCTTAACTTTCTTGTTTAGAGCTTCATCAGTTTCATTGAAATATTGTCTTCTTTCACTGTGTCCTAAAACAACATAGTCTACTCCCATAGCTTCTAACATTCCTGGAGCTATTTCTCCAGTGAAAGCGCCTTTTTCTTCAAAGTGCATGTTTTGTGCACCTATCTTTATATTGCTTCCTTTAACTGCTTTTAATGCAGCATCTAAAGATGTGAAAGGAACGCATAAAACTACGTCTACCTTTGCATCCTTTACTAAAGGTTTTAATTCATTTATAACTTTTACAGTCTCATCTACTGTATAGTGCATTTTCCAGTTTCCAGCTATTATTGGTGTTCTCATACCTAAACATCTCCCTTTTAATGTGGAATAGGTAGAAGGTATTATAGCTCATCCCTCTACCTGAAATCCTTATATTAATTTAAAATTATTTATCGTTTAATGCAACGATTCCTGGAAGTTCTTTTCCTTCTAAGAATTCAAGAGAAGCTCCGCCACCTGTAGAGATGTGAGTCATCTTATCTCCAAATCCTAAAATATTAACAGCAGCAGCTGAGTCTCCTCCACCGATAACTGTTGTAGCATCTGCATCAGCCATAGCCTTAGCAACTGCAATTGTACCCTTATTGAAGTTTTCGAATTCAAATACTCCCATTGGTCCGTTCCATATTACAGTCTTAGCATCCTTTATAGCATCAGCATATAAAGCTTCTGTCTTAGGTCCGATATCTAGTCCCATGAATCCAGTTGGAATGTTTTGTCCTTCTGTTATTGTAGGCTCAACATCTTTGAATCCATCAGCTACTCTATGGTCTACTGGTAATAAGAATTTAACTCCCTTATCAGCTGCCTTTTGAATCATTTCCTTAGCATAATCTAATTTATCATCTTCACATAATGAAGTTCCTATTTCATATCCTTGAGCCTTTAAGAATGTATAAGCCATTCCTCCGCCAATGATTATTGTATCAACTTTTTCTAGTAAGTTGTTGATAACTGCTATCTTATCAGAAACCTTAGATCCTCCAAGTATTGCAACAAATGGTCTAACTGGATTATTTACAGCTTCTCCTAAGAATTTTAATTCCTTTTGGATTAAGTATCCACATACAGCTGTATCTAAGAATTCAGTAACTCCAACTGTTGAACAGTGAGCTCTGTGAGCTGTACCAAATGCATCATTTACAAATACATCTGCTAAAGAAGCTAATTCCTTAGAGAATGTTTCTATATTCTTAGTTTCTTCTTTTCTGCATCTAGTGTTTTCTAATAATATAACGTCTCCGTCTTTCATCTCAGCAACTGCTGCTTTAGCATTAGGTCCTACAACTTCCTCATCTCTTGGGAATTTAACTTCTTTTCCTAGCATTTCGCTTAATCTTGCAGCAACTGGTGCTAAAGATTTAGAAGCATCTTTTCCTAAGTGAGAGCAAAGTATAACCTTAGCTCCATTTTCAATTAGATATTTTATAGTTGGAAGTGCTCCATTTAATCTATTTTCGTCTGTTATAACTCCATCTTTTAGGGGTACATTAAAGTCACATCTAACTAAAACCTTTTTGCCCTTAACTTCTATGTCTTCTATAGTTTTCTTATTAAAGCTCATTCTATTCACCTCATAAAAATATTTCTACATTTTAAAATAGTCTGGCTTTATAGCCTTATACTACAAAACCAGACTTATCTTACTTTCTACTAATTCTATAAATTATAGGCTAGCGAAGTATTTGATTGTTCTAACCATTTGGCTAGTGTATGAGTTTTCATTGTCATACCATGAAACAACTTGAACTTGGTATAAATCTTCTCCGATTGGAGCAACCATAGTTTGAGTTGCATCAAATAATGAACCATATCTGATTCCGATTATGTCTGAAGATACTAATTCTTCTTCAGTGTATCCGAAAGATTCATTTGAAGCAGCCTTCATAGCAGCATTTATAGATTCCTTAGTTATGTCTTTTCCTTTAACAACTGCAACTAATATAGTAGTTGATCCTGTTGGAACTGGAACTCTTTGTGCAGATCCTATTAATTTTCCGTTTAATTCTGGAATAACAAGTCCTATAGCCTTAGCAGCTCCTGTTGAGTTAGGAACTATATTTACAGCTGCAGCTCTAGCTCTTCTGAAGTCTCCCTTTCTGTGTGGTCCGTCAAGTACCATTTGGTCTCCAGTGTAAGCATGGATTGTTGACATTATACCAGATTGAATTGGTGCAAAGTTGTTAAGTGCTTGAGCCATTGGAGCTAAGCAGTTAGTTGTACAAGATGCTGCTGAGATTATATTATCTTCTGCAGTTAATATATCTTGGTTTACATTGAATACAACTGTTGGAAGGTCGTTTCCAGCTGGAGCTGAAATAACAACTTTCTTAGCACCTGCATCTATGTGTGCTTGAGATTTAGCCTTAGATACATAGAATCCAGTACACTCAAGTACTACGTCTACGCCGATTTCTCCCCATGGAAGTTCAGCTGCGTTAGCTTTAGCATAAATCTTTATTTCTTTTCCGTTTACAACTATTGAATCTTCTTTAGCTTCAACAGTTCCTTCATATCTACCTTGAGATGAATCATATTTTAATAAGTGAGCTAACATCTTAGGGTCTGTTAAATCGTTGATTGCAACTATTTCATATCCTTCTGCTCCAAACATTTGTCTGAATGCAAGACGTCCTATACGTCCAAAACCATTAATTGCTACTTTTACATTTGCCATTAAAATTACCTCCTAAAAGTTCATCTTTATAAAAATTTTTTTATAAACTATTTAATTATTTTTACTATCTTTGCTTAAAATATGCAAGATTTCTCTAGCTGCTCCTTCATCTGTCACAAGGACACTTCTTGGATTTTTAAGCTGTGCAGATATTATAGCTCTTGCTTTAAAGATTCCTCCTGCTACGGCTACAAGATGCTCAATACTTTCTGTATCATCGCCATTGATTCCAACTGAAGATATTGAGTAAACTACTTCTCCATGCTCTGAAAAATAACATCCAAATGCTTCTCCTTCAGCACCTTTACTCATAATTTCTTGTGTTTTTTCTTCACTCATACCTCTTTTTCTGCACATAGATTCAGCTTTTCCTATACCATAAATAAGTATATCAGCATTTTTTATACTGCCTACTATATCGCTTATGTATTCTTCATTCATCATAGCGCTTATGGCTTTATCGCTTAAGCTGTCTGGTATATGAAGCATCTTATAATTTCCACTTAATCTCTTTGATAAATTTGCTGCTAAAGTATTAGCTTGGGTCTCAACATTTTTCCCCATGCCCCCTCTGGCCGGCAAAATCAAAATGTTATCATAACCATTAGTCATTGGAAAATTATCTACAACTTCTTTCATTGTGGTTCCACCTGTAAGTGTTATGATGCTATCATTTGTAAGTATAGATCTTACATATGCTGCTGCTGCCTTACCTAGGTCTTTCATTACGGACTCATCTTCATCTACATTTCCTGGAACTATAATTACCTTTTCTGCTCCAAGCACTTTTCTAAGTGATTCTTCTAAATCATTTAAACCTTTTAATTCATATATAAAAGCTTTAAGTTTTTCTAGAACTTCTTCACCTTCATCAGTTACTGTCATTCCTGGAGTGCTTATGTTTATGAGGTTTTGGGACTTTAAAAAATTTATTTCTGTTCTCACAGTTCTCTCACCGATGTCAAGTTCAGTTGCTAGAACTCTTCTTCCTATAGGTCCGTTGTAATAAATAGTCCTAAGTATATTGTATCTCTTTTCTAGAACTTCTATAAGTTCTGGAACAATCTTTTGTTGAAGTTTTAAAATTTCTTTCAAGCCAAACACCCCTTTGGTCGATTAGTGTCCCAGCACATTTACTTTTGTCCCACATTTATTATTATAGTACATATCATTTGATTTTTAAATAGACTTTTAGAAAAACTTGATTTTTTTTTGTGAATTTTATTTTAAATCCTTTTCCGTATAATAGTGGTAATTTATTTTAATAAAAAAGGAGTGACCCCTCACCCCTTGATTTTTAAAGTCTTTTTCTCTTACTCGAGGATTTTATTCCAAGTTCTTCTCTATATTTTGCTACAGTTCTTCTCGATATATTCATGTTCATATCATTAAGCTTATCGCATATATTTTGATCTGAAATAGGTTTTTTCTTGTTTTCTTCATCTATAAGTTTCTTTATTGCATTTTTTATGTTGACTGTAGATATATCTTCTGAAAAACCATTTGCAACTATTCCTTGTGTAAAAAATTTTTTAATTTTTATTATCCCTTTTGGTGTATAAACATATTTGTCTCTTATAGCTCTGCTGATAGTTGATTCATGTAAATTAAGTTCTTCAGCAACTTCTTTTAATGTCATAGGATGAAGATGATCTTCTCCATAATCTAAAGAATCCTTTTGTTTTTCAACTATCTTTTCAAGGACTCTATAGATTGTACTCTTTCTGCTTTCTACACTTTTCATAAGAAACATGGCACTATTCATCTTATCTTTTACATATTTAACAGCATCCTTGTCCTTATCCATTTTCAGTATTTCTTTGTATATACTATTCACAGAAAGCTTAGGTGCTAAAGAATCATTCATTATTATAAAGTATTCTCCATCAATATTCCTTATATACGCATCAGGAGCTATATATTTGGTCTCTTCTCCATTATAAAATCCTCTGCTTGGCTTTGGTTCCAATTTTTTTATGGCATCTCCATAGTTTTGAGCCTCTTTTGCAGTAATTTTCAAGCTTTTTGCTATATTAGCATACCTATTTTCAGCTATATCTTCTAAATGATTATCTATTATTTCTAGTAAATTCTCATCAAAAATACCTTTACATTTAAGCTGAATTTTTAAACACTCTTTTAAATCTCTAGCTCCTACTCCGTAAGGCTCTAAAGATTGTATTATATAAAGAATATCTTCCATATCATCTTCTGAAATATGAAGCTCCTCTGACAAACTTTTAAGAGGAACTGCTAGATAACCTTTTTCATCTAAACTGTTTATTATGTATCTGCATAATGTTTTGGTATACTCATCCTTATTAAGCTCTAATACCTGCTCTTCTAAAAATTCCCCAAAACTTTTTTGATTGCTTATAAATTGAAAAGGTGACACCTCATCACTATTATCATAATGCTCATAGCTTTGAGATCCATAATTATCAAACTCTAAGAACTTTACAAGTTCTTTGTAGTCAATATCGTCTTTATTATCTTTTCCTGTAAGCTCTTCATATTTCGCATCCAACACAGGATTTTCTTGAATTTCTTTATCAATGTATTCTTGAAGCTCTATACCAGACATTTGAAGAATTTTAACTGATAGCTGCATCTGTTGAGTCATTATTAACTTTTGCTCTTGAGTAATATTAAGATTAAAATCCATCCTCATTTTAGCCACACCCTCTGAACTAATTCTATCACTTATAGCTCCATTATAACAATTATGCAAAATTATATCTATAGAAATAAAATAGGATAGTTTAAAATGACATATTGCGACTTTAAGCTACCCTGTTTTTTTATGGCATTTTATAAAAATTTATTTTTAACTTCATTCTTTATTTTGGAATTCTACCAAAAATTTTAGTAACTTCATATAATTTATTAGAAAGCTCTTTTGTAAAGACATCTTTTTTTGCTCTCCAAAGCCAATTAGTTCCTAATGTAGATGGCTGGTTCATTCTCGCTTCATTTCCCAATCCCAAAATATCCTGCATCTGAATAACAGATATTTCAGCTTTAGTTTCCAAAAGTGTTCTTATAACACCCCAATTATATCCTTCTTCCTTTGTTAAATTCATATATTTTTTAGCAAAATCCAAATCTTCTCCATCAGCTTTATTAACCCATCCCATGTAAGTATCATTGTCATGAGTTCCTATATAAGCTACTGAATTAGCTTCAAGTTTATACGGTATATAATCTGAATCTTCCCTACTGTTAAAAGCAAAGAGTAAAACTTTCATGCCTGGAAAGCCTACCTTTTCCATTAATTCATAAACATCTTGAGATAAAACCCCCAGATCTTCAGCTATTATCCTCACATTTGAAATTTCTTCTTTTACCCTTTTGAATAGTTCTTCACCATAGGCTCTTTTCCAACTTCCATTCTTGGCAGTCCTTTCTCCCTTAGGTATTCCATAGTAAGACGAAAATGCTCTAAAATGATCAATTCTCACAACATCATAAATTGAAGAAGCATATTTAATTCTATTGATCCACCATCTAAAATCTTGATTTTTCAATGCTTCCCAATTATATAATGGATTTCCCCAAAGCTGACCATCCTCTGAAAACGCATCAGGAGGACATCCTGCCACCTCTATAGGATTAAAATCATTATCCACACAAAATATTTCTTTATTAGACCACACATCTACACTGTCTTCTGCTACATATATTGGTATATCTCCTATGATTTCCACACCATTTTTATTAGCATATTCCTTTAAATTTCTCCATTGTTTAAAGAACAAGTACTGCACATAAATATAAAAATCTATATCATCTTTTGAAATCTCTCTATATCGTTCACGTTCTTCTTTTTCTCCTCTTCTTATCGACATATCCCATTGAAGAAAAGATTTTAATCCGAAATACTTTTTTATTGCCATGAAAAGACCATAGTCTAAAAGCCAGTACTCATTTTCTTTCTTAAACTTTTCTACTTCCTTTTTGTCTCTTTCAAAACCATTTCTGTAAGCTCTTCTTAGCACCTTATATCTATTTTGAAATAGTGCATTAAAATCAACTTTTTCTTCATCTTTTCCCCAATCATATATTTCATAGTCACCGTTTTCTAATAATCCGTCATGCATTAGAAATTCAAAATCTATAAAGTAAGGATTACCTGCATAAGTAGATGGTGATTGATATGGTGAATCTCCAAAGCTGGTTGGTCCTATAGGTAGTATCTGCCAAAAGCTTTGTCCTGAATCCTTTAAAAAATCTACAAATTTATAAGCTTCTTCTCCCAAAGTGCCTACGCCATACTTTGATGGAAGCGAAGATATATGCATTAATATTCCACTTTTTCTCATACTATCCCTTCCTTTTCATATACTTGATTCTCATTAACGAATTTCAACTTGACTCATCTTTATAATAATGACTTTATATTTTTTGATTTGGGTATAATATATAATTAAATTTTATCATCTAACCCATAAGTTTCCAAATAGTTTTTTACGTATTTCTATCTCCAATATACCTCTATTCATAAAACTGCAAAGGGGCTGTAAAAAAACTCCCCTAAAAGAAAAATCGCTGAGGTCGTGAGACTC
>ERZ781272.341-NODE-341-length-39206-cov-38.157978_pt1 | contig 39206 bp, 42 predicted proteins | sample MGYA00375850_ERZ781272 | MGnify/ENA primary metagenome ERZ781272 (study PRJEB29790, sample SAMN06051246) | human gut metagenome | host: Homo sapiens | place: USA: Cincinnati, Ohio | collected 2013-06-21 | study: EMG produced TPA metagenomics assembly of the Gut...
GACGCACAAAAACTCGCCGCCTCACGGCGCTCAGACAATTTGTGCGCCCGTTTTTTCACCGCGCGAAACGCGATGAAAAAATCCCCTCACGAGCCACGCAGCAGGTGGAGCGCTATGCTGCCTTGGCCTTCAGATAGGTTTTAGAGATACAGTCAGTTGCAGGTCATATACGGCTTCGAAAACCTTTCGTAATCTGTAGCCGACGGCGAAGTTAAAACCTGTCGGCAGGCCAAGGCAGCAAGTTCCACCCACTTATTGCGTGCACGTGAGGGAATTTTTGCCCGAGGGGCAAAAAACGAACCTTTCCATGTGTCTGAGGCGGCGTGAGCCGCCGAGTTTGGGAAGGTTCGCCGAACGGGTTCTAACGTGGCTGACCGATTAAAGGCTGCCGCAGTGCCGTGCAAAAAATGTTCTTTTGCACCCTTTTCTAACTAGAGAAAAGGCGTGGGCCCGCGCGGCCTGAGCGCATTCCTATTTCCTGATCCGTTGTCAAGACAAGCGAAGAGAACTAAGAAATCGCTCAAAATCCTCTTGACTTTGGGTCACCCTTATTATACAATTTAGGTGACCCAAACAAAGGAGGTGAATTTACTGGGCACCAAAAAAATAGGCCGCCCTACTGACAATCCAAAGCCCTATCGGATGGCAGTGAAATATGATGAAGAGTGTAAGCAGATTTTAGAAGCCTACTGCAAGCAGGAAAATGTAAATCGTATGGAAGCCGCACGGCGGGGAATCAAGAAGTTAAAGGGCGACCTCAAAAAATGAAAGGAAGCGGCTCTCAACCCGTCAAAGCTGTAGCCACTTCCAGTACCGCCAATGCCAAAAGGCAATTGCAGCATAAATATGATACCATATGCTGCAAATTCTTTCAAGCATTGCGGAATTTGAAAGGATTTATTTTTATGAATTATGAATTTCCTAGCTATTTCCAACGAATGCTCGAAGACTCCCGCTCCGAGTGCCTGCAGAATCACCGAAACCATAACCGTGAGTACCGCAAGACACAGGAAGCTTATTGCCAGTCCATGGAGGAAATACTGAAAAAGCTCGGGCCGGATGGTTCTCTTCTTTACAACATGGAAGAACTGCTCGGCACGCTGCGCGGCATGGAGGAAAATTGGATCACCCGTCAGGCCGTCTGCGACTGCATGTTATGCCCTGCGTTATATGGATGCGTTTTCCCTGTCAGGCCGGGAGACGGAAGCGGATATCTGATCTAGATGTAATTAGGCTCCCTCTGACGAAGGAGCTGGCCGCGCAACGGCCTGAGGGAGAGAAGGCGGCCGGGAAGCGCTTCTGCCCTCCCCGACCGCGTTTTTCCGCAATCCTTACAGGGACTGCGCCACATTCTGGAATTTCGTCTTGGTCTGGTCGATCATCTGCTGCTGCGCCTCAGGCGGGGCATACCAGCCGCGCTTCTGCATCTCGGTGAACACATCCACCTGGATATTGTGATCCTCGCGCAGAATATTCAAAAAGTCGTTGCGCAGGGCCTGGTGTACACACTCATTGCTGTAGGTGTTATAAACGCTGGTGATATGCTTCTCGGAGCTAAGGATATCGTTCATGATCTCCTCGTCACTCAGGCTGCTCTGCTGGTTGTTCTGCTGTCCCATCGTATCCATAGTTCAGTTCCTCCTTGTCAATTCAGATGGCCCATCAGGGTGTTGAAATGGTTCTGGTGCTGCGCCGCGATCTGCTCGCACATGGATTTGATCTTCGGATCCTGCGTCATCGTCGCATAATTCTTATACTTTTTGATGAGCACCTGCTCATACGTCAGCTCGTCGCTGATCGCGTCGAGTTCCTTTGAGGTGAGGTTCGGCATAGTAAATCACTCCTTGAAAAGATTTGCAACGATAGCATTCCCGTGATGGGAAATTTTATACCCCTCCAAGAGCGTTGAAGATTTCCTTTTTTCATAGTATAATCATTTGGAGATATCGCAAGAGGAGAAAACACATGGAAAAATCGATCCATGAACGGCTGCTCGCACTTGCCGAGCCGGAATTTCAAAAATTCTCCAGCAGCCTCCTTCCCGGCACAGACAATATCCTGGGCGTCCGCCTTCCCAAGCTGCGAAAAATCGCAAGAGAAATCGCAAAGGGAGACTGGCATGCATACCTTGCCTGTGCGCAGGACGATACCTTTGAGGAAATCATGCTGCAGGGCATGGTCATCGGATATGCGAAGGCCGATCTGCAGGAGCTGCTGCGCAATATCGCGGCTTTTGTCCCGAAGATTGATAACTGGTCTGTTTGTGACAGCTTTTGCAGCGGTTTGAAGATAGCGCGGGAGAGCCCGGAAGCGATGTGGGATTTTTTGCAGCCCTATCTACACACGGAGCAAGAATTCGAGGCGCGCTTCGGGGCCGTGATGCTGCTTTTCTATTTTATCGACGAGACGCATATCCGCGACGTTCTCGCTCTGTTGGATCAAATCCCAGCACAGGGATATTATGCCCGCATGGCGGTAGCGTGGGCGGTATCGATCTGTTTTGTGCATTTCCCGGAGCTAACGATGGAATATTTGAGAACAGGAACTTCGCTTGATGATAGGACCTACAACAAAGCGCTGCAGAAAATCACAGAATCCCGCTGTATTGACAGGGAGACAAAAGCGGTCATCCGCAAGATGAAGCGACAGGAATCTGCACAAATCTGACTGTCCGGCTTTTGCCTACTGCCGGGATGTGTTATAATAAATGACACTTCTAAAATGATAAAGGAGGCGGAAAGCCATTCATATCATTCGCACAAAAAGCGTACAGGAGACGGAGGCCGCAGGAGAAGCGCTTGCAAAAATGATGCGCGGCGGCTGCGTCATCGCCTTTTTCGGCGGGATGGGCATGGGAAAGACCGCCTTTGTGCGCGGGCTCGCGCGCGGGCTTGGGATCGATGCGGAGGTCACCAGCCCCACCTTCGCGCTGGTGCACGAATACGGTGGAGCGCCCCCGCTCTATCACTTCGATATGTACCGCGTGACCTCCTGGGACAGCCTGTATTCCACCGGCTTTTTTGATTATCTGGATGCAGGCGGCATATTGGCCGTTGAATGGAGCGAGAATATTGAGGGTGTCCTGCCGAAAGACGCCATCCGCGTGGAGTTTCGGCGCGGAGAATCAGAAAACGAACGCATCATCACGATCGAGAAAGGCGGTGAGCCCGCATGAAAATTCTTGCGCTGGAGTCCTCGGCCTGCGCCGCGAGCGCAGCAATCGCAGAGGACGGCAAGCTCCTGGGGGAAGCTTTTCTGAATGTCGGCCTGACGCACAGCCAAACGCTGCTCCCGCTGATGCAGAGTATTTTACAAAGTGCCAATCTCACGCTCGATGGGATCGACGCTTTCGCCGTGACCAATGGCCCCGGCTCGTTTACAGGCGTGCGCATTGGCGTGGCCGCCCTCAAGGGCCTCGCCTTCCCCTTTGATAAGCCCTGCGTGCCCCTCTCCTCGCTGGAGGTGATCGCCTGCGGACTGATCGGGCAGGACTGCACGGTTTGCGCCGCTATGGACGCGCGCTGCGCACAGGTATACACGGCGTTATTCTCCTGCCAGGATGGAAGGCTCACCCGGCTGACGGACGACGCCGCCCTGAAAATCACGGAGCTCCCTGCCCTGCTCGCCGGCCGGGATACGCCAGTCGTCTTCGCGGGCGACGGCGCAGCGCTTTGCTTTGAAACAATCGGCCCCCAGATCACCGGATGCCGCCTCGCGCCCCCGCACGAACGGTATCAGCGGGCATCCTGCGCTGCACTGCTCGCGGAGGAAAAGCTGCGTAACGGGGGAGGAATTCCCTCGGATGCACTGACCCCCGCCTACCTGCGGATGCCGCAGGCAGAGCGGGAGCTAAAAATGAGACAGACCAAATAAAAATATCTTTTGGAGGAATGACACATGATCGCACTCGGAGCCGACCACGGCGGCTATCAGCTCAAGGAAACCATCAAAAAGCATCTGGAGGAACGCGGAATTGAATACCGCGATTTCGGCACAAATTCCACAGAATCGGTCGACTATGCGCCCATCGCCGCAACCGCTGCGCGCGCTGTCGCGGATGGCACCTGTGAGAAAGGCATTCTGTGCTGCGGCACAGGCATCGGCATCTCCATGGCGGCAAATAAGGTCAAGGGCATCCGCGCGGCGTGCTGCTCCAACTATTTCGGCGCAAAGTACACCCGCCTGCATAACGATGCCAATATGCTCTGCCTTGGCGAGCGCGTTATCGGGCCTGGCCTTGCGCTGGAGCTCGTGGACGTATTCCTTGACACACCCTTTGAGGGCGGGCGCCACCAGCGCCGCGTTGATCAGATTGCAGCGATTGAAAACGGAGAATTATAATCAATAGAAAATGTCCACATTTCTCCTTTTCAGTGGTCACCGTCCCTCTGCAAGGAAAAGGAGTGGTCAATGAGATTTGCTGATATCCTGGTGGGGGAATTCATACCCCACCAGGATTGGGTAGGCATCCATGACAATACGGCGTAGTTCGTCGGCGTATCGAATCTTGAGGCAGCTTGTTTTGCGGCTTAGAAGCTGTATGCAAACGGCGTATACTGTATCGAGCTTTGCGGTGCGTTTGGGGAAAACGGGGCGAAAGCAATCATAAAAGCCACAGGCAATCAAATGCCTGTGGGATATGTCATTCACCTTCCGGAGCAAGATTCTCTTTTTCTATCCCTATTTGGCTAAATGGAAAAGTAAGCTTCATACAGAAAACCGATTTTCGGAGGCGACGCAATGCAAAAATTTCGAAGCTGGTTCAAGCTTTATTTCAGGGAAACGGATAAGCTCCTGTTTTTTCTGTGCCTGTGTGCGTCTGCTTTTGGCATGCTGCTCGTATACAGCGCAACCAAAAACGGCGCAACAAAGCTGATCCCCGCAGAGCTTAGGACCATGATTATCGCAGTAGGTGCCGGTTTAATCCTCTGCCTGCTGATTTCTTTTCTCGATTATGAGGTGATCATACGGCTGTGGCCGCTGGTTGCAATCTTCTGTATTCTCATCATGTGCTCTCTTTTTATCTGGGGCGTTGCGCCGAATGCCAGGCAGGATGCAAAATCCTGGCTTGATCTCAAGGTGTTTTACTTCCAGCCCTCAGAGTTAGTTAAGATCGGGTTTATCATCACGTTTGCCGTCCATTTGGATGCGGTGAAGGATCATGTGAGCAAATTCACCACCGTATTATTGCTTGGTATTCATGCCCTGATCCCTATCGGGCTTGTGATGGCTACAGGAGACGACGGCTCTGCGCTTATTTTCATACTGATGTTCCTTGGCATGATGTTCGCTGCCGGCGTTCACTGGGGGTACTTTGTCGCCGGATTCGCGGCGGTCGCCGTAGCCTTTCCCGCCATTTGGGCACTGGGGGATAAATTGATTCTGAATCAGGATCAGAAGAACAGGATACTTGCCATTCTTTACCCTGATCTTTATGCAAAGAGCGAAGCATTTCAGCAAAACCGCGGCATCGGCGCGATCGGCGCCGGGCAGTTCTTCGGCCAGGGGCTTTTCAACGGCAACTACACGCAGAGCGCCGCTGTACCAGAGAGTGAAAACGACTTTGTCTTTACCGTAGCGGCGGAAGAGCTTGGCTTCATCGGCGCAATTGCCGTGCTGGTCCTGCTGGCTGCGATCATCCTGCGTATCGTCGTCAATGGCAAGCGGGCCAACGATAACGCGAGCTATCTGATGTGCATGGGCATGGCCTCCATGCTCGCCGCACAGATGATTATCAATATCGGCATGTGCCTGCGGTGGCTGCCCGTCATCGGCATCACACTCCCGTTTTTCAGCGCAGGCGGCTCTTCTAACCTGTGCGTCTATATCGGCATCGGGTTGATGATGAGTATCTACCGGTTCAATCAGAAAACGCCTGCCGCCGATTTCCGGTTGCAGCGCGTCGTCACGCGTTTTACCACCTGATAGAAAGGGCGTTCTGCAACGCTCCCTCGAGAAAAAGCATTTGCGAGCCAGCGAGCACGGCTCGCATTTTGCGTCTTTGCGTGCGCAAAACCATGCTTTTTCAACTGCATATTGATCTGTTCTGCAACAATTACTTTTTCACATCAGGAAAGGATGTCTATACTATGTCAATACAGCTCATTGCTATGGATTTGGATGGAACGCTTCTCAAGGATGATCATATGACGGTCTCCCAGCGCAACCGGGAGGCGCTCAGGCGCGCGGCGGAAAAAGGCGTGCAGCTCGTTCTGGCCAGCGGTCGAACCTGGGTACATCTCGAAAGCGTTGCCGGGCAGGTGCCCTTCACGCAATACGCTCTGCTCTCCAACGGCGCGGCCGCACGGGATCTCCACACAGACGAAAGACTGTTTACCTTTCATTTTCCATGGGAAGCTTTCAGAAAGCTATTGTCCCTATTGCACCGTTATAATGCAGTATTCGAAACCTACTGCGATGGTCATTCCTATCTGGAGCGCCGCATAACCGGGCGGTTTGACAACAAAGGCCTGCCGTCCGCCTTCATTGACCGCCTCAAGGCGAGTCTGACAATCGTTGACAATCTGGAAGAAACCTTGCAGGGGCATGTGATCGAAAAGGTCAACGTCTTTTCCACGCCGGAAGAGAATTACGAACCGCTGCTTTCAGCGCTCCATCAAACTGATCTCTTCGAAATCTCCTCCGCTATCATCGGAAATATGGAAATCAATTTCAAGGGTGTCAACAAAGGTGCAGGGCTTGAGAAGCTGTGCAACACGCTCGGCATCGCGCCGGAAAACGTGATGGCCTTCGGCGACGCGACCAACGATCTCGACATGCTGCAGTATGCAGACTGGTCCTTTGCCATGGCAAATGCGGACGCGCAGGTAAAAGAGGCGGCACGCTATGAAACGGCCTCCAACGAAGAAGACGGCGTGGCGCAGGCGATCGAGCGCTTTATCCTGTAAAGCGGCACAGGCGATATGCATACACGTTTGGCAGAGCGCTCTGCATTCCTTTCTTTTCCCCCGATTTCCTAGCCCAATACATTGACAAAAAACCAACAAACGACTACAATAAAAAAAGATTGTTAAAAACTCAAACAAGTAGGAGGACATGCAATGGGATACACCCTCGGTCAAAAACTCATCCAATCACATCTTGTCAGCGGCGACATGACGCCCGGCAGCGAGGTCGGCATCCGCATCGACCAGACGCTCACGCAGGATGCTACTGGCACCATGGCCTATCTCGAATTTGAGGCGATGGGTGTCGAGCGCGTGCGCACGGAGCTCTCTGTCGCATACATCGACCATAACACCCTGCAGACAGGCTTTGAAAATGCGGATGACCACCGCTTCATCCAAACGGTCTGCAAAAAGCACGGCATCCGTTTCTCCCGCCCCGGCAATGGCATCTGCCACCAGGTCCACCTTGAGCGCTTCGGTATCCCCGGCAAGACGCTCATCGGTTCCGACAGCCATACGCCTACGGGCGGCGGTATCGGTATGCTCGCCATCGGCGCGGGCGGCTTGGACGTAGCAGTCGCGATGGGCGGCGGTACATACTATATCACCATGCCGAAGATGGTGCGCGTCAATCTGACCGGCAAGCTCAACCCCTGGGTTGCCGCAAAGGATATCATTCTGGAAGTATTGCGCATTATGAGCGTTAAGGGCGGCGTAGGCAAGATCATCGAATACGGCGGCGAGGGTGTGAAGACGCTGTCTGTCCCGGAGCGCGCCACGATCACCAACATGGGTGCAGAGCTCGGCGCGACGACCTCCGTTTTCCCGTCTGACGAGGTCACCCGCTCCTTCCTCAAGGCACAGGGTCGGGAGCAGGATTGGGTCGAACTGCTGCCCGACGCGGACGCGCAGTACGATGAGGTCATCGAGATCGATCTCTCTGCTCTCGCGCCAATGGCGGCCATGCCGCACAGCCCGGATAACGTCAAGAGTGTAACGGAGATCGGCCAGATCAAGGTGGATCAGGTCTGCATCGGCTCCTGCACAAACTCCTCTCTGCTCGATATGCTCAAAGTGGCTGCGATCCTCAAGGGCAAAACGGTCCATCCGGATGTGAGCCTTTCCATCGCGCCCGGCTCCAAGCAGGTGCTCAATATGCTCGCACAGAATGGTGCGCTGGCTGATATGATCGCCGCGGGTGCGCGTATCCTGGAATCCGCCTGCGGCCCCTGCATCGGCATGGGCCAGTCCCCGAATTCCAAGGGAATCTCCCTGCGTACCTTCAACCGTAACTTTGAAGGCCGCTCCGGCACGGCGGATGCGGGCATCTATCTTGTCAGCCCGGAGGTTGCCGCCGCAAGCGCGCTGACCGGAGTGCTGACTGATCCGCGCACGCTGGGCGACGCGCCGCAGGTGACGCTCCCGACGGAATTTCTCATCAACGACAATATGGTCGAGCTCCCCGCTTCCCCGGAGGAGGCAAAGGACGTGAAAGTCCTGCGCGGCCCGAATATCAAAGAATTCCCGGTGACGAAGGCGCTTCCGGCTTCCATTGAGGCGCAGGCGGTGCTCAAGGTTGGCGACAACATCACCACCGACCACATCATGCCCGCCGGCGCGAAAATCCTCCCCTACCGCTCCAACATTCCCTATCTCTCCAAATTCTGCTTCGGGCAGGTCGATCCGGATTTCTCCGAGCGCTGCAAGGCGGAGGGCAAGGGCATCATTATTGGCGGCGCGAACTACGGCCAGGGCTCTTCCCGCGAGCATGCGGCCCTCGTTCCGCTCTACCTCGGCGTGAAGGCTGTGATTACCAAGAGCTTCGCCCGCATCCACCAGGCGAACCTCATCAATGCGGGCATCCTGCCCTTTACCTTTGCGAATGAGGCGGATTATGACAAGATCGAGCTTGGCGACGAGCTGCGCCTGCCGGATGTGCGCGCGCTGATTGCGCAGGGCAAGCCTGTCACGCTCGAAAACATGACGAAGAAGGAAAGCTATCCCCTCGCCTACTCCTTCTCGCAGCGGCAGACGGATATGCTCCTCGCGGGCGGCCTGCTCAACTATACGCGCGAAAACGCCAACTGAAAAATTTGACTTTTATAGATGGAGGATGAACCAATGGACGAAGCAAAGATCAAATCCGCCGTGGCACATTTTGAGGCGCTTGTTCGTGAGCAGTATGAGCGCTCCGACCGCATCAAGGCAGATAAGGATTTTATCGACTATGAGAAGCTCGACAAAATCATCATCGGCGTGTGCGGCGGCGACGGCATCGGCCCGATCATCACGAAGGAATCCGCCCGTGTGCTCGAATACATGCTTGCGGACGACGTCAAGGCCGGCAAGGTCGAATTTAAAGTGATCGACGGCCTGACGATCGAAAACCGCGTGGCCGCCAATCAGGCCATCCCGGACGACGTGCTCGAGGAGCTCAAAAAGTGCCACGTCATCCTCAAGGGCCCAACCACGACCCCGCAGGCCGGCGACCCGTGGCCGAATATCGAGAGCGCAAACGTGGCGATGCGCAAGGCGCTCGACCTGTTTGCCAACATGCGGCCGGTCAAGGTGCCGGATCAGGGCATCGACTGGACCTTCTTCCGCGAGAACACGGAGGGCGCCTACGCCGTCGGTTCCAAAGGCGTGCATGTGACGGACGACCTTGCGATGGATTTCGTCGTGGCGACGACGGAGGGCTGCGAGCGCATCGCCCGCCTGGCCTACGATTACGCAAAGCGTAACGGCAAGAACCGCGTCTCCATTGTCTCGAAGGCCAACGTCATCAAGACGACGGATGGCAAATTCCTCAACATCGCTAAGAAGATCGGCGAGGAATACCCGGAAATCACCACGGACGAATGGTATATCGATATCCTCACGGCAAAGCTCATCGATGAGAAGCGCCGCCGCGATTTCCGCGTCTTCATCCTGCCGAACCTGTATGGCGATATCATCACGGACGAGGCCGCAGAATTCCAGGGCGGCGTCGGCACGGCGGGCAGCGCAAATATCGGCAAACGCTATGCAATGTTTGAGGCCATCCACGGCTCCGCACCCCGCATGATCCGTGAGGGACGCGGCCAGTATGCAGACCCCTGCTCCATGCTGCGCGCAACCGTCATGCTTCTCTCCCACATCGGCCGTCAGGAAAAGGCCGACCTGCTTGAGCGCGCGCTCGATATCTGCATGCTGGAGGAGAAGAAACTGACCATCACGGGCCGCGATACGGGCTGCACCTGCAGCGAATTCGGCGACTATGTGATGGAGACCGTCCAAAAGCTGAGCAAATAAGGACTGAACGACTATGGCGAAAAGTGAGAATATTTCCATGTCCGTCATCAAGCGGCTCCCCCGTTATTACCGCTTCCTCGGTGAGCTGGAAAAGCACAACATCACCCGCATCTCCTCCCGCGAGCTCTCCCAGCGCATGGGCTTGACTGCCTCGCAGATCCGGCAGGATCTCAACTGCTTCGGCGGCTTCGGCCAGCAGGGCTACGGCTATAACGTTGAGCAGCTTTATAAGGAGATCGGGCGCATCCTCGGCGTGGATCGCGGGCTGAAAACGATCCTCATCGGCGCGGGCAATCTGGGCCGTGCGATTGCGACGCACATGTCCTTTGAGGCGCGCGGGTTTAACCTGATTGGCATCTTCGACAAAAACGAGGCCATGGCGGGCCAGCTCGTGCGCGGGCAGCCCGTGCGGCATATCGACGGGCTGGATGATTTTTGCCGGGATCAGCTGCCTGTAGTGGCTGTGCTGTGCATTTCGAGCGACAACGCGCCGGAGATCATCGCGCAGCTTGTCAAGCTCGGCATCAAGGGCTTCTGGAACTATACACATTTCGATATCGCGGCGCATTATCCGGATGTGGCGGTGGAAAATGTGCATTTGAGCGACAGTCTGATGACGCTGAGCTACCAGATGAGTACAAAATTTTAACGGCTGCATCAAAACAGGACGGGCTGCAATGCGAGATTGCAGCCCGTTTTTTCGTATGTGCTTATGTCAATGCCCCGAGGCGTTTTAGCATTGCAACGCCATCGCGCATTCCCTGCCGGTAGACGAATTCGGCCTCCCTCCCGCAGGAGGTGAGCACCTGCTCCAGACAGGAATAGGTGAATTCCTTTTCCCTTGCGGAGAGGTTCGTTTCGATGTCGTCATTCATTTTTTGGCCCTGCTCATAGAGCATCTGGCCGATGTCAGATTGATCGAAGGCTTTCACGGTGCGGTGATAGAGTTCACTCAGAAAGAGGTCGTATGCCTGATCCAGATCCATAGAACTCCCTCCCGTTATTCCGTGATGCTGTCCGGCAGGGAGAATGCGTCCATGTAGCGCAACAGGTACATGCAGTCGCAGAAAGCCTGCCGGTAAACCCAATCCTCTTCGCGGTTTCTCAACGCGCTGTGGAGCTCTTCCGCACGGAGGAAAAGGGAACGGTCTTCGCCGAGTTTCGCCTGCATTTCATGGATAGCCTGCTGGTAGCTTCCTCCGTTTGCAGGTAGGCGCGGTGCCGGGGGCGGCGGTCCATGACGCAGGCGGAGCGGGATTCGCTGGCGGATTGATGGAACCATTTTGGGAATACGTTTTGCATCAAAATAAACTCCTTTCAAATGCCGCAATGCTTGAAAGGACTTCGAGCGCATGGTATAATAGTTGCGCTGAAAATGCCTTTGGGCATTGGCGGTACTGGAAGCGGTGGCTTGGTTGCTAGGCCTGACACCGCTTCCTTTCATTTTTTCAGACTGTCTTTCACCAGGTAGATTCCCTTCCGAACCACTTCTGATCGAGTAGATTGCAATTGTTCTACACATTCATCCAAAACACCTTTTGTCTTTTCATCTACCCGCAGATAAATGCGTTCGGATAGAGGATTCTCTGATGGGGGACGGCCCATTTTTTTACCCGACATTGATTCACCTCACTTTTTGTCGGCTCAATAGTATTATAGATATGAGCCGACAAAAAGTCAAGCTTGCTATGTAAAGATTTTGATAGGATAGCCGCCCCTTTCGATCCGCAATGCTTGAAAGGATTTGCAGCATATGGTATCATATTTATGCTGCAATTGCCTTCGGGCATTGGCGGTACTGGAAGTGGCTGCTGCTTTGACTGAGGTGAGCCGCTTCCTTTCATTTTTTGAGGTCGTCGAATACCTTATCGATCCCTTTTCGAACAATATCGGAACGAGTGGTGTTGAGCGCCTGTGTACATTGATCGATTTTTTCGATTGTACGGTCGTCAACACGAACACGCAGTGTTTTGTCCTTGGGATTGTCTGAAGGCGGACGGCCCGTTTTTTTGGGAGCCATTTCTTCACCTCACTTTTTGCTACCACAAATATTATATAATTGTAGATACATAAAGTCAAGCGTTTTAGGATATATTTTTTCTCAAGAGGTGCGGCCGGAAAATTAGATAGTGTAGAAAATGAGTGCCTGGTTTCGCTATACGCGCCGTCATTCTCTTTTCTTCTAAAAAGAGAACGAAGTTAGAGAAACAGCCGCGGGGAGTTCCCCGCGACCCCCATGCACGGCACCGCGGCAGCGGCAAGACTGAGACACGATCGAAGCCGTTCGGCGAATCTTCCCAAACTCAGCCGCTCACGCGGCTTCAAACACATGGAAAGATTCGTTTTTGCCCCTTGGGCAAAAATCCCCTCACGAGCCACGCAGAAAGCTTCTGCGGCGCTGCCTTGGCCTTCAGAGAGCTTTTCACGCTGCAATTTATTTAAGTGGAACTGTAATTCTCTCACAGTGGCCTGTTGTGCAGTCGATCAAATATGACCACAAAACACTTCTCACGCCTTGCCTTCATCAGCGTAACCGCTGACGGAAGGCCAAGGCAGCATAGCACTTCGCCGACTGCGTGGCTCATGAGGGGATTTTTACCGGGAGGGTAGACGTTGCTTTGCCTGCTCTCCCGGTAAAAACGGGCGCACAAATTGTCTGAGCGCCGTGAGGCGGCGAGTTTTTGTGCGTCCCGCCGAACGGGTTAGTTCGTGGCTCCATCTGCCCGCTGCCGCAGTGCCGTGCGATCATTGTTCTTTTGCACCCTTTTCTAACTAGAGAAAAGGCGTGGGCCCGCGCTTCCTGAGCGCGTTCCAATTTCCCGATCCGTGATTCAAACCGAGAAACGGAAATGACGGTGCATCAGCGAAACAAATGCAAAAGCATAAAATACTGTTGCGTGGTCGAATGAGCATTGTGAGGTGCTCTCCCTCAGGCCACCCTGCGGCCAGCTCCTCATCTAGAAGGAACCTTTGACCGCCATATTCACATCCGAATGGCAAAAAGAGGCCTGCGCTAAATCAGCGCAGGCCATTCTCTGTGACTATTCAATAGTTTTTTTATGCCCTGGAGACAATCTCCTGCATCTGTACCATTTTTCGCTCGATATCAGCCACCAGCGCAAACTGCGTGTGGCAACGGTCGAGATTGTGCTCCGGATAAGCCGTTTTGAAATATGTATCGCCGTTCAGGTAATCCGTCAGGAAGCGGATGCCGCATTCGAAGGTCATCAGCTTTGCGGAAAACGCGAGATTGTCGACCTCCGCCTTTGTCAGGCTCTGGCCTGCCGTGGAGAGATAGCCCTTGACATACTGCTCAAAAAGCTTCAAATCCAGCGAAACGAGGGAAAGATCCTTTTCGTCCTCTGCCGCCGTGTTGGCGCCGAAGCGAATGCTGTCGCCGAAATCATAAAGGGACAGGCCGGGCATGACCGTATCGAGATCGATGACGCAGATGCCCTGCTTTGTATCGTTATCAAACATCACGTTATTGAGCTTTGTATCGTTGTGTGTCACGCGCAGGGGCAAATCGCCCCGCTCCATCAGGTCCAGCAGCACATGGCAGTCCGCTTCGCGTGCTTTCGCAAAAGCAATTTCCTCCTGCACGAGCTTTGCGCGTCCCGCCTGATCCGCTTCGATCGCCTGGAGCAAATCCTGAAAACGGGAGACCGTGTTGTGGAAATTCGGAATCGTCTCATGCAGGCTGCCGCTCGGATAATCCGCGAGCATCTGCTGGAAGGTGCCGAAGGCCTTCGCCGCATTATGGAAAACAACCGGGTCTGTGATGTTCTGGCAGGTATAGGCATTGGAAATAAAATTATAAATACGCCAGCAATGACCCTCTGCATCCTTATAATAGGGCGTGCCGTCTATCGTGCGGTAGACCGTGAGCGTTTCCCGCTCCGGATCTCCGCCCGCCGCCTCGATCTGCCGGCGCAGATAGGAGGTCACGCCGAGGATATTCTCCATGAGCTCATCCGGATTGTGAAAGACATGAGTATTGATCTGCTGCAGCAGGAAATCCCGGTTTTGACCGCCCTGCTGGAAATGCAGGACATAGGTATTGTTGATATGCCCGTTGTTAATCCTGTCATAACCGATGTAGTCGCCACCCAGCGCGAACTGGCGCTTGATCTCCTCAAGCTGGAAAGGAAGCTCGCTCATGTGTCACACACAGCCTTTCTAAACAATAATATCAAACTCTTATATGTAAATTGCTTCTTCAGTGAAAGCAATCGTGCCGAAACGCTGCGGGTTATGAAAGCCAAGCGCCGCACTGCCGACCGGAAAATATGCGCCGAAATGGGGATGTTTTGTTTCATCGCCGCATTTGTAAAAATTGCCCGCCATGGTGCATGAGACGATTGGAAACGGCCGGCCGTAAACCGCCTCGATCAGTTCCGCGGGGATCAACAGAAGCACGCCCCAGGCATCTCCCTGCGGCGTTGATAAGGAAAACGGCGTGACAACGGGCGCCAAATCCGTCATCTTCGACAATCTGACGCGACCCTCCCGGCCCGGGCCAAATTCCGCTAAAAAAACGCCCTTCGGATTCATTTCGAAATTCAAATAGGCGTTTTGCAGCGCGGGAAATGGATTCAGGAAGCATTCCAGACAACTGTCTTTGTAAACCGGATCGTCACGCTCGCACGCAACCGCACGGACCGGCTCTTCAAAAGACCACATCCGCACAAAAACGCCCTTTCCACGCACCGCGCAAAGCTGCGCGAACGAGGCCGGACGGTAAGGGGCTTCCCCTTCCCAGTGAAAGCTCTCCAGCCTGGCGATAGGGACGCGCGCCCAATCAGGCGGCCCGTCAAAAATCGGTCCAGCGTAAGACTGCGCCATACACATGCCTCCTTATGGCAACTAGATTATTATAGCAATTTCGACCATTTTGTCAAGTTTCCAGGCGCTTTCCGGCGAAGTCTCCGGGATAGTATATATATTCACATTATCGAATTGAAATCCTATCTCAAAATTGGGAATAAATTATTATATCCTATGCAGTGGTAGTAAAAAAGCTTCTCAAACAAAACAGCGGCCAGATGCTTCCGGCCGCCGTCTTTCACTTTCCATCTGTTTTCTGCCCCGGCTCCCCGCCTGGCCCGTCGCGCCGCGGGCGTTTATCCGGGCCGCTTTTCTGGTGGGAGGTCGTCCATTGGTTATCACCCGCCGTTTTGACAGCACGGACATGCTTTTTTTTAGAACGATCCATGAAAATACATCTCCTTTCGCAAATACGCCTGGCGGGAAAGAGAGCTTTTCCCGCAGTTGTGTTCACTCCTTAGAATGTGCCGTTTTCCCTAAAAATATTATCACATGCGGTTGCAAGTTATTTGTTTTCTTGTTACAATTTAGAGGAATAAAGGAAAAGCATTTGTATCGTTTGCCGCTTTGAGAGCTGGCTCCCTGTCCGGAGGTGTCGATAAAATGAAGCAAAAAATCGGAAAACGTGCTGCTAGCTTCCTGCTGGCAGCCGTCATGGCTGTGCTGGCGGTGCTGCCCGCTTCTAGCGCGGCTGTCGACAAAATGGCAGATGTTCAATACCCTTATGTCTTCGTCCACGGGATGGGCGGATGGGGCTCCGACGAGGGAATCAACAGCATCCTTCCCTACTGGGGCGCGACCACGGGCGCACTGATGCCGCGCCTGCGTGACAACGGCTATGAATGTTATGACGCCTCTGTAGGGCCAATTTCAAGCTGCTGGGACCGTGCATGCGAGCTCTACGCTCAGATGACGGGCGGTACTGTGGACTATGGCAAGGCGCATTCTCAAGCGCACAACCACGCCCGCTACGGGCGCACCTATGACACGCCCTTATTTGAGGGCTGGGGGACAAAGGATAAAAAAGGCATTTTGAAAAAGGTCAATCTCGTCGGCCACAGTTTCGGCGGTAACACGGTTCGTCTTCTAACAGAGCTGCTCGCCAACGGAGACTCGGCAGAGCGGGAAGCCACGCCCGCCAAAGAGCTTTCCCCGCTCTTTACGGGAGGCAAGGCCAATTGGGTGCATTCCGTCACCACACTCTGCACGCCGCACAACGGCTCTACACTGCGCTATATCGCCGACGACCTGAACCTGACCGATCTGGTCAAAGCGGTGAGTTATATCTATGCCGGTATCATGGGCCGGTCACCGCTCAATGGGTTCGTCGATTTTCACCTGGAGCAGTTCGGCCTGACGGCGGTTCCGGGAGAATCCGCGCAGGACCGGCTTCTGAGAGCGCTTAAACTGATCTTTGAAGAGACGGACGACAGCGTGGTCACAGATCTCTCGCCCGACGGCGCGGCCCTGCTCAACGAACGCATCGGAATGGAGCAGAATATCTATTATTTCTCCTATTCCTACCTGACAACCCATCAGTCCGCGTTCAGTGATCGTCAGGTAGCAAACGCCGATACCCTTCTGGTTCTGATCCCGTTTGCAAACCTGATCGGCAAATACGCGGTCAATACAGACACGGACTATCCGATTGATGCAAGCTGGCTGCCCAACGACGGCCTGGTTAGCGTCGTCTCAGCGCAAAAGCCCTCTGATGATCCGGGTGTGGATTTCGACGCATCTCATATCGTGCAGGGGAGCTGGAACGTCATGCCCACCCTGCCTGGTGATCACGGGACAGTGATCGGTCTCAATGCGGACAGGGACAAAACGCTGCAATTCTATCTTGAGATGATGCAGATGATCGAGTCTCTCCCGAAAACAGCGAATTAATGTTAGAACGAAAAAGGCAGGCTGTGCAAACCGGTATTTGCGCAGCCTGCTTCCCTTTAAAATTCATGCTATAATCATTGACGCTGCCCGCCCTGCCTGCGGCTGGGCGTAATTGAGGCATCATAGATGGCGTTTTTGCCGGGGCAAAGCCAAGGAGTCGTTCATTCACGGTTCGCAAATTACGGCCTTGTCTGTTTTAATCCATGATAGAAAGGAAGGCAGATCCATGCTCATTGATCTATTGAAAAAGAACCGCAGCTACCGCGGGTATGACGGGTCCTTCCGCATCGACCGCTCGGTGCTGGAGGAATTGATCGACTGCACGCGCTATACAGCGTCGAGCGTCAATATCCAGCCGCTGAAATATTTTGCCGCCAGCGAGCCGGAGACCGTAGCGCTCATACAGCCGCTCACCCATTGGGCGGGCAAGCTCAAAGAGCTGCATCTACCGCGTGAGGAGCATCGTCCCACGGCCTTCATCGTCATCTGCCAGGACATATCCGTCAGCGATTCCCCCACGATGTTCCAGCGCGATATCGGCATTGCCGCGCAGACGATCCTGCTCGCCGCTACGGAAAAGGGGCTCGGCGGCTGCATGATCGGCAGCTTTGAGAAAAATACGCTGAAAAAGGCACTCAGCCTGCCGGAGCAGATCGAGCCCATGATGGTGCTTGCCATCGGTAAGCCCGATGAGACGGTGCTGCTCACCGGGGTAGGCCCGGACGGCTCCACGGATTACTACCGGGATGAAAACGACGTGCACTTCGTTCCGAAACGCGCATTAAAAAACATTCTGCTGTGAGGGTTGAAGGGAAATGAAAACAGGTTTGGTTCTAGAGGGTGGCGGCCTGCGCGGGATCTATACCGTCGGCGTGCTCGACGTGATGATGGAGCAGGGTCTTTTCCCGGACTATGCAGTGGGCGTTTCTGCAGGCGCAGCCAACGCTGTATCATATCTGTCCGGACAAAAAGGGCGCGGCTACCGCGTCAATACGGAATATTTGGGCGACAAGCGTTATATGAGCCTTTCTAATCTGATCCGCAAGCGCTCTTTATTCGGTATGGACCTGATCTTCGATGAGATTCCGAATTCGCTAGACGTTCTCGACTACGATGCGATCCAGCGCTCCCCCATCGAATTCTATACCGGAGTCACCTCCTGCGAGGATGGAAAGGCCTTGTATTTTGGCAAGGAATATTTGGCGCATGACTGCAATCTGCTCTGCGCATCGGCTTCCATTCCGATCATTTCCCAGCCGGTGGAGATCGATGGCATCCCTTGCGTGGACGGCGGCGTGGCGGATCCGATCCCCGTGCAAAAGGCGCTCGATGATGGCTGCGATCAGATCGTCGCCGTCCTGACCCAGCCCCGCGGCTATCGGCAGAGCCCGATGCGGATGCGCCCCGCCTATCACCGGATGTTAAGGCGTTATCCCCGGCTGGTGCAGACGCTGGACCGCCGCCATACCGTATATAATGCCTGCCTCGCTCAGCTCGAGCAGCTTGAGCACTGCCTGCGTGCCTTCGTCATCGCGCCGAGCCGACCCCTGCCCACGAGCTGGATGTGCAAGGATCCCGACCGCATGCAGGAAACCTATGAAATCGGACGAAAGGACGCGGTTGAAGCGTTGCGCAAGGGCCTTGCAAAAGCATTTTGAATCTTCTGGCACAAGGCCGCCGGCATGGGAAATCCCCATACAGGCGGCCTAATTTCCAAAATAATGCGTTGAAAAAATTTTTCTGGCTTATACGTGTTTTTTACTCCCATCCGATTTGTAAAACGATCCCCTAAAAATACTACTTTTACATCTCTTTTCATGATCTGGCATAGCCTCGCTCCCTGCCAGATCTATATCTTGGAATCCTGAGTAGCGATATGCTTTTGCATGATCTGCGCAAGGCGTTTCATATATGGAACAAGGTCGGTGTCGTCCATTGCACATAACTCCTCTAATGTTACCCACTTATAGTCATCGTGTTCTTCCGGATCAAGCACAATTTTCTTCTTCCCAAGAACGCTGCAGGTATAAAATAATGTTGTAAACACCTTGTCCTTTGTTTGGTCATAATTGGAAGTCTCATAGACGATTTCATGAATCTTAACCTTCAGGCCGACTTCCTCCATTGTTTCCCTGACGGCTGCATCTCTAGGCATTTCCTGCGGTTCAACGCTCCCTCCCGGGATATCCCACTGTCCACCCAAAAAATTCGCTTTTCCCCCCTTGATCATCGTCCGCTTGAGTATCAGGAGCTTTCTGTTTTCATCCATGACAACCGCATGTGCAATTAATCCGTTCATAATCTCACCTACACGATCTCAGATCATTTTTAAAAAAATTATGTCGCTTCAAATCATTTTAGAATCACAATCTAAAAAGCGAGTGATCTACAGCTTTTCAAATGCTATAAGACCACTCGTTATGGTTGCGGAGGAAGGATTTGAACCAACGACCTTCGGGTTATGAGCCCGACGAGCTACCAGACTGCTCCACTCCGCGATATTTACTTAGCCCTCGTCTTGAGTACTTATTTATTATAAATGACTCTGTCCAAAAATGCAAGCCTTTTTTCATTCAAATCCTCACAATGTTTTGTATGGATATCCTTTTAGTTTTAGGCACAATCACAATCTTCGCAGGATGTACTCCTTTCATTGGCTTGTTTTTCTATTATAATACTTTTACAATAGAGATCGTAATGATCATAAAAAATAGCCGCAAGCCAGATGCATTGGGATAACTTGAGTTATCTCTTATATCACAGCGGAAATAATTGCCTCTTATTCACATATGTGAAGAGTGAGTGTTGCGCAGGGCCGTGGAACTTGGGCCTAAGAGCTTTCGAAATTCGTCGGAAACATATAAAAATCAATCATTTTTTATGTGCCTGGGGTAATTTTATCAGAACAGGGCATATTAAGCAAAAGCCCGTAAACAACGTATTTACGTCGTTTACGGGCCATTTCCTTGGTGATCCATCGGAGATTCGAACTCCGGACACCTTGATTAAAAGTCAAGTGCTCTGCCAACTGAGCTAATGGATCATTTCAGCATTTTCTGTAGAGTGGTGAGGCACTTGAATATAATATCCGATTTCTTGAAGAAAGTCAATACATTTTCTTGAAAAAATTTCATGCATCGCCAAAGTCTGCACGAAAATTTTCTCCCCGGTCTTACATTCGTCAACTGTCCAGATTGCTTTCAGGAGATACAAAAAAAGCGCTTGTCAAACAAAAAGCATGCAGACTGCTGCCTGCATGCTTCATGCTTTTGAATGTCCAAAAATCTATTCCACATATTCGGCGCCGAGGCGGACCGCGTCCATATTCTTCGCCACCAGATACTGCTTCTTCGGCGGGACAATCTTCAGGAGCGTCTTTTCCATCGTCTCCATTGTGCAGAAATCGGTCAGCGCCATAAGTTTGCCCATGAGGATGATATTGGCCAGACCTTTCAGGCCATGCTCCTCTGCCATTGAAGTGGCGGGGACATAGTGGACATCGATATCCGTGCGGTTCGACTTTTTCTCGATCAGAGAACTGTCGACAATCACAATGCCGCCGGGGACCACCTTATCGATGAACTTATCAAAGGATGGCAGATTCATCACAATCAGCGCGTTGGGCGTGTTGACCAGCGGGGAACAAATCTGTTCATCGGAAATGCAGACACTGCAGTTGGCCGTGCCGCCGCGCATCTCCGGGCCGTAAGACGGCAGCCAGGAAACCTGCTTGTCGTCATAAAGGCCGGCATAGGCGATTACCTTGCCCATGAAGAGGATGCCCTGACCGCCGAAGCCAGCGAGGACTGCGTTCATATCACGCATTGTCGGCCACCTCCTCGTCAGCAGTTTTATCCTTATAAACGCCAAGCGGATAATACGGGAGCATATTTTCGCGCAGCCATTCCAGCGCCTCATTGGGCGAAAGGCCCCAGTTGGTCGGGCAGGAGGAAATGACCTCTACAATTGTAAAGCCCTTGCCTGCGATTTGCGTCTCGAAGGCCTTTTTAATCGCCTTCTTTGCCCGATTGACATTCTTCACACAGTCGACGCTTACACGCTCTGCATAGGCAACGCCATCGAGCGTGGAGAGCATTTCACACACACGCACGGGATAGCCCGCTGTGTTTACGTCGCGTCCATAAGGCGTGGTCTGCGTGACCTGACCCGGCAGTGAGGTCGGGGCCATCTGGCCACCGGTCATACCGTAAATCGCGTTGTTGACGAAAATCACCGTGATATTCTCGCCGCGGGTTGCGGAATGGACGGTCTCCGCTGTGCCGATGGCGGCAAGGTCACCGTCGCCCTGATAGGTGAACACAACGTTTTCCGGCAGGGCGCGCTTGATGCCGGTCGCTACGGCCGGAGCACGGCCGTGCGGCGCCTCGATCACATCGCAGCCGAAATAATCATACGCCATAACAGCGCAGCCCACCGGCGCAACGCCGACGGTCTTCCCCTCAACGCCCAGCTCATCCAGGCATTCCGCAACGAGGCGGTGAATGATGCCGTGCGTGCAGCCCGGGCAGTAATGCGTCGGGACATCCAGCAATGCATGGGGCCTTTGATATGTAACAGCCATTACTGATTACCTCCTGTGAGCTTATGAATCTGTTCCATGACCTCGGCCGGCGTCGGGATAATACCGCCGGTGCGGCCAAAGAACGAAACAGGAACCGCACAATCGACGGCGAGACGGACATCGTCCACCATCTGGCCCATGCTCATCTCCACGCACAGGAAGCCTTTCGTGTGGGCAGCCACCTTCTGAAGCGCTTTTTTGGGGAACGGCCAGAGTGTGATCGGGCGGATCAGACCAACCTTGAGGCCCTCTTCGCGCGCCTGACGCACCGCCGCTTTGGCAATGCGGGCAGAAGCGCCATAGGCAACAATGACATATTCTGCGTCATCGACGAGGTATTCCTCTACCATCGGCTCCTTCTCCTCAATGACCTTGTAGCGCTCAAAACGGGCGACCACAAGATCCTCGAGATCCTTCGCCTGCAGATACAGAGAATTGACCACATTGTGCTTGCGCTCATTGTTGTGGCCGCAGACAGCCCACGGCTTCTTGGGGAGGGGCTTCTGCTCATCGGAAATCTCCATTTCCACTGGCTCCATCATCTGCCCGAGCATGCCGTCCGCAAGGATCATCGCAGGCATCCGGTATTCATCCGCCTTATCAAAGGCGTGGGAGACAAGATCGACCATCTCCTGCACGGAGTTGGGGGCAAAAACAAGCACATGCAGGTCGCCGTGGCCGGGCGCCTTGGTCGCCTGCCAGTAATCCGACTGGGAGGGCTGGATGCCGCCCAGGCCCGGGCCGCCACGCTGGACATTGATGATCAGCGCCGGCAGGTCGGAGCCACACATATAGGAAATTCCTTCGGATTTCAGGCTGATTCCGGGAGAGGACGAGGACGTCATCGCGCGCACACCGGCAGCAGCCGCGCCCTGCACCATGTTGATGGCCGCGAGCTCGCTCTCCGCCTGCAGATAGGTCCCGCCGATCTTGGGCATACGCTTGGCCATATAGGCCGCGACCTCTGTCTGCGGGGTAATCGGGTAACCGAAGAAATGGCGGCAGCCAGCCTGGATAGCCGCCTCCGCGAGGGCTTCATTGCCCTTCATCAATACTTTCTGCGCCAATGAAATTCACTCACCTTTCCACCGTAATTGCACAATCCGGACACATCGTATAGCATGCCGCACAACCGATGCACTGCTCGATATCAATGACGCAGGCGGGATGATATCCCTTTGCGTTGAGCTGGTCGGCCGAAAGCGCGATAATATGCTTCGGGCAAGCGGCGACGCACAGCTCACAGCCCTTGCAGACGTTCGCGTCAATGGTTACTTTCGCCATAATCATTTTCCTCCAATCACACTCTATTTCAAAAAAGTTTCACCTAGTTTCCGCCCAGGGCGGCTGAACCAGAATATCGACCGGATAAAGGTTTTCAACCTTTCCTGCGAGATCCCCGCACAAAGCCCGTGGCGCCGTGGTCATCACGAGCGGCAGCCCGGCCTCCCGCGCTGCCTCCTGCGCATAGGGCAGCGCCGCCAGAATATCATGCGGTGTCGTGAGAGACGACAGATGAGAATTGTTGACGATTCCCGATGCTTTCAGGCGGGACGCCGCTTCCACCTCCCGCAGAAGGGAAACTGCCTCCTCAGGCGTTTCGACCAGCTTGCGGTAGTGATTTACGACATACAGCATCTCGCTGCCGCCGGCGGCCTCAATCTGCCGCTTAAACCGGCCTAGCGCCGCCGCGCCCGCATCGTCTCCGCCCACGTCGATCACCACATGGCCTTCCGGCCGGCCGAAGATGGAAAAAATCTCCGCATTGATCTGCGGAGCGTCGATGGTTGTGCCCGCACTATGCGGGCTGATAACTCGGATGCCCTTCTTTTCGAGCACTTCTTTATAATCAGCCGTGCGGAAGTAGGGGTTGACGATATCGAGATCCGCTACCGTGACCGTCTCCCCCTGCGACCGCAGGGAAAGCGCCAGATTCAGCGCGAGATTGGTCTTGCCACAGCCATAGTGCCCGCAGATGATATGAATTCGGCCTTTGATACGTCCCACCCCCTGTTGATGTATAGTCACTAAAATTATAACATCTTTTTCCTATCGATACAATATCGCTTCTGCTTCCAAATATAGAGAAAAGGAAGCGGGAAAAGCTGTCGGTTTTGTGCAATAAATCAGACTTTAGTCGACAAATTTTAGACAGCAGATGTTGTGAAACAATCGGGCGATCACTCTACGGCAGATCCAAATCAAAAATCCGAAGCGGCATCCCCTTCATTTTACACGGCGTAAAATGCGGGAGATTGCCGCTTCGGATTTCAAAGGCCAATATTTGCTTTCTGAAATCTGCGATCTGTCTTATCCTCTTACCTTCAGGTAATCCTTGATTCCATTGACCGTGGCCTGCGCGAGCAGATCCTGCTTGGCGCTGTTCGTCAATGCTGCGCGGTCGTTTACATTGGTAATAAAGCCGTATTCAATGAGCACAGCCGGGCACTCCTGCACACGTGTGACGCGGAAGGGATAGAACCGAGTGCCACGGTCTATTTTCGATACCGTTACGCTTGTGCCCTTATAAATCTGATCCCGATAGGTGCTGACCAGGCGGTCATGGATCGAAGAGGCCAGGCCGTAGGAGTAGGGCGTATAATAATACCCGGTCGTTCCCATCGCGCTGCTCGAATCCGCCGCGTCGCAGTGGATGCTGAGGAACAGATCCGGCTTTTGGGAGCGGATTGCATCGTGCCGCGCTTCCAGGGATACATGGCTGTCGCTCGAGCGGGTCATGATCACCGTCGCGCCGGCGGACTGCAGCTTCTGCTGCACCTTCTTGGCGATCGCAAGCGTCGCAGGCGCTTCCCAGCCCGCCGAGCTGCCCGCGCCAGGGTCAGATCCGCCATGGCCGGCATCCAGCATGATCGTATAGCCGCTCAAAGAAGTTCCGCCGCTGTTTTTTAAGGAAATGGTCAAAGAGCCGTCCGCATTATATTTCATGGAATAGCCATAGAAGGCGCCAGTACGCTTCAAATGCAGCCGCAAGGTCGTTTTTAGATTGTTCTTATCGACAATCCATTCCGCCTTGCTGAAGGCATTGCTGCCCGACAGATTCACGCTGCCGCTTGCCGACGCGGTATAGTGAAAGATAAAATCCACGCTTTGCGCGGTAAAGCTGTTGACAGCATAGGGCCGGTTATCGGAGCTGTTGACATATTTCTGCGGCGTGAAGGCTACGTCGATCGGTACCTTCCATTTGGTCGCAATCGTAATATTGGTATCCCCCTTTGTGGAGGAGGACTTGACCTTGACGGAATTGCTTGGCATCATATGCCCCTTGGCAATCTCCTTGACATCCTCCTGATAGACACGCCGTCCGGATTTCAGCTTATAGTACCGGTTGCTGCCATAGCTTGTCTCCTCAATGATATAATCAAAGGTCCCCTTCAGGATCGGCACATAGGTAGGGCCGCACGCGTCATTTGAGGTATTCCCCGGCAGCGTTTCCGCATCGTCGGAGGTCACCTCGCACATGCGTGCAAATCCGGGAACGCCATTGTTCTGATACGGGGTGAGTTGCTTGGCAAAATAGTCGCTTGATGATCCGCCTCCGGTAGTGGAATCCGGCTTGGTGCCGGACGAGCCTCCCTGCGTCGTATCAGAGGGATCCTTTGTCGTATTGGGGGGAGTGTCCGGCGTAACGATCGGGATATCGATCTCCGGCGGCTTGGCATTCACCGTGACGCTGCCGCCCTTCATCTGAGCCGTGCGCCCGTCATAGGTCACATATACGGTAAAGCTGCCGATATTGCGCGCATCCGCCTGGCTTTTGGGCAGCGTATAAGTACCGATATAGGAGATAAAGTTAGAATCCTCCTGCTTGGGTTCCTCCTCGTCTCCCCCGCCCGGCTTCATGCGGACGGTTGTGCCGTTAATCTTGGCGTACACGTTGGCGTCGCGCACCGCGATTGCCGTAATTTCCAGCTTGGAGCTGCCGCTCGCGTAGGTCTTTGCCATGGGCGCGACGGACCGGATCAGTGTTTCATCAAAAATGACTGTATATCGGAGTTCCTCGTTTCCCTGGATAAACCGAATCGTATTTTCTCCCTTTTTCAGGCTGAGTGGATATGAAAAGCAGCCAAAGGGGGACTGCGTTACTTTTTTCCCGTTGCAGGTCACTTCTGTACCCGGAACGCTCGTGCCAAAGAATGTTAAGTTATCCTTTTTTGCCGTGAACTTGAGATCCGGATAATTCAGGATGGACAGCTTCGCCGCCTTTTTCACATTGTCAGCGCCGCCTGTCAGATAATTTTTTACAAAGGCGTTATCCCCATATTGCGCCTCTTCGAGCGCAGATACGGAATCCAGGACGCTGCCAAAAAAGGCTCCGTTTTGAGCTACTATGCTCATCTGAACCGCAAGCTCGTCCGGCAGAAGCCCGTTTGTTTCGTTGGAAAGGCTGCCGGATACCTGGTGCTCCATATAAAGCGCGACTCCGGTATCCACCGCCACCTGATTCCACCAGGCGGTGACCGTTTTCAGCGGGACATTCTGATCTGTTGTCAGGGATGCACAGGAGAGATAAACAAAATCAATAAGCTTCTCTTCCATCCAGCCCTTGATATCGGCAAAGCCGTCTGTCAGGCTTTCATAGGACGCCTTGGTCCCGCTCGCTTTATTCGACCAGACCAGAGAGGATTCCACGCCGAAAACAAGGCCGGGCGCCGCTTCATCTGCTGCATTGTGCAGCTGTTCGACCGCTTTGGTCAGCGCCTCCTGCCTGGCAGAGTTCGAGGCTTGCCAAAGGTCAAGGGACAGGCTTTTCAGGCCCGAAATGAGTACAACATCCGGCTGATATGCTTGACAAAGCGCAGAAAGCGCTTCCGGTTTGCCGGCAATTCCCTGCTCACTGATTTGAATCACGTCCGCAGCGGGGACGCATACCACGGGCTGGAAACCTTTTTTTGAAGCCTGATCGATCGCATAGCGCAGCACATCTACCGTATCCCCAGCGGAAGAAACTGTAATCGCCTCACCGTTTTTCACGGCATCGAGGAACACAACAGCTGCCCCATATTCTGCGGCATGATCCAACGCTTCGTCTATTCCATTGCGTGCCTGCTCAGCCGACGTTTTCACGGGAAAATCCGTTCCTGCCGTCAGCCAGGCCCCGGCACCGCGCGGCAGGCTTTTTTTCACCTGGGGGGAAACCTGCTGCGTTTCCCCGACGCTCTCCTGCAGCGCATCCAATACCCCTTCACTCTGCGGCTTTTCCGATCCGATAGATCGCCTTAAGGCCACACAGCCTGCGACAATGCCAAGCACGCATACGATCAGCCCAAGTGCAACCCACTGTTCTTTCCGCAGCTTCTTCACGACATTTCCTCCAATTCAACATTCGAATGTTATATGTCATGATACATGCTGTCAATACTACTTTATCATATGGCGATTTTATATCGCTTGTCAAGATGAAAGGCCTGATTTTACAACTTTTTTGCAGCTTTTTTACAGCCGATCAAAACGGCCATATTGTTACATTTATTATAGAATATCCTTTAAAGAATTCCACTCCTTTTGCAGGCTCTCTGAAAGGGCATCACCAAAGGCATACTGATAGGAATACAAGGCAAATCCTGTGTACGGCTCTGTTTTTCGAGCCCAATTTACCTGGCGGGAAATGATATCGCTATGATTGATCCATTCATACCGGGGCCCTTGTTTGCCCTCAGATTCCGGGCCCGCGTATGGATCCTCTTTCCCGCTTTTATAGATTGCCAGCCCTGCATAGAGCTTTACACTGTCGCAGCGGATCAGCTCCGCCCATTGACGGGCCGTTTCCTCAAAGGGGCTTGCACTGTTTTCAAATCCATAGTAGAGCTGCGGCATCAGATAATCGACATAGCCCTCCGCTTCGCCCCATCGGGCGGCGTCCGCATACAATTGCTCCCTGTTTTTTTCGATATCCCCTGCGGGGCTGATCCCGACCAACACCTCCGGGCGAATGGCTTTGACCGCCGCATACAGGCCGCTGACAAAGGTATTCACATTTTCGCGCCGCCATGCCGCGCGGGAATACTGGCCGCCGCTTTTCACATAAGCGTCATACTGCGCCTGATCGATTTTCTCATCCGTGGAGGGATAAAAATAGTCGTCCATATGAACGCCGTCCACCTCATAGTTCTCAACGATCTCCCGCACACCGTCGATAATCATGCGCTGCACCTCTGGGACGGCAGGATTATAGTAAATCCCATTGTCTAAAACGAAAATCCATTGGTCATTGGACTTGTCTGCATCCTCTTTCCATTTCCGGGCCGGATTGTCTTTGGACAGGAGGGAAAAATCCGTATTGTAGGAAACGCGGTACGGATTAAACCATGCGTGGATCGAAAGCTGATGCGCATGCGCCCGTTCCACCAGAATCGCAAGCGGGTCGTACCCGGGATCCTGCCCCTGCGTTCCGGTCAGATACGTGCTCCAGGGGAAAATCTCAGACGGATAAAAAGCGTCCGAATAGGGGCGGACCTGTACGATGACGGTATTGAAACCTGCCTTTTGAACGCGGGAAAACATCTCGTCCACTTTTTTGGAAAAGCTCTCCTGATCGCCGCCCTTCTGCGCTTTCATGGAGATTTCATAATAAGTAATCCAGACCGCACGCATCTCTTCCTGCGTCTGCGCGGTTTGATCGGATACAGGCTCCTGAAATACAGAGGCTTCGGTCGATTCCCCATTCCCCTCTGTGTGCATTTCGCAGGAGGTCAAGAAGCAGCAAAGCATTAAAAATACAATGAGACAAGCAGACAGGCGTTTCATTTATTTGTTCCCCTTTTCTCCGTCATAATTTCGCACGTTGCCTTGACAGATGCCCAAAATACGAATACGATAAGAGAAAGATTTCAAAAATTATCTGGACGGAGGAAATCCCCATGTTTTCACCAGCCCGTTTTCACAGTAAGATAAAACCGTCCGGCTGTACGCCGGCAATTGCCTGTCCCGTCTGCGGTCAAACGGTACAAATGCAGCTTTTCAACAGCTTTGAGCTTTTTAAAATACTGGAAATTCCGGTCCATTCCTTCAATAACCGCCATTTCGCGGTCTGTCCGCAGTGTGCGAGTGTATTCGAGCCTGCGGAAAATGCTGCAAAAGCCCTCGAAAACGGCAATGCCAATTTTCTCACGGCGGAGAGGCTCACCCTTCTGAAAAAAGGAGCAGCCAATGCACAGGACGGAGAAGCCCTGTGAGGACGGCCCTGTTCGCTGCATGCGGTTATGCTTTGTTGATTTCCCTGCTGGCTGTTTTTCTCACCGTCCATGACAAGCGCCGCGCAAAGCAGCGCGGGCGGCGCATACCGGAACGGACGCTTATGCTGGTTGGCCTGCTCGGCGGCGCACCCGCGATGTATCTGACCATGCGGATCATCCGGCATAAAACACTGCATCGAAAATTTATGTGGGGGCTTCCGGCGGAAATTGCCCTTCAGGCCGTTCTAATATGCACTGCAGTTTATTTTGCCTGTATGCGCTGATGCGCCCTTTTTTCGGCAGATTTTTTCATCGTCTTTAAAGGATAGCACATCTGGCGGCGTGTATTTTTCGATTTCCACTCGGCAAGAATTGGAATATGCTTTCCTCTATCCTTACGCCGATCAGGCCTGGGATATGCCTGCTCCCCGGAAAGCAATGGATTTTTTCGCTGCCGGAAAAGCATTGATCTCTCTCAATGCACCCCACGCGCCCCATCCCGGGCCGTATGCCGGGAAACAGATACAAATAGGAGGACTATTTTTATGAGGACACTGAACAAGGTAATCGAATTCAAGCAGGAAGCGCCGAACGCGCTCTTTACAAAGGCACAAGCCCTCGCCGTAATGCTGCGCCTGCTGGAACTAGAGCGGCAGCAGCCGGAAAACACGCAGGCAGAGGCTACTGTGCTGGAAAACGCAATGAGGAGCATCAATTTCCGTTATCTGGACGCGACCGAAACGCAGACCGACCAGCTGCTTGATTCTCTGGGCGTGGCGCGGCTGACCGCAGAGGACATTGTACAGGCTGTCGAGGCCGTTGTTTTCGACATGGAATAAGATTGTCGAAAAACACCCCGGATTTTTTGAAAAAAGCCTTGATTTTTTAGGGAGCTTCGTATATAATGGATAGCGTTGCTTACAGCACCGGGGTGTGGCGAAGTTTGGTATCGCGCTTGGTTCGGGACCAAGAGGCCATGGGTTCAAGTCCCGTCACTCCGACCATGCGGAGTGTCCTTATAGGATCTGAGTATCCTACAAAGGACACTCCGCATTTTTTATTGTCAAAATTGGGGCAGCGCCGTTTTCGTCGAACAGCAGCCGATCCCGGATACACAGGAGCTTTACCTTGTGCCGAGTGAGCAGGTCAATGTAGCTTTGGGTCATGCCCCACTCCCGGCCTATCCGGGTCAGGTTATGGACTAACACCACATCCACCCTGCCAGCGACAACGGCCTCGGTCACTTTTTGAAGCGCTGGGCGGTCTAATGTGCGCCCGCTGCCGTATTCGTCCGCAGCGCCGATGATGGTATATCCCGCCTGCTTTGCGTAGAGCTGGAGCAGAAACCGCTGGTGTTCCAATGTGAAAGAATCGTCATGGGCGACACGGCAATAGAGAAATGCTCTCATATCCCACACCACCTTTTTACACCGCCGGGGCGTAGCTTAATGCTACGCCTTTTCTCGTTTCCAGCAGAATATCCTGCTCGGGGATCTTCCGGCGATCCGGCACCTCAAAGGCCCCGATGCAGTTGTAGTGGATCGTCACCCGCTGATTGGTAACGCCGTCCTCCTTGACCGCAGGATAGACCTCGATATACTCAATGAGTTCGGCAACCATGCGCTTGGTGATGGCGGTGGCGTCGGTGTAGCGGCGTACCGTTTCCAAGAAGGTGTCCACATCCATCCGCTTATCTTCCAGCTTTTTTAGTTCCAGACGAATCGCCTTGATTTTCTTGGCGTTTTCGCCCTGCTCCTGCTCGTACCGCTTGGACATTTTGGCAAACCGGGCATCGTCGATCTTGCCGGACACATTGTCCTCATAGAGCCTCTCAAAGAGCATATCCAGCTCCTTGTCTCGGGCCAGCAGCCCGTCCAGCTCCCGCTTCTTGCGTACCCGGTCATTTTCCGCTACCTTGGCGGAGCGGCCCACCATCGCCTTGATAAAGTCGTTTTCGTATTCATTAGCGAAACAGGCCAGCCGGTGGATCTCGTAGAGCACGACCTGCTCCAAGAAGTCCAGCCGGATATAGTGGGTAGACGAGCACTTGCGGAGCCCGGAATTGTGGTTCTGGCAGCTAAAGAATTTAATATCGTGGTTGCCCTGGTTAAAATGGAAATTCAAATTGCCGCCGCACTCCGGGCATTTCAGATAGCCGGAAAAGACGCTGGGCTCTTGGGTAACGGTGGGGCGCTTGCGCCGTGTCCCGGCTTTTAATGCCTGCACCTTTTCCCAAGTTGGCCGGTCAATGATAGGCTCATGGACATTGAGGAAGATCGCCCGGTTCTCCTCCGGGTTCTCAATCCGGCGCTTCATTTTATAGGATTTGGAATAGCTTTTGAAGTTGATGACATCACCGCAGTATTCCTGCGTGGTCAAAATCTTCTTGATTGTGGTGTGCCCCCATTTTGTGGGTTCGACGGTGCTTTTGGAGCCGCCTCTGCTTGTACCCCTGCTGTGCCAGTAGTAGGTCGGGTTGACGATCCCATCCGCACCGAGGGCAGCGGCAGTTTCAGCCAACCCGTACCCGTCCAACGCCATGCGGTAGATACGGCGTACCACCTCGGCGGCTTCCGGGTCAATCACCCAAAACCGGGGATCGTCCGGGTTCTTTATGTAGCCGTAGGGCGGCGGCGAAAGCGGAATCCCGGCGTTGCCTTTCATCTTGTTGACGATCCGGCGCTTCTTGGAAATGTCCTTGGCGTAGTATTCATTCATAATGTTCTTGAACGGGGTAAAATCATCTTCCCCTTCGTCGCTGTCCACGCCATCGGACACAGCCACCAGCCGCACATCATGGAGCGGGAAAAACTCTTCGGTGAGCTTGCCCACCTCAATGTAGTTCCGGCCCAGCCGGGAGAGGTCTTTCACAAACACCGCCGAGATGTACCCGGCCTCTATTGCGGCGATCATTTTCTGAAATCCGGGGCGTTTCATGGTGGTGCCGGTGATGCCGTCATCCACGAAAAAGATGGTATCCGTATAGCCCTTGTCCTTGGCGGCCTTTTGGAGAATTTTCTTTTGGTTCTGGATGCTGTTGGACTCGCTGTCCATGTTATCGTCACGGCTCAGGCGGCAGTAGAGAGCGGCTGTGCCGGTAGAGATTTTCTTGCTTGACTGTTTCAAAATATCCTCCTTCCCGCAATCAAGCAAGAGGTTCTTATCTATGTATATTATACCTCTGCCGACTGCCCGTGTTAAGGATGTCGATGGAACAGTTAGGCTGGCTCCAGATCGGCCAGCATCAGTTTCAACAGGATGTCACGCATGGACTCGCCTTTGTCCTTGTAGACGGGCGTGACGATGAATTGGATTTTGCCGACTTGATAGGTGTATTCCTCCTTGACGGGTACGGGATCTTCCATGTGGGCCTCCTTCCAGAGTGATAAGAAACAATGAGCGACAGTCCCCCTTGTCCCGTGGGGAAAGGCAAGAGGGCGGCACCTTCGGCGGTGCCGCCCTCTTGCCTTGCTCCACCTTGGGACAAGTTGTCCCAAGGTCAGTAGGGGCTGTTCTCAAAGTGCTGCTGGGCCTCCTCCAGCCCGTAGAAATCAAAGACTTCATGGAGCTCCGCCACCACACGCCGGATGTCCGTGGGAGAAAACCCGCAGTTCTCCATAGCGTAGATGACATAGCCACGGCAGGCGTTGTTGCTCCACGGCTGGGCAGGCAGGGCCGCCAGTTCGGGATCATACTTCATGTCGGTTTCCTCCTTGATAAAAAGTTTCGGGAGCGCCACGCTCATTTCCTTGGCCCGTCATAAGACAGCAATACTCAGTATGACGCTCCCGAGGGGGCGGCGGCCCGGAGGGGCAAGCGGCCAGCTTGTCCGGCTGCGGATCGTGGCCGTGGGGTGGCTTGTCCCACTTGCGGCGCTGGTGTTGTTCGCTCGTTCTCCTGCTGGAGAAGTCACAGCGCACCCGCCGCCCGGCTCCTCGCTCTATGGCTCGGGGCCGCCGCTATTCAGTTGTTGAGCGGATGTAACTCCTCTCATATACCAAGGACAAAAAACCGCTCTTTGGCAGGGTTGCTTACAGAATTTTTTTCAAGTATTTTCTCATGGCAGCCAAACCGCTTTGAACCGACTCCTGCACAGAAGTTTTGCTCACGCCCTCAGCCATAGCTACCTCCCGATAGCTCTTGCCGAGGATCACACAGGCATCCACCCGGCGGCCCTGCGTTTCGGGCAAGGAATTGAGCGCAGCGCACAGATGGCAGAACAGCTCCATGCGTTCCAGCAGCTCCTGCGGGGTGGGTTCGGAAACGCAGGCGGAGTATTCGATCCCGTCCTCGCAATCGAGGGAATACTGTGCCTTGTTGCGGACGATCCGCCGCAGATAGGCGGCCTCGTACAGTCTGCTCGCCCGGAGCTCGTCAGCCACTTTCTCGGAAACCTCTATGTACTCGTCGTGGGTGTACCACGGATAAAAGTCTTTCAGATTGATGGTCGTCATTTGTAATTCCTCCGTTCAGATGGTTGGGGTGAATGGCGATCTGAACGGATTGCGGCGGGGATCGGCAGCCCGGGCCGCCTCTGCCCACCTCGGGACAATTTGTCCCAAGGTAGATAAAACAAAATGCGCTTGTATGCCACAACAACACACAAGCGCACGATGTTATATTGCCTTTTATAGACTGTTGTATTTCATGTTCAACGCCGACCTGATCCTGTCTGGAAATCAGGCTTTTTTTGACAGGTTAGGTGGGTGGAAGATGAAAAAGGACACAGCGATACCTCCCGGACACCGCCGTATCCTTAAAAAAGGGTGACTTTAACACACCCCCCGTATCCTCATTTTTCAAAAAGAAAACGGCGGATTTTATTTCACAAAACCGCCGCTGGGAAATATAAATTGAGCGCACAAAGTCAACCTGCCCGGCAACGGTTTTTTTCTTTCCCCGTCGGGTGGGGCAGGTTGTTGTCAATTGGAACAGAATAAAGAGAGCCGATAACCACGAGAGAATGTCTTGTGTGTTATCGGCTCTGCGTCTGTGCGTCTGGCTCTACATTATTATAATTTCTGCAAAATAATAGAAATAAAATTCAAATATCTTCCTCCGCCAGCTTTCATAGCTTTTCGGTCACTAATTGCATACGGATTTTCTTGTTTTAGCCAATCATTCCATACTTCCTCATTGCTCTCCATTTCAGAAATTGAAATTATTTTTGCTCCTTTGCAAAAACTAATTATGTTTTTCCAATAAGTAATATCGTGCATATAATCAAGTTGTTCTGGTGTCCATGAAAGGAGTAACTCTGATGGTAAATTATCATGGCAGTCTTTCTTCATACCCGGAAGTGCAATGTAAATATACCCCCCTTGCTTTACATAGGGCAGTAATTTTTCGTCAAGAAATTCAGGATCGCGTCCAAAATAGTTATAAGAATCTGTGCTAATAATTGCGTCAAAAAACTCTTTTTCAAAAGGGAGATTTGTTGCATCCGCTTTAACTGGTATAATCTGCTGATTTGACAATCCCATTTCATTAAAAAATTTCTGATTTTCTGCTGGATCACTCCACAGGTCTGTGGCATAAACGGTAAATCCATATTCTTTTACAAGAAATACAGAAGTTAAACCTTGACCGCTGCCAAGATCACATACTACTGAACCACTTGAAACTTTACAATCTGACAGGAGTTCCTCTTCCAATTTTATAGGATTTGGCCCCATTATTTTTGACTGTAATTCGATTGAATTATATTTTTGACTACGGATGTATTCCATGTTCTTTGTTCTCCTTTGTAACGGTCACTTTCATTTTTTCTGCGGAAATGAGTGTTTCATGCCTACACTTTGGGCAAAACAAGGGATAGTTTTTCAAAATTGTGTCCTCACGCATTTTTAATCGTGTTTTATTTCCACATATAGGACACAAAATCCATTCAAATTTCATACTATTGCATCCTCATATTGTATTGCATTCTATAAAATGTTCGATATGTGTTACTAACTTATTTTCTTCGTTTGCATAATCGCTATCTTCACTATATGTATTGATGAGAAGAAAAAGTGGAGCGAAAAATTCAATTGCCAGTTGGTATGGATCATTTTCTTTTAACACTTTGGCCTTAACCATTTCTCGAAAAATATTTTCCAAATATACCACAGGCCCACTTACTAAACAATCTTGAAACAACTTGCTTAATTCAGAATTCCTATATTGTTCTAAAGTTAGCATTTTCCGATAGTTAGAGGCGAACTCGTCCTGTGTCCAAAATCTGTATTGTGAAAGAGCAAAATTCTTTAGATTTCCTAAATCAATTTTCGTGTATTGCTCTGGGGTATTATCAAATGTACTATCCGGGACATTATATTTTCGCGCCAATTCGTTATCTAATTGAAACATACGCTCCACGATACTATCAAAAATGTCTCTTTTGTTTTTATAGTGCTTGTATAATGCTCCTTTAGTAACACCTAATTCTCCCGCAATTTTGCTAACAGAAACAGCTTCATACCCGTCTTTAGCAAATAGGCGTAATGCAGCCATTAAAATATTTTCTTTTGTATCAGTCATTAAACTTCCCTCCAAGCAGTAAACGCTCGTTTACCTCATGCTTCTATTATAGTAAACAATCGTTTACTTGTCAAGAAAGAGGTCATAAAGAGCGAAACGGTATCATTGAGATTGTTATTATTCTGTTCTACTTTAACTTGTTGATTGTAGAATATCTTCTTAAACTATCTATTCCCCAACAAACCAACAGCAGGAAATATGAAAATAAACAGTCAGTATCATGAAATACAAACTCGTTCAAATAGCAAAACCTGAAATGTAAAATTACATTAGGTGATATTATGAAGTTTGAGAGAGATGAGCGACGATTTGATTTTCACGATATAGGGCTTGCTATCAAGCGAGCTCGGGAAGCCAGCGGGATGACGCAGGAGCAACTGGCCTATATTGTTGACCGGGCTCCACGCACCATCATGTATAATGAGAATGACGGCCAGCACCCCAGCCTTAACACCTTTTATCAGATGGTGACGATGTTCAATATATCGGTTGACCAATACTTCTATCCGTCCAAGAATAAAGGCAGCGAGTGTAGAAAGCGTATCGACGCCATGCTTAACGCTCTGGACGAAAAAGAACTGAAAATTGTAGAAGCCACGATCCAAGCGATGAAAGCGGCTAAGGAAACGGAGGATGCGTAAGAGAAACACGCACCTCCGTTTTTTGCGCTGTTTTGGGGCAGCGCACTAACGGCAAGCAGGGCAAGTGTGGCCACACTTGCTATTTTTGCAGCCCGAATGGGCCGCAAAAACGCTTGTTGGGGAGCCTCCCCAAACCCGGCATTTCGGGACAAAATGTCCCAAAGTAAATTGTCTGCGTCACCGTCGCTACCGCTCCTGTTCCTTATTCTTGCGCCCGTCCGTCACGCCCAGTAGATGGTCAATATTGGTCTTGAACGCCACGGCCTGCCGCATTTCCTTTTGGGCGGCCCGGTACTTGGCATACAGGGCCTTTTTCTCCGCCGCCAGCTTGCGGCGCTTTTCTTTTAATTGGGCCATCTTGGGCAGTTTGGCCCCGCCCAGCAAATCGTTCAAAGTGGCCTTGGCTGCCCGGTAGTCCGCCAGTTCCGCCTCATGCTGGGCCAGAAATCTCTTGCTATACTTGGCCCCCTTGTACTCGTCAAACACGGGCCGGGTCTTGGCGTATTGCACCACGGCCCCCATAAGCTCGGAAGTATAAGCAAGGTCAGCCTCGGTCTGCCGGAGCTGCTCCGTCAGCGCATGGAAACGGGCGGACGCAGCCTCGGCCTCGGTGGTGAGCTGACTATATTCGCTGATCTGATGCTCCTGTATAAATTGCAGCGCAGCGGCCATCTGTTTGAGGTTATACACCTTGGCCCATCGCTCATAGGCCGGGCCCTTCCCGGAGCGCAAGCGTTCCTGTATATCCACGATCAGATCGACACGCCTGGGCGCAGCGGGAGCCGGAGCGTCCAGTTTCGGCAAGGGGCGCTTGCCTGCAATTACATCCCGGATCTCTCCGGGATCGAAGCCTTCCCCGAGAGTGGACGAGCGGAGCCGGGTGGCCCGCTGCTGTCCCGGCACAAGGAACGAGATCGCACCGCCACGCCCCTGCTTGACCGCATAGCCGGACTCCTCCATAAGTCGCAAAAAGGTGTCAAAGCTGTCTGGGCCTTTGGCAAGGACATCGCAGATGGCCGCCCGCAGCCGTTCCTTGTAAGAGGGCTGGCGCTCCGCCCCCAGCCATGCTCCGTAATGAAGAAAGCGGCCCTTGCTATGGAGTTTGGGGCTGGTGATTACAGACAGGTTATTTTCCAGACACACCCGGTCAGAGAGCCGCCGCACCGCCCGGGCCGAGCCAATGAAATCCCGGAACTTGTGGGAGCAATCCAGCGAAGTGGAGTTGTAGTAGATGTGGTTATGAATGTGCTGGCGGTCTGTGTGGGTGGCAACGAAAAAGGCGTACTTGCCCTTCGTCCAGCGCATCGCCGTTTCATAGCCCACCCGGTTTGCCTCTTCTGGGGTGATCTCGCCCGGCTTGAATGACTGGCGGATCTGATAGCACAGCACATCGGCATCCCGCCGCTGTTCCCGGCCCGTGGCAGCCTTGTACTTGGCCTTGGAGAGCAGGAACTCCGCATCGGCGGTCATGTAGTCGCACTCATAGGAGGAAATCAATTCGCCGCCCTGCGTCTTGTCCGGGTTTTGCCCATAGTCAAACCGTTCTTTCAAGGATTGGGCGACGGTTTCCCCCTTGCTGATATGATGGGAAATCAACCGTGTTGTTGCCGTATGCTCACCTCCCTAATGTGTCAATGGGGGATGCTTGGACTTGTTCTGCGCAAAGTAGCATGGTAAAATTTATAATAATGTATTGACTATTCTTCCGTCTATTAAGGAGTGTAGCTAAATGGACCGTGAAACCGAAACTTATTGGGTGACTTATCTTAACCCTTTTCGCATTATTAAGCATAAGAACGAAACTATCAAATTCTCTTTAGATGAAATAAACCATGCTACCTATGATCATTCCGTCCTTTGCAGGATGATTGGGACGATAACTTCTGTGTTTCAAGGTGTAGATGTAGAGTATATAGTTTGCGGAGATGGGGCATTAGCAATTAGTAAGAAGAAGACTTCGTTTACATCAAATGATTTATTGGTAATATACAACGACTTTCTCTGCAAATTATTGATTGGAGGCATCTATGTAGAAGCGGTTGACAATAAAGATATAACTACCGGCAGCCTACATGGGAAAAATATGCTTTGGCCAGTTAATTGGGGGGAAAGTGCTTCTTCCAATATGCACGCAAGAGTACGCATGAAATTAGCTAATAATATGGAAACGATATTTTTGGACGGAGCAAGTGATATTTCTAAGAGCATTGATGACCTATCGCAGATATTTGATAAAGGTAGTAAAATGCTTAGTCCGATAAAAAATCTGAGCACATTCTATTTGATTTTTGGTGTCACAGAAATGATGCATAGGAACTGGTCCTCGGCAGCATCAAATCTCTGGATTGTTACTGAGCAAATAATTGATTATTTGTGGTTGAACTCTTTTTTGAAAGATAAACAAAGAGATCCAGGAATACCGTCAAGGATTAAATCTCTCCAGCAGGATAATAGAACATATAGTACATCTGTGAAACAAGAAATTCTATATCAGGTAGGGATTATTTCTAAAGAAATATATTCTTGCCTCTACTCTGTGCGTAAAGCGAGGAACAAATTAGTCCATGAGGGCAAAATGGTGAGTGAAGAAGATGCGATGAACTTGTATGGCGCAACAGATCAATTATTACAGATAGCGACAGGACAACTAAATTCCGAAATCCTACCCAAGGTATTTCCAAAAACAATTTAGGAAAGGCCAGGGAGCACCGCTCCCTGACCTTTTTACATCTCTATCACCGCCGACAGCTTTTTCAGCAGATCGGACAGCGGCCCCCAAAGGTCAGCGTAGTCCCGTTGCAGGGCCTTGATCTCGTCGGGGTAAATGCCGCCGTAGGTGTTCACATGGATTGCCACCTGGTTGAGGTTGTTGGCGCACCGCCGCTGGAGGGACGTCAGCTCCCGGATGTCCGAGAGGTCAACATGGAGCACATAGCCATTCAAGGCCATTTTCCGCATATAGGCCCCCATGTTGGAAATGCCCGCCTCGGCCATGCGCTCCCCGATCAGCGCCTGCTCCTCCGGCGTCACCATCACATGAAGATGGACACAGCGGCGGCGTTTCTTTGTCACCGCTCCTCACGCTCCCGGCTCCTGTGCTTGTTGGGTGGCTCCTTTACCTTGTCCAGCTCCTTTTCCGGGGGCTGGGGCGGCAGGGCCGGGCCGTTGTTCAGCAACCCGTCGATCATGTTGTAGTTCTGCTCGGTGGACAGCTCCACGGTTTTCAGCGGGTTATCCTGTTCGTGCATAGTAACCTCCTTTTTATAAGCAGAAATGGCCGGGACTTTGGGACAAAATGGGTCTGTTGACAAAGTCGAACTCTATTAGCCATATCGCAATTGCGTGCAAGAAA
>ERZ781272.342-NODE-342-length-39017-cov-10.477491_pt1 | contig 39017 bp, 35 predicted proteins | sample MGYA00375850_ERZ781272 | MGnify/ENA primary metagenome ERZ781272 (study PRJEB29790, sample SAMN06051246) | human gut metagenome | host: Homo sapiens | place: USA: Cincinnati, Ohio | collected 2013-06-21 | study: EMG produced TPA metagenomics assembly of the Gut...
CACATCCCAACTTCCGCGAGGAACTCACCCGCGCCGCCCAGAAAATGCACCTCATCGTATGAAAATTATAACTGATTAAAAAGGAGAATGAATTATGTCTGAGATCTGCAAAAAGCTGGATGCGTCCATTTCCAAGTATATCCGCCCCCTGACCTTCCCCGTGGCCGTCAAGTTTGTAAAGGAAGGGGAGGCCATTCCCGAGAAGGCCAAGGTGCCCACCAAAGCCCTGGGGTATCCCATCGCCATCTGCCAGGCTATGACCATTGCCCGTAAATACGGCTGGACCCTGGCCATGTATAAGGAAGATCAGGCGTGCCCCCTGTCCCACGTGATTCTGGGCTATGCCGAAGAGCCCGATTTCATCAAGGGCGGCAGTGTCATCAAGCCTCTGTACGTGGATAACGACGAGGCGGCCGTCAAGACTCAGGCCAGCACGCCCAAGATGCCCACAGCCGATACCCACTGCATCGTGCTGGCACCCCTGCACCTGGCCACCTTCGATCCCGACGTGGTGGTCTGCTACGGCAACTCCGCCCAGATCACCCGGTTTGTCCAGGGCGCGCTCTATAAGGTGGGCGGCTACATCGAGTCCCGGTTCGCAGGCCGCGGCGCCTGCGGCGGCGAGATTACCGTGCCCTACAGCCAGGACAAGTGCAACGTCATCGTTCCCGGCGGCGGCGAGCGGGTCTTTGCCCTCACCGGCGACGACGAATTGGCCTTTGCCATGCCGGCGAGCTGGATTGACCGGGTCATGGAGGGCCTGGAGGCCACTCATAAGGGCGGCGTGGCCCGGATTCCCACCCCTGCCGCCGGCGTGATGATGAAGCCGGCCTTCCCCAAGTACTACTGGGAGCTTGAGACTTACTGCGGCCTGAGAGAAAAGGGCTAAACCGCATTTGGAGCGGATTCTCCTCTTTGACGGAAGGCTGACCCTCCTGTCCGTCGGCGGCCCGGTCTGGACCCGGTCGAGGGAGGATTCCAACGGAGGCTTGACGCCCGCCCGGCGAAGGTGGGCAACGGGTGAGCAGCGGGGCTCACCTCAGCCGGGCGCGGCCCTCCGAATAAGTAAAAGAGGGAGAGGGTCACACTTCGTGTGAAGGATATGAAAGGAGATGAATCTGTGGCAGTTCATCGCATTGACGGACAGGAACAACCGCATATCAAGGCAGGCATCTTCAAAATACGCGTTCCCTTTTATCATTTTCGGTGGGAGTGGCCGGAAGCGATCCAGGGTTTTTTGCTGATCGCCATCCCCATGAGCTCCATCACCGCACACCAGGAGATGCTGGGCATCCCCTTTGAGCTGGCCATTCTCATGGTCACGATCAACAGCTTCCTGTATAACCTCCACGTCTGCTTCGGGGACCCGGTGTCGGCAGGGTGGATCACCCCGGCCATCCCTCTGATCGGCGCATGGGGCGTGGCAAATTTTGCCGCGGGCCCGGAGCGCATCCACGCTACCATCGCCCTGGGACTTCTGATGGCACTGATCTTCCTCTTCCTGGGCATCAGCGGCCTGGGCAAAAAGATCACCGCCATGGTGCCCAACTCCCTGCGCATCGGCATCATTCTGGGCGCGGGCATCTCCTCGGTCATCAGCGTGGCCGGTACCCGGATGCAGGGCATCGAGATCTCCGTGCTCTGCGGCATGGCCATCTCCTTTATCACCATGTTCTCGGTCCACTTCCTCAGCCGCGTGCACACGAACAAGGTGTTTAAGCTCATCGCCAAGTACGGCATGCTGCCCGGCATGGTGGGCGCCTGCCTTATCGCCTATCTGGTGGGGGAGATCCCCTGGCCCACCATGGACTTCTCCTTCATCGACTTTACCCGCTACCCCGAGATCATCAAGAACTACACCGTATTCGGGCTGGGCTTCCCGCCCCTTTCGACCTTTATCAAGGCCATCCCCATGGCCATCACCTGCTACATCATCGCCTTCGGTGACTTCGTCTTTGCCGAGACCGTCACCAACGACGCCGACGCCGTCCGTACCGACGAGGTCATCGCCTATGACGGCAACCGTTCCAACATCATCTGCGGCATCCGCAATCTGATCCTCTCCCTCATCGCCCCCTACGGCGCGGTGTTGAGCGGTCCCCTGTGGGGGGCCACCCACGTGTCCATTCTGGAGCGGTATAAGCACGGCCGAAAGGATATGGACAGCATCTTCGGCGGTCTGTTCTCCCTGAATACCGCCCTGATGCTGGGCACAATCTGGATGGGCGTGGTCAGTATCTTCAAGCCCTGTCTACAGGTGGGAATGTCCATCACGATGCTGGTGCAGGCCTTTGCCTGCTTCTACATTGCCATTGAAATGTGCAAGACGCGTACGGAGATGGGCGTGGCGGGCGTCACCGCCATTTTCCTGGCCGTCAAGGGCGCGACCTGGGGGCTGGCCATTGGTCTGGGACTGTGCATTGTGATGGGGGCCTTCCGTACGGCCAAGTATGCCGCCCAGACTGAGGGCCCGGAATCTCTGGAGGAGATCCTCGAGGAAGAGATTGTCCCGGAGATAATGGCCTCCGTATCCGACGAGGAGCTCTAACGGCTTGCCGGTTCGGCGGTCATCTGATCCAAAATCGGCAAAAATGCTCCCACATGGGAGGTAAAAGGCGGGACCGTGATGCGGCGGACTTGGCGCGGTCAGCCGGTCCTGGTATGGATGGAGACCGGGAGGATATCTCCACCTGCGGCGGCCCGCATCAAAGGCTTCCATGTGGTTTCACCTCTGTGCTGAGGGCTTGCGGCGGGAGGATGTCCGGCAGGAGTGTGGGCGCCAGCAGTCCGGCCGGGTGAAGAGAGAGACCCAAGCAACCGCACAGACCATGTTCCGGCCTGTTGAGTTCGGCGGATCAACTGACAGCGGGGCCTCACCGTATGGTGAGGCCCCGCTGTCAGTTTGCGGATGCCGGCGGGAAAAGCGGCTCAGATTCCCCCTTTGGTGATGCCCAAGATGATGACGGCCAGCGTGACCAGACAAAATACATACTTGCCCAGATAGGTCACCCACTGTCCAGGCCGCGAAGCCCGACCCTTGCCCATTTCCGAGCGGACAAAGTCGCTGCCCATGACCCAGAAGAGCAGTACCGCGGAGATCAATGCGCCGATGGGGATGATGTAGATGGAGACAGCGTCCATCCAGGCGCTGACCACGTCGCCGTTTTCAATAAAGACGCCGACGGCGGCCGCGGCACCGGTGACGATCAGGCTGGCCTTTACCCGCGAGAGCTGGAAGCGGTTTTGCAGGGCCTCAATGGGCGTTTCAAACAGGTTGACGATGGAGGTGAGGCCGGCAAAGAGGATGGCGATAAAGAAGATCACGGAAATCAGCCGCCCGCCCAGAATGCTCTGGAAGATGGCGGGCATGGTGATAAACATCAGGGGCGGCCCGGAGGAGGGGTCCAGTCCGAAGGCAAATACGGCGGGGATAACCACCATGGAGGCCAGGATGGCGGCGAAAGTGTCAAAAATGGCGATGCGTCGGGCGCAGACAATGCAGTCCTCCGCATCGTTCAGGTAGGAGCCGTATACCACTGTGCCGGAGCCGGCCAGGGACAGGGAGAAGAAGCACTGTCCTAGGGCATACACCCAGGTGTCGGCTTTGAGCAGGTATTCCCACTGGGGGATAAACAGATAGCGGTAGCCGTCGGCGGCGCCCGGAAGGAAAGCCACCCGGATGGCCATGATGAGGAAGAGAAGAAAAAACAGGGGCATCATAAACTTGTTGATGCGCTCGATTCCGCTGTTGATGCCGGCGATCATGACGACAAAGGTAATGGTCAGGGCCAGCATGTGCCAACCGATGCTGCCAAAGTCACCCACGATGGCGCCGAAGTAGGCGCCGGTATCACCGGACAGCATCGATCCGGTGACCGACCCGGCGGTATAGCGCAGGACCCACGCCATGACTACGGCATATCCGATGCCAATGGCCAGGGAGCCTGCCACGGGAATGATGCCGATGCTTTTCAGCGGCAGATTATGCTGGGTCAGGGCCTTGCGGAAGGTGCCCAAAGGGCCGGTCCGCCCCCAGCGGCCAAAGGCGATCTCGCCGGACACGCCGATCAGACCCAGGAACAGCGCGATGGTAAAATAGGCGACCAGGAACGCGCCGCCGCCGTATTTGGCGGCCCGGTAAGGAAAGGCCCAGACGTTGGCCATGCCCACGGCGGAGCCGATGCAGGCCAAGATGAATCCCCAGCGGTCGCCCCACTGTGCCCGGCTTGGGGTACTGGTCTTGCTTGCTTCTCCCATGAAAACACCTCATTCTTTCCCGTCTGATTTTGGGGGGGAGCTGGGGAGGATCATGCATCAATGGGGGCCAGCGTGGCCTGGAAGTGGCGCAGCACGTTTGGACCCCACACAATGCGGTAACCGTGCTGCAATTCCTCGCGCCGCTGCCAGACGTTGTGGATGGCCTCCACCGCCAGATCGAAATGGGACTGGGTGTAGACCCGGCGGGGGATGGCAAGACGGGTGAATTCGTTGATGGAACGCACCGCCTCCCCGGTGTCCGGGTCCGGGTCCATCATGTAGGAACCAATGTCGCAGGCACGGATGCCGCACTCCTTGTAGAGCTCCACGCTCAAGACCTGACCGGGGAACTCGTACCACGGGATCTGCGGATAGAACTTCTGGGCGTCCAGGAAGATGCCGTGTCCGCCGGCCGGCTTCTGATAGGGGATGCCCAGCTCATCCAGGCGGCCGCCGAGGTAGGCGATACTGCCCAGCCGGTAGGTCAGGTAGCTCTCGTCCATGCCCTCGTACAGGCCCACGGCAAGGCATTCCAGGTCGCGCCCGTTCAGGCCGCCGTATGTATAGAACCCCTCGAAGCTGATGCAGTTGGCCTTGATGCCGGGGATCAGGGGACTGTCCGGGTCCTTGATGCCGATCACACCTCCCATATTGACCAGCGTATCCTTTTTGGCGGACATGGTGAACATATCGGCGTAGCTGAAGCACTCCCGCACGATCTCCGGGATGCTTTTGTCGGCGTAACCCGCCTCCCGCTGCTTGATGAACATGGCGTTTTCTGCATAGCGGGCGGCGTCGATGCAGAGCGGGATACCGTATTTTTGGCAGATCCGGGATACCTCCCGCAGGTTGGCCATGGAGACGGGCTGCCCGCCGGCCGAGTTGTTGGTCAGGGTCATGACCACCAGCCCCATGTTTTCCGGGCCCTTTTCCAGGATGGTCTGCTCCATGCGCGTGGTGTCCATGTTTCCCTTGAAGGGGGCGACCAGCTCGGGGTGCTTGGCTTCCTCGCAGACGCACTCCAGCGCTCGGGCACCGGAGAGCACCACATGGCCGCGGGTGGTGTCAAAAAACAGGTTGGCCAGGGCGTAGGTTCCTGGGTGCAAAAAGTTGGGAAACAGGACCTTTTCGGCCGCCCGGCCCTGGTGTACCGGGCAGAAAAAGCCATAGCCGAACACGTCCTGACAGGCTTGGATAAAACGGTAGTAGCTCTTCGCGCCGGCGTAGGCCTCGTCGCCCCGCAGGAGCCCCGACCACATCTCCGAACTCATGGCGTTGGTGCCGGAGTCCGTCAGGGTGTCGATGTAGACATCCTCCCCCTTCAGGCGGAACAGGTTGTAGCTCGCCTCCCGGATCTTGTCACAGCGCTCTTCTCGGGTCAGCATTTTGATGTTTTCCACCATTTTAATGCGGAACGGCTCGGGAATGTACTTGACCATGCTTGATACCTCCAAAATAAACATATATTTGCAGGTACCCCGGTCCCCGGCGGTGCGGAGTGGCTGCGCCGGGTAGCGGACAGTACAGGCTGACGGGGGAGTATTCCATTGTGGGGCCGGCGACCTACCGGCCGATGTGATCCAGCACGACCTCTTCGAAGTGGAGGGGGGACAGGTGACAGGCGTTGAGCTGATTGGCCAGGTGCAGGACGGGCTCCCGGTAGGTGGAGATGTCGCGGATGACGCGGATCTGGACCCAGGCGTCCGACTGGTGACAGAGACACTGAAGGCCGTAGGTGTCGTATTTTCCCAGGGTGATGTCCTCCACCGTGGAGCAGATGGCCTGATAGCGCGCCCTGCATCCGGTGGGGACCGCGGTATTGGGCGACTGCCGGTCCAGCATGTCCAGCACTCCCTGGCAACGGGCCTGCCATTGGGAGAGGGTCTGGCCGTGGAAGCGCCTCCCCCGGAGCAGGTCGGTTAGATTCTGCGGCGTGGTGTGCAGCAAGCGCGCAAAGGCCTTTTGTGGGATGTTGCGCCGGTTGAGCTCCGGCAGCAGCCATAGCCCCAAATCATTCAGCGGGCGTCTCTTCGTCATTGTCTTACGCTCCCATCTTGTTGTGGAGATTGGTGCTTTACATTGCACAAAGAGTAATGTTAAAATGCAGTTGGAATTCTGTGGCAATATCGTAAAGCAAGAGACGCAAGTCGTCAAACGCCAATGTGAACTGTGGCCATCGATCAGGGCGACGGCCATGATAAAATGGATAATCGCAGGTGATAAAAAATGCTTTCCACGCGGCTGAAAGAACTGAAAGATCAAAGAAAGTTAACGAACCAACAATTATCGGATTTGTCAGGGGTGCCGGTGGGTACGATCAACCGTATCATGGCCGGTCAGACCGATAACCCCAGCTTTCAGACCGTATGCGACATGGTGATGGCCATGGGCGGGTCGCTGGATGAGCTGGCTGGAATCCAGACGCCGGGCGGTGGGGAGCCATCGCCGCCGGGTGAGGAGCTGATTCGGCTATATGAGAGGACCATCGAGGGGAAGGAGAAGTGGCTGTATCGCCTGTTCTTTTTGTGCTGTGTGCTGGTAGCAGTTTTACTGGGTGTGCTGATCTATGACCTGACTCACCCGATGGTGGGATTCTTCCGACAGTGAGGACATTCAAAATGCGCATGGCTTGCGATTGGAAGCCATGCGCATTTTGATGCTTTTTGAAAGGGGGCGAAGAATGAGGATGCCCCGGCATAACCCCGCCCAAATCCGCAATACTAGCAGGGAGGTGATGGCAGCGTGCGGAAGGCAGACGAGCCGGCCGGTCATACGGCGGCGGAAGAGGAGCTGTTTCGGGCGGTGGAACGGCACCTGATGGAGGATGTCCGCCCCAGCGTGGCACTGGAACGGCTCTTTGCCGAACCGACGCCCCCGGCGTTTGCGGTGCTGCGGCGGCTGAAGGACACGCCTCAGTCTCCGGTACACCACCCGGAGGGGAACGTGTGGAACCACACCATGCTGGTGGTGGACGAGGCGGCAAAGCGGCGGGGAGAGAGCCGCCGCCCCCCCCCGCCGGTGCTGCGCCTGCTGCTGTGCGCCCTGGCCGTCGGCGGCGGGCTGGTCCTGGCCGCGCGGCTGCTGGGCGGCGGCCCGGCCTGCCAGGCGCCGCCGGAGAATCCCGACTGGATCACCCAGGACTTTTTGCCCCGCAACGACTACTCCCGGCCGGGCACGCCCCTGGACGCGGTGGACGGCGTGGTGGTCCACTATGTGGGCAACCCGGGCACCACCGCCGGGCAGAACCGCAGCTACTTCGCCGGTCTGGCCCGCTCCGGCGAGACCTATGCCAGCAGCCACTTCCTGATCGGTCTGGACGGGGAGATCCTCCAGTGCGTCCCGCTGGACGAGGTGGCCTACTGCTCCAATCAGCGCAACCACGACACCCTGTCCATCGAGTGCTGCCACCCCGACGACTCCGGCCGGTTCACCCAAGCCACCTATGACGCCCTGGTCCGGCTGGTCCGCTGGCTGCGGGAGTACTACGGGCTGGAGGCCGGACAGATCATCCGGCACTACGACGTAACCGGCAAGGAGTGCCCCCGCTATTACGTCCAGCATCCGGAGGCCTGGGCACAATTTCTTCTGGATGTGCAGGAATAGTCCGTTTTATGGGACATGCGCTCCCCTATACTGTAGCCATACGATACAGAAGGGAGCGCGCAATCATGGAGTACAGCATGAGATGGGTCCGGGAGCATGTGGAGGTCTACGACCATACGGGGCGGTTTTTGTTCTCCGCCGACAGCGAGAGCGAGGCGCGCCGGGAACTGGAGGAGGACTTCCACGCCGCAGCGTGACCGCAAAAAGGAAGGGGGACCGCAAATGGCGGCCCTCCCCTTTTTTATCCGTCCCACCGGGCTGTAAAACACCATGCCCTGCAAAAAATAGACAGCAAAAAAGAGTGCGATCCCGCGCGGAAGCCGAGCCACAAACCATCCTCCTGTTCCAAAATGGACATACCGGCACACCCGCCTTGCAGCGGGCCGCCCGACTCAGATGGATGATTTCCTTCGGACCACGCACGGAACCGCGCCCTCCCTTTTCCTTAAAATCCCCTTTCGGATAGCACATCCTCCGCCGCCTGGCAAGCCTCCAGCCGCAGCAGCCGCCCCTCCCACGGCCCCAGGGTGCGCGTCTCCCCGCCGGGCAGCTCCAGCTCCGCCGGAGCGGGCCCGGCGTTGGCGGCGCACAGGACGGTCTCGTCCTCCCAGGTGCGGGTGAAGGCCAGCACCGGCCCCGCCGCCCGCACATAGCGGATATCGCCCTTGCGCAGGGCGGCGAACCGATGCCGCGCCCGCCCCAGCGCCCGGAACCAGCCGGTGAGGGCCCGGTCCTCCCGGCCCCAGGGGAAGGTCCGGCGGTTGAAGGGGTCCTCAAAGCCCTCCATGCCCGCCTCGTCCCCGTAGTACACCGTGGGGGAGCCGGGGAAGGCATAGAGCACCAGGGCGGCCAGCTTCAGCCGGGCCAGCCCCAGCGCCCGCTCCTCCGGCGACAGGCGGCGGGCCGCCCGCCAATCCCGGCCGTGGTCCCGGCACTCGCTCCCCACCCCCAGCAGGGTGAGGATGCGCACGGTGTCGTGGGTGCCCACGGCGTTCATGGCGGAGTGGAAGGCCGCCGGGGGATAGTTCTCCCGCAAGGTCTCCATCTCCTGCTGGAAACGGCGGGCGTCCCCGCCCAGGAGCCAGTCCAGCACCGCGCTGCGGAAGGGGTAGTTCATCAGCCCGTCCAGATAGCCCCCCAGCAGGTGCTTCCGGCGGACCGAGTAAGCAATCTTGTTGGAGCCGTCCTCCCACACCTCCCCGATGACCACCGCCTCCGGCTTGGTCTCCCGGACGGCGGCGCGGAGGGCGTGGATAAAGTCGTCGGGCAGCTCGTCGGCCACGTCTAGCCGCCAGCCGTCCGCCCCGGCGCGCAGCCACCGGCGGACGATGCTGTCGGGGGCGCGGATGATGTAGTCCATGTAGCCCGGCTCGCTCTCGTTGACGGCGGGGAGGGAGTAGATGCCCCACCAGGCGTCGTATTTGTCCGGCCAGTGGGTGAAGTGATACCAGCGGTAATAGGGGGAGGTCTGGGACTGGCTGGCCCCCACGGCGGGGTAGGAGCCGTCCCCGTTAAAGTATTTGCTCACATAGCCCTGGTGGTTGAACACCCCATCCAGCAGCACCCTCATGCCCCGGGCGTGGGCGGCGGCGCACAAGGCGCGAAAGGACTCCTCCGTGCCCAGCATGGGGTCGATTTTCTCGTAGTCTCCGGTGCCGTAGCGGTGGTTCTCCGCCCCCTCAAAGACGGGACAGAAATAGAGGGTGTCCACCCCCAGCTCCTTCAGGTAGTCCAGCTTTTCCAGCACCCCCGCCAGGGAGCCGCCGAAAAAGTCCCGGTTGCGGATCTCCCCCCGGCCGTCGGGCCGCCACTCCGGCTCCTCGTCCCAGCCGGCATGGACCCAGCGCCCCCCCACCATGCCGGCTGGGTCCGGTACGCCGGTGCGGCGGAAGCGGTCGGGGAAGATCTGATAGGTGACCCCCTCCCCGAACCAGGGGGGGACGGCCTGGGTGCCGTCGTAGACGGTGAGCTGGTATTCCCCCAGTTCCAGGCTCCGGTCCCCCAGGCCCTCCAGCCGGAAGGAGTACCACACCAGGCCCAGGTAATCGCCGGTATCCAGGGTGCAGGTAAACCGGTCCCGGCTGCCGTCCAGGCCGGACCAGGGCATGGGGAGCTCCTGCACCTCGTTGTCCCGGAACTCGAAGCGGGCCAGCAGCCTGGCGCGGGAAAAGCCCCCCGTCCGGGGCGGGCGGAGGGTGAAGGTCACCCGGGTCCCGGCGCTCACCGCCCCGTAGGGGGTCTTGCACCGGGGGTCCCGGGAGTCGTATATACGGGAATCTGTCATCGTATCAACTCGCTGTTCTCAGAATCACCGCAGCAGGGTATTCTCCTTGGCGGCGGCCTCCAGTCCGGTGCCGGTGCTGAAATAATACTCCAGCACGTCGGCGGCGATGGCGGCCAGCTCCATGCCGGAGCCGCCCTTCTCCACCACCACGGCGAGGGCGATCTCCGGGTCCTCGTAAGGGGCGAAGCAGACGAACACGGCGTTGGACTCCGTGGTGCTGCTCACCTGGGCGGAGCCGGTCTTGGCGCCCACCGTCACGGGCAGGTCCTTGAAAAAGCGGTAGGTGGTGCCTCCCTCGGCGGCCACCAGGCGCATCCCCTCCAGCACCGCGTTCAAATTCTCCGGGGCAATCTCAATGGTGTCCAGCACCTCCGGCTCCCGCTCGTAGAGCACCTCGGAGTAGTCATAGGACTTCACCGACTTGAGCAGGTGGGCGGAGTAGTGGGTGCCGCCGTTGACCAGGGTGGCGATATAGTTGGCCAACTGGAGGGGGGTGAACTGGTTGTTGTCCTGCCCGATGGCGGCAGCCAGAGTCTGGCCCTCGTACCAGGTCTGCTCCAGGCGCTTGGAGGCGTCCGGCCCGGCCACCATGCCGGTGTTCTCCTTGAGCTCGATGCCGGTGGACTCCCCCAGGCCGAACATCCGGGCGTACTGGTCCAGCCGGTCGATACCCAGCCGCCGGCCTACGTCGTAGAAGAAGATGTTGCAGGAGTCCCGGATGGCCTCCGAGACGTTCTCGTTGCCGTGGGTGCCGCCGTACTGGCGGTAGTACCAGCACATGGGGGTGTAGCTGGGGGCGTAGTACATATACCGCCCGGTGTCCCGGATCTCGGTGCTGGGCTCGATGATGTCCTCCTCCAGACCGCCCACGGCGGTGACCATCTTGAAGGTGGAGCCCGGGGCGTACTGGCCCAGCAGGGCCCGGTTGTAGAAGGGCTTGAGGGGGTCGTTGAGGGCGGCGTTATAGGCCTCGTTGTCGGAGTAGATGGTGGTACGGTCATAGGTGGGATAGCTGGCCATGGCCAGCACGCCGCCGTCCGACACGTCGATGGCCACCAGGGCGCCGCCCTGGGTGTCCTCGGATTTCAGGCCAGCGATGCCCTCGGCCAGCGCCCGCTCGGCCACCTCCTGGAGCCGGATGTCCAGGGTCAGGGCCACGTGGCCGCCGGGGACGGGCTCCTCCTTGTAGGTCTCGCTGATCACCTTCCCCTCGGTGTTGGTCTCCACGGCCTTTTTGCCGTCGGTGCCCTTGAGCCAGGACTCAAAGGCCTGCTCCACGCCCTCCTTGCCCACCGACTCGTCTCCGTCGTAGCCCAGGGTGCGGTAATAGGCCTGCTCGGTCTCGTCCATCAGCCCCACCCGGCCCAGCAGATGGGCGGCGTAGGGGGTCCGGTACTGCCGGACGCTCTTGGTGTCGATGCGCACGCCGGCCAGCCCCGCCTCCTTCACGGCGGTGATGAATTGAATGTCCACATCCTTGGCAAAGACGTAGGACACCGTGGTGATCCCCTTGGAGCGCAGGGCCAGCTCGTAAAGCACACCCAGCAGCCCCCGGGCTTCCTGGTTCGGGAGGGTCTCGTCCAGCCCAAAATACTCCTTCATTTTGTCCAGCAGGGGCTGGGCGGACACGGCGGGGGCCTTTGGCTCCGCCGGAAGCGTCTCCTCGGCTTCCTCCTCCCGGGCGGGAGCGGTCTCCGCCGGGGCGGGCCGCATAGCGGCGATCTCGTCCTCCGTGGGGATGAGGTCGGTCCACTTGAGCTGGGCGCACAGCTTTTGCAGCCGGGTCACCGCCAGGTCGGAGGCGGCGTCCAGCGTAAACACATAAGGGGCCTGGGCGGAGACGGGCAGGGTATCGGTCCACTCCACCTCTTGCTCCCGGCAGATGTCCAGCAGCTCCAGCAGCACGGCGTTTTTGTCCTCCCCCATGCGGGAGGTCTCCAGCGCCACGTTGTAGCTGGTCCGGTTGGTGACCAGTTCCCTGCCGTAGCGGTCCAGCAGGGAGCCCCGGGCGGCCTCCACCGTCTCGGTCTGGGCGATCTTCCGCTGGGAGCGCTCCCGGTACTCCGCCCCGTGGACGATCTGGAGGTCATAGAGCACATAGCCGAAGCCGATGAGCACCGCCGCCAGGACGGCCACCAGGCCCCTGGAGCGGATGTGAAATTGTCGGTTTTCCTTGTCCTTCATGGGACTCCTTCCTTACAGACGCAGCAGCCGGACGATCCGTCCCCGGACCCACCGGAACCAGGGGTAGATCACCGCCACGAAGCACAGGGACCAGAGGATCTCGGGCACCGCCACCTCCAGCAGGGCGGGGAGGGAGGCGGCTCCGGTGAAGAGCCGGAGCAGGATGCGTCCGGCGTCGATGACAGCCAGCACGGCGGCGGAGCACAGCAGGCAGCCCCAAAAGCCCTGGTTGAGGGCGTACTGGGCGGCGGCGCCGCAGGCGCAGCACAGCAGGCACAGCCCCAGGGTCATGGCGCCGCGGGTGCCGAAGTAGACGGCGTCGCACAGCACGCCCACCGCCAGGCCGAAGCCCGCCCCGGCCAGGGTCCCCTCCAGCACCGCCACCGCCACCCCGGCCAGGGGCAGCAGCATGGGGAACACCCCCAGGACGGGAAAGCGGTTGAGCACAAAGACTTCCAGCCACCACACCGGCAGCAGAGCCAGGCCGTAGATGGTCCACTTATAGAGCATATCCTGACGGGTCAACGGTCTGACCTCCCTTTCTGCCGTAGGGCCGCCCGGCAGGCGTGCCTCACTCGACGATGTCAAACTCCTTGATGATAAAGACCTCCACCAGGCGGTCCAGATCGGCGGCGGGGGCGAGCACAGCATACCGGCTCATGCCCGAGGGGTCGGTATGGAGGGACTCAATGGTCCCCACTACCAGCCCGGAAGGGTAGATGCCCGTCAGGCCCGAGGTGAGCACCAGATCGCCGGTGAGCAGCTCGGTGTTCTCCGGCAGGTAGGTCATCTTGAGGCGGCCCTCCTGCATGAGGGTAAAGTCGCCCTCCAGCATGGCGGTGGAGTCGGTGCGGGACACGATGCCGCCCATCTGGAGGTTGGCGTCCACCACCGTGATCATCACCGAGTAATTGCTCCCCACCTCGTCGATGATGCCCACCAGGTTGCCGGCGGCATCCACCACGCAGTCCCCCGCCGCCACATCCTGGACGGAGCCCTTGCTGAGGGTCAGGGTGGAGGCCCAGTTGGAGGTGGACCGGGCGGTGACCCGGGCGGACTCGAGGACGAAGTCGCTGCGCTTGGCCCGCAGGCCCAGCGCTTCCCGGAGCAGTTCATTCTCCTTGCTGGCGGCCTCGCCCTCCCGGGCCTTCTCCTCCAGCTCGGCGATCTGGCTGCGCAGCCGCTGGTTCTCCTCCTCCAGCTCCTGGTACCGGAAGGAGTAGTTGTAGACCCCCTCGGCCCAGCCCACAAAGGAGGACACGCCGTTGCGGATGGGGGTGGTGACCACCCCCAGGGCGTTGGACAGGGGATTGGCCGTTCCCTTCAGGGCATAGGAGGCCACCGCCGTGATGGCGGCCAGCAGCACGGCGATGATGAGGATCAGTATCCCGTTGTGGCGCAGAAAGTCCTTCAAAAGCAGTTCTCCTTATTGGCCCCGGTTCCCGGCAGCCAGCGCCAGGCAGTCTGTGCCCATCCCGGCCAGCATCCGGCCCAGGCGACACACCGGAAGTCCCATCACGTTGAAGTAATCTCCCTCAATGCGCTCCACCAGCAGGGCGCCGTAGCCCTGGATGCCATAGGCCCCGGCCTTGTCCATGGGCTCGCCGGTGGCGATGTAGCGGGTGATGTCGTCCTGGGTCAGCTCCCGGAAGGTGACGGTAGTCACCTCGTGCTCGGTGCGCCGCTCCCCGCCCCGCAGCAGCGTGACGCCGGTATACACCTGGTGGCGCCGGCCGGACAGGGCGGAGAGCATCCGGAACGCCTCCAGCCCGTCGTTCGGCTTGCCCAGCACCGCGCCGTCCAGAGCGACGATGGTGTCGGCGGCGATCACCAACCCGCCGGGCTTGGCGTGGTCCGCCACCGCCTCCGCCTTCCGGGCGGAGAGGATCTCCACGATCCGGGCGGGGGAGAGGCCGGGCTCCACCGTCTCGTCGGCGTCGGAGGAGATGACCCGGAACGTCTCAATGCCCATCTGGGCCAGGAGCTGCTTCCGGCGGGGGGAGCCGGAGGCCAGAATGATATCCATGTAAGTCGGTCCTTCCTTCTATTTCCCGGTGGAGCCAAAGCCGCCGGCCCCGCGGCCGGTCTCGTCCAGCTCGTCCGTCTGTTCCAGCTCGGCCCGGACCACCGGCACCACGGCAAGCTGGGCGATGCGGTCCCCGGGTTGGACGGTATAGGGGGCGTCCGCGCTGTTGTGCAGCCCCACGGCAATCTCCCCCCGGTAGTCGCTGTCGATGACTCCCACCCCGTTGGAGAGGGCCACCCCGTGCCTGATGCCCAGGCCCGACCGGGCGAATACCAGGGCCACATAGGCCGCCGAGGGCAGGGCGATGGCGATACCGGTGGGGATGGCCGCCCGCCCCCCGGCGGGGATGGTCACCGGCTCCTCCAGGCAGGCGTGGAGATCCATGGCGGCGGCGCCGGCGCTGGCGTAATAGGGAAAGGGGATCTCCGCCCCGATCTTGGGGGAGACGGCCTTGATTTTCAGCTTCATCGGAATTCCTCTCTATTCCACATCTCGGTAATACAGCCCCCGGGTGTAGTCCTTGGGCTCATAGCTGCCCCGGCCCAGGTAGCGCTCGGTTACCCGGACGCACTCCGCGGCGCTCTCGGTGGTGAAGAGCAGCCGGGCCGCCCACAGCCCCACCCTCTGATAGTCCCCCCGCTTATCCGCCAAAAACAGCGTCTTGGCGTTGAGGATCTCGCTGCGGCAGCCGGGGGCCTTTACCACCGGGAAGCGCTCGCCCTTCCGGTCGGTGAGCTGGTTGACGCCGTCGCAGCCGCAGCGGCCGGAGCGGTTCTTGATGATGCAGTTCTCGGTGACCATCAGGGGCAGGCGGCCGTACACGATCAGTTCTATGTCCAGGGCCTTGGAAATATCCCGTACCTGGGCCAGCTTGAGCTCGAAGGAGGCGGTGGCCGAGCTGAGGCCCAGCCGCTTGAGCTCCTTCAGGGCCTGGGAGTTGAACACGCTCAGGCCGAAGTCCCCCCGCAGGTTGTAATCGGTGTCCCGGGCGGGGCGGAGCAGGTCCAGGGTGCCCGCCAGAGCCTCGGTGCAGCCGGAGGCCCGGGCGGCCTCCAGGTCCCGGTACAGCTCCTGCCGCTCCCGGTCCCAGCAGATACGGGGCAGGGTCACCCCGGCCCTGACGCCGTGGTCCAGCACCCGCTTGACCGCCTCCGGGTGTGCAGCGGCCTCCGCCGCGGGCAGGTAGACAATACCGGGCCCCAGGTCCAGCAGGGCGTCGGTGAGCTGCCCGGCGGTGCGGAGGGACAAATTCAGTATAGGCGCTTCCCGGCGGTTTTCATACCGCACGCCGGGGTGAAATTCCCCGGTCTCCCAGCTCATGGGCACGCTGCGGCTGGCCCGGAGGCTGTCCAGCAGGCCCCGGCGCAGGCTGTTGAGCACCGACACCGGCAGAGACAGCCCCGGCTCCACCAGGGCCCGGACCTTCGCGCAGCGGAAGGGGGTCCCTCCCGTGCGGGAGAGCTGGGCCTCCACGTCGGCGGCGGTGAGCTCCTTGGTGCGGGCGGCCTCGGGGACGGGGCCCTCGGCGGTGATGACCCGCTCCTCCGGGTCCTGCACCGCCACCTGGGCGGGCTCCCCCTTGCGGATCATGGCGTAAAAGGTGATGGGCACGCTCTGGCGCTCCCCGCTCTGGTACTGGGTGCGGGCCCGGGCATAGAGCTCCCGGGGCTCCCGGGCGTCCTCCCGGACGCCGAACATACCGGGGCCCTTCTGGTCCAGGTAATAGCCCTCGGTAAAGCCCTGGCGGGAAAAGGCGGCCTCCAGCTCGGCGAGCTCCTCGGCGGTGGGCTCCCGGCCCTCCCGCAGGGCCCGGGCGTAGATGCCGGTGACCACCGCCACGTACTCCGGCCGCTTCATCCGCCCCTCGATCTTCAGGCACTTGACCCCCAGCTTCTTCAGCTCCTGGAGGTGTCCGGCCAGGGACATGTCCTTCAGGGAGAGGGGATAGCCGTCGGCCCGGCCCTCCCAGCCGTACTTGAGGCGGCAGGGCTGGGCGCACAGGCCCCGGTTGCCCGACCGGCCCCCGATGACCGAGGACAGGAAGCACTGGCCGGAGTAGCACATGCACAGCGCCCCGTGGACAAAGGTCTCGATCTCAATGGGGGAGTGGGTGCAGATGTACTCGATGGCGTCCCGGCTCAGCTCCCGGGAGAGCACCACCCGCTCCATGCCCAGATCGGCGCAGCGCAGCACCCCGTCCAGGGAGTGGACGGTGAGCTGGGTGGAGCCGTGGACCGGCAGGTCGGGGGCCACCTGGCGGAGCATCCGCAGGATGCCCAGGTCCTGGATGAGGACGGCGTCCACCCCGATCCGGGCGGCGTCGGCGGCCACCTGGGCGGCGGCGGGGAGCTCCCGGTCGGTAACCAGGGTATTGAGGGTCAGGTAGACCCTGGCCCCCCGCAGATGGCAGTAAGAAACCGCCGCCGCAAGCTCCTCTCGGGAGAAGTTTTTCGCATTGCGGCGGGCGTTGAAGTCTCCGTATCCCAGATAGACGGCGTCGGCGCCGGACTGGACGGCGGCGGTGACCGCCTCCGGGGAGCCGGCAGGGGACAGTAATTCCAGCATGGTATGTGCAAGCCTCCAGGGGTGTTTTTTCTTCCGGCGGGGGACCGTAGCTCCAGCGCGGCGGGACGTTCCTTTTACTTCTTGTTCTGTAATTTGAAGATCTCCCGCTTGGCCTCAGAGAGCTCCAGCTTCATCTTGGTGGCCTCCTCCAGGTACTCCTTGAGCTGGCGGCGCAGGTTTTCGGCGGCCTCCACCTCCTTGAAGTACTCGTCGGCGACGTTGAGGGCGGCCAGAACGGCGCCGTCCACCAGCGAGACCTTGGCGCCGTCCAGCACCTCCCGCACCTTGGCGTCCACATGCTGGGCCACCTTCTGCATATAGCCCTCATCCTCGGTCGCCACCAGGGTGTATTCCTGGTCGGCAATGGATACTGTGATCTTATTTTTCATGGCTGGCCCTCCTCCTGAGTTCATTACAGGTATTATATCATAACGGTCAACATAAAAAAATAAATTCTTCTTTAATTCTGCGGCTTTTTCCTGTAGAATGGTCTGTGCAATACGGACGGAAAAGGAGGTGCGCGTATGGCCGGGAATCTGCTGCTGCCGGGAGACATCGTCTCCATGGCGGCGGGGTGCGCCGACCGGCTGGTCAAGGCCGGGGACGGGGACGCCGCCCTGCTGTACCTCTATCTCCTGCGGCGGGGGGGCGTGTTTTCCGCCGAGGGGGCCCGGAAGGCCCTGGGCTGGAGCGCCGACCGGCTGAAGGCCGCCGGGGAGTCCCTGGCCCGGCTGGGCCTGTGGGACGGGCGTGCAGAGGAGTCCCTCCCCGCCACGCCGCCGGAGCCCCAGGGTCCCCCGGACTACACCGCCGCCGACATCGCCAAAGAGCTGGAAAACGGCGGCTCCTTCCCCCATCTGGTGGAGGAGGTCCAAAGGCAGTTGGGCAAGCTGCTTTCCACGGCGGACCTGAAGATTCTCTACTCCCTGTACGACTATCTGGCCCTTCCCGCCGAGGTCATCCTGATGCTGACCACCTGGTGCGTGGAGGAGAGCGAGCGCAAATACGGCCCGGGCCGCAAGCCCCGCATGTCCCAGATCCGCAGGGAGGGCTTTATCTGGCACCGGCTGGGGGTGGACACCCCCGAGGCCGCCGACGCCCACCTGCGCCATCTCACCGCCCTGGCGGGCCGGGAGCGGAGCCTGCTGCCCCGGCTGGGCATCTCCGGCCGGGCCCCGGTGGAGGGCGAGCGGAAATACATCGCGGCCTGGGTGGACCTGGGCTTCGACGACGAGACCATCTGTCTGGCCTACGAGCGCACGGTGCTGAAAAAGGGCTCGCTCAACTGGGCCTATATGAACTCCATCCTGAAGAGCTGGCACCAGAAGGGGCTGCACACGGTGGAGCAGGTGGAGTCCGGCGACTCGGCCTGGCGGCGCGCGGCGGGACCGGCCGCGCCGCCCGCTCCGGGGCCGGGGGACGACCGGGCTCAGGCGGATATGGAGCGGCTGCGCCGCTTCCTGAAGGAGGGAGGCTGACATGCCCTACGACAGCAATGTGATGCGCCGGGCCACCCAGGCCCTGGAGGCCCGGAAGGCCGCCCGGCTGGAGCAGCAGGAGGTCCTGCGGCAGAAGATCTACCGCCAGCTCCCCCGGGTGGCGGAGATCGACCGGGCCCTGCGGCAGACCATCGTCCACATCATCGCCGCCTCCCTGAAGGAGGGCGGCGACCCCGCCCCCTCCATCGCGGCGGTCCGGGCGGAAAACCAGGCCCTTCAGGCGGAAAAGGCCCGGCTGCTCACCGGACGGGGCTACCCCGCCGACTGCCTGGACGACCGGCCCTTCTGCCCCCAGTGTGGGGATTCCGGCTGGGTGGGCAGCCGCATGTGCGCCTGCCTCAGGGCCCTGTGCACCCAGGAGCAGATCCGGGAGCTGTCCTCTCTGCTGGATTTGGGGGAGCAGTCCTTCGACCAGTTCAGCCTGGACTGGTACTCCCCCCTGGGCAGTCCTTCCCCCCGGGAGAACATGGAGTTTATTTACGACGTTTGCCTGAGCTACGCCCAAAAATTCCGGACCTTCCCGTTTCGGAACCTGCTGCTCTACGGCCCGCCGGGCCTGGGCAAGACCTTTCTGTCGGCCTGCATTGCCCGGGTGGTGTCGGAGCACGGCTTTTCGGTGGTCTACGATACGGCGGTGAACATCTTCGCCCAGTTTGAGACGCAGAAGTTCAGCCGGGACGAGGACGACACCCGGGAGGCCCGGGACGGCACCCGGCGGTATCTGGGCTGCGACCTGCTGATCCTGGACGACCTGGGCAGCGAGATGACCACGCCCTTCGTGCAGTCGGCCCTGTACCAGCTTCTGAACACCCGGCTGACCGGCGGTAAACGGACCATCATCAGCACCAACCTGACCCCGGACGACATCCGGCGACGGTATACGCCCCAGCTCGCCTCCCGGCTGGAGGGGGAGTACCATATGCTGCGGTTTTTCGGGGAGGATATCCGGCTGCAAAAAAAGCAGCGGCTGTAGGCCGCTGCTTTTTTATGTGCCGGGATGCCGGTACAGCTCCTGGGCCAGCCGGAACCCCTCGGCAAAGTAGTCGGCATAGGCCATGTCCCGGAGCTGGGCCGTCAGCAGCGTGTGCCGCCAGACCTGCTCCCACTGTTCGCCGGGCAGCGCCGAGCGCAGCCGCCGCTCCAGCTCCTCCAGCTCGTCGAATACCCGGTCGAATTTCTCCCCCTGCGGCGCCGCCCGGGCCAGGGGGTCGTATTGCCCGAAAAAGATCTCCCGCAGTTTGTCGGACATCTTCATCACCTCACATTTATTCTATCTGTATTCAAGATAAAAGTCAATATCTTTTATTCAGATACGTTAAACTGTCCTGGAGGTGGTTGATGTGATTTTTGAGGCGATCCGCACTCTGCGGGAGGAAAGGGGCTTGAGTCAGGCCCAAGTTGCGGCAATCCTGGGGGTAGCACAGAATACCTACTCGCAGTATGAGACCGGTAAAATCGAATGGACTGCGCCTGTCCTTCTCAGGCTTGCGGATTACTATCAGGTCAGCGTTGATTTTTTATTGGACCGCACCCCAAACCCCAAGCTACCCCGTTGAACAGATGGGGCGCGCCGGAAGTCCGGCGCGCCCCGTCTTTCATTGTCCCAATATGCTCCGGTAGCGCTCCTCGCCGCCTACCCGGCCCACCACGGACAGGGAGGCCCGCTGGAAATCGAAGAGCTCCCCGGCCAGGTCCCGCACGTCCTCCGCCGTCACGGCGTCGTAGGCGGCGATAACCTCGTCGGTGGTGAGGGCCCGGTCCTGGAGCAGGGTCCCCCGGCCCAGGGCGCTCATGCGGGACTGGGTGGACTCCAGTCCCATGAGCACGTTGGCCTTGGACAGCTCCCGGGCCCGGTCCAGCTCCTCCGGCCCGGGGCCGTGCTCGGCGAACTCCCGCACCAGGGCGCAGATGGTCTCCAGCGCCTGGGTCTCGGTCTCCTGGCTCAGGGCGGTGTAGACGGCGAACAGCCCGGTCTCGGCGTGGCCCGCCCCGTAGGTATACACCGAATAGCACAGTCCCCGCTTCTCCCGCAGCTCCTGCCACAGCCGGGAGGACATGCCGGAGCCCAGCATGGTGGACAAAAGCTGAAGGGTAAAGCGCTTTTCGTGGCCGTAGGGCAGGCCGGGGAAGGCCAGAGTCAGGTGGTTTTGCTCGGTGGCCTTCTTTTTCAGGGTGACGGCGGGGGTGTAGCGCACCGGCCTGAGCGTCCGGGGTGCGCCCCGCTCCAGGCCGATGAACCGGGCCTTCAGCTCCTCCACCGCCAGGGGGGAGAAGCTGCCCGCCAGCGCCACCACCAGGTTTTCGGGCCGGTAGTGCTCGGTCATATAGTCCTTCAGCCAGGCTCCGGTCATCTTGTCCAGAGTGGCCTTGCGGCCCAGGATGGGACGGCCCAGGGGGGTCCCGCAGTACACCGCGGCGGACAGCCGCTCGGCGCACAGGTCCTCCGGGTTGTCCTCGTACATGCCGATCTCCTCCAGAATGACCCCCCGCTCGGTCTGTACATCGCCCTCGTCGAACCGGGAGTGGAACACCATGTCGCACAGGATGTCGGCCGCCCGGTCCAGGTGGTCGTCCAGGCAGCGGGCGTAAAAGCAGGTGCACTCCTTGGTGGTGTAAGCGTTGATCTGGCCGCCGATGGCGTCCATCTCCTGGGCGAGCTGCCGGGCGGTGCGCCGCTCGGTGCCCTTGAAGGCCATGTGCTCAATGAAGTGGGCGGCGCCCCCCTCGCCCGCCTTCTCATGGCGGGAGCCGGTGCCCACCCACAGGCCCAGGCAGGCCGAGCGGACGGCGGGGACGTGCTCAGTGACAATGCGGACCCCGTTGGGCAGGGTCTGGAGGTCATAGAATTCTTCCATAGTTCCCTCGCTGTGTATCGAATTTAGTTCCGGCGGATGGTGGTGCCCATGGTCTGGCCGGACACGGCGTCCAGCAGCAGCACGTGGTCGATGCGGCCGTCCAGCACCACCACTTTTTCCACGCCGTTGTCCAGGGCCCGGACGCAGCTTCTCAGCTTGGGCACCATGCCCCCCTGGATGAGCCCGTCGTCCAGCAGCTCCCGGGCCTGGGCGGCGGTAAGGCGGTCGATGGCCGTCTTGGCATTGCGGGCGTCCATACGGATGCCGTCCACGTCGGTGAGGAAGACCAGCTTGTCCGCCTTCAGGGCCTCGGCCACCGCGCAGGCGGCGTCGTCGGCGTTGCAGTTATAGCCTTCCCCGTTTTGCCCCGCCGCAATCGGAGAGACGACGGGCACATACCCGCCGGAAAGCAGGGTCTGGATCAGCGCGGCGTCGGCGGCGGTGATGTCCCCCACGTGGCCCAGGGCCGGGTCCTTCTGCCGGGCGGTGAGGATACCGCCGTCCTTGCCGGACACGCCGGCGGCCTTGACGCCCAGCTTGCGCAGGGCCATGACGATCTGCTTGTTCACCTGGCCGGACAGGACCATCTCGGCCACGTCCATGGCGGCGCCGTCGGTGACCCGGTAGCCGTTTTCGAAGCGGGTCTCCACCCCCAGCTTGTCCAGCCAGCCGGTGATGCTCTTGCCGCCGCCGTGGACCAGCACCACGTGGACCCCCGCCATCTGGAGGGCCGCCACGTCCCGGAGGATGGAATTCACCGCCCCGTTGTCCCCCCAGGCGGAGCCGCCGTACTTGAGCACGATGGTCTTGCCGGCGCTCTCGGCCAGCCGGGGCAGCGTGTCCAGCAGGCCCAGCACCTTTTCCATGCCGTCCAGATGGTGGACCACGTCGTATTCGTGCAGAAATTCCCGGGTGTATTCCACGTCGGAGACGCAGTCAATATAGGCAGTGCCCCGCTTCTGGCGGGTCTCGGCTCCCTTGCCGGTGATGAGGATGACGGTGGGCTCCTCGCAGCCCATGACGGCCATGCGGATGGCCTGGCCCCGGTCGGGCTCGATGGAGTAGTCGCAGCCCCCCGCCTCCACGTAGGCCGCCATCTCCCGGGAGATGTCCAGCACGTCCTCCTCGCCGGGGTCCTCCTCGGTGATGATCACCAGATCGGCGTATTGGGCCGAAATCTCGCTCAGGTCCTTCCGCCGGTCCAGGGCCTTTTTGCCCGGACAGCCAAAGACGATGACCACCCGTTGCCCGGGGTACTCCGCCTTCACCGACTGGAACAGCTTTTCAAAGCTCAGGCGGTTGTGGGCGTAGTCCACGATGGCGGTGATGCTTTCGTTGGCGTTTTGATAGACCTCCATCCGCCCCGGCACCCGCGCCTTCATCAGTCCCACGTAGATGCACCGCTCGGGGATACCCAGGCCCTCGCACACGGCGATGGCGGCCAGGGCGTTCTGCACGTTGAAGAGCCCCGGCATGGTCAGCCGGAACTCCCGGGAAAACCGGGGGGTCTTGACCCGGAAGAGAATGTCGTGGCCGGACTTGCGGACGTTGGAGCCGTAGACGGCGGCGGCGGGGTCCTTTTCCGAGAAGGTGATGAGCCGGGGGGAGCCGGCGGCGGCCTGCAGCACCCGGCCGGCCTCGTCGGAGTCCAGGTTGACCACTGCCAGGCTGGAGTGCTCGAAGATGCGCAGCTTGGAGGCGAAGTAGTCCTCAAAATCCGGGTGCTCGATGGGGGAGATGTGGTCGTAGCCGATGTTCAGGAACACGGCGGCGGAGAGCTCCACGCCCACCATCCGGTCATACTTCAGGGCCTGGGAGGAGACCTCCATGGTCAGGTAGTCCAGCCCCGCCGAGGCGGCGTTGGCCAGATGGCGCTCCAGGTCCAGGGGCTCGGGGGTGGTGAGGTGAGACTCGAAGCGCTCTACCCCGTCGTAGGTGTCGATGGAGCCGATGACCCCGCTCTCGGGCCCCTTTTTGCCCGCCTCATACTCGTCAAAAATATACTTTAGGTAATAAGAGGTGGAACTTTTCCCTTTTGTACCGGTGATACCCACCACATGGAGCTTGCCGGAGGGGTGGTCGTAGTAGAAGTCGGCCAGCAGGGCCATGGCCCGCCGCACATCGCTGACCAGCAGGCAGGGGGCGGCCCCGGCCTCCTCCCACACGTGGTCGGAGAGGTAGATGAACGCCCCCCGGGCCAGGGCGTCGGCCAGATACCGGCCTTTGAAGTGGGCCCCCTTGACGATGAACAGGGTGCCGGGGGTCACCGACTGGGAGTCGCAGGAGACCAGCGCCACCGGCCGGGACAGCAGGTCGGCGGACAGGGGCTGGGCCGAGGAGAGCAGGCCGTGTTTTTGCAGAAGCTGCCAGTAGTCGCCCAGAGGGCGGATGGGGAGGTTCATGTTGTCACCTCATTTGTAGGATGGTCCCCCCAAGGGGGACGGCGCGTTGGCCTCCGGCGGGACCCGGCGGACACGCCGAAATAATCCGCCATGGCCGCAATGGTGGGGGCGTTGGGTTCCCGTTCCTTCAGTTCATAGCGGCGGTAGGCGCTGATGGACACACCCAGCGCCTCCGCTACAACTTCCTGGCGGAGGTGTCGTTCTTTCCGCAAAATTCTCATTCTTTTCGCCAAAATCTCCATACTTGCCCCTTGACTCTCTCCCGCCTCCAGCTCTTTTTGGCCTCGCTGCGCCTGGGGCTCACACTTGCCGCAGGGGATAGCCACAGGCCCGGATGCTCTCCTCCGCCAGCACGTCCATGGCGTCCAGATACAGCTCGGGCACCCCGTGGTAGTCCTTGTAGACGCTCAGCTCGGTGCAGGCCAGGACGGCCCCGTCGCATCCCCGATCGCGCAGGTCCCGGTCGATACGGGCAAACTTCTCCCGGCTGCCCTTTTCCCCCCGCTTGATCTCGTCATAGATGATGCTCATGGTAAGCGCCTGGGCCTCGGGGCCGGGGACCACCCCCTCCAGTCCCTGGGCGGCGCACTCGGCCTGATAGATGCCGGTGCGCACGGTGCCGTCGGTGGCCAGAAGGCCCACCCGGCGGCACCCTCGCTTTTTCATGGCTGCCGCTGTCAGGCGGATCATGTTCATCAGGGGGATGGACAGCTCCCTTTGGAGCCGGTCTGCAAAATAGTGGGAGGTGTTGCAGGGGATGGCCAGCACGGTGCAGCCCTCCCGCTCCAGCAGCCGGGCATCCGCCAGCAGCCGCTGGTATACCGGCTCGGTCTGGCCGGAGAGGATGGCCTGGGTGCGGTCGGGCATTCCCGTGTCGCTCCAGATCAGGGTGGGCAGGTGCTCCTGGTCCCGACGGGCGTCGGTCTTGTCCAAAATGCGCTGGTAAAAGACCTGGGTGGCCTGCGGTCCCATGCCGCCGAGGATGCCGAGGCGAGGTTGTTGTGCAGTCATACGATTCCTTTCGCGGTCAGTTCGGTTTCTGATAATACTGCTTGAACTTGACAAAGTGGCCCAGGGCGTTCTTGGTCATGCGCAGGCGGCGGGTCGGATGCTTGTCCGGCCCGTAGAACAAAGGGTTTTTCGCCGCCCCCGCCCGGATGAGGGCCTTCATCTCCGCATGATACTTTTTGGGCGTGTAGGCATAGGCCACCTGCTGGGGCACCACCCGCCACAGGGAGCGGTTCCGGGTGACGACCAGCTCCAGGGGCTTGTGCTCCACCCGGTCCTCCACCAGGATTTTGGCCAGGTTATAGCCCGCCCCGGTGACGTAGTAGTTGCTGCGGCCCTGGCGGGTGTTGATCTCAAAGGCCTTGAACTTGCCGTCCCGCTGGTCGTACTTGATGTCGAAGTTGGAAAAGCCGGTGAAGCCCACGGCCTCTAAAAAGTCCTTGAACTTGAGGCACAGCGCCTCGTTGGGCTCGGTGAGGATGACGGCGTGGTTGCCGATGCCGTGGGGGGTGTGCTCCTCCAGCAGCACATGGCCCAGGCACATGAGCTTTACCCGGGCCTGCTCGTCGGAGTAGCAGGTGAGCACCCGCATGTAGCTGTCGTCCCCGGGGATGAACTCCTGCAAAATCATGGTATCGGGGTACCCGGCGGCGTACACCTTGTCCAGGGTGCGCTCCAGGGCCGCCCGGTCGGGCAGGCAGAAGACCTTCTCGTTGCCCTCGAAGGGGTGCTCCCAGTAGGCCACGCCGTTGGCCGGCTTGCAGATGTAGGGGGGAGGAAAGGGCAGCTCGAAATCGTGGCCCATCTCCTTGTGGTAGACGAAGGTGCCGGGGTGGTCGATGCCGTACTGGTCGCAGAGGGTGTAGAACCGCTCCTTGTGGGTGAGCACGTCCATGAGGTCGATGTCGATGTAGGGGGCCGTCACGTTTTGGGGGAACTCCCCCTTGTGGCGGGCGGCCAGCTTGACGTAGGAGTCCCCGCAGCCGATGCACAGCACCGTCTTGTCCCGGTGCTCGTGGGCGAAGGCGGTCACCTTCTCCACGAATACGGCGTCGGACTCAATGTCCCGGCAGGGACGGTAGTCGATGATATCGCTCTGATAGCAGGGTCCCGTGGGGAACTTGCCGTAGGCGGTGGAGCGGATGCCGTAGGCCTCGTGAAAGGCCCGGGCCATGCTGTAGACGTTGATGTCCCCGCCGAAGAGCAGGGGAAGGAAGGAGGTCTCCATCAGTTTTCAGCTCCCCGGAAGGAAATTTCATACCAGGCCCCGTCCCCGGCGGTGAGCGGGGTGAGGCTGGCCTGGTAGTGGGTGCGGATATAGTCGGCCTCCCGGCTGGTGAGGCGCAGCTCCCGCGTGAGGATCTCCCCGCCCTGGAAGGCGTCGGAGATTTTTTGTTCGATCTCTCTGATTATGGTCATTTCTCTCTCTCCCTAACCGGCGTTCCTGCACGCCGCTTTCGCGTCCCTGCGCGTGGATTTTCCGCGTCTTTCCTAGCCGGAGGCCCTCCGCACCTGATAGACCCCCTGGATCTGTCCCAGCTTGTTGCTGACGGCGGCCAGCTCATTCTTGTCCCGAACCTCCAGGGAGATGGACACGGTGGCATAGCCGTCGGGCAGGCTCCGGGCGGACAGGGAGGTGACCTTCACCTTGACGGTGGACAGGGCCATGGCCACATCCAGCGTCAGGCCGTTGCGGTCCTTGGCGGAGATGTCCAGGGAGGTCTGGTAGGCGGTCAGGTCGCCGTCCACCCAGGCCACCTTCACCCAGCGGCCCGCCTCCTCCGGCTTGCGGCGGGCGGGGGCGGCGTTGGGGCAGTCGGCCCGGTGGACGGACACGCCGAAGCCCCGGGTGATAAAGCCCACCACCGGATCTCCGGGCACCGGGGTACAGCACTTTGCGAACTTCACCAGACAGTTGTCCAGGCCCTCCACGATGATGCCGGACTCGGAGTGCCTGGGCGCGCTTCTGGGGGCCGACTGGGCGGAGGAAGCGGGGATCACCACCCCGTCAGCCAGCTTCTCGGCGGTGGCGGCGGCGCTTTTTTCCCGGCTGATGCGGAGCATCTCCTCCCGCACCCGGTTGACCGCCTTCAGGGCGGTCATGCCGCCGTAGCCGATGACGGCGTACAGCTCGTCCAGGGTGCCGTAGCGCACCTTTTTCAGCACGCCGGGCAGCACTTCCTCGGCGGTAATAGCCGCCAGCGTGTAGCCCGCGCGCTTGAGCTCGGATTCGAACATAGACCGGCCGGTGGCGATGTTCTCCTCCCGGCGCTCCTTTTTGAACCACTGCTTGATCTTGTTTTTGGCCTCGTTGCTCTTGGCGATCTTCATCCAGTCCCGGCTGGGGCCGTGGGCGGCCTTGGAGGTGATGACCTCCACGATGTCGCCGGACTGGAGCTGGTAGTCAAAGGTGACGATGCGGCCGTTGACCTTGCACCCCGTCATGGAGTTGCCCACGGCGGAGTGGATGGAGTAGGCAAAGTCGATGGGGGTGGCTCCGGCGGGCAGGTTGACCACGTCCCCCCGGGGAGTAAACACGAATACCTCGTCGGCGAACAGGTCCACCTTCAGGTTGCGTACATAGTCCTCGGCGTCAGTGTCCTGCTGGTTCTCCAGCAGCTTGCGCACCCACTCGAAGTTCTCCTCAGTGCCCAGCTTGGCGTTGGCCATGCCCTGCTTGTACTTCCAGTGGGCGGCCACGCCGTATTCCGCCGTGTGGTGCATCTCCCAGGTGCGGATCTGCACCTCGAAGGGGATGCCCTCCCGGCCGATGACCGTGGTGTGCAGGGACTGGTACATGTTGGGCTTGGGGGTGCCAATATAGTCCTTGAACCGGCCCAGCACCGGCTTGAACAGGTCGTGGATGCAGCCCAGAACGTTGTAGCATTCGGGGATGTCGTCCACGATGACCCGGAAGGCGTACAGGTCGAAGATCTCGTCCATGGTCTTGTTCTGGGCGAACATCTTGCGGTAGATGGAGTAGATGTGCTTCACCCGGCCGTAGACGGTGGCCTGGATACCCTCCTCGGCCAGCCGTTCCTGGATGCGCTTCTGGATGGAGGCCATGAACTCCTCGTGGGCGGAGGAGCGGCGGAGCAACTCGTCGGCGATCTCCTGGTAGCCCACCGGGTCCAGGTACTGGAGGGAAAGGTCCTCCAGCTCCCACTTGATTTTCTGCATGCCCAGGCGGTGAGCGATGGGGGCGTAGATCTCCATGGTCTCCAGGGCCTTCTCCCGCTGCTTGCGGGGGGTCTGGTAGTTCATGGTGCGCATGTTGTGCAGCCGGTCGCAGATCTTGATGAGGATCACCCGGATGTCCTTGGCCATGGCCATGAGCATCTTGCGTAGGTTCTCCATCTGCTCTTCTTCCTTGGAGGTGTAGGTCACCCGGGTCAGCTTGGTGACCCCCTCCACCAGGTCGGCCACATCGTGGCCGAAGAGCTTGGCAATCTCCTCGTGGGTGGCGCCGGTGTCCTCAATGCAGTCGTGAAGCATGGCGGCGATGATGGAGTCGGTGTCCAGCTCCAGCTCGGCCACGATCTCCGCCACCGCCAGGGGGTGGGTGACGAAGGGGGACCCGTCCTTGCGCAGTTGCCCGTTGTGGGCGTCGTCGGCGTACTGGAAGGCCGCAAACAGCCGCTTGGTATCCGCGTTGGGGTTGTATTGTCTGATCTTGTGCTCCAGCGCATGGTAGCGCTCTAAAATCGGGTCCATTCCATCACCTTCTTTCCATGTCGCGGAGGGCTATGCCTCCTCCGCCAGCCGCCGCAGATGCCGCAGCAGCTTGGAGGCCTCCAGGTCCACCTTCCCGCTGACCTCCTGCACCGAGATGCGCAGGTGGTCGGTGGACTGCTCCACCTGGATGAGGCCGTGCTCGTCCAGCACCTCCAGGCAGACCATGGTGCGCATGACGGTCTCCTTGATGCCATAAGTCCGGGCCACGCTGCGGGCCAGCCGACGGGCGGTGTCCTCCACCCGGCCCAGCCGGGCGTGGCCGCTGAGGTACCGCCAGACCGCCACAAACTCGGTGCGGCTGGGGATGAGGGCGGCGGCCTCTTGGGCGGTGAGGCTCTCCCCCCGGCGCAGCCGCTCATACAGGGCCTGCTCGGCCTCCATGCGGGTGGGGGCGGGGCGCAGGTCGCACACCAGAAGCTGCACCGTCCGCGCCCCCCGGAACTCGTTGATCTGGGGGGTAAAGGCCACGTCCACCCGATCCCCGGCGGCCACGCCCGCGGCGGCGGCGGTGCTGGAGAAGAAGATGGCGTCCAGGGTCCGGCCGCCGCGGGAGAGCTTCAGCTTCAGATGCCGGCCGCCCCCCACGTCGGCGCAGGCGGACACAGTGCAGCCCGACAGGCAGAACACCGGCTTGGGGTTGCCCGCGCCGTAGGGCTCGAGAGCGTCCAGCCCCAGCACCTCCTCCACGGTGAGCAGATCCGGGTCGGGCAGCTCGGCGTCCACGTCCAGCACGCTCACCAGCTCAGCCCCGCCGCTCCACGCCTCCACGCAGCGCTCCATCCGCTCCCGGAAGGCGTCGATGTGCTCGGCCAGGATGGTGAAGCCGGCGGCCAGCGCGTGGCCGCCGAAGCCCTCCAGCAGCTCGGCGCAGCGCTCCAGCGCCTTAAACAGGTTGAAGCCCCCGAAGCTCCGGCAGGAGCCCTTGCCCCGGCCGTCCTGGAGGCAGATCATAAAGGTGGGGCAGGAGAAGCGCTCGGCCAGGCGGGAGGCCACGATGCCCACCACCCCCTGGTGCCAGCCCTCTCCGGCCAGGACGATGCAGCGGCGGGGTCCGGTGCCCTCCCGCTCCAGACGGGCCAGGCACTCGGCAAAGATCTCCCCCTCGATGTTCTGTCGCTCCCGGTTGAGCTCGCACAGCTCGTGGGAGAGCTCCTCGGCCCGGCCGGGGTTCTCGGTGAGCAGCAGCTCGGCGGCCAAGGGTGCCCGGCCCATGCGCCCGGCGGCGTTGATGCGCGGGGCCAGGGTAAAGCCGATGCGGTCGGCGGCCAGGGGCTTTCCCTCGGCCCCTGCCTCCCGGATCAGGGCCTTCATGCCGGGCCGCTGGGTGCGGGACAGCACGTCCAGGCCCCGGCGGACCAGGGCCCGGTTCTCGCCGGTGAGGCACATGACGTCGGCCACCGTGCCCACGGCGGCCAGGTCGGCGTAGCGCTCCAGCACCGCCGGGCGCTCCGCCGGGGGCGTGAGGGCCAGCGCCACCTTTAGGGCCACCCCCACTCCGGCCAAGGCCTTGAAAGGGTAAGGGCAGTCCGGCCGGTGGGGGTCCACCACCGCCACGGCGGCGGGGAGCCGCTCCTTGCACTCGTGGTGGTCGGTGACGATCACATCCACCCCCAGGCTGGCGGCGTAGTCCGTCTCCTCCACGGCGGTGATGCCGCAGTCCACGGTGACAATCAGGGTGACGCCGGCGGCGTGGAGGGCGTCCACCGCCTCCCGGTTGAGGCCGTAGCCCTCCTCCAGGCGGTCGGGGATATAGGGGACCACCCGGCCGCCCCGGCTGCGCAGATAGCGGGTCAGCAGGCAGGTGGAGGTGATGCCGTCCACATCGTAATCGCCGTATACCGCTATGTATTCATTTCCAGCCAGCGCCCGTTCGATGCGTGCGGCCGCCTTGTCCATGTCGCAGAGCAGGAAGGGGTCGGGCAGGGGAAGGCCGTCCACCGCCAAAAAGGCCCGGGCCTTCTCCAGGGTATCCACCCCTCTGGCACACAGGACCAGGGCGGCCAGAACCGGCAGTCCCGCCTCCGCCATGGCCATCACCTCAGGCCGGGCGGGGGCGGTAAAATTCCACTTTTTATATTTCATGGTCTACCCTCAAGATTCTTGAAAATCACCCTTTATTATATCAAATCCACCCCATGGTTACAAGCATGGATTGGTATGACCTCCCGGCGGGAGTTGCCGGGAGGCCGCCGGGGTATTTCAGGCGCACTCCAGATACAGTGCGATGAGCTTGATGGTCTCCCGCATGCCGTCGAAGTGGGTCCGCTCCATGCCGTGGGAGGCGTGGACGCCGGGCCCGATGAGGGCGGCCTTCATGTCGCCGCCCGCCTTCCAGGCCACCGCCACGTCGGAGGAGTAGTGCGGGTAGACGTCCACGGCGTAATCCACGCCGTTTTTCTTGGCCAGCTCCACCAGGCGGCACACCATCTCGTAGTCGTAGGGCCCGGCGGAGTCCTTAGCGCAGATGGACACCTGGTACTCGGTGCAGGTCAGATCGCTGCCCACGCAGCCCATATCCACCGCCAGCAGTTCGTCCAGCCCGGCCGGGATGGTGGCCCCGCCGTGGCCCACCTCCTCGTAGACGGTGAAGTGGATCTCGGTGTCGTACCGGGGCCGGGTCCCGGCATCCTTCATCAGCTTTAAGAGGGTCAGCAGGCAGGCCGCCGAGCCCTTATCGTCGATGAACCGGGATTTGAGGAAGCCGCTGGGGGTGACGGTGGTCTTGGGGTCCAAGCAGACGTAGTTCCCCACCTCGATGCCCAGGGCGGCCACGTCGGCAGCGGAGCGCACCTTCTCGTCGATGCGCACCGCCATGTTCTGCTCGTCCCGCGGCCGGGTGAGCGCATCGTCAAAGACGTGGGCCGCGGGGGAAAGGGAGAGGATGGTGCCGGTGTAGACCCGGCCGTCCCGGGTGTAGATCCTGCAGTATTCTCCGTCCAGCGTGGGGAGGATGGGGCCGCCGATCTTGGTGATCATCAGCTCCCCCTGGTCGGTGACCGCCCGGCACATGAGCCCCAGGGTGTCCACATGGGCGCACAGGCCCAGCTTTTTGGTGTGCTCCCGGCCGGGTACGTCGATGATCAGCCCGCCCTTGTTGGTGCGGCGGGCGGCGTAGCCCAGATCCGCGGCGATCTTTTCCGCCGCCGCCACGGCGTTGGCGGTGAAACCGCTGGGGCTGTCGGTGGTGAGCAGGGTCCGGGCCGTATCCATCAAAAATTCCTTGCAGCATTCAATCTCCATAGGGGAAAGCTCCTTTTTCATCTTGATGTTATTCCCGTATATCATACCCGTTTTACAGGAGAAAGGCAATGGTCCGCGGTCTCTTCCCCACAAAAAAGACCGGGCGTACCGCCCGGTCCCAGACTGTAGACAAACCCTCCTGGAGAAGAGCCTCGCAGAGTTCCGTCGTCTGCAGACGCCGGAAGGAAAGGAAGCTCCGTCATTTCCGGCGACATGCGCGTCGGAAATGACACCTCTCATGACGGACAGGGCGACTTTTCTGCAAGAATCGAGCCCTGTCCGTCATGCATCCCTCTGTCGAAAAAGGCCAAAGGCCTTTTTCGACAAGCTGAGACCGGGCGTACCGCCCGGTCCTCTGCCGCTCTTGTGCTTTTCAGACGCTGCCCCGCAGGACCAGTTCCGTCTCCACCATCTCCGAGACCGGACGCTTCCCCTCCAGCAGATCGATCAGCTTCTGGGCTCCCCGCTGGCCGCAGTAGGCCTTGTGCTGCTCCACCGTGGTGAGGCCGGGGCTGGTAAAGGCCGCCGTCTCGGAGTTGCCGAAGCCGATGACAGCCAGGTCCTCCGGCACCCGCAGTCCCATATCCAGGGCGCAGTTCAGCGCCGCGATGGCGGCCAGGTCGTTGACCCCCAGTATGGCATCGGGCTGGAACAGCTTCAGGAGATAGCCCGCCGCCCGGTAGCTCTCCTCATAGCGGTAAAAACCCGGCTGCACCTGGCCGGGCTCCATCTCCAGGCCGTGGCCGGCCAGGCACCTGCGGTAGCCCCGCTCCTTAACCGCCGTCTCCTCCAGTCCGGGAACGCCCGTGACCATGGCGACCCTTCTCCGGCCCCGCTGCAGGCAGTATTCCGCCGCCCGGCAGGTTCCCCCGGCAAAGTCGGTGAGCACCCGCAGGTATTGGGGCTGGTCGTAAAAACGGTTGATGAACACGGTGGGAGTTTTTCGGATGGCCCCCTCCGCCACCCACTGCTCATAGCGGTCCCCCGGCCAGGCGCTGCCGATGGCCAGAATGCCGTCCACCTGCCGCTCCTGGAGCTGCTGAAAGCAGGTCAGTTCCCGGTCCTTGTCGTTTTCCGAGGCCGTCTGGATGTAGGCGTAGCCGTAGCCGCTGAGGACGCGGTACACCCCCGACACAATCTCGGCAAAGACCGGATTGGCGCTGTTGGGTACAATGATGCCCACAGTGCCCGTCCGCCGCAGCTTGAGCGCCCGGGCCACCGAGTTGGGCCGGTAATCCAGTGCCCGGATGGCCTCCTTGATCCGATCCTCCGTCTCTTTCCGCACGGTGAGCTTGCCGGAAAGATAGCGGGACACGGTGGAAACATTGACGCCCGCCAGGGCGCTGACGTCCTTGAGACTGGACATGCGCTCCTCGCCCCTTTCCGATGTTGTCCCGAAAACGCGGACCACATTTCCGATATTTTATGGTATCACCTCCGTTTTTCGTTGTCAAGTTTACCTTAAGTTCCCGCTTAAATCCGCATTTATTTTATCTATTTTTCACAGCCAGATCGTAATAGAACAGATACTGCTGGAGGATGCCGCCATACCCTCTATACCGCTTCAGGTCAAACCCGGCGGGGTAGTGGGCCTCCAGCACCCGGCGGATGTGGGTGTCCACCGGGAAGGCGTCCACCTGGTGCAGACCGAACAGACAGACGCACTGGGCCACCTTTTTCCCCACGCCGTAAAGCCCGGTGAGCCGCTCCATGGCCTCCTCCGCTCCGGCGGCCCGCAGCCGCCGGGCCCAGTCCTCATAGCCGGCCGCCTCCACCTCCGCCGTCAGGCGGACCAGGTACCGGGCCCGGTAGCCCAGCCCCAGGGCGGCAAAATCGGACTCCGAGGCCCCGGCCAGGGCGGCGGGGGAGGGGAAGCTCCAGTAGGTCCGGCTCCCCGCCCGCCGCTCCTCTCCCCAGCGGCGGCACAGACCTTGCACGCTCCGGGTAATGCGGCCGATGTTGTTGTTCTGGGAGATCAGGAAGCTCACCAGCACCTCCCACAGATCCTGACGCAGCACCCGGATGCCCCGGCCGTATCGGGCCGCGGCCCGGAGGTAGCCGTCCGCCGGGTCAATGGCGGCCTGGATGGCCTCATAATCGGTGCTCAAATCAAAATAGTCGGCCCAGAGGGCCTCAAATTCCGTCTCCCCGCAGGAAAAAACCAGCCGTTCCCCCCGCTGCTCAGCCTCCACATAGCTGCCCCGGGCCGGGATGCCGTAGTGTCCCTCCCCCAGCCGCTGCCAGGTGAAGCACTGGCCGGAGGCGGCGATCTGATCCAGGTCCAGGCAGGAGATGTGCCGTTCCACCATGCCGCAGTCCTCCCTTTCTCCGGTCCAGTATAGCACATCTCCTGTCCCGCGGCAAAAAGAGAACATTTTCTGCGTCCCCCTCTTGACTTTTGCGCTCGGGTGTATATAATAACATATGAACAATAACTCATATATTTGCGAAAGGAGACCGCTATGCCGGAGAACCGCGACAGCGAGGTGGAGCGCTGTGAATACATCCACATCCACGAGGACATCGTAGAACAGGTCAACCAGAACATGCCCGACGAGGAGATCCTGTATGATCTGGCGGAGCTCTTCAAAATCTTTGGGGACTCCACCCGTATCAAGATCCTGTACGTCCTCTTTGAGTCGGAGATGTGCGTCTGCGACATTGCCCAGCTTCTGGGCATGACCCAGTCGGCCATCTCTCATCAGCTCCGCTCCCTGAAGCAGAGCAAGCTGGTCAAGTACCGCCGGGAGGGCAAGACGGTGTTTTACTCCCTGGCCGACGGCCATGTGCGCACCATTCTGGACCAGGGCATGGAGCACATCTCGGAGTGACACACCCCGCCCCAGCCATCTTTTGAATTGTTAAGAAAGGATTGGATCGTATGAAAAAACGTTTTAACCTCACCGACTTGGACTGCGCCAGTTGCGCTGCCAAGATGGAGCAGGCCATTAAAAAGCTGCCCGGCGTCCGGGACGCCAGCGTCAGCTTTCTGACCCAGAAGCTCACCCTGGACGCCGACGACGCCCGCTTCGACGCCATCGTGCAGGAGGTCGTGAATGTGTGCAAAAAGGTGGAGCCCGACTGTGTCATCCACGTCTGAGCCCGCTGCAGAGCGGGCCTGCGCCGCAACTGTGCCCAATGGAGGTTTTCTTATGACTAAAAAGCAGAAAAAAATGCTCTGGCGCATCCTGGTCAGCGCCGCGCTGCTGGCGGCAGCCGCGCTGCTGGACCTGGAGGGTCCTGTCCGCCTGTGCGCCTTCCTTCTCCCGTACGCCGTCATCGGCTACGACGTGCTGTGGCGGGCGGCGCGCAACATCGCCCACGGCCAGGTCTTTGACGAGAATTTTCTGATGGCGCTGGCCACCATCGGCGCTCTCTTCACCGGGGAGTACCCCGAGGCGGTCTTTGTCATGCTGTTCTATCAGGTGGGCGAGCTCTTCCAGAGCTACGCCGTGGACCGCTCCCGCAAGTCCATCGCTGCGCTGATGGACATTCGGCCCGACTATGCCAATCTGGAGCGGGGCGGGGTTCTGGAGCAGGTGGACCCGGAGGCCGTGGCGGTGGGGGACACCATCGTCATCAAGGCCGGGGAGCGCATCCCCCTGGACGGCGTGGTGCTGGAGGGCAGCTCCACGGTGAACACCGCCGCCCTCACCGGCGAGGCCCTGCCCCGGGAGGTGGAGCCCGGCGACGACGTGATCTCGGGCTGCGTCAACCTGTCGGGCCTGCTGCGGGTGCGGGTGACCAAGGAGTTTGGCGCGTCCACGGTGGCCAAGATCCTGGACCTGGTGGAAAACGCCAGCAGCAAGAAGGCCAAGGCCGAGCACTTTATCACCAAATTCGCCCGGTACTACACCCCTGTGGTGGTCATCGCCGCCGTCCTCCTGGCCGCGCTGCCTCCGCTGCTGGGCCTGATGCCCTGGACCGACAGTCTCCACCGCGCCCTCATCTTTCTGGTGATCTCCTGCCCCTGCGCCCTGGTCATCTCGGTGCCCCTCAGCTTTTTCGGCGGCATCGGCGGGGCCTCCAAGGCCGGCATCCTGGTCAAGGGCGGCAATTACCTGGAGGTCCTGGCAAACACCGAAATTCTGGTATTCGATAAGACCGGCACCCTGACCAAGGGGGTGTTCAACGTCACCGCCATCCACCCGGACGAGTGCTCGGAGGCCAAGCTGCTGGAGCTGGCCACGCTGGCGGAAAGCTGGTCTGAACACCCCATCTCCAAGTCCCTGCGGGAGGCCTACGGCGCCGAGCTGGACCCCCGCCGGGTGACCGGCGTGGAGGAGGTCGCCGGTCAGGGCGTGAAGGCCACGGTGGATGGCGTGGAGGTCTGTGTCGGAAACGACAAGCTGATGGACGCCGCAGGCGTGGCCTGGCACCCCTGCCACCGGGTGGGCACCACCGTCCACGTGGCCTCCCAGGGGGTCTATCTGGGCCACATCGTCATCTCGGATGAGGTGAAGCCCGACGCCGCCCAGGGCATCGCCGCCCTGAAGGCGGCGGGGGTCCGCAAGACCGTTATGCTCACCGGCGACGCCAAGGCGGTGGGCGAGGCAGTGGCCCGGGAGCTGGGCCTGGACGAGGTTCACGCCCAGCTCCTGCCCGGGGACAAGGTGGACCGGGTGGAAGCCCTGCTGAAGGAGAAGTCCCCCAAGGGCGCGCTGGCCTTCGTAGGCGACGGCATCAATGACGCCCCCGTCCTCTCCCGGGCCGACATCGGCATCGCCATGGGCGCGCTGGGCTCCGACGCCGCCATCGAGGCCGCCGACGTGGTGCTGATGGATGACAAGCCCTCCAAAATTGCCGTGGCCATCCGCATCGCCCGCAAGACCCTGACCATCGTCCGGCAGAACATCGTGTTTGCCCTGGGTGTAAAGCTGCTGGTGCTGGCACTGGGTGCTCTGGGCATGGCCAATATGTGGGAGGCCGTGTTTGCCGACGTGGGGGTATCCGTAATTTCCATTCTCAACGCCGCCCGGGCCCTGAAGGCCGGGGATGAGGCGGAATAAAAACCAACCAGCCGCCGCAGGCGCTCTCGCGCCTGCGGCGGCTGGTTTCGTTTTCCCCGGCGGGGCGCCGGATCACAGGAATCCCCGAATGTCACTCGCCAGTTGCTCCTCCAGGGTACTCAGCTTTCGGGTAATCTCCTTGGACTTCTCATTGGCCGCCTGATATTGGTTTAGATACTTGTGCAGCGACTTCACGCCCATGTTGCAGCCATCCGTCATCAGATCGGCAATGGCGGCGTCCGAGGTATCCATCGCCAGCTTCATGTTGGTCTTCATCCAAGACATACCCTTTGCAATGGGATTGGGCTCTTTTCCGTCGTCGTGGTATTGCCGCAGGAGGCTCTGGACCTCGTCCTCCAGCTTCTTGTGCTCCGACCGGCAGACACTCAGCCGGTCTCTGAAGTTCTTCGCCTGCACATGCTCCAGCACATCGTCGATGGACGCCACGCCCATCTTGATGCCCGCGTCGCATTCTCGCAGCAATTTTACGGTATCCTGTTCCATCATCCTGCAGTACACCTTCCTTTTCGATGGGCCTAGTATGCCCATTCCCCATCCGGTCTATCAGCACCGCCCCGTATCTTTCAGAATCACAGGCCGAAGAAAAACCCTGTTTGGCAGCGACTTTCTCCGGGCGGCAGTTGCTACCAAGCCGGGTTTTTCTGAGCTGGCGTCAGCCCCGTCCGGAAAACAGTTTGAGGCCAATTAGCAGGTATGCAGCGGAACATGTAAAGACCATTTCGGCGGCGCAACGTAGCCGCCCAAAAGAAACGACAACAAAAACCGCTGTAAACCACGAAAAAACGGCTTACAGCGGTTGTTTTGGCACCCCCAGCGAGACTCGAACTCACTACATTCCGCTTAGGAGTATGGCGTTCCCATTCTGTGTTCTTCTCTACTTCCTCTACAGTTTCTTCTCGTTTCATATCATGCTGTACGGCGGATACACCTAAGGCAACACCGCGCAATGACATGAAAAAACCGCACCATCTGCCAATATCGGCAAACTGCGGCGGAGGATCAGCATATTTTCGTTGCATGGGCAAACTGAATCAAGCCAGCAAGCAACGCCTGTCAGCCAGAATGGGACAATCCCAAGTTTTGTGTAAACCTTCGATGTGGTGTAGAATAGAAGCACCACATCGGAGGTTTTTACTATGGGAAGAAAGAATCGGAGTCCAGAAGAAAACGAGCGCAGAGCAAAAATCCGTGAACTGCTGCAGGCAAGTAATATCAGCAGCATGGATGACATCCAGAATCTGTTCAAGGAAACCATTGCCGAATTCATGGAAAATGGACTTGATGCAGAACTGGATGATGAACTCGGTTACAGAAAGTACGATTACAAGAACAAGGATACTGACAACAGCCGGAATGGGCATAGCAGCAAGACATTACGCACCAGCTTCGGTGATGTGGAGGTTTCCGTTCCGCGAGATCGCAAAGGCGAATATGAGCCACAGCTTCTGAAGAAGAACCAGACCTGCATCAGTCAGGATATCGAAGAAAAGATCCTATCCATGTATGCAAAGGGCATGACAACCAGCGACATTGAAACCCATATCCGTGACATTTACGGCATAGAGGTTTCGGATACGACGGTAAGCCGGGTGACAGACAAGATTCTGCCTGTGGCAAAAGAATGGCAGCAACGGCCACTGGAGACCGTCTATGCGGTAGTATTTTTGGATGCCATCCACTTCCATGTCAGAAGCGAAGGGCAGATCGTCAAGAAGGCTGTTTACATTGCCATTGGTATCAACCTTGACGGGCGAAAAAATGTTCTGGGAATGTGGGTTGGTGAAAACGAAAGTGCCAAGTTCTGGGCAACTGTGCTAAATGGTCTGCGCAATCGCGGTGTGGAAGATATCTTCATTGCCTGCACGGACAATCTGACTGGATTTTCTGCTGCCATTGAGGCAGTCTTTCCAAAAACAGAAATCCAGAACTGTATCATTCACCAGATTCGCAATTCCACCAGATATGTTTCCTACAAGGATCTGAAAGCATTGATGGCAGACTTGAAAGCAGTATATGCAGCTGTGGACGAGGCTACTGCATTGGATGCACTGGAGGTATTTGCCCAGCGATGGGACAAGAAATACCCAAAGATTCGGCCTCCTGGCAGGACAACTGGCCCAATCTGAGCACCTATTTTAAGTTTCCTCAGGAAGTCCGGCGGCTGATTTATACCACCAATGCCATGGAGGGTTTTAACCGCCAGCTGCGCAAGGTAACCAAGGCTAAGTCCGTTTTTCTGAAAAAGGGCACTATCGTTGACTCTACCATCATTGTAGCTCCATCCTCTACAAAAAACCAGGACAAGCAGCGGGACCCGGATGCACATCAA
>ERZ781272.343-NODE-343-length-39017-cov-4.351111_pt1 | contig 39017 bp, 37 predicted proteins | sample MGYA00375850_ERZ781272 | MGnify/ENA primary metagenome ERZ781272 (study PRJEB29790, sample SAMN06051246) | human gut metagenome | host: Homo sapiens | place: USA: Cincinnati, Ohio | collected 2013-06-21 | study: EMG produced TPA metagenomics assembly of the Gut...
TATTGAAGAAAATTTAGATTTGCTCCCATCAAGTATTGATTTAGCAGAAACAGAATTAGGATTATGTACACAAAAGAAAATGCCACAACATAATCGATTGAAAAAGATTATTGAACAGGTACAAAATGAATATGATTATGTGATTATTGATACACCGCCGCTCGGCAGTGTAATTGACAGTGCGGTGATTGCGGATGAGTGCGATGGCTCTATTATTGTGCTGGAATCAGGGGCCATAAGCTACCGGTTTGCACAGGAGGTCAAGGATCAACTGGAAAAATGCGACTGTCCGATTCTGGGTGTGATCTTAAATAAGGTGGATATGAGCAAGCAGGGCTATTACGGCAAATATTACGGGAAATATTACGGAAAATACGGTCAGTATGGAAAACGCGATAAGGAGTAACAATACTTATGTCAAAAAAGTGGATAGTATTCATGCTTTTTGTCTGTGCGGGATTTGCAGGCGTGATTGGATATACACGGATGCAGGCGGATGGGAAGGGGCCGGGAATAACCTATGATGCGGATGCACTTCCGGTATATCGGCCTGGCATGAGGGACGTTGAACTTCTGAAGGGAGTTACTGCTGTGGATGAGAAAGAGGGAGATGTTTCGGATTCATTGACGGTAGAAGCTGTCTATGAGATTGATGCATCCAGCGTTGCCGTTGTCTATGCAGCAAAAGACAGCAGGAATAATATTACAAAATTAAAGTGTACTTTGGAAATGCTCCCGGAGACTGAAAAAGCAGAAGGCAGTGAAAAAGAAGCCGCCTCTCAGGAGGAGTCCGGCTCCAAAGAAGCGGCCGCTTCCCAGGAAAAGTCCGGCTCCAAAGAAGAGGCCGCCTCTCAGGAGAAGTCCGGTTCCAAAGAAGAGGACGCCTCTCAGGAGAAGTCCCCGGAGCAGTCGGAATTATCGGAAGAGAATGATAAAAAAGAGGCTGAAAACGAAGCAGAACAGATACGTGAAGAGCAGGAAGCAGCGGCCAATGCCATGCCGGCACAAAATCCAAGGCTTTACCTTACGGAATATGTGGTAAATGTACCTGTAGGCGCTTCAGTTGACCTTCTTTCCTATGTAAGGGAAATTACAGATGATATAGATGACATCTACGCCCTATGGCGCAAGATACAGATTGTGGGTGAAGTGAATACGGCCGCTGCCGGGACCTACGAGTGCACCTATTATGTGGTGGATTCTCAGGAAAATGTCTCTAATCAGGCTGTACTTACAGTAATTGTAGAGTAGAAATTCTGATGTCGTTATTTGATAGAAACAATATAGGAAGTGTATGTAAATGAGAATAAGCAGGAGAAAAGACCGTTTACCCGGAACGATTATATCACTGATACTTTTAATGGTTATTGCAGCATTCGCCGTATTGCTGATTTATACCAGGCTTCTTCCAACAAAATATATTGCAATTATATTCCTGTCCCTGCTGATATTCCTGCTGGTTGTAAGGCTTCTTGTGCTGCGCTTCAGAAAGCAGGTTCGCTTTTGGAGCGGTACGGCACTTGCAGTACTCATAATTGCAGTCCTGGGAGCAGGAAGCCTGTATATTCACAGGACGGTATCGGCCCTGGATACGATTACCGGTATAAATACCGAGATAGCAGAGGTCAATGTCTATGTCAGGCAGGAGGATTTGGCTGAGACAATGCCGGATGTTTCCGGCTATACCTTCGGTATTTTAAGAGACCTGGACAGAGGGAATACAGACAGGGCTCTGGAGCAGATATATTTGGAAATCGGCAGTGAAATAGCCGTTACGGAATACGACAGCCTGACTGAGCTGGCAGACAGCTTATTGAACAGCGCTTCAGGTGCGGTTATTTTAAATCGGGCATATTTGGATGTGCTGGATCAGATGGAGCATTACTCCTCTTTTTCCGCACAGGTGCGCGAAATTTCTTCAAAAAAAGTGGAAACAGTCGTGGAGCGCAAGGAGCCGCAGGTGAAAACAGAACCCAATACGGCTGAAAATCCCGCTGCAGTTAAGCCTGATGAGGTATATACGATTTATATCAGCGGAATTGATACTCGAGGTGCAATGACCTCCTCCAGCCTGAGCGATGTGAATATTATCGCTACGGTGAATTTAAAGACAAAACAAATTCTGCTGGTTTCTACTCCGCGGGACTATTATGTACCGCTTTCCATTTCAAACGGTGTGCCTGATAAGCTGACACATGCAGGAATTTACGGTGTCAATGTTTGTATGGATACGTTGGAGATGCTTTACGGTATTGATATCAATTATTATTTCAGGCTGAATTTTGCGGGCTTTATTCAAATTATAGATTCTTTGGGCGGAGTCACTATAAATTCAGATTATGACTTCGACTCTCAGAATGTCAAAGGGTTTCATTTCAACAAAGGGGAGAATTTTGTGAATGGAGAACAGGCGCTTGCTTTTTGCCGGGAGCGTTATTCGTTTGCTGAAGGAGACCGGCAGAGAGGCCGGAATCAGATGTCTGTCATTCAGGGTGTTGTAAATCGTGTTATGTCACCGGAATTATTAAAAAATTATATGGCCGTGCTGAATGAGCTGTCGGGCTGCTTTGAGATGAATATTCCATATGAGGTCATTGCTTCTGTGGTACGCCGTCAATTATCAGAAGGGGGTAATTGGCAGGTTTTGGTTTACAGTGCTGATGGAACAGGAGATACACAAAAACCATATTCCATGAGCCAGAAAGCATATGTTATGGTTCCGGATACCACAACCGTGGAGAAAGCGAAGATTCTGATGCAAAAGGTACGTGAAGGCAGTATGCTGTCAGAAGCGGATGTTGCAGCTCATGCTGCCGAGTCTGAGTAGCCGGAAGCGTTCTCCTTACGGCTGTCCCAGGTGTTGGTTTCAGACAGGAAGATGTAAAGAAATACATCTTCCTGTCTTTTTTTGCATAGTCAAAATTACTGAAGCCGAATAATTTAGAATAGAGACTTATTTGTTTCCGGAGGTTTCTATGAATCAATCCATATATACCGGAAAAAATGTCGGTGTGGCAATCCTGGATACAGGGATCTATCCGCACAGAGATTTCGGTAACAGGATATGGGGATTTTGTGATTTTTTATCGTATAAAAAAGTGCCTTACGATGACAATGGGCACGGGACTCACGTGTGATGTCTGCGGCACGGCCTGACAATCACCGGCGGAATAGACAATTTTCAGGTAAATAAATGTATTTTAGACAAAAAAGTTGGTTATTTTGCAAATTCAATTCAATAAATTTTTTAATATGGTATTATCCAAGCATGTGATACATCTTTATGAAAGCGGGGTGAGAAAAATCAGATTAAGCAGAGTCAATACTCCCGGCCGGACCCATCTTTACTATTTAATTGACCATGGTATAGCGGGGAAGGAGCTTTACAGCGGACTGGCTCATGTGACAGAGCATGCCTGTTTAGCTGAAGAAGGGAGATTTCAGACCGATCACTTCCGTTGGGGCTGCACCTGCCTTAGCCATATGATTTTATATTATGAGACCAGGCATGATTTTCAATGGATAAACGAAATCAAGCAGCAAATGCGTAATAATACAATTATTTCTTCCCAAAAGGTCGATATAGCAAAGACTGAGGTGATAGAAGAGAGCCGTTTGCTAAAAGCAAAGACACAGTTGAGAGAAGGTCTGGTCCGCTTTGTTACCGAGGATAGAATTACTGATTTTGCTATGGGGATACCGTCTGAAATAGAAAAAATTCAATATCAGGATGTGCTTGATTACTGGGAATATCTAAATTGCAGGCATCATATTTATGAGATTCCATTTAGAGACAGGCAGGACGTGGAATCTGTTTTTCAGCAGATTCTTGAATCTTATCCGTTAAAGGAAAATGACACCGTCCATAAGTTTGTCAGGAACAAGACCTGTGATGAGTATCTGGTTTTAAGTCAGTCTGATCAGTGTACGCTTAAAATTTATTTCCAAATACCTCCGCTGGCAGGTAAAGAGGATTATGTCGCGAAAGCTTTTATAGAATGTTATCTGCAAAAACTTTTCAGCAAGCATCTTCAAATAGACGTTTCTATTGAAGAAAAATTTTTCAGTAAGTCCGAAAAATTTGTATTGATGACCGTTCACGGAGTTCCGGAAGAAAAGGTGAAGCTTATGATATCCAATATGCGGACCTGCATCGCAGAAAAATCGAGTTTTGATGATATGCGGTCTTTGTATTCAGGATTTATTGACAACGTTATCCGGGCAATAGCCCAGGAAAAAGCCGTTGATTCCATTAACAAATATCAAAATTGGCTGCTGTTTCAAAAGCCGTTTTTTTCCGCAGAGGATATAGCTGCGATAAGCAGTTTTAACAGTGATATGTCTGCGGCTGTTAAATATATACTAAACGAGGGTGTAAAGGTAGTTGTCACCTCCTCAGTATCATGAAGCAGAGGGTATAACATGGAAACAAAAACATCATTTACTGAGAACATCAGGCTTTTCTTCATGGGGTGTAAAATCCTTTGGGAGGCTTCTCCATTTTATTTTATGGTGATTATTGCCGTGAGTGCATTAAATGGTTTTGTAAGTCCTTTTAGTGCTATCTTATGGCAGCATGTACTGGATTTGATTACGAAGATCATTCAGGAGGGGCAATGGACCAATCTGATCATTGGCTTTCTGCTGGCGTTTTCCGGATTGCATTTGCAGACGTATCTTTTTACTGAATTTCTTCAATACATTAAGCAAACATATAGTGACACGCTTGACCTGCATATCACCCGTTCCGTACTGCGGAAGAGTTCCGCGTTTCCGATGCGTACATTTGACAATCCTGAAATATATAATCATATCAATATGTCTATATCGGAAACGGGGGCCAATTGCTTAACCCTTCTTGACTGTATGTCGGATGCATTAACTTCTGCAATCCAGATTGTTTCATTCATTGTGATTGTAATCAGGCTGAACTGGTTTATTGTGCCTGTATGTATTATTTCGGCTTTTCCGTTACTCTACCTTTCTTTGAGGATTAATTCGTACTGGTACAGGATATTTGCTCAGAGGTCAGAGACCAATCGGTTAATAGATTATCTGAAGATGCTGCTGGTGAAGAATGAGAATATTAAAGAAGTAAAACTTTATAAGATTAATGACAAAATTATTAATTTTATAGGCAGTACTTTCGGCAGCTTCCTGAAAAGCGACAAAAAAGCACGAAAGAAATTTTTTGCAAAGAAAGGCCTGGCAGAGGCATTGGACGAAATCGTTTCTATGCTTACCAAAATTATTATCGTAGTGCTTGGCATAAGAGGAGGGAGCAGTTTAGGTACCATAAATCTTTACTTTAATTCACAGGATAACCTTAAAGCGTCAATCATTATGATATTGGGTCAGATTTCACTTTTACACAGCAGCCTGTTGTATTTCCGGTCTCTCGAGGTCATTGATAAAACCTATACGGAGACTCAGGAGTCGGAAGGGAAAAGGGTACCTTTTAACAAAGATTTTAAATACATTGAGTTTAAAGGTGTATCATTCCAGTATCCCGGAAGTGAGCATTACGCACTGAGGGATATATCGCTCAAAATTGAAAATGGGAAGACATATTCCCTTGTGGGTTTTAATGGCTCCGGAAAGACAACCTTTATCAAATTGTTATTGAGATTATATACGCCAACGGAAGGGGAAATCTATATTGACGGCACCAATATCAATGATATTGATATTGAAAGCTATTACTTACAGATCAGTGCCGTATTCCAGGATTTTCTGAAGCTTCCATACACAATATTTGAAAACGTGGCGTTAAGGGATGCTTTGGGTGATATGGAGCAGTTTAAAAAGGCTGCGGATATAGCAGACTTGAGCAGCCTGATTGATCGTCTTCCGGAAAGAGAGAAAACGCTCCTTATGAAGGATTGGTCAGGCGGAGTAGATATATCCCAGGGCCAATGGCAGAAGGTTGCGATAGCAAGAAGCTGCTACGGCAACTGCGCAATCTCCATCCTGGATGAACCTTTTTCTTCTATTGACGCAATTTCAGAGACACAGATTATTAACCGTCTCAGTAATGAGCGCAACGGGAAACTGACCGTTTATGTTACACATAGATTTTCAAGTATTTCCCTGGCTGATCAAATTATCGTCATGAAGGATGGCTGTGCTGTTGAGTTTGGGACACATGACGAGCTGATGAAAAACCGGGACTTATATTATGAGTTATACATTACTCAGCTCAGAAGATTAAATAAAGGTGAAGCAGATAGAGCTGCTGGTAAAGATACTAAAGAAATGGAGGAAATACATTATGAATGAATTGAACGGACAGGAGCAGTTGCTTAACCTGAAAAGACAAAAGGATTTTTCCAGGCAGGGGATTACTTTCCATACAAGGTCGAATTCATATTTATATGATACCGGTACAGGGAAGGTTGTCCGGCTGGATGCTGCCACGGCTCCGATCATAGATGCATTATTCAATAAAAGTATCGGTCCGGATGAATTTAAGGAGCTTATAAGCAATGAAGAACTGGCAAATTCAATAGCGGCATTTCTTGAGGAGGAGCATTTGCTTCGCAACCCGGAAATAACACATTTTGTTGATTGGAAACCATTTGTGTCGGAAGAAGCATTGGCGTGCGAGCAGCTCATTATTGAATTGACCGGCAGGTGTAATCTGCGATGCAGATATTGTACCTATGGAGATCATTACGATGGGACAAGGGAGTTTACGAGTGAGGATATCAGCTTTGCAACTGCAAAGAAGGCTATCGATTATGCTTACAGCCACCGTAATCAGGAAATGTTTGCGGTTACCTTCTATGGCGGAGAACCATTAATCAACTTCGGAGTCATGAAACAATGTATTGATTATTGTCTCACAGAATATGGCGAAACAAAGATTGACTTCAGTTTCACTACAAATCTGACGTTAATGACCCGGGAAATAGCAGAGTACTTAGTGCAGATTCCGAATATGAATATTGTTGTCAGTTTGGATGGACCAGAAAATATACAGAACCAGAACCGGGTGTTTGCAAACGGCAGGCCCACCTTTGATGCAGCATACGGAGGCCTGAGACTGCTTTGTGACGCGGTTAAGAAGTTTGATAGTCAAACAAAGATACTTTTCAGCTCGGTTTTTATGCCGCCCTATACCGCTGAACGATTTGATGAAATCAATGATTTCTTTGAGTCCCTGGATTTTCTTCCCGAAGGGACCACCGTGTCGGCAACCTATCCCGTACCCGGCTCTATTCCGGATAGCGTTTTTGAAGAGCTGAAGGAGCAGGGGTATGACAGCTCCAGGGACATAAGCTGGGTTGACTGGGCAGTGAAGAAGGCGGAATCCCGAAATGATTTGCCTCAGGCGCCTAATTTGTTTACGGTATATTTGCAGCAGATACTGGTATCCATACACCAGCGCCGTTTGGTAGAGGAACCCATGGACAGATATCCCTATAACGCCTGCTGCATCCCAATACAGAGACGGCTGTATGTGTGTACGGATGGCACATATAAGGTTTGTGAAAAAATTGGTGACGCTCCCTATATTGGAGATGTGGATACAGGATTGGACTTTGAGGCAATTACGGAATATTATTTGAAACAGTATGAAAGCAGGTCAATGAAGGACTGTTCAAAATGTTGGGCTGTTACGCTGTGTGATATCTGTTATGCGGAATGCTATAATGCGGATGGCCTAGATATGGATAAAAAAAGAAGGTTGTGTAGGATTACACGTGAATCAGCATTAAATAAGCTTTGTGTATACCATGATGTCATGGAACGGTATCCCGATATTATTAAGCAGATTTCAACCATTGAAAGACACTGAATGAGGAATGAAAGCAGGCAGAGAAATACATAAAAGAAAAGGAGAACACAATATGAAGATTATTAATCCATTAAACAGAACCCCTGAAACTGAAGAAACTATGGTTATGGCATGCCATTGCCTTTGTAACTCAGGAAGCGCCAGCGCAAAGACCAGTGGAGCGAATCATGTCAGCGGCTGCGGATGCAACTGCATCAGCGGCGATTATGCTAATAGGACTGCAAACGGAACTGGCGCAAGCAATGCTTAATTGATACCTATAACACAAGTACAGCTTATAGAATCTAATTTGACTGAAAAGCCGCTCAGCTAAATGCGGCTTAGCGTAATATACTCTGCCTGTCTTCAGATACTGGGCATTATGAGTTGAGGGTTATAATGCCCAGAATTTTATATGGATGTGAAGTGTATACATGATAGGAGGTTATTAATGAAAAAATTATTGACAGTTTTCTTAATGATGCTGGTTGTTTGTTCCGGATGCTCTGCCGATCAAAATGAGGAAAGCCAAAAGGACAATGCTAAGGCCGAAATGACAGAAAGCCAAAACGACAATACCCAGGCCGAAGAAGCGGAAAGCCTGCCGCCGGAAAATACTGCGGATGCAAACACCCCGGACGCTGCTGCCGATAATTCTGCCGAAGATATTGATTACGGAAAAACCGCAAATGAATTTCTCACCTCTGCGCCGGTAGATGGAATGGTTACAAATTTGACTGATTCAAGCTTTACGACACAGCCGGCATATGCTGGCGCTGATTCAGGCGTTGTCAATGTTGTCTATGATGCGGAAAATGTACGGTTTAAAACTGCAACAGTACAAGCAGACAGCAATTCTTTCTCAGTCAGCGACGGACAACGAAGTGATCTCAAGGAGAGAGCCAGTGTGTTGGTTTATGGCGAATCACAAGCAGACGGGACCTTTAAGGCCACAGAAATCATAGTCGTAGAGTATAACTGAATAACCCGGCAACATAGAAAGCTGTCCCGGTAATATCGGAACCAGGCTCCACGGAGCCGTAAATGATTCGATACTGCCGGGCTTACTTTGTGCAAACGCCTTAACAGTATATTGATCTCAGGACGACACGGTAAGAGGAAATGAAATCATAATTTTGAATTCCGTTGTGTCATCAAGGTACAAAGTACCATTGTATTTTTTTACTATTTTTTTAATGTTCTGCAGACCGTAGCCATGTTCGGCGGTTGCTCTTACTGTTGCATAGAACTTCTTCTGACTGAGCTTCTTATTATAGGTGTTGGAAATCACCACAAATACCTGGTCGGATTTCCTGAGCATTTTCACCTTAATGTAAGCTTCCTTACGATCCTCCAGACTTAAACAGGCATTGATTGCATTATCCAGGGCATTTTCAAACAGTGAAAATATATCCGGGAAAGAGATAAAATCAAATGCCGCATAACGTATATCAACAATAAAATCAATCCCATATGAAATGCATTTCTCGTTAGTCTGGTTTAATATCAATTGCAGTGGCTTGGATTCTACAAATATAAACCGATTTGCTTCCTGGATATTTTCCTTTATTTGTTCAACGTAATTTAATGCTGTGTCCTTCGTAATGGAGCTTTCGGAAAACATTCGGATCAGGCCGTTAAGCTGTGCGTCATAATCATGTATTAAGCCTTTCATCTCTTTTATATGCTCATCTTTGAGCTTCATAATTGCATTGACTTTACTTTGCTGCATTCGAAGCTCATTAAGCTGCGATTGAGCGATATACTTTTTTTCTGTGCTTGTTTCTCCAAGGAAAAATCCCACATTTGCCGCTATAATAAAAGTGTATAAGATAAAATTTACAAAACCGCCCTTCCTTGTTACGGATATGTACGCATCTGCATACAGCGTATAATAAACAAATACGATGGAAATAACAGGGAATAAAATGGACCAGCCGTTACTGTTGAGATTGATTTGCGTATTCCCTATATATCTTCTGCTAAGTATGTTGTGTCCGATTTTTAGAACAATATAAAAAAGTCCGGAACCGATCAGATTAAATCCGGCATTATTTATGGTTGTTGGTAAAACGTTGGACATATTATCGTTTAGCATGGTAGCTAAGGCTATAATTGGCAAAAATTCACAGATAGCAGATAAAATTATTGAAACAAATGAAGTCACAAGCTTTTCTGGCCAACGTGCTTCAAACAGAACATGGTTCAAAAGCAAAGCGCCGCAGAGGCTGAAAATAGTGTTAATCCATGCAACGTTAAAGGAATTTATAATCACCAGTAAAAGGGATATTCCGGCTGTTGCCAGAATGATAAACATATTTGATTTTTTTCGTCTTTCAAAAAACCAGGAAAATACCCAGGTGCAAAGGCAGTAATCAACAACGCATTTAAAAAATGAAAGAAAAAATACAATCATATCATCTTCCCACATACTCAAAAAAATCGGAGAAAAACCGGACTTTATATTGTCTGCTCAAAGAAATCCTTTCTCCGTTTATTAATGCGACCTCATTCTTTTTTACTTCCGATATCTTATCAAAATTTACAACGCATCCTTTTTGGGCATATCCAAACTGATAATGCGGCAATTGTGCATAAAGATTTTTAAGTGCCTCCCATGTTTCAAAAGAAGCGTTTTCCAATACCACCAGCCGCTTGCGGTTGACGGATTGAATATAAATGAGTTCATTTATATGTATAACCTCTGTGCCGTTCTTATCTTTAACCAGCAATACCTTAGAGCTGTTCTTTAACTTTTCTATAGCCTCATTGAGTATGGCATATATCTCCTTTTTGCATGTAGGCTTGACAATATAGCGGTAGGCGCCTACCGTATAGCCTTCTATAGTCTTTGTATCAAGAGAAGTAAGAAGGACAAGAAGACATTCGCTTCCGTTTTGCCGAATCTTTCTGGCTACGTCTATCCCGATATCCCTGCGGTTAAATCGGATATCCAGAAATAAAATATCATATTTTTCTGTTGATGCCAGGAGAGCTTCGGCAGTCGTAAAATATATGAGATGTATATCTTCGTTTGTAAATATTGAATAAGACGTGATAATTTCGCCCAACTGCTTATGAATGAATTTGTCATCATCGCAGACTGCAATTCTAATCATTGTCTGATTCCTTTCCGAACTGTTTTAGTAATGTACGATATCTTTCGAGTACAGATGATAAATACTCCAATTCCTTATGGCTAAAAGCAGTCAGAAGTACACTGATCTTATTTTTTTCTTTTTCGTCCTGCCTGCCAATAATATAGTCGCTGCTCACGTCAAGTGCGCAGCACAGTGAAGCCAATGTATCAATGCGAAAATTGGACTTTCCACGCTCGATTTTTTTAATGGCTTCAATGGATAACTCACATGCTTCAGCCAGCTCGGAAACCGTCATTCCCTTTTCGAGCCGCAATTCCTGAACCCGCTTCGCCGCAATTTTCTTGATTGTCATCTTCCATAACCTCAATTCAGCTCCCTGCATCATAAAGCAACTTTTAATTTTAATAGTATCAGTATTTTACAAAAGTTTAAAGGTATTTTAGTTTTACTTTGCATTTACTTTAGTACCCTTTTGCTATATGGACAGGCTCGTCTGCCGAAAAGTGTATTTCAGACAAAAAAACCTGCATTTGGAGCAATCTCCATTCTAAAATTGTACTTTTTATGTCATACTAATCATATCATAAAAAAAGAAAGGATTGAGAATATGAAAACAAAAAACACAAAAAAGTACGCCTTACAAAGTCTTATGAGTCTGGCGGACATCCTTGCCATGCTGAATGTCAACACCACCTGTACGGGTCCCGGATTCCAGCCAAAGCTGCCGAAGGCGGCAGACAAATATAAACGCGACTATAAATGAAGCTGGCTGCACGCCTGGTCTGTGAGGCTATAGACTGCGGAATCGTATCCGGAGAGGAGCAGGAGCTATATGTTTGCACTCTATGCTCTATGGGGTTCAGTGCGATTACCTGGTCTACCTTATTAATCCTGGGCTATATATTCAATTGTTTCTGGGGCTGTATGGTCTTTTTGCTTCTGTATCTGCCGCTGAGAATATTTGCCGGAGGGCTGCACTGCAGCAACAGAAGAAATTGTTATACCCTGTCTGTGATAATATTTGCAGTGATGATTTTTACATATCAAATGGTTGAAGGGACCTCTTCCATTTGGACTGATTATTTATTTTATATAGCGGTAGCTGTGATTGTCATCATGGCCCCGGTACAGGATAAAAACAAACCTTTGGAATATGCTGAGGCCCGTCATCACAGAAGAGCCGCAATAAAAATTCTTCTGGTTGAGATTTTATTATTGCTGGGCATGAATATTCTTTTTCAAGACAGCTTAAGCTATGAGGTTATCTTTTTTTCAACAGTTCCATATAAGCTGCTTGCCCTTCAATTGATTTTGGGCGCAGCAAAGAACAAACGGTTATCCGCAGCCCAATCGGAAGATTGAATGCAGGGTTTCGTTTTGTGCAAAGTCTGTCAGGAGCATGAGGAGCGGCAATTCTGCTGCGTCTCATGCTCTTTCTTGCCTGCTGTCCCGTGTACAATTCCTTTTCACATTACCATAATCACATATGAAATATAACAGATTTGTATTCATTCGTGTTTTAAAATTGAAAGACGGATCCTTTACCGCATGTGTCACTCTTTCGGAAGAAACATATAATATGGAAGAATATCTATTGGCAGGTGGGAAAATGACTGCTGAATTTGTTATTACTAATCATTTTAAAGAAACTGATGATAAGCGGAGAAGTGATTTCGTAAAAGAACTTATTATCCAAAGGGCAATGAAAAAAAGTGCGGATGAAGATGTTGACAGTCAGCTTCTGATGAAATATTGATCATGACAAATATAGCGGGAAAATCTGCATGCACTGTGATGCAAGGTAATCAGGCTTACCCGCTTTGTCCGGTTAGGGAGGATTTATCATGGATGAAGCAGCTATCTATTTGCGTTTAAGTAAAGAAGATATACAAAAGGAAGGCGAGAACAGCGAAAGTATCAATAACCAGCGTTTATTACTTACAAATTTTTGTCTGGAAAAAGGCTTTCCCATCAAAAAAGTCTATTCAGATGATGATTATTCCGGGTTATACGACAACAGGCCCGGATTTAATGAGCTGATGCGAGACGCAAAGCTGGGGCGCTTCCGTATTATTGTTGCGAAATCACTGTCACGGTTCACAAGAAATATGGAACATGTGGAAAAATACATTCATCACGATTTGCCATTACTGGGCATTCGATTTATTGGAGTAGTGGATGGCATAGATACGAATGTGCGGGGAAATAAAAAGGCAAGGCAGATTTATGGCCTGACAAACGAATGGTATTGTGAGGATTTAAGTGAAAATATCCGGTCTGTTTTTATCGAAAAGATGAAAGCAGGGGAGTTTCTGGGCGGATTTGCTCCATATGGATATTTAAAGGATCCTGACGATAAACATAAGATGATTATTGATTCTGATGCAGCAGTAGTAGTAAAAAAAATATATCAGCTATTTTTGGAGGGCTATGGTATTAAAAGCATCTGCAGCATTCTGGAGGATATGGGAATTGACAATCCTTCGACTCATAAAGCGAAGAGAGGAATGAACCTGTATACTCCGAATTCCGGTCTGTTTGCCCGTAAATATAACTACTGGTCAGGCACTACAGTGCAAAGGATTCTGCAGGACCAGACCTATATCGGAAAACTGGTGCAGCACAAGGCGGAAAAAATAAGCTACAAAGACAAAAAAACGGTTGCTGTTCCGAAAGAGGAGTGGATTATTGTTGATAACCATCATGAGCCTGTTCTGGATGAGGATGTCTTTTATAAGGTTCAGAAGCTGCGGCAAAGCAGAAGAGTGACATATATTGATCAAAATCATCCTGTTGTACATAAATTTGCGGGAAAGCTTCGCTGCAGCTCCTGCGGGTCTGCGATGATCAAATCCGGTGGCGTCAGGAACGATAAAAATGACTGGTACCTCCGATGCCAACTGGCAAATAAATCCCGCAAAACCAAATGTACATCCCATAACATTCGTTACAAAATAATTGAAGATTATGTACGAAAGGAAATTCAGAGCCTTGTCCGGCCCGTATTGGACAATGATGCTGCAGAAGTTAAAGAGGCACTTTTAAAAGCCGCATCCCCTGAGAAAAAAAAGGCCAATTATGCGGGGAGTCTTTCTCAGACCGAAACTGAAATTGACAAAATAAGTTCCGTGATAAAACTTTTGTATGAGGACAGGGCAGCGGGAAAGATATCAGATGAATTATTCTTTCAGATAAAAGAAGACCATGAGGGAAGGATGCGGCAGTTGATAAGCAGACGCAGGCATGTCCGGGAAGAATTTGACGCCTTAGAAAAACCGGTTGACAAATCCGGCAGAGCAGAGGAATTGGTTAAAAGGTACTGTGATTATTCACACCTGACACATGAAATGGTAGCAGATTTCATTGATTATATTACAATCGGAGAACGCAATCCCCAAAGTAATATTCAGGAGATCAATATTTATTGGAATTTTTGACTGAAAATCGTGCCGGCGGCACGGGACTCACGTTGCGGGGATTCTGGGCGGCGATGGCAGGGCTTCCTTTGGGAAATATAAGGGTATGGCGCCCGGCTGCGGGATTACGGCACTGAAGGTGCTGGACCGGTTCGGGAACGGAAACAAAGCGGATGTTCTGCGTGCATTCCGTTGGATTCTGGAAAACAGAGCGCAGTATCGGATCCGAATTGTTAATATCTCCGTTGGAACGACCTATAAATCCATTACAGACCATGATGCGCTGATTCAGGGCGTGGAGAAGCTGTGGGATGAAGGTCTGGTAGTAGTGACGGCCGCAGGCAATCAGGGGCCGCGTCCCGGCAGCGTGACAGCGCCCGGCTGCAGCAAGAAGGTGATTACCGTAGGCTCCAGTGATATGCTGGAAGGGAAAGGGGCTGTTTCCGGCAGGGGACCGACCTTTGACTGCGTCTGCAAGCCGGATTTGGTTGCACCCGGAAATAAGATCATATCCTGTTCGGCAGCCTCAGATAACGCGTATGGGACCAAAAGCGGCACTTCCATGTCAACGCCGATGATTTCCGGGGCAGTTGCTCTGATGTTGGAAAAAGACCCGCTTTTGACGAATCTGGATATCAAGATGATGCTGAAGGAAAGCGCGGATGATATGGGGCTGCCCAAAAACCAGCAGGGGTGGGGCAAATTTAACTGCAAAAAGTTCCTGTCTCTCTGAACTGGTAAAGCGCAAAAGCGTTGACGAATATTGGATTTTCCGATACAATGATATTCGATGCGGAACTTGAAGAGGCTGCGGCAGATACCTGCGGCCGTCTGAATGTAAAGCTGAAATAATTCAGAATAAAAGAAGATAAGGAGAAAATCATGAAGAAAATTCAAATGCCGACTCCGCTGGTAGAAATGGACGGAGATGAAATGACAAGAATCCTCTGGCAGATGATCAAGGAGGAGCTGTTGCTTCCTTATATTGATCTGAATACAGAGTATTATGATTTGGGGTTGGTTTACAGGAATGAAACTGACGACCAGGTAACCATTGACGCAGCGGAGGCTACAAAAAAATACGGCGTAGCAGTCAAGTGTGCGACGATTACGCCCAACAAAGCCAGAATGAAGGAATATGACCTGAAAAGCATGTATAAAAGCCCAAACGGTACGATTCGTGCACTTCTGGATGGAACCGTATTCCGCACGCCGATTGTTGTAAAAGGCATCGAGCCATGCGTAAGAAACTGGAAAAAACCGATTACTCTGGCACGTCATGCTTACGGGGATATTTACAGGAATACGGAGTTTTATGTTGATAAGCCAGGGAAGGTTGAATTGGTTTATACCAGCAGGGACGGGGAAGAGCAGCGTGCCCTGGTTCAGGAATTCGAGTCTCCCGGAGTGGCAATGGGTATGCACAATATGGAGGCGTCTATAGAGAGCTTTGCAAGAAGCTGCTTCAATTATGCCTTAGATACAAAGCAGGATGTATGGTTTGGGGCCAAGGATACGATATCCAAAACCTACGATGGAAAATTCAAAGAAATTTTCAATGAAATATTTGAAACGGAATTTAAAGAGAAATTTGAAGCTGCCGGATTAACTTATTTCTACAGCCTGATTGATGATGTTGTAGCACGTGTAATGAAAGCAGAGGGCGGCTTTATCTGGGCCTGCAAGAACTACGATGGAGACGTTATGAGTGACATGGTTTCTTCTGCCTTCGGGTCTCTTGCCATGATGACCTCCGTTCTGGTATCCCCTCACGGATATTATGAATATGAGGCTGCACACGGAACTGTACAGCGTCACTATTACCGTCATCTGGAAGGAAAAGAAACATCCACAAACTCTGTGGCAACTATTTTTGCATGGACAGGTGCGCTCCGCAAGCGCGGTGAGCTGGACGGCAATGAAGCCCTTACCTCCTTCGCAGATAAGCTGGAACAGGCCACCTTATCTACCATTGAAAGCGGCAGGATGACGAAAGACCTGGCTCTGATTACAAGCCTGGAAAATCCGACGGTCCTCAGCAGCCGCGATTTTATTTCTGCAGTAAAGGAAACGCTTGACACTTTATTATAATTGAAGCGGATGGGACCGGGGCTCCGGTCCCCTTGCCGTATGATTCAGGCAAGCTCCTCCCACTTCTCATAAAGCTCCTTAAGTTCCCTGGCAATTGCTTCCTTTTCCAGGCTCAATTCCGTACACTTTGCCACATTTGTGCAGATATCGGGAAGCACCAGTGTTTCATCAATCTCTTTGTCGCGGTTTTCCAGCTCATCGATCCGCTTTTCTGTTTTCTTCAGCTCGTTTTCCCGTTTTCTCTGGTGCGCCTGTTCTTCCTTGCGCTGCTGCCAGGAAAGCTTGCTTTCGGATGCCTGTTCCTGTGCCGGCGCCGTTTCCTCCAAAGCCGGGGCATATTTTTCTGTTAGCTCTTCCTTCTTTTCCAGATAATAATCATAATCACCGATATAATTTACAACAGCCTGGTTTGTCAGCTCCAGAATGCGGCTTGCAGTCTGATTTATAAAATAACGGTCATGGGAGACATACAGAACAGTACCTGTATAACTGTTCAGTGCCTCCTCCAGAATTTCCTTAGAAGCAATGTCCAGGTGGTTGGTCGGCTCGTCCAGAATTAGAAAATTAGCTTCTGAGAGCATCAGCTTTGCCAGGGATACACGGCCCCGTTCTCCGCCGGAAAGTGCGGAAATCTCTTTAAAAACATCATCCCGGGTGAACAGAAAGGCAGCCAGCATATTGCGGATTTCCGTTTCTGTCAGAGTCGGATACGTATCCGAAATCTCCTGGAAAATGGTCTTTTCCGTGTGAAGGACATGATGCTCCTGATCATAATAGCCGATTTGTACCTTAGAACCCAGTGCAAACGTTCCGGCATCTGCCGGAAGAAGACCGTTGAGGATTTTCAGCATGGTGGTTTTTCCTGTACCGTTGTTTCCGATAAGCGCCACACGTTCCCCCCGTTTGATCTCAAAAGAAATATCTGTAAACAGAGTCTGCCCCGGAAAGCTTTTGGAAAGCTGTTCCACGCTTAATACATCATTTCCGCTGACAAAACGGGGCTCCAGGGACAGGCGCATCTGCTCCTGGATTTCTGCCGGCTTGTCCAGACGCTGGATTTTATTCAGCATTTTTTCCCGGCTCTCTGCACGACGGATAGATTTTTCGCGGTTAAAGGATTTGAGCTTGGCAATAACTGCCTCCTGATGCCTGATTTCCCGCTGCTGATTTAAGTAAGCCTTATATTGTGCATCACGTATCTGTGCTTTTTTTTGTGCAAATGCAGAGTAATTTCCGCTGTACATACGCATTTCTCCGGCTTCAATTTCCACCACCTTAGTTACCACCCTGTCCAGAAAATAACGGTCATGAGAAACGATGAAGACAGCACCGGGATAGTTCAGAAGATAAGTTTCCAGCCAGGAAATGCTATCCATATCCAGGTGGTTGGTCGGCTCATCCAGAAGCAGAATATCCGGCCTGGAAACCAGCAGCTTGCCCAGGGCAACTCTTGTTTTCTGGCCTCCGGAGAGGGTTTCGATCTGCTGGTCAAAGTCCTCCTCCGAAAATCCAAGCCCCTTTAATACGCCGGTTAATTCACTTTTATATGCATACCCGTTTTCCAGCTCAAATTCGTGAGTCAGACGGGTATAAGTATTCATCAGGCTTTCCAATGTGTCTCCCAAAGCATGCCGCATTTCCTGTTCGATGGAGCGCAGGCGTGCTTCCATATCCAGAACATGCTGCCTGGTAGTAAGCAGCTCTTCATAAATGCTGTGATGCCCCCGAATATCCTGATACTGTGCCAGATAGCCGATATTCTTATCTCTGGCAAGTACTACGGAACCGGAATCTGCGGACAGCTCCTGCATGATGATGCGCAGAAGCGTTGTTTTTCCTGCTCCGTTATTTCCGATCAAAGCGGCCTTTTCGCGTTCTTCTATATGAAAGGAAGCGTCATGCAGAATCACTTTTTCGCCAAAGGATTTGCAAATATTCTGACATGATAAAATCATAAAAATCCCTCCAGATTTTTCTAAAAGTAGTCTTTTGCAATTATATAGCGGAAATAGGGGCTTTGTAAAGGAAAAAACCAGCATAAAAATCGAAAAAAACAGAAAAATTTGTTGTTATGCTACAACTTTAATTGACAATAAAATGTCATTTCGTTATAATTGACATAGTATAATAAGGAGGGAACTTTTGGTGGAGGCAAAAGAAATTTCCAAAGCGGTGATTAAACGTCTGCCGCGCTATTATCGTTATTTAGGGGAATTGCTGGGAGAAAACGTAGAACGTATTTCATCCAATGATTTAAGTAAGAAAATGCATGTTACCGCATCGCAGATTCGTCAGGATTTAAATAATTTCGGTGGTTTCGGACAGCAGGGATACGGATATAATGTAAGATATCTCTATACGGAAATCGGCAAGATACTTGGATTGGATACCATGCATCCCATGATCATTCTCGGTGCAGGTAATCTTGGCCAGGCACTTGCCAATTACGTGGATTTTGAGAAACAGGGGTTTAAGCTGGTTGGAATATTTGATGTCAATCCGGTTCTGGAGGGGATTGCAGTACGTGGAATTGAAATTCAGATGCTCAGTGAACTTCCTTTTTTCCTGAAAGAAAATCAGGTCGAGATCGCGATCCTGACACTGCCGAAAAATAAAGCAAAGGAAATGGCAAATATTTTGATTGAGAACGGAATCCGTGCAATCTGGAATTTTGCGCATATTGATCTGGATGCACCGGAAAATGTAATTGTAGAAAATGTACATCTTTCTGAAAGCTTAATGACATTATCCTATAATTTGAGCAAATACCGTCAGGAACATATCGATAAATAGCAGGAAGATACATAACAGAATGGGCTGTTACCAGGCTCCCGGGCTTTGACGGGTGCCGTGTAGCGGCTTTTTCATTTTATTAGGGGAGTACTCCGTTTTGTTCTTATATGAGAATATCAGGGAGGGCTCTGGAAATCAGGTGATAAATTAATGAAGAGAATAGTGTCCTGCAGTGAAATGAAGGCATTGGATAACAGAACAATATCAGAAAAGGGAATTCCTTCGTGTGTGCTTATGGAGCGGGCGGCTCTGAAGACGGCGGAGGTCCTGGAGGAGGAATTTCATAAGAGAAACCAGTCGGAGAAAATTCTGGTTGTCTGTGGGAGCGGAAACAATGGCGGAGACGGCATTGCAATTGCCCGGATCCTGCACCTGCATGGCTTTTGTGCGGAAATTTATCTGGCAGGCGCTCAAGAGCATATGACTGAGGAAACCAGGAGGCAGCTTCAAATTGCAGAGAATTATCAGGTGCGTATGGTGAATAACCCGGAATGGGATGAATATACTACTATAGTAGATGCCATATTCGGCGTTGGCCTTGCAAGACCGATCGAAGGCAGATATGCGGAATTGATCCGGCAGATGAACAGCGCTAAAGCATGGAAGGCTGCGGTAGATATTCCTTCAGGTGTTGCCGGAGATACGGGAAAGGAGCTCGGCATTGCCTTTTGGGCGGATGTCACGGTAACCTTTGCGTATCGAAAAAGAGGGCTTTGTTTTTATCCGGGCAGAATGTATGCAGGGAGGATCGTTGTAGCAGATATCGGCATTTATGCGGATGAAGAGGAGGCCTGCAGGGTCTGGCATCTGGAAACTGCAGATTTATCGTCTTTCCCTGAGAGGATTCCCTACGGAAATAAGGGAACCTTCGGGAAGGTGTTGGTAGTAGCCGGAAGCACAGGAATGTGCGGAGCTGCCTTTTTGAGTGCGGCGGCTGCCTTTGCGGGCGGAGCCGGCATGGTTAAGATACAGACTGTGGAGGAGAACAGGGTTCCGCTTCAGACACTTCTTCCGGAAGCAATGCTTTCCTGTGTATTTTCGGAAGCGGAAAACCAAAAGTCGCTGGATTGGTGCGATGTTGTGGTTATCGGACCGGGGCTCGGCGTCTGTGGTGAAAGCCGGGAGCGTGCACAGTGGTTTCTGTGCCATGCCAGCTCTGCCGGCAAACGGATCATTTTGGATGCGGATGCTCTGAACCTTATGAGTTTGCATCCTGAATGGAAATCGTACCTCAATGAACGGGTGATCCTGACACCGCATCTGGGTGAAATGGGCCGCTTGTGTAATAAACGCATTGGCGAGATTCAGGAGTGTATTCTGGAAACTGCACTGGATTTTTCGAAAGAAACCGGGGCTGTATGCGTATTAAAGGATGCATGTACGGTTGTTGCGGATTCTGAGGGCAGGGCATATTTGAACCTGAATGGGAATTGTGGAATGGCAACAGCGGGGAGCGGGGATGTCCTGTCCGGCGTTCTGGCTGCCGTATGCTGCATGTTTCTGGCGGCGCCGGAAGATGCGCCGGATTATGGAATGCAGGCAGCGCTTGGAGTGTATCTTCATGCTGCGGCAGGAGATGAGGCGGCGGAAAAAACAGGTGTGCAGGGTATGACAGCGAGAGATATTGTCCGTATGCTTGTGCAGGTATGCAAAAAATGCGGAAACGCTTCGGAAAGAGCAGACTATTTGAGGAGGGTATGATGAAAAAATACAGCAGAGTAAAAGCAGTGGTATCTCTGGATGCGATTGCACACAATTTCGAAGAAATGAAAAAGCAGATTGCAGAGGGAACCAAAATAATCGCAGTGATCAAGGCGGACGGCTATGGCCACGGGGCTTGGGCGATTGCACAGATGATTCACGATTATGCATATATCTGGGGCTTTGCAACTGCTACGGCAGAGGAAGCTCTTGCGCTTCGCCGGGAAGGTGTGACAAAACCGGTTCTGATTCTCGGATTGGTCTTTGAAGAATATTTCCGCGAATTGATCGCTCAGGATATCCGACTGGCGGTCTGCGATCTGGAAACTGCCAAAAAGCTGGATAAGGAGGCATGTCGTCAGGGTAAAAACGTACATATCCATTTGGCTTTGGATACCGGGATGAACAGAATCGGTTATGCGGATACCGGGGACAGTATAAAAGAAATCCGGCAGATACAAAGGCTTCCGGGCGTAACGATTGAAGGCCTGTTTACACATTTTGCCAGAGCTGACGAGTATGACAGAAGTCCGGCTATGGTACAGTTGAATCGCTATCTGGTTTTTGCAGAGAAGCTTCAGAAGGCGGGTGTGGAAATTCCGATCCGTCATTGCTCTAACAGTGCCGGTATCATTCGTGTTCCGGAGGCGAATTTAAGTGCTGTCCGCGCAGGAATCACGATCTATGGGATCTATCCTTCCAATGAGGTGGAACGGGATATTATAAGACTCCGGCCTGCCATGGAGCTGAAAAGTCATATATCCTATGTAAAGGAGCTTGGGCCGGGAGAGGCAATCAGCTACGGCGGAACCTATGTGACGGAAAAGCAGATGAAGGTTGCAACGGTTCCGGTGGGCTATGCGGATGGATATCCCCGTCAGCTTTCCAACAAAGGCTGGGTCCTGATCCGGGGGAAACGCGCGAACATTCTTGGACGTGTCTGCATGGATCAGTTTATGGTGGATGTGACGGAAATACCGGACGTACATGCGGGCGATGAAGTGACCTTGCTTGGAAGAGATGGAAAGGAATTTATCAGCATTGAAGAAATGGGAGATCTGTCCGGGCGTTTTTCCTACGAATTTGCCTGCGGAATCGGCAAACGCGTACCGAGAGTCTATATCAGAAACGGAAAAGAGTGCAGGGCTTCTTCTTTCATTGACAAAAAACAGGATATATAGATTCATACAGCGAGCAACCGGAGATCAAAAATAATAGAAATACACCACGCATGAATACACAAGAAAAATGTGGAAATACTATTCCTAGAACGGCATCTTCCATCGGGCTGACCGGGAAATGTTGTACTAGAACTCGGCAAAGGCCGGAAATAGAATCGGAGTGTGAATTGTGTGGTTATAAAAAGAGGGGATATTTTTTATGCGGATTTAAGGCCGGTAGTCGGCAGCGAGCAGGGCGGTATCCGTCCTGTGCTGATCATTCAGAATGATGTGGGGAACAAGCACAGTCCAACTGTCATCTGTGCAGCCATTACATCCAAAATGAACAAGGCAAAACTGCCGACACATATTGAAATTGATGCGTCAGCATACGGAATTGAGAAGGATTCCGTCATCCTGCTGGAGCAGCTTCGTACCATTGATAAAAGAAGATTGAAGGATAAAGTATGTCATCTGGATCAGGTTATGCTGGATAAAGTAAATCACGCGCTGGAAATCAGCCTGGAGCTGACTTTTTAAGCCTGGATTCTTGACGAACGATAAGGAAAGTGCTATATTTTAGCAGTAACTACGCAGATTCCCGGCATCGCTGCGGAATCATGATCCGGAATATGATGTTTGGAGGGTTATTATAGGAACATATGGAAGATGGCAGTAGTTTGCCCTTATGGGGCCTGTTGACTTTGTTTTTGTTGCTTTGGCTGAACGGTATTTTTTACGGCTTTGCAGCCGCAGTCAGGAATATCAGTCAAAATGAAGTATTAAAAGAAGCACTGGATGGAAACAAAAAAGCGATTTTGCTGAAAAAGCTTCTGGATCACCCGGTTCAGTACGTCAATGCAATCCCGCTGATCGTAACCGCGTCCGGTATCTGCCTTGGTACAAGTCTTGTTCAGTGGGTGGCGTATGCGTTTTGCCAATACATAAATCATCTGCCGGCGCTTGTGATGGTTGTGGCGGTCTGTATCATTTTGCTGGCTTCTTTTGGAATTTTGACTTTTCGGAGGGTCGGTACCTATTATCCGGAAAAATTTGCATACCGTTATGTAAAAACGGTGTATTTTTTTGTGAGCATTCTGTATCCTTTTACTGTGTTTATTACCTGGATTGCAAAATTGGCGGCCATTCCTTTTGGAGTGGAATTAAATCAGACACCCGATGCAGTGACGGAAGAATAAATCATTTCCATCGTGGATGAAGCCCATGAACAGGGCGTGATTGAAGAGAATGAAGCGGAAATGATCCAGAATATCATTTCCTTCAACGAGACGGAAGCACAGGACATCATGACACATCGGAAAAATGTGGTGGCATTTGCCCAGGAAATTCTTCTGAAGGAAATGATTGATGATATGCTGGAGGAGGGAAATTCCCGATACCCTGTATACGGTCAGGACCTGGATGACATTCTTGGAATCGTTCACTATAAGGATGCCCTTAAATTTATGACAAAGAATCCATGGGCCAGGTTCAAGCCCCTGAAGGAGCTGCCCGGACTGATCCGTGACGCTGCATTTATCCCGGAAACCAGAAATATCGGAGACCTGTTCCGCACTATGCAGGCCAAAAAGCTCCATATGGCGATTGTTGTGGATGAATATGGACAAACGGCCGGGATTGTTTCCATGGAGGATATTCTGGAGGAGATTGTCGGGGATATACTGGACGAATATGATGAAGATGAGATTACAATCCGCACACAGGTCGATAACAGCATTTTAATAGATGGACTGGCTTATCTGGAGGATGTGGCAGAGGAACTGAAGGTGGATTTCGGCAAGTTGAATTTTGAGACTCTGAACGGTTATTTGACATCACTTTTGGGGCATATCCCTACAGAAAAGGATCTGGATAAAGAAATTGTTGCAAACGGCTACCGCTTTAAAATCCTTGCATTGGGAAACAAAACCATTGACAGGGTGCGGGCCGAAAAAATAAACGAAAAAGAAACCAAAGGAGAAAGTGAGAAATGTCAGGACATTCAAAATTTGCGAACATAAAGCATAAGAAAGAAAAGAATGATGCAAAAAAGGGGAAGATTTTCACAGTTATCGGACGTGAGATCGTAATGGCTGTCAAAGCAGGCGGCCCGGATCCGAACAATAACAGCAAGCTGCGTGATGTCATTGCAAAGGCCAAGGCAAACAATATGCCGAACGATACGATTGAGCGCGGTATCAAAAAGGCTGCAGGGGCTGATTCCGCAGATTCATACGAGAGAGCAACCTACGAGGGCTATGGCCCGAATGGTGTGGCGATCATTGTAGAAACACTGACAGACAACAAAAACCGTACTGCGGGCAATGTGAGAAATGCATTCACCAAAGGCTACGGAAGCATTGGAACCCAGGGCTGCGTTTCTTTTATGTTCGACCAGAAGGGACAGATCATCATCGACAGGGAAGCATGCGAAATGGATGCAGATGAGCTGATGATGGTGGCGCTGGATGCAGGGGCCGAGGATTTTAGCGAAGAAGACGACAGCTTTGAGGTGATCACTGCACCGGATGATTTCAGCGCAGTCCGGGAGGCACTGGAGGAGGCAGGCGTACCTATGCTGGAAGCACAGATTGCTATGGTTCCGCAGACGTATGTAGAGCTGACTGATGAGAAGGACATCAAAAATCTTCAGAAGACATTGGATTTGCTGGATGAAGATGACGATGTGACAGATGTATGGCATAACTGGGATGAATGATTGGGCCGGCGTATTTTTTGGCGTTAACTGGCGTATAATACCTCCATGACAAAATGCATGGAGGTATTTTTATGTCTGAAGAAATGAAGCAGGAAAACAAAGAAGCACAGGACAGTGAGAAAAATAAGAGGCTGGAGCAGGAAAATGCCCAGAACGAGCAGATTAAAGAGATGGGGCAGGTTACGCTGGATAAAAATCCCCGGAAAAGAAGAGTGGAGCTTCTGACGATCATCGGTGAAGTGGAGGGACATGAATCCGCGCCTTCCCAGAGCAAGACGACGAAATATGAGCACGTTCTTCCGAAGCTTGCACTGATTGAAGATGACGAAGACGTGGAAGGACTTCTGATTCTTCTGAATACAGTGGGAGGAGACGTGGAGGCCGGACTTGCCATTGCAGAAATGATCGCGTCTCTAAGCATTCCCACCGTATCTCTGGTGCTGGGCGGCGGTCATTCCATAGGTGTACCTATGGCTGTATCGGCGGATTATTCCTTTGTGGTGCCAAGTGCGACCATGGTCATTCATCCGGTACGTTCCAGCGGCATGTTTATCGGTGTTGCGCAGACCTATCGGAATATGGAAAAAATCCAGGATCGTATTACCACTTTTATTTCCAATCACTCCAATACCACCCAGAAGCGTCTGGAGGAGCTGATGCTGGATACGACCCAGCTTGTCAAGGATGTGGGTACGATGCTGGAAGGAAAAGAGGCTGTAAAGGAAGGCCTGATCAATGAGGTGGGCGGTATGAAGGAGGCTCTGGCAAAGCTCTATGAATTGATTGAAGAACAGAAAAGAACAAATGACCTAAAAAGATCACTTTTCCAGTAATTTTCTGTTAAAAAATACACTTTTTTCATTGATTGTCCTATTTTTTGTGGTATAATGCAAAAGAATGAGTATCTATGTTTAAAATTATCTATACAGGAGGGACAATCATATGAGCAATAAGTGTGGATGTCAGAACAGCGGGAACGCGGATTTCGCTGAATTGGCTCCGGTGCTTGAAAAATATGCCAAAGTGCCGGGCAGCCTGATTACCATTCTTCAGCAGACACAGGACATTTATGGTTATCTTTCTCTGGATGCGATCAACTATATCGCGGAGAGAACGGGAATCATGCCTGCTAAGATCTATGGCGTAGCAACTTTCTATGCACAGTTCCGCTTACAGCCTATCGGCAAATATCTGATCATGCTTTGCAAGGGTACGGCCTGTCATGTCAATGGTTCTGACATGATTGAGGAGGCTGTCTGCGAGCATTTGGGAATTAAGGATGGAGAGACGACAGAGGATGGATTATTCACCCTGAACAATGTTGCCTGTCTTGGCTGCTGTTCCCTGGCGCCGGTTATGATGGTGAAAACGGCCGACGGTGAGGAAACTTTTGGTAACCTGACAAAATCTTCCGTTAAGAAGATTCTTGATGATTACAAAGCACAGAATGCATAGGAGGTAGAGATATGAAGGTTGTTGTAGGACAGGGCAGCTGTGGTATTGCTACCGGCGCAAAAAAAACCTCCAATGAGTTCGAAAGAATCGTTGCAGAGAAAAATTTATCAAACGTTGTGATTGATAAAACAGGATGTATCGGTACCTGTTATCTGGAGCCGATCGTAGACGTTTATAATGACGAAGGCGCTCTGGAAGCAAGATATGTAAAATGTACCACTGATAAGGTTGCAGAGATTGTAGAAGAACATTTGATCGGCGGCAGGCCGGTTGAAAAATTCGTGATTCCCGGGGAGGATGAGGCTTTCTTGTCCCAGCAGCAGAGAATCGTTCTTCGTAACTGCGGCCGGATTAATCCGGAAAAGATTGAAGAATATATCGCCGTAGGCGGATATGAAGCGGCAAAGAAGGTTGTCACATCCATGACACCGGATGAGGTAATTGAAGAGATCAAGATTGCCGGTCTTCGTGGACGCGGCGGCGCAGGTTTCCCGACCTGGTTCAAATGGAATGCTATCAAATCCAACAAGGGTGCACAGAAATATATGGTATGTAATGCGGATGAGGGTGACCCGGGTGCATTTATGGACCGTTCCGTACTGGAAGGCGATCCGCATTCTCTGCTGGAAGGTATGATCATTGGCGGTTTTGCTGCCGGTGCTACCGAAGGCATCATCTACTGCCGTGCTGAGTATCCGCTGGCAATTGCGCGTCTGGAGATTGCTATGGCACAGGCAAGAGAAAAGGGCTGTCTGGGCAGGAATCTGTTTGGAACAGGCTTTGACTTTGATATTCGTATCAAAGCAGGTGCAGGTGCATTCGTATGCGGTGAAGAGACTGCCTTGATCGCATCCCTGGAAGGTGAGCGCGGAATGCCTCGTCTGAAACCCCCGTTCCCGGCAGCAAAGGGCTACTGGAAGCTTCCGACAAACATCAATAACGTAGAGACCTACGCAAACGTTGCATGGATCATCTCCAACGGCGGACAGGCTTTTGCGGACAGAGGTGCTGAGAAATCCAAAGGCTCCAAGGTATTTGCTCTGGCAGGTAAGATTAAGAAGGGCGGTCTGGTGGAAGTACCAATGGGCATGACCCTGAGAGAGGTTATTTATAATATCGGCGGCGGTATTAAAAACGACAAGGAATTCAAGGCTGTACAGATGGGCGGGCCATCCGGCGGATGTATTCCGGCACAGCTCATTGATACCCCGGTTACATATGAAGATATCAATAAAACAGGTGCAATCGTTGGTTCCGGCGGTATGATCGTTATGGACGAGGATACCTGTATGGTTGATATGGCACGCTTCTTCCTGGATTTCACCAGGAAAGAGTCCTGCGGTAAATGTAACTACTGCCGTATCGGTACCAAGAGGATGCTGGAGATTCTGGAAAGAATCACCAGAGGAGAAGGAAAGGACGGAGACATCGAGCTTCTGGAAGAGCTGGCCGGCAAGATCAAAGACGGCGCTATGTGCGGTCTGGGACAGACGGCCCCGAACCCGGTGCTTACCACTATCCGTTATTTCCGCAATGAATATGAAGACCATATTTATAACCACAAATGTACAGCAAAATCCTGTAAAGCTCTTATCCATTATGAAATCACGGAAGACTGCAAGGGCTGCGGCAAGTGTAAGAGAAACTGCCCGGTGGATGCGATCAGCGGTGATAAGAAACAGATTCATAAGATTAATCCTGACGTATGTATCAAGTGCGGCAAGTGTGAAGACAATTGTTCGTTTGGTGCAGTAAAGAGAGTTTAATAGGAGGTGTAGACTGTGAATAAATTCAGATTAAATATTGACGGAAAAGAAGTCTACGGACTTCCGGGACAGACAATTCTTGAAGTCTGCAAGGAGAACGACATCTTTATTCCGACTCTTTGCTATGACGAAAGAACAGAAATTTACGGTGCATGCGGACTCTGTATGGTAGAGTGGGAAGGAAGCCCGAAGCTTTGGAAGGCCTGCGCAACAGAAATTGCACCGGATATGGTAATTCGTACCAACACACCGCGTGTCATCGAATCCAGAAAAACAAATCTGGAGCTTCTTCTTTCCAACCACAAGGGCGACTGCCGTCCTCCGTGTATGCTGGCATGTCCGGCAGGTACGGATTGTCAGGGATATGTAGGTCTGATCGCCAACGGGCAGTACGAAGAGGCCATTAAACTGATCAGAGAAAATATTCCGCTTCCGGGCTCCATAGGCCGTGTCTGCCCTCATCCGTGCGAAACTGCCTGCCGCCGCGGTCTGGTGGATGAGCCGGTTGCAATTGCAAACCTTAAGAGGTTTGCCGCTGATACAGACGAATTCGGTGAGGATCCGTTTGTTCCGGAATGCGAGCCGGATACCGGAAAGAACGTAGCTGTCATCGGCGGTGGCCCTTATGGTATTTCCATGGCCTACTTCCTTCGTCAGTTGGGACATGATGTGACCATATATGAAGCAATGCCGAAGCTGGGCGGTATGCTCCGCTATGGTATTCCGGAGTATCGTCTTCCGAAAGAGGTTCTGGACGAAGAGATTGCAACCCTGGAAAAAATGGGAGTAACTATGGTTACCAATACCAAAATCGGTGAAGATATCTCCTTTGAAACGATCAGGAGAGATTTTGATGCAGTATGTGTAGGAATCGGTGCATGGGTATCCACAGGTGTCCGCTGTAAGGGTGAAGATGCGGAAGGTGTCATCGGCGGCATCGATTTCCTTCGCAAGGTTGTCCGCAACGAGCAGATCGACCTTGGAAAGAATGTTGCCATCGTCGGAGGCGGGAATACTGCTATGGATGCCTGCCGTACGGCTGTACGTCTGGGCGCTGACAGAGTATATAATATCTACAGAAGAACAAAAGACGAAATGCCTGCAGATATGATCGAGATCGAGGAGGCAGAGGAGGAAGGTGTAATCTTCCTGAATCTGACCAACCCGCTGGAAATCATCTCCGATGAAAACGGCCACTGCCGTCAGATGGTGCTTCAGGTTATGGAGCTTGGTGAGCCGGATGCTTCCGGACGCCGTGCACCGGTTCCGGTAGAAGGAAAGACAGAAACCATCGATGTAGATACTGTGATTCTGGCAATCGGACAGAAAGTAAACGCAGCCGGTATCGAGGGCATAGAGCTGACCAGAAAAGGCGGCATTGTTTACGATAAGAATACTTTTATGACTGCAATTCCCGGCGTATTTGCCGGCGGTGACTGCGGCAATGACAAGATTTCCATCGCGGTGGAGTCTATCGGTGATGCGAAGAAAGGCAGCCTGGTGGTGGATGCTTATCTGCGCGGGGAAGAAATCGCTTATGAGCCGAACTACTATGTAACCAGGAAGGACGTAACTCCGGCGACTTTTGAGGACCGTGAGAGAATGTGCCGTCCGTCTATGGAACAGCTTAACGCAGAAGAAAGAAAGGATAACTTTACGGAAGTAGTCTTCGGCTATGACGAAGAGCAGGCTTTGGAAGAAGCACATCGCTGTCTGGAATGCGGATGTAAGGATTACTTTGAATGTAAGCTGATTTCCTATGCAAACATGTATGATGTAAAACCGGATCGTTTTGCCGGTGATATCAACGAAGTGGAGTATGAAGATGAGCATCCGTTCATCCTGAGAGACCCGAATAAGTGTATCCTCTGCGGCCTTTGTGTACGTGCGTGTGATGAGGTTATGGGTGTCGGCGCACTTGGCCTTGTAAAACGTGGATTTGATACCGTTGTAAAACCGGCTCTGGAGCAGCCGCTTGCTGAAACAGGATGTATTTCCTGCGGTCAGTGTGTAAGTGTCTGCCCCACCGGTGCACTGCAGGAAAGACTTTCCCTGGAAAAATCCGTTCCTCTGGCAACAGAAGTGACAGATACAACCTGTTCTCATTGTTCCGTTGGCTGCTCCGTACATCTCGAGACCTATGGAGATATGCTTGTAAAAGCGGTTCCGGATAAAGAGGGCGCTGTGAACAGGGGACTGCTCTGCGGCCGCGGCAAATTCGGCTTTGACTGCTCTGTTATGGAAGGCAAGCTGCTTGAGCCTCTGGCAAGAAAGAACGGCGAGCTGACAGAGGTTGATTACCATGAAGCATTTGTTCTGGTAGCCAAGAAAGCGGAGGCACTTGCTGCGAAATACGGAAAAGAGGCAGTTGCTGTTTCTATTTCCGACAGATATACAAATGAGGAAGCCTATGTGATCAAGAAATTTGCAGACGCCATTGGCGCAAAGACGCTGTGCTTCAACAACAGGGAAAACGGCCTTCAGAAGGTCCTGGGCGTAAACGCTTCTCCGAACACCATCGATGAGCTGCTTTCTGCGGAAGTGATTCTGTGTGCCGGCTTCATTGCAAAAGAAAATCAGGTCATCCGTCTGAAGCTGAAACAGGCTGCAGCAAATGGCGCGAAGGTTATCCTTGTGAATCCGGAGGGCTATGAGCAGGCGCACATGAGCTTTGCATATAAGACCATTACCACCGACAACAGCCTTGCATTCTTCAGGGGCGTTGCAAAAGCTCTGACAGAAATGGGCAAAGGCACGGGCAAAGAGGGCTACGAAGCATTTAAGGCATCTGTAGAGGGTGCTGTGGTTTGTGATGAGGTCAAAGCTGTTGCAGAAGCTTATGCAAATGCAAAGAAGGCAATGATCGTCTTCCAGCAGAATGTGGTTACGACAGAAGCTGCCGCATTGCTTGCTGATATCGCAGTGGTATCCGGTCATATCGGAAAAGCACGTGACGGTATCCTGATGCTGAAGGCGAAGAACAACAGCCAGGGTCTGAACGATCTGGGTGTAACAGCAGGTGCGGAAGCCATGGAAGGTGTGAAAGCACTCCTTGCATTCGGTGAAGATGTTCCGGCAGAAGCACTGAAAGAGCTTGTATTCCTTATGGTTTGCGATACACATTTGACAGAGACTGCCCGGAAAGCAGACGTAGTCATTCCCGGAACCGGATTTGCTGCTACATACGGTACTTACACCAATACCGAGCGCAGACTGCAGGTAGTAGAACAGGCAGCGGAAGAAGATGTTGTATTCAGCAACTGGGAAGTAGCTGCTGAGCTGGCTCATGTATATGAAATCGAGATGCCGTTTGATGATATTGATGATATCTCTGATGAAATGAACGATAAGCTTCCTGTTTACCGTTATGCAGAAATGGGTGAGATTTACGGCGGTGTTCTGGAATGTGCAGATGCTGCACTGGTTGCTGCAGAGGATGCGGCTTTTGTAACACCTCTGAAATGCACCGATCATCTCATGAACATGATTGATGAAAGACTGCCGAAGGCAAAATAAAGAATCGTTTTTCAGGGACTCCTGTACAGGCATTTGTACAGGAGTCCTTTTTTCTTGTAACTTTTGGGAAAATGTGCTACACTAAAATGGTTAATGGGCTTTGCCGGCCTGCGGATTGTGCGGCATGATGCAAACGGCAATTGAAGAAACCTGAGACTCAGGTACAAAAGAAAAGGGTGCAAATATGTCTGTTTTATATGCAATCTTATTAGGAATCATACAGGGAATCACAGAATTTCTCCCGGTGAGCAGCTTCGGCCATACCAGCGTTATCCAAAATATGTTAAAAATCCAGAGGGGGCCTGGAATTGTATTTGAAACAATGCTGCATTTGGGAACGCTTGCTGCTGTTTTTATGGCATTTCATAAGGATGTGGTTCACGTGTTTGCAGAAGTGGCCGGGATGCTTATGGATATTATCGGAAATATCAACCTCTATATTCATAACAGGAGAACAGGAAAGCATTTGAATTATGCAAGAATCATCCACGGCAGCTACCGCAGATTTGCAGTGCTTCTTCTGGTATCTATGATTCCGACTGCGGCCATTGGTTATACCGCGCGCCGCCTTGTTGTGAAGAGCGCGGTTACTCCGTTGATGTCCGGAATCGGCTTTTTGCTCACCGGGATCGTTTTGTTGGTCGTGGATTTCAGCAAATCCGGCGGAATCAGAGCTTCCAGAGAGGCCAATTACAGTCACGCCATGTGGATTGGTATTTGCCAGGGCCTTTCTGTGTTTCCCGGCATATCCAGAAGCGGCGTTACCATAAGTGCGGCTCTGTTCTGTGGATTCAGCCGCGCTTTTGCGGTAAAATATTCGTATCTTTTATCGATTCCGGCAGTCGTTGGTTCCATGCTTCTGGAGATAAGGGAATTTACCTCTCCGGGGATGAGTACCGGCCAGGGCTTTATTTTCGTTCTGGGAATGATCGTGGCCGGAATTGTGGGATATTTTACGGTCCGTTTTCTTTTAAAGCTTGTACATAAGAGAAAACTGCGTTATTTTGCATATTACTGCTTTCTGGCAGGAGCATTGACATTGACCCTGAATTATATAGCTTAGATTTTAGGAGGGGAACCTTTCGTATGGCAGCATCAAAGACTCAGAAGGGCAAAAGAAAAACGACAACAAGAAATACTAACAAAAAAAATGCGGCAAAGCAATCTGTGTCCAGTGGTTTTCAGACAGAGATCATACTGCTGATCATTCTGGCTGCTTCTGTCATTCTTTTATTCAGCAATTTCGGTATGGGAGGCTTTGCAGGAAACGCGATCAGTTCCTTTGCGTTTGGGGCAGTGGGCCTGCTGGCATATATTTTTCCGGTTCTGCTGTTTTTAGGGTCTGCATTCCTTCTTTCCAACAGACAAAACAGCCTTGCATATAAGAAGTTTTTTGCAGGAGTTGTGTTTTTTATTTTTTTGTGCGGATTCGTTCAGCTTCTGACAGAGGGATATATGAGAAGCACAACCTTACAGGACTATTTTACATTATGCTCCAGCTATCGTACAGGAGGCGGTGTCGTAGGAGGCGCCATCTGCATTTCCACCACATCCGCATTCGGCGTGGCAGGCGGATATGTGATCATCATTCTTGTATTGCTGGTTTGTCTGATTCTGATTACCCAGAGGTCTTTTTTTGGTTTTATGAACCGCATTGGCATGGGAATTGCCGGCCTGATCAAGGGCGGACAGGAGCGATACAGAGAGGGACAGCCGGAGCGTGAATTAAAAAAGGAGCTGCGTGCCAAGGAACGGCGCCAGCGAAGGGAAGAGAAGCAGGCGGAACGGCTTCGTGAGCTGGAAGCAGCCCTTGAGGAGGACTCTGATGAAGAAGAAAAGAAAACCTCCCAAAGTGCATCCTCTAAACAAAAGGCAAAAACTCCCGTGGATTCCGCCCTGGCTGCCAAGGTGAGGCGTCCGTCTTTCCTTGAGGGAACAGAATTAAAACCATTGAAAGCTGCACAGGAACCATTGGCCGGCGGCAATATGTCAATGGAAGACCAGCCTGCTCCTGATACCGGGGCATCCGGACAGGGACAAATGGAATTTAGGATTCAGCGCTCCCAGCCGATGGCTATGGAAGAAATAGAGCCGGAAGCAGCCGGGATAGAAGAGGCGGCGCCGGAAGCAGCGCAGACTCCGGTCAATGAACCTCAAAAACGCCAGCCTTCCAAAAACCCGAAATCCTCTGCAGTAGAAATCGAAAGCGGCATTGACAATATTCAGCATGAAATCAGCCGGCAGGAAACTGCTGTGAAAAAGAAATACCAGTTTCCTCCGCTGAAGCTTCTGAAACGCGGCAACGGAAAGTCTCAGGGAGATTCTGATGCCTACCTTCGGAAAACCGCGCAGAAGCTTCAGGATACCCTCCACAATTTCGGGGTAAATGTCACCGTGACAAACGTAAGCTGCGGTCCTACGGTCACCCGGTATGAACTGCAGCCGGAAATGGGTGTGAAGGTCAGCAGAATTGTGGGACTTGCCGATGATATTAAATTAAATCTGGCAACTCCGGATATCCGTATTGAGGCGCCGATCCCGGGCAAAGCTGCAGTCGGCATAGAAGTACCAAATAAAGAGAACAGTGCGGTTATGCTGCGTGATCTGCTGCAGTCTCAGGAATTTCAGGGAGCAAAATCCAGGCTTTCCTTTGCTGCAGGTAAGGACATTTCCGGCAAACCGGTAGTTACGGATATTGCAAAGATGCCGCATCTTCTGATCGCGGGGGCAACAGGCTCCGGCAAATCCGTGTGTATCAACACCCTGATCGTAAGTATTTTATATAAAGCAACGCCGGACGAGGTCAAGATGATCATGATTGACCCCAAGGTTGTGGAATTAAGTGTTTATAATGGGATTCCGCATCTGTTTATTCCGGTTGTCACGGACCCGAAAAAGGCTGCGGGGGCTTTAAACTGGGCCGTTTCCGAAATGACCTCCCGTTACAATGCTTTTGCGGAATACGGTGTCCGTAATTTGGGGGAATATAACAAAAAGGTAGAGAACATGCGTATTCCGGAGGGAGAGGAACGTCCGGAAAAAATGCCGCAGATCATTATTATTGTAGACGAGCTTGCAGATTTGATGATGGTTGCGCCTGGTGAGGTGGAGGACGCTATCTGCCGTCTTGCACAGCTTGCCCGTGCTGCCGGCATTCACCTGATCATTGCTACCCAGCGTCCCTCTGTCAATGTCATCACTGGCCTGATCAAGGCAAACATGCCTTCCAGAATTGCTTTTTCTGTTTCCTCAGGTGTGGACTCCAGGACAATCCTGGATATGAACGGTGCAGAGAAGCTTCTCGGAAAGGGTGATATGCTCTTTTATCCCCAGGGGTACCAGAAGCCAGCACGACTGCAGGGCGCATTTATTTCTGATGAAGAGGTCAGTAGTATTGTGGACTTTTTATCGGACAAAAATCCGGCAGTCGAGTACAATACAAAGATTGAACAGCAGGTAAATACAGTCAGTGCTACCGGCGGCGCCGCAGGGGGAGATGAAAGAGATAATTACTTCGGGGAAGCCGGAAAGTTCATCATTGAAAAGGAGAAGGCGTCTATCGGAATGCTGCAGCGTATGTTTAAGATCGGCTTTAACCGTGCTGCAAGGATCATGGATCAGCTCTCTGATGCAGGAGTGGTTGGTCCGGAGGAGGGAACAAAGCCAAGAAAGGTACTCATGACTATGGAAGAATTTCAGAAATATCTGGAGGAATAGGAAAATCTCATTTATGGAAAGGAAATGAAAAACAGAAGTATCATGGAAATTCGGATTTTATCGGTAGGAAAAATCAAAGAAAAGTATCTTGCAGATGGAATTTCGGAATATGCAAAACGTCTGGGGCGTTATTGTAAGCTTACGTTCTGTCAGGTTGCAGATGAAAAAACGCCGGATAAGGCTTCGGATGCTCTGAATAATCAGATCAGGGAAACAGAAGGCGAACGGCTGATGAAGCATATTCGGGAACAGGATTATGTGATCGCCCTTGCCATTGATGGCAAGATGCTGGATTCTGTAGAGCTGTCCCAAAAGCTCGGTCAGCTCGGAGTAGCTGGAAAAAGCTCCATAGCCTTTGTGATCGGAGGCTCACTGGGGCTGAGTGACGCTGTACTTAAGCGGGCGGATTTTAAACTGAGCTTTTCGAAGATGACATTTCCTCACCAGCTTATGCAGGTGATTCTGTTGGAACAGATTTATCGGGGGTATCGGATATTGAATCATGAGCCGTATCACAAATAAAAGCGGCGAAGCCAACAAATCATACATGAGAGGAGAGGTGAAAGGTATCTTAAAATTATTAACACCGCTGCTGCCAAAAGATTCTGAATTGGTAGAAGCTGACATTGGGCTTATTAGGGCGAAGCAATTAGAAGAAGAAAGAATACAGGCAAAGGTATTCCGTAATCTGCTGTGTGAAGAGGAAGACTTTTCACATACGCTTTTCCGGGGCGTTAAATTTGAGAACTGCCGTTTCTGGAACTGCTCATTTGAACGGGCGGAATTTACGGATATCGTGTTTCAGACCAGCGATGTTTCAGGCTGCAATTTCAGCGACAGTTTTATCAACCGTACTTCTTTTCGTTCCTGCAAGGGAATCGGAAGCAAATTCACAGGCACTGTGATCAAGAATCTGCATATTACGGAGTGCAATTTGAATTATGCGAACTTTGATTCCTCCAGATTTGAAAATGTTAAGATTGAACGGACAAAGCTGGAAAGCAGCAATCTTACGCAATGCAGGTTAAAACAAGTGGTATGGCGGGAAGTCAGTCTGGTAAACGCCAGCTTCTTCCATACAGCTCTGTGCAATATGGACTTTTCTGACAGTGTGATTCACGGACTTTCTTTATCGGATGACAACCGTGAATTGCAGGGTGCTGTTGTAGATCTGTATCAGGCAGCAGAATTGGCAAAAAGACTGGGGATCGTTATTAAGGAATTATAGATAGAGGAATTTGACAATAAAGGAATGCAAATAAAGAATGAGGGATTTGGTTTGCAGGAAAACATAAAAATATATAAAGAAAATTATGAGCATTTACCAGCCAGATTTGTGAAAAAAATTGAACATGATATAGAATATATCCTGCGTGCCGGTCTTTCGGATTTGAAAAAAATATATCTTTTCGGAAGCTGTGCACGCGGAGAGGTCAGAAGCAGCAGCGATGTTGATCTATTGATACTGACAGCCCATAAGATAAGTGACAGGGGACTTGCGGCAGATATCCGCTGGAGCCTGGATGAACCGGTCAATGGTGTCCGAACTGATGTTGTCTATAAAAATGAAGAATCCGGGAAAACTGAGACTGTTTTTGAGAATGTGGTCGACCGCGATAAAAAATTGATTTTGGAGGTGCTGGAATGATAGGAAATACCTATTTGGATATTGCGGAAAATGATCTGCAGTATTTAGAGTCACTGATTAAAATAAAAAGCACGTTTTACAATCAGCTTGCAGTACAATGTCAGCAGGTTGCGGAAAAATTTCTCAAGGGGTATCTGGATAAACTCTGCATTGATGAAGATGTGTCCGATTTGTTGAGAAAGCATAATATGAAGAAAATGGCCGTCAGGTTAAATGAATTAAAACCTGAATTAAAGCTGGATACGATTGGCTTAGCGTATCTGACTGATTTTTATTATGATGCGAGATATCCAGGGGATGATTTTTATACGGTCACAAAAGCTGAGCTTGAAAAATGCCTGTCTGTTATGTATGATACGGTTAACAAATTAAAAGCAGCAAAGCTGCTGTAAAATCGTGCAGTATTGTGTTGAGTGTAAATAAGAATTTAATTTGTAAGGAGGAAATGTCATGAGAACAGAACGAGTGGAAAATATGTGCGGAGGAACAGGACATGTTATTATCAAACACATTTTAGGAGAAAAAGAATTAAACGGGAAATGCCGTTTATATGCGGAGGTAACGATTGAGCCTGGATGTTCTTTAGGCTTCCACGAGCATCATGGGGAGAGTGAAACTTATTATATTGTATCCGGCAGCGGAATTTACAGTGATAATGGAGCACTGCGTATGGTAAAAGCCGGGGATGTCACCTTCACACCGGATGGGCAGGGACATGCTTTGACAAATTCCGGGGATGAGGACCTGGTATTTATGGCTCTGATCATTCTTGACTGAGACTGGAATCGTACAATGAAGGATTATATGGCACCCATGGAGGGCATCACCAATTATGTTTACCGGAATGCCTATCATACGTATTTCTATCCCATGGACAAGTATTTTACTCCGTTTATATCTGCAAAACCAAATAAAAAATTGAGCTTTAAAGAAATAAACGAGGTTTCTCCTGAGACAAATCAGGGCTTAAAGGTGGTTCCGCAGATTTTGACAAACAATGCGGAAGATTTTATCCGGACGGCCCGGATCCTTATGGACTATGGCCATAAGGAGGTGAATCTGAATCTGGGCTGTCCCTCGGGAACAGTCACCGCAAAAGGAAAAGGCGCTGGATTTCTGGCAGAGCCGGAAAAGCTGGATCGCTTTCTGGATACGATATTTTCGGGATTGGATGCTGCAATTTCCATTAAAACACGGGTGGGGACAGATTATGAAGAGGACTGGGAGCTGCTGTTGGATATTTATAATAGATATCCGGTGAGCGAGCTGATCGTTCATCCCAGAATTCAGAAGGATTACTACAAAAACAAACCCCGGCTTGGGACATATGAGCTTGCGCAGAAGAAGCATCGGGCGCCGCTGTGCTATAACGGAGATTTGTTTACGCCTGAGGCTTACAAAAAATTTACCGGACAGTTTCCCCAAACAGATACCTTTATGTATGGAAGAGGGCTGATTGCCAATCCGGGTCTTGTCGGTGAGATCAGGGAAGGAAAAAAGACAGATAAGAGTACCCTACGGAAATTTCACGATAAAATCTATTGCGATTATAGGGAGCTCCTTTCCGGAGATCGGAATGTGCTGTTTCGTATGAAAGAGCTGTGGAATTATATGTGTCCGCTGTTTACTGATTATGAAAAATATGCAAAGAAGATCAAAAAGGCACAGAATTGCAGGGAATATGCTGCTGCAATTTCCGGCCTGTTTGCAGAACAGGAGCTGACAGTATGAGGCAGATGCGTAAAGGAGAACCGCAGATGGATATCAAAAAATTTGAAGCGTTTATTTCCGCATATCCGGTTTATGAATATCGGATTCTGGATACCCGGAAACTGAAAGTAGAGGACAGGGTACGTAAGATCTGTGAGCAGGAATGTGAACGCTATAAGAGTACCTGGGCCTGTCCTCCCGCGGTCGGGCCGCTTGCAGAATGCGAAAAACGAATCAAAAGCTATACATCGGCTGTCTTTTTCTCCAGTGCTGCAGAAGTGTCTGATATATTGAACATGGAAGAAATGCTTTCTACCAGAATGGAGCATGAGGCACTGACAACACAGGTGGCAAAGTTTTTGAAAGGAGAAGGGTATGAAACCTTCACACTTTCCACAGAATCCTGCGATATCTGAGAAACCTGCGCTTATTGTGAGGGAAAGC
>ERZ781272.344-NODE-344-length-38974-cov-40.454020_pt1 | contig 38974 bp, 31 predicted proteins | sample MGYA00375850_ERZ781272 | MGnify/ENA primary metagenome ERZ781272 (study PRJEB29790, sample SAMN06051246) | human gut metagenome | host: Homo sapiens | place: USA: Cincinnati, Ohio | collected 2013-06-21 | study: EMG produced TPA metagenomics assembly of the Gut...
GAATCACTAAAGGATGCTGCATAACCTACAGAATCCTTGAGGAAAATGTGTCAACTATTCTTGACAATATCATAATACTTTTCTGCCTGCAATTGCACTGCACGCAGGCGATAATAGTAATGTACCCTCTCCGATTGCAACATCATTATGCAGGATTAGAAAAGTTGCTGCTTTTCCTGACCGGTTATTTTCAATAAACTCTTTTTTCCAATCAATCCAGCGTTTATTATTCCCATTCTCTGCAATGTTTCGATTCCAGAGGGTTTCTAACTCCGATTCAGTTGCTTGCCTATAAAACATAACTGTCTCCTCTATAAATCCTGATATCTTGCCCTGTTTAACAAGTCTAATATACAGCGAATCAGTCTAAAAAGCAATTACCCAATAATCAGAATGACACTCCCACACAAAAATACAGGAGTGCCATTATAATTGCTGATATCCATTGCAAATGCCCATATATTACGCATTCTCTGTACCATTCTAAGTGATCTTTTACTTTTAATTGTTCTGTAATATACTATGTCTATCTGCAAATAAATGCGAGATAGAGTTAAAAATGACAATTATTAGTTTTATATTTATTGCAGCGGGCGTAAAAACAGCTTCCTTGTCCACCTTGCAACGCGTTTTTTCAGCTTTTATTAATGATCGATCGGGAAGCGAATCTGAAATACCGTGCCCTTTTCCACCACGCTATCCACACTGATGTCGCCACCGTAGAGCTGCACGATATGTTTGACGATTGAAAGGCCCAGCCCTGTGCCGCCCAGTTCTCTGGAGCGGCCCTTATCCACGCGATAGAACCGCTCGAAGATACGCGGCAGGCTTTCCTGTGGGATGCCGAGGCCGGTATCCTCCACCTTGATGACCGCCATATTGCGTACGGCCTGTGCGGATACGGTAACGCTTCCGCCCGGACGATTGTATTTGATCGCATTTTGAATCAAGTTCGTAAAAAGTTGGACGATCCGGTCGGGATCGGCCTGGATCATAAGCCCGGGCGCGAGATCAGAATATAGTGTAACTTGGTGTTCTTTTGCGATTAGGGAGAGCTGCTCGAGAACGTCGCAGGCAGTTTTAGAAAGATTCGTACCCTTGGTTTCCGGCGACTGGCGTTGGCTGTTTTCGATCTGGGAAAGCTCAAGAAGATCGTCGATGAGGCGCTGTAGCCGATCCGCTTCAATGCCGATAATCTCATAGAATTTTGCCCGCGTCTGCGCGTCCCGTTTGTCGTCCTGCAAAAGCTCCACATAGCCGCGGATAGAGGTCAGCGGCGTTTTGAGCTCATGTGTAACGTTTGCGACGAATTCCCTGCGCATTTCCTCTAGCTGATGCAGCTTTGTCACATCCCGGACGACGGCCAGGGCGCTTTTGGGCGCATAACCGAGCTTGGCTGCATAGACCTGGAGCACACAGGGGACGGGCGCGGAGAGTGTGATCTCCTTGGTGGTTTCGCCGCCCGTCTGAATGGCCTCGTCCATTGCCTGCTGCAGATAGAGGTAGTTTGCACCGCAGCCGGGAAGTGTATCGACGCCCTCGGGGACAGGACCGAGCAGCCTCGTTGCGCGGTCAGTCAGAAGGGTGATTTTTTTATCTTCAATGGAAAGAACACCTTCGTCCAGGCCCTGCAGGATTGCGCGCAGCCGCTCGTTGCTCACGCGCAGCTCATCGCTTGTATCACTCAATTCCTGTGTGACAGAATTGAGGGCGGTGCTCAGCTCGCTCAGATCCCCCTCTTGGCGCGCACGCTGGGAAAAATCGCCTGCAGCAACCTGATTGGCGATTTTGGTTAGGTCCGCTACCGGTTTGACGGAACGCGCCGCCCAGATGCGGGAGAGAATCAGCGCGATCACGACGCCCGCCAAAAGCCCGATGCAGGCGTAAAGGCTCAATAAAAGGGCGGAATGCCAAACGCTTGTAAGCGGCATGGCCGCCCGGTAGACAATCCCATCGAGCGCATAAGCGGCATAGGAATAGGTGATATTGGTCGATTCGCTCTTACGCGTGTCGAAGCCCCAGCCGCTGGAAAGTGCTTTTTGTACCTCTGGCCGGTCGGAATGGCTTTGGCCGAGCGTCGCGTCCGGCCCGCTATCCGCCATGACGCGCCCATCCTGATCGAGAATCGTGATGCGGATATCGAGACCGCTTCCGGAAAGCGCCTGTGCGCAGCGGTCGGAAAAATCGTCCGGGTTCTCCAGCAGGGAATCTCCCTGCACGCTAAGGACAAGGAGGATGCTCTTCAGCTGCATCTGCGTCTGAAGCAGGTTATACCGTTGCACCAGGGGCATTGAAAGCACAAAAGCCGCGATCAGGCTGATCACGGCGGAGATGGTAAACAGGCGGATGAGATGTTTTTTCATGCGTATTTCCTCCAGGGATGATCAGCACCGGTGAACAGGGGCAACAACGGTTTTGAGGGCGATGCCGAGGGCTTCTGCCGGGCGGCGCTGTTTCCCCTTGTTTACCGATGTTATCCCTTTCCCTCGGCAAAGCAATAGCCTACGCCGCGCACGGTGAGAATATATTGCGGGTTATCCGGCTCGTCCTCAATTTTTTGGCGTAGATAGCGGACATGGACGTCCACAGTGCGCGTGTCACCAAAAAATTCCGTTTTCCAAACGCGCTCCAGCAGCATTTCACGGGTCAGTACCCGCCCGGGCTTTTTCATCAGCTCATAGAAAAGGTCAAATTCACGAAGGGACAGGGCGATCGGAACGCCGTTTTTGGTAAGCTGATGGCGGGAAAGGTCGATCGTGAATACGCCGCGCGTCAGCGTTTCCTCCGAACCGCTGAGATATTCCGCGCGCCGCAGGAGCGCTTTGACGCGCGCAGCCAGCTCTTTGACGCTGAAGGGCTTGGTCATATAGTCGTCCGCGCCGAATTCAAGGCCAAAAACGCGGTCGCCTTCGTCACCGCGAGCTGTGAGCAGAATGATGGGGAGATGCCGCTGGGCCGGATTTTCCCGGATGGTGCGGCACACGCTCAGGCCGTCTGGCGGCGGCATCATCCAATCAAGGACGAGTGCGTCCGGTATTCTCTGCTGCATCGCGTGCAGCACCTCGTTGCCAGAGGCGAAATCCTTCGTTTCAAAGCCGGCGTCTTGCAGGCCGAAGGCTGCAAGCTGTCGGATATTCGCTTCATCATCTACAACATAGACCAGGGGCATGATGATCATCATCCTTTCGATCATTGCGGGAGGTATGTGATTTGAAGAAAATTGAGGGCGGCAAAACGGGTTGCCGGTGCGATGCAGATGGAAATACAGCGCTTAGGGCCTTTTTCTATCTGCTTGCAAAGGCACTCGCGCTCACGGCTTTCAATCGCCTTATAAAAGCCGGGGGTCAGGTCTCAAAGAATGATTGAGTCCGCCGATTTCTCATTTTTCCTGCGCTTTGTTTCGTTTTTTTTGCTGGCAGGGGGCGGGCTTCTATAAAACAGCAGGTAAGTTTTCACGCCGCCACCTCATCTATCTCTGTGGGATGCCCTGAAATCATTTTACCACAAAGCGAATGCATTGCAATGCATTTTTCAACAGGAGTTTATTCTTCCTGTGAATTTTTACCCTGATTGAGGTCCGGGTGATCGCCTGTCTCAATGAAGATCGTCCATTCTGCAATATTGGTGGCATGGTCGGCGATCCGCTCAATATATTTCGCGATAAACATATAGTCTGCGCCACGCGGCACCACGACGGGCTGGCCCTCGATTGCAGCACAGATTTCGAGGATCGTGCGGGAAAACAGTGCGTCCACCTCGTCGTCGCGGTTGCAGACCTGATAGGAGAGCGCAACCTCGTGCGAAACAAAAGCAGAAAGCGCATCGTCAAACATGCTCCGTGCACGTTCGAGCATTTCCCCCAGATGCGCAGGGGGTTTCGCACCTTCGCTCAGTGGCGATAGTGCATACAGAATCTCGCAGATATCGCAGCATTGGTCGGAGATGCGCTCCATATCCGTTACGATCTTCAGGGCGGCGGTGATGGTGCGCAGATCGCGGGCCAGCGGCTGTTGCAGGGCGATGATGTTGACGCAGCTGTCCTCGATCCGCCGCTCCATGGTGTTGACCTCTTCCTCACGCCGGGCGACCTCGGCAGCGGTTTCCGGGCTTGTCTCCCGCAGCATGCGGAGCGTGTCCGCGAGGATGGTGTCGATCAGGTGCCCCATATCGACAAGGCTTTCCTTCAGCTCCCGCATCTCGCGTTCAAACAGGTTTCTTGGCATGATGATAACCATCCTTTCTATATAAGGTGGAAGCTTCCAGCAGTTTTGCACAGCCGGATTTCACCCAGCTTTTTCAAAACTCGTTTCCCTCCTCACCCAAACCGTCCGGTAATATAGTCCTCCGTCCGCTTGTCGTGCGGCATATTGAACATGACCTGTGTAGAATCGTATTCAATGATCTCGCCCAGCAGGAAGAAGGCAGTGCGGTCGCTGATTCGCGCGGCCTGCTGCATATTATGCGTGACGATCACGACGGTATACTTCTTTTTGAGCTCGGCCATCAGGTCCTCGATCTTTGTCGTAGAGATCGGGTCGAGCGCGCTCGTCGGCTCATCCATGAGCAGGATATCCGGCTCCACGGCCAGCGCTCGGGCGATACACAATCGCTGGTGTTGGCCGCCGGACAGGCCGAGCGCGGATTTTTTGAGACGGTCCTTGACCTCGTCCCAAAGCGCCGCCTCTCTTAGGGAACGCTCCACTATCTCATCGAGCTGATGCTTCTTTTTGATGCCGTGGACGCGCGGGCCGTAGGCGATATTGTCATAGACGGACATAGGAAAGGGATTCGGTTTCTGAAAGACCATCCCTGCGCGCTTTCGCAGCAGGGTTACGTCCGTCTGCGGCGCGTAGATATCTTCCCCGTCGATCAGGACGTCGCCTGTGATCTTACAGCCTTCCACAAGATCATTCATGCGGTTGAGCGTTTTCAGGCAGGTGGACTTCCCGCAGCCGGAGGGGCCGATAAAGGCGGTGATCTCCTTTTCGGGAATCTCCATCGTCAGGCCTTTGAGCGCGTGGAAATCGCCGTAATATAAGTTCAAATCGCGCAAGGCGATTTTGGGGTTGCTCATCGTGTTGTACTCCTTTCATGATCAGCGTCGGGTTTAACCCTGCTTTTTGCGCAGCGCTCTTGCGGTAAGGCTTGCAAGGCGGTTGAGCAGAAAGACCAGGATTAAGAGAACGGCAGCCGTGGCATAGGGGACGGAAATCGGATCACGCGCTTCCATCGCCGAGGTATAAAGAAAGAGGGAGAGCGTACAGCCCTGGCCCATGATATGCCCGAAAATATTTTCCGGGAGCCGGAAGCCAGATACGCCCACGGTGAAGAGCAGGGCAGCCGTCTCACCAACGATGCGCCCCATGGCGAGGACGACGGCTGTCGCAATGCCGGGCATGGCGCAGGGAAGGAGGATCGAAAAGATGACGTGTAGCTTAGATGCCCCCAGTGCCATTGCGCCCTCCAGATAGCCCTGTGGGACGGCGATGAGCGCCTCCTCCGTGGTACGTATAATCGTGGGCAGGATGCAGATTGCCATGGTCAGACAGCCTGCGAGGATGCTGTATTGCAGCTGAAAGCTGATGCAGAAGACGGCGTAGCCAAACAGACCAAAGATAATGGAAGGAATGCCGGAGAGGACCTCTGTGGCAAACCGGATGGCCCTGACAAGCCGCCCCTTCTTCGCATACTGGGTCAAGTATACCGCACAGCACACACCGATGGGTACGGCGATGAGCAGGGTGATGACCACAACATAGAGCGTATTGATCATCATGGGGAGAATCCCCTTGCTGCCTATCCGGCTCGCGGAATAGGTGCTCGAGAGAAATTTCCAGGAGATATGGGGCAGGCCGTTCCACAGAATATGGCCGAGAATCGCGATCAATACGGCGACCGTGCAGAAGGCACACAGATAAATCAGCGCCCGTAGGACCGCATCTTTGATGCGGAAACGATTGCGCACAAGCGAATTGGTAGCGGCAGGATTGCTATTTTTCACCTTCGCCCACTCCTTTCTTGGAAACCCAGGTAAATACGACATTGATGACCATCAGGAAGAGAAAGAGCACAAGCCCGATGCCAAACAGCGCCTGTTTGTGAAGCCCGGTCGCGTAGCCCATCTCAAAGGCAATTCCGGAGGTCAGCGGCCGCACGGCACCGAAGAGATGTGGGAAGGATACTGTGTTGCCCGCGACCATGATGATCGCCATCGTTTCACCGATGGCCCGGCCCACGCCGAGGATAACGCCTGCGAGAATGCCGGACCTTGCGGCGGGGATTTGCACTTTGAAGATGGTGCCGATGTGCGTATTGCCCAGCGCGAGAGACGCTTCTTTATAGGAGACGGGAACCGCCTCCAGCGCATTTTGCGCCACATTGATGATCGTGGGAAGGATCATCATGGCGAGAATCAGGATGACGGCCAGCAGGCTGTCGCCGTTGGTTCGGTTGGGAAACAAGTCGCGCAGGAACGGAACGATGACCCGCATGCCGAAAAATCCGAAGATGACGGAAGGAATGCCTGCGAGCAGCTCGACCGCAGGACGGACGATCCCACGCAGCCAGCGCGGCGCGAGCTCCGCAAGGAAAACTGCCGTAAGAAGGCCGATCGGAACGCCCAGAAGGACGGCGCCCGCCGTGCCGAAGACGGAGGCGAGCACCATATAGGCGATACCATAGGACGGCTCCTTTGCAGTGGGGCTCCAATCAGTAGAAAAGAGGAATTCCTTCAGCCCAATTTGTAAGATGGCCGGAGCACCCTGCAAAACCATATAGATACAAATAAAGGCAACCGCGCCGATGGATACACAGGCAGCCGCCAGAAAGACGGATTTCGCAAAGCTCTGCACGCCGGTGGAGAGCAGGCTTAGCACTGCGGCGAGCAGGGGAAGGGCAAGCGCGAGAAAAAAGCCCGCCCGCATGGTCAGATCGATATTGTCGACCCCGACCGATGCAACACGCTCCTGCAGGGAGGCTCCGCCGGAGAGCAGCATGATAGCGCAAAAGGCGCCAGCTGCAAAGACACCGCCGGCTACCATTATTTTTTTACATACGAGCAAAATTACACCCACAATAGAGCACAGCAGAACGCCTGCCAGGGCGAGCCGCAGGGAGAAGGGCAGGGAGACAATGGCACCGTTGACACGCAGGGAAGCGGTCAACAGCTGATAGCCGTTAAGCGTATAGGAGACGTTATTAAAAACACCATTCAAGATCGGGAGAAACAGCACGCATACAGCGGAAAAACCCAGAATGAGCGCCGCAATACGCAGAGAAAGAGCAAGTTTTTGCCTCTGTACGGATTGGCGAAGGCCACCGGTCATTTGGCTGTCCAATTTATATGACATCCTTTCCATGCGAGGCAGACGTTTCTGGTGGTTTGGCGAAGCCAAATTTCGGATGTCCTTTCCAGCCGAAAAGGACAAACTTCAAATTGAAAGCTTGTCTTCAATTTTTACCTCGCGAGTTATGATCAAAAGAAGCTGGTAAATCCCGAAACGCCCCCGCACGAATACGCTACCGTATTTGTGCGGGGTGTCTGGGCATGTAGGGGCCACTGCAAAATAACAATGTGTATTTTGAGCGGCATTTTGGCTTTTCATCCCCGGATGGATGAGAGGCGGTCTGCCTGCGTCAAATCGTCCGGGGAAAGGGGGGAATCAATGATGGAGAAAGGTAAACTTATTTTTTGTTGGGCACAGCTCCATTATCCGCGATGAGCTTCTGGCCCTCGTCGCTGTTGACGAATTCGAGGAAGGCTTTTGCGAGCTCATTGGTGGTGCCCTTCTTCGTGATCATGATGAAGGGGCGCTGGACCTTATAGGTGCCGTCCTTCACTGTGGCCTCGCTCGGCGCGACATTATCGACCTTGAGCGCCTTAACTGTGTTGTCTACAGCGCTCAGGCTGATATAGGCGATGGCGTTTTCGTTGCCGGCCACGGCCTGCTTGGCAGCGCCGGTGGAATTGTAAACGTTGGCGTATTTGCATTTGCCCTCAACGGCTTCTCCGTTTGCCTTGATGAGCTCCTCAAAAGCACCGCGGGTACCGGAGCCCTCTTCGCGGCCGACAACCACAATCTTGGCGTCGGCACCGCCGACTTCTTTCCAATTGGTGATTTCACCGGTATAGATTTTGCCGATCTGCTCCTGCGTCAGATTTTCGACCGCATTTTTCGGGTTGACCGCCATAGCGATGCCGTCAAAGGCGATGGTGTAGATATCGAAGCTGTCGGGATTTTCACTGTCTTTAACCTCGCGGGACAGCAAGCCGATCTGCGCTGTGCCGGAGGTGACGGAGGTCGGGCCCTCGCCAGAGCCGTTGCCGCCTACCGTAACAGTGACGCTCGGATTCTTTTCCATGAATTTCTCGCCGAGTGCATTGGAAATCTCAGCCATGGAGGTGGAACCATTGAGATTCAGCGTGCCGCTCAGCGCAGCGGGATTGCTGTTTTGTCCGGAAGCGCCCTGACCTTCAATTGGATCCTTTGAACAGCCTGCGGCGAGCATGATGGTGACGGTAAGCGCTGCACATAGGACGAGTGCAATGATTTTTTTCTTCATATTCAGTTGCTCCTTTTTTGATCATTCCTATAGTGTGCCTCCATCATACGGCTTCTATGTTAAAACTGCGTTAAAGAGAGCTTATACTCTGTTTAAACCTGCAATACGAAAAAAGAGCGTTGCAAAATGTGTTTTTTACATTTTGCAACACTCCTTTGAGAAGAAGCATTTGCGTCTTACAAATGCAAATACTTTTTTGACGGCGCTGTTTCCCCTTGTTTACCGATGCTATGTATATTTTATTCCAGGCCGGTCAGCCGAGCGGGACGAAGGAGATTTCAAATTCCAACCCATCCCTGGCCGAGATAACAAAATTTTTCCACGGCTCCGGGCCGCAGCTGTTGGTCCCTGCGCCGCGCGTAAAGCCGTCGACGGATACGGCCGTGGTGTGCTCGTCGTAAAGATCCTCACGGTGTCTAGCCTTCTGCAGAAGCTGTTGCGTATAGGGATGCGCATTGAAGGTGAAATCCTTTTCCTCGCGGAAGAGCATCCATCCGGCCCCGGCTTCATCGGTCAGCTTCAGCCACCGCGTGCCGGTGTGGTTGCCGTTGTCCTGCGGACGGATATAATCCTCATGCATAGCGGATACGGTCGTTTCGAAAATTCCCATGGTAGATTGGGCCCTGAAATCCGGCAGGTTTTCTTTTTCGCCCAGTCCATAATAGGCCACGTTGCGGAATTCCTCCGGCATCTCAAAGAGAAGGCCGAAACGCGCGATTTCTGCCTTCAGCTTTTTGTCGAAGGAGGGGTCTAGCTTGACGCGCAGAGTGAACGTTCCATTGGCTGCAAATTCATATGCCATGTGGATGAGGAAGAGGCCTTTTTCCTTCGCACGCAGCTGCAGGTCGGTTTCAATGAGGAGCTGATCGCTTTTCCGTTCCGTCCGGAAATTCTTGCAGTCGGCCGTATAGCAGTCATATCCACATTTTTCCCAACTCTTGCGGATATTCATATCGTTGTCAATCGGCGCGCGGTAGATATTTGGGAAGAAGCCGGCCTCCTTCGAAGCAGGAGTAGGATTGAGCAGGGCCTTCCCGCGATAGGAATAGCGCTCCATGCGGCCAGTCTTCGGATCAAAGGCCGCTTCTCCCTCGTCGAAGTGGATGACAAAGCTGCCGCCCTCCTCCTGCGCGCTGAGAGTTCTGCCGGCAGGCGGCGCGAGGGAGAGCTTTTTCGCCTGCAGAAGCGTTAACTGTTCTGCGGCGAGCGTCTCCTCTTCTTCATTATAATAGGTAAAATTCATATGCCAGTCGCTGCCGGCCTCCGGGCTTGCATGACGCAGCACGACCGTCTCATTGCTTTGTGGCGCGGCGGAGAGCCGGAAAGTTCCGCTTTCCACAGAGCTGCCGTCTTTTAGCAGCTCCCAACGTACCGTCAGGTAATCTGCCGTACGAAAGTAATTTAGATTGGAGAAAGTATAGCGCCCCTCACCGGCTACGCGGGCCCGGACGGGGCGGTAAACCGCCTGCATTTCATATGCGCCTGTGTGCGGCGTACGGTCGGGATAGATCAGGCCGTCCACGCAGAAATTGCTATCGTGGATAAATTCCCCGTGATCTCCGCCATAGGTATAGCGGTATTTGGAGCCTTCCGGCTGCAGAACGGCGTGGTCCGCCCACTCCCAGATGCAGCCGCCCATCAGACGGTCACTGGAGAGAACGGTATCCCAGTATTCCTGCAGGCCGCCGGGGCCGACGCCCATGGCGTGCGCATATTCGCACAGGAAGAAGGGCTTTTCCCCCAGCTTCTTTTTCTCGCGGCGCTCGCCGATTTCCCGGACATGATCGACGTGCGGATACATTTCGGAGATGACATCGTATGCAAGGCGTTTGGTGCGGATAACCCCCTCATAGTGCACGGGAATTTCCGGGCACACCCGATGCAGGTATTCGCAGCAGGCATCCTGGTTTTTCCAGCCCCCGGCCTCATTGCCGAGCGACCACAGGACGATACAGGGATGGTTGCGGTCGCGCAGGTACATGCGTTTTACGCGGTCAAGGTAATGATTGCCCCACTTTTTATTGTTGCTGATCCGGTTCGGCCGGTAAATGGGGTCGCAGCAGGTGCCATGAGTTTCGATATCCGCCTCGTCGACCACATAGAGACCGTAAAGATCGCACAGCGTCAAAAATACCGGATCCGGTGGATAGTGGGAGGTGCGCACCGCATTGACATTCAGGCGTTTCATCAGTTTTACGTCGCGCAGCAGATCCTCCGCGTCCATGACATAGCCCTTCAACGAGGTGTCGTGATGGTTGACCCCCTTGAGTTTGATCGCCTTTCCATTGAAGGTGAAGACGTCCTTTTTAATGACGACGCTACGGAAGCCTGTAAAATTGCGCAGGCTTTCCACGGGGGCCCCGTCCTTTTTTAATGTAATATAGGTTTCGTAAACGGTAGGGATTTCCGCGCTCCACTCCCGCACGGAGAGATTGCGGAAAGAGAAGGCTGTTCGCTGCTGTGCCGTTATTTCCTGGGTGGAAAGCATGGAGCCGCCGTCCATCAGGGTGATCTGCACGGTATATCCTGCCGGATCTCCAGCCAGCTCCACCTCGCCGGAGAGGGAATAGGTATTGCCCGTCTTCTTGGTTTTGAGCTGATAATCATTGAGATAGGTGGATGCGCAGCGGGTCAGCAACACATCGCGGAAGATGCCGTTTTCCCGGAACATATCCTGGCATTCGAGATAGGTGCCGTTGGAATATTTGAAGACGACGGCGACGAGCTCGTTTTCCCCCTGCTGCAGGAAGGGACGCACATCAAATTCCGCAGAATTGTGCGCGCCCTCACTGTAACCGACATAGCGGCCGTTGATATATACATCGAGAGAGGAGATGGCGCCGAGGAAGGTCAAAATGTAGTGATCGTCCAGCGTTTCCAGTGCAAATTTTTTTCGATAGACGCCTACCGGGATGTCCGTTGGAATTTTGGGAGGCTTACCGGGAAACTGGTAGCGCTGATTGACATAGAAGGGCGGCTCATAGCCGGTGCGCTGCCAGTCGGACGGCACCTGGATGCGGTCAAAGAGCTCTACATCCGTGTCAAGTGTCTGCGGCAGCTTCGACACCTGGTCATAATAATGAAAATCCCATTCCCCAGAGAGGACCATAACGCGGTCGCTTTGATAGCGCTCCTCCAGAAAAGGGGTGGCGGCGAGCGTTTCGCGGCTGGAATAGGGGATAAAATAGGCCCGCCCTTCGCGCTTGTTTTCCTCGAAGAGGGGAAATTTTTTGTAGTGTTCCCGGTTGATTGCGTATTTCATATAGCCTCCTGCCCCCGTTTCATAATGCTTGAAATCATACTAGCATATCTGGCAGGGCTTTTCAATCCAAACTTCCGGATTGACCGGATATTTGCAGAATGATTTGTCAATATTTGCGCTTTTTTAACATAGTTTTTGTCTAAAATTAATAGAAAATATAAAAATTGTTTCCAACAAGAAATATGTGCGGAAAGGCTCTGTGCTATAATATGCCCTGTATCAAAATGCTCCGCAGGGACAAAACCGGCGGGCAGACAGGAATGGCGGAAGCGGGGACTTCCGTCCACAAAGGAGGAGAATCATGCAAAAACATCTGAAGGGGACGCTGGCTGTCATTCTGGCGGTCGTGCTCATCGCGGTAGCAGTGCCGTTCGGCGCGTTTGCACGCACAGTGGAGACGGCACCGCTGACGATTGGGGTAATGTCGGACACGCACTATTATCCAAGATCGCTCATGCCGGCGGAAGACGATGAGCAGGGATGGGAGGCATTCAGCGAATTTTGCCGGGTCAAGGGCAAGCAATTCCCGCAGACTGGCGGGCTTGTAGATGCAGCGCTTGCCGCGATGGCGGAGGATGTCCGGGAAAAGGGCCTGAAATATGTCCTCATTCCAGGCGACCTGACCAAGGATAGCGAGATTGAAGCGCACAAAGGCCTTGCGGCGAAGCTCGAGCAGTTTGAAAAGGATACGGGCGCGCAGGTCCTTGTCATCAACGGCAACCACGATATCAATAATTACGATGCCGCATCTTTTACGACCGGCAAGGAAGTCAAGGACAAGAGCCTGGTTACCACGCCGGAGCAGTTTAAGGAGATTTACAAAAACCTCGGCTACGACTTGGCTTCAGCCGTTTATACGCCGCCCAAGGGAAAACAAGCCAATGGGCTTTCTTATGCGGTCAGCTTGGAGGGCGGTTACCGCCTGATCGTGATGGACGGTGGCAAATACAGCCCGGACAATATGGAGCCCGGCCATTCCGGCGGCCATGAGACCGGTGGCAATTTCTCCGACGACTTTATCGAATGGGTGCTTGGCCAGTGCGCCGAAGCCAGGGCGAAGGGCGAAACGATCATCGGTATGACGCATTTCAGCTTGGTACCGCACTTGTGGCTGGAAGCGACGATCGCGCAGGATTTCTGTCTGGATAACTATCAAAACGTTGCAGAGGCGTTGGCGGATGCAGGCATGCATTATGTCTTTACCGGCCATATGCACCAAAACGATATCGCCAAGGCGGTATCTGATAACGGCGAGACGATCTATGACATCCAGACGAACTCCCTCTCCGGTTATCCAAATTTCTTCCGTGAGGCCCAGTTTGACAACACCAAAGGCGAAGGCCAGATTTCCGTTGAAATCAATACTTATCCGGTAGACCGGGTTCAGAAAGTCAACACGGACCCGCACAATTCCGCTGTGGTGGCGACGCCCCGCCCAGAGGATGGAAATTACCGCTATGAGCTCGACGGGGAGACCTATCCGACCTATCAGGATTATTCCTATGCATTTTCCAACTGCAAGGGCAATTCTACGGACTTTGTTATGACGATGGCGAGCGGGTTCCTTGCAAGCGGGCTGAATACCGTGACGTCCGCGGGCGGGCTGATGAACCTGCTGAAAAACAACGGAATCGACCTGGAAGAAATCCTGAAAGGCTTCCTCGGCGACGGGGTCAGCATTCTCGGATATGATATTTTCACGGTCAAAAATGTGATGGCGTTCCTGGAGGATCTGTTTGGGCAGATTGAGGACAATTATCTCAAAGATCCGCAGAAGACGATGGAAATCCTCAAAGGCTCCATCGAAAGGCTGGTTGATTTCAAAGTGGCGGATACGCCGCCGAGCGCCGAATATGCAAAACGATTTCATATCGGCGAGGGAAAGAGCTATGGGACGCTGGGCGATCTGGTGCTTTGCGTGATGCACTCCTATACGGCCGGCGATGAAGTCGGCGTTGCATTCAAAAACGGCCATTATGTGGCTGACGGAGAAAAGCCGGATCAGTTTGTCGCAGAGGCCCTGGAGGGTTTTGAAAATGGCGACAGCGCGCAGCGGCTCATCGATGAGCTCATCGACATTCTGCTCAACGATCTGATTCAGGGCGAAATCCTGACGAATCTTGAATTCCGCCTGAACGCCCTGTTCCCGGATGGCTCCTTCGGCTCTCACACGGCGGATGCGCTCCAGATGCTCCTCAAGCTCATCACGCAGGGCGATCCAAACTATAAAAAGATCGTCGATTTTGCGTTCAAATTCCTGTCTGGGCTGAATATCATCCCCTATGACAGCCTCAATGCGATTCTCGATCACTATATCGAGGAATACCTGACCGACAGCCAGATCGAGTCCGTGGGACATGAGGTCGCGTATATCGCGGACGATTTCTTCATCGACGAAAATCCGGCTGTGCAGATGGACAGCACGGCGACGCTTATCTACCGCGGTAAGGTGCCGGTTGAGGCGACGGCGGATAATTACCGCAGGCCCTCGAATGTCGGCATGACATTTGGCGTGGATGCCGCGACGACACGCAATATCAACTGGTACACAAAGTGCACGGTGGACGGCGCGAAGGCGCTGCCGTACAATACGGATATCCAAATCGTTCCCTATAGTGAAAATCCGCAGTTCAGCGACAAACTGCCCGCGGGCGTGAAGGTGAAGACGAGCGAAGAGACCGTGAAGCTCCAGTTCCCCGGCATTGATATCGGCGTTTTTGGCCTATTCCCCTATTACTTCGATGCGACGCGCCATATGGTGGAGATCACGGGCCTGAAGGCGGGGGAGAAATACTGCTTCCGCGTGGGCGATGCGGAGAAGGGCTGGTGGAGCGATACCGGCGTGATCGAAACCGCCGACAATTCCAATCAGCTCACCTTCTTCCATATGAGCGACAGCCAGTCCCAGAGTGAGCGCCAGTACAGCCGCTCCTGGGCGAAGGTGCTCGATACGGCTTATACGATGTATCCGGACGCCGATTTCATCATGCACACGGGCGACCATGTGGATAAGGGCGACAACGCCAATCAGTGGCAGTGGCTCTTCAACACGGGAGCAGACAATTTGATGAAGACGGTCCTGATGCCCACGGCGGGTAACCACGAGGCAAAGAGCGAATTTGCGATCGATCAAAACTTCATCCTCTCCAATGTGCCGGAGCAAGACCGCACGACCGGCGTTTACTATTCCTTTGATTATAATAACGCGCACTTTATGGTGCTCAACACCAACAACCTCTCCGAGGAAGAGGGGCTGAGCAAGGATCAGATGGAATGGCTCAAGAAGGACGCGTCGCAGAGCGATGCGCAGTGGAAGATCGTTGCGCTGCACAAGGCGCCGTATTCCAACGGCTCACATTTTGACGACGACGACGTGATCCAGCTGCGCAAGGAGCTGAGCACCCTGATGCCGGAGCTGGGCATCGATGTCGTTCTGCAGGGACATGACCATGTGTACCTGCGCACCGGCGTGATGGACAATAACGAGGTCGTTCAAACGCAGACGAAGACGGTCACCTACAACGGCAGGGATTACACGGCCAAACTTGACCCGAAGGGCAGCATTTATGTCATCAGCGGCTGCTCCGGCGTGAAGACCTATGTGACTAAGGACCCGGCCGAAACGGATCAGCTTTTCCCGCGCGCCGAGAAGCTTGCCGATGCGACCGATCCGATCTTTTCCGCCTTCCAGATCGACGGTGATACGCTCTATTTCGATGCCTATACCGTAGGCTCAGACGGCGCGCAGCGGATTGATTCCTTCGCGATCGAAAAGAAAACGGCGGATGTGCCGGAAACCAGCACGAATGCGGCAAAGCCGGAGGAATCGACAGCAACTCCAATTACGACGGAACCCACAAAGCCTGACGATACGAAGCAGCCAACGGTTACAGTTCCCGCGGGTAATGTAACGGATGCAACGCCCTCTGTACCAGACAATACGCAGCAGACAACTGCCGCTCAGACGACTGCCGGGGATGCGGAGAACCCGCTGACAGGGGACAATACCTCCCCACTGCTCATTGCCGTTCCGGCGACCGCACTCGCGGCGCTGGTGCTGGCGGAAACAATGCGGCGCAAAAAGGCGCGTGGTGAACGGTAACACTGATTTGATTTCTGCGTAAAATATCATAATGCAATGCGGCCCGTCCCTTAACAATAGAGACGGGCCGCATTTTGCGGGAATCTGCCGAAGCTGCATACGCCAACGGGTGGGCAGGCAAAAGCTCATTTGGGGACAGATCGCATTCATGCATCGAATCCGAGCAGGAATCTAGAACCATTCTCTTTTGCCCTGTTGAAAATCGGCCGAGTCAGCCGTTATAGAAGGTGAAGCCCACATGCCCTTCCTCCAGGGAGCCGAAGGCGTCAAACGCGCCTCCTGTATATTCGTTGATGACTGCCCTCCAGAATTTTTGCGCGGGCACGTTGCTGGCCCACTGCGTGACCTCCCAGCCGCCGCGGTGCAGATCGAAGATCATCTTTGCGGCCTGTTTGCCGACCCCTTGCCTGCGATACTTTTGCAGAACAAAAAATTCGGCGATGTTATGCGGGTTTTCCATGGTGTTGTATTCACAACAGCTGCGCACCAGCACGAAGCCCGCAAGTTTATCGTCGACCCTGATAAAATAGGGAAACCGCCCTTCCTCATTCCAGTAGTCATCGATGTGATCGTAGCCGTAATAGCCGTATTCATTGAGGTCGTCGCCGGAATAGATGGAAAAATCATAGTTAAAAAGCTCCATCAACTGGACCAGTACGGATTTTTGTTCCAGAAGAATTGGTTCAATACGAACAGTCATTTTATGTACGCTCCTTATCAGCCCGGCTTCATCGAAGCCGGGTCAGATTTTTATGGTGGAAAAATGAATGAGTAACCACCACCCACTGCCAGCGATTTGCGGGAAGCTGTTATTTCCCGTCGCCAAACGAGACGTCCATATCGCGCGCCGAGCGAATCATCTCGCAGTCTTCCGGGACAAATTTCAACTTGCCTGCGACCTCGCCGAGCGGGACAGGCTCGATCCCCATCCCCTTGACAGCGACCATAAAGCCAAATTTTTCCTCCTTAACGAGCCTTGCGGCAGCCGCACCCAGACGGGTCGAGAGCACACGGTCATAGGAGCAGGGGCTTCCACCACGCTGGATGTGCCCTGGTACACAGATGCGGATTTCCTGCCCGGTGCGCTTACCGAGCTCATCCGCAAGTTCGTACGCCTTGGACGGATATGGGGATTTGGCGGCCTTCGCCTTCCGCTCTTTCTTGCTCAGCGCCGCGTCCTCTGCGGAAATCGCACCCTCTGCAACGGCGATGATCGAGAAATTTTTGCCCTGCCGCTCACGCTTTTGCAGCGCTTTGGTGACGACCTCAAGGGAATAGGGGATCTCTGGCAGGAGGATGATATCCGCACCGCCCGCAATACCGGCGTGCAGAGTGAGCCACCCGACCTTGTGACCCATAATCTCCACGACGAAGATGCGCCCATGCGAGGTGGCGGTTGTGTGGATGCAGTCGATCACGTTGGTAGCCACATTCACCGCACTCTGGAAGCCGAAAGTGATGTCCGTTCCCCAGATATCGTTGTCGATGGTTTTAGGCATCGTAACGATATTGAGCCCCTCTTCATGGAGCAGGTTCGCCGTTTTATGCGTACCGTTGCCGCCGAGGATGACGAGCGCATCCAATTTGAGCTTTTTGTAGTTTTTCTTCATGGCCTCGACCTTGTCTAGGCTGCTGTCGTCCGCCTTTTTGCGCATCAGCTTGAACGGCTGGCGTGAGGTGCCGAGGATCGTACCGCCGCGCGTGAGGATGCCCGAGAAATCCGCGGGCTCCATCACCTTGTGGTCGTCCTCGATCAGCCCCCGGTAACCGTCGGCAAAGCCGTAAATCTCCACGTCATCATCAAATTCATGATAGAGCGCTTTTGCAAGGCCGCGCAAGGCCGGATTGAGCCCCTGGCAATCCCCGCCGCTCGTGAGTACACCGATTCGTTTCATACGTCAGCTTCCTTTCTGATCCATCGATTGATTGTGCTCCTCCTCCGCTTTTAAGCGAGGGGTAAATCGGGTGCTTTCCGTTTGCTGCGCCAGATAGGTTTTTTCCCGTTCCTGTGAAAGCGCCAGAAATGCCGCCTGAGAATCGATATTGTGTTTTCCACGCCGTTGTGCCATTTTGTAGACGGCGTCCGGCCCTTGTATACGAGAATTGACGGTGTCTCCCATCTGCATGGCGAGCACCGCCTCGACGCGCATCCGGATTTTCGGCTCCTCTATGGGGAAAAGCAGCTCTACGCGGCGGTCGAGATTGCGCGGCATCAGGTCCGCGCTGCCCAGATAGATCAGTGGCTCTCCGCCGTTTTCAAAGCGGAAAATCCTGCTGTGCTCCAGAAAACGGCCCACAATGGAGTGCACTGTGATACGGTCACTGACGCCCTCCACGCCGGGCACCAGCGAGCAGATTCCCCGCACAATCAGGCGGATGTCCACTCCCGCCTGGGAAGCCTTGTAAAGCCGCTCGATGATATCGTAGTCGAGCAGGGAATTGACCTTGATGACGATGCCGGCGGGCTTGCCGTCGAGCGCATTTTGTGTTTCTCTTTCGATGCGCTCATAGAAAAAGGAGCGCATATCGTCGGGCGCGGTGATGAATTTCTGATATTGCGGCGGGCGCGAGTAGCCGGTCAGGAGATTGAAGAGCAGGGACGCGTCCGAACCGTAATCCTCGCGGCAAGTAAAAAGGCCCATATCCGTGTAGAGCCTTGCCGTGCTGTCGTTGTAGTTGCCGGTGCCGAGGTGGAGATAGCGGCGGATGCCGTCCTCATCCCGGCGGACAATGAGCAGGATTTTGCAGTGCGTCTTGAGCCCAACGAGGCCGTAGATGACATGGCAGCCGGCCTGTTCGAGCTTTTTGGCCCAGTTAATATTGTTTTCCTCGTCAAAGCGAGCCTTGAGCTCCACCAGGACGGTGACTTGCTTTCCATTTTCCGCCGCGCGCATCAGTGCGCGAACGATCGGAGAATTGCCGCTAACGCGATAGAGCGTCTGCTTGATGGCGAGCACCGCGGGATCCTCCGCCGCGCTGGCCAGGAATTTGACAACGCAGTCAAAGCTTTCGTAGGGATGATGGACAAAGCGATCCCGTTCCCGGATGGCGGCGAAGAGGTCGTCGCCGCAACCGAGAAAGTCAGCGGGGCGGGCCGGGATGATCGGGGAAAGGCGCAGATCGGCATGCCCCTTGATCATGGAGGAGAGCTTCGACCAGGCGGTCAGATCGAGCGGCCCCGCGCAGGTGTAAACGTCGGCTTCCCGCACATCGAGCGTATCGATTAAAAACCGCTGTGTTTCCTCATCGCATTTTGCGTTGATTTCGAGCCGTACCGGGCGGCCGCGCTTGCGCTTTTTAATGGATTTCTGGATTTCCTGCAGCAGGTCCTCCGCCTCCTCGTCGATGCTCAGATCGGCGTTGCGCGTGATGCGAAAGAGAGAGACGGCCTTGACCTCATGCGTTTCAAGCAGCTTTGGCAGATAGGCAATGATCACATCTTCCAGCAGGATAAAATGCTGCTTTTTCTCGCCGGGAAGCGCGATAAAACGCGGTAAAATCGACGGTACCTGGACGACTGCAAAATGCGTTTCCTTCTCCTTTTTCAAACGAACCGCCAGATTCAGAGATCGGTTGGCAAGCAGAGGGAAGGGGCGGCTCTGGTCAATGGCGAGCGGAGTGAGGACCGGAAAGACCATGTGATCAAAATACCGCGCGACATATTTTTTTTGCTTTGCATCCAGGTCTTCGAAGCGTACGATCAGGATATCGTGGTTGCGCAGCATGGGCAGAAGCGAACGGCGTAGGCAGTTGTACTGCTTTTTGCACAGGAAGTGGGCCTGCTCACCGATCTGACGCAGCTGCGCGGAGGGCGACTGCCCAACAGGATAAGGTTTTTTGACGCCCATGCGCGCCTGCTCGCGCAGGCCTGCGACGCGGACCATAAAAAATTCGTCGAGATTGGAGGCTGTGATCGACAGAAATTTTAGCCGTTCAAGCAACGGGTTTTCTTTTTCATAGGCTTCCTCCAGCACGCGCTCGTTGAAGGAAAGCCAGCTCAGCTCCCGGTTGGTATAGGGGATGCGGGTACGTTTTGCCTTTTTCTCTTTTTCGTTTTTTTCGCTCACAGGACCACCTCTTTCCAGTATGTGATAAGAATAGTATACACGATTTTTGCAAGAAATGAAAACCAGATTTATAGAAAAAACCGTTTGCAGATACAATTGCGCGGGAGCAGGGGGCTTTCTCCTTGCCCATCGGGGGAATATTGTTTATAATGATGACAGATCAAGGAAGGGATGGTGCTGCCATGAATCCGATTATCCATCAAAGACCCGAGCCAATCTGTGAGACGCTCGCCCTGCTGTATATTTCAGAAAATCTAGATAACCTGATACGGCTGATGACAGCGGCGATTGATGCGGAAGGCGGAGATGGCATGGCGTTTTATCACGCGCATGAGAGTCTTCATCGGAGATATACGGCCGCGTTTCGGGAACGGGCTGTATATGGCGATTTCTATGATTTTTTCTTTCATCAAATGGGCATCGGCGATTATGTGATCATAGCCCTTCCGTTTCTCATTGATAAGAATTTGACATATGATGCGGACGAACGTGAGGAGGATGCATTAAGAGCATCTGGACAACCGAACGTTTATGCTGTTGTGCCAATGCGGGTTTGGCGCGGTGTGGCTGATTATTTATTTGATCGGCATCAAATATTATGCCCGGCCAATGATTATCGTACCCGCTATTATGATCGGCCAGTTCCTGTTCGGCCTGATCAGTGCGCCCTGCAATATTGTTCTCAATGAAATGATGGCGGAGGCGACGGATTATTCAGAATGGAGGACGGGAAAGCGCAATGAGGGCGTTGGATTTTCTATGAAGATCACCACGCAAAAAATCAGCAACACCGTCATTCAGTCGATCAGCGCGCTTCTGCTTTCCGCCATTGGCTATGTGACGCAGGAGGGAAATGCCCGCGTGCAGCAGACGGTGGTGGTGCAAAAGCGAATCTGGATGATTTATGCGCTTGTACCTGCCGTCGTATACCTTTTGAGCGCGCTCCCTTACGTTACCTATGATCTCGTGGGAGAAAAACGGGAGACGGTGCTGCGTGAGCTCAGTGAGCGCCGCTTGAATACAGCGGACCGGGAAGCTTCTAAAGGAGAAAACAAATCCGGACCGGAATGCGCCGCCGATTGACAGGAGCATTTTCTACTCCCAGATTTGGGATTCAGAAAATTTTAGTAAATAATAAAGCAAGGCCGTCTGCCCCCACTTTGATTAGAGATACTCCATGCTACCCCAAAACAGCCAACCAGCAGTTATTTTTTGTATAGAAAAAGGCTCCCGATCCCGGAAGCCTTTTTCTGTTATGTTGATCTGCTGTATTAGCCAAACAGCTTAACAGCGATCATCGCCACGCCCAACACGGTCAGAACAATCCCTGTAATCCGGTTGAGCATTTTGGGGCTTGCCTGATTGGCAAAGAGGGCGGCCACGCGCGCGCCGACCAGTGTAGCCACGATGCAGACGATCAAGGCAAGCGGATCGGGCATGCCGCCGATCACTATGTGGGATACGGCACCCGTGAAGGCGGTGAAGGCCATAATGAAAACGCTGGTACCAACCGCAGTTTTCAATTCATATCCCAGCACGCTTGTAAGGATCAGGAGCAGCATCATGCCGCCGCCCGCGCCGATAAAGCCGCAGATAAAGCCAATGAGGATGCCGCAGAGGATGGATTCGACCGCCTTGCGGGCCGCGCTTTTCGAGGCGAGCGCCTCTTTTGTCGTCATAACGGGCTTTATGATAAATTTGATGCCGAGCAGTGTGGTCATGAAGACGGAGAAATTGCCCATGGTGGTATTCGGCACGAGAGATGCAATGTAGCTGCCGACCAGCGTGAACACCAGCACGGAGCAGAGCATGATCAGGCCGTTTTTGATATCCAGGTTTTTATTCTTGCCATAGGTATAGGCGGAAATGGCGGAGGCGAGGACGTCTGAAGCGAGCGCAATGGCAACTGCTTCATAGGCGGGGACATGAAGAAAGGTGATGAGCATGGGGGAGATGACAGCGGCGGCGGACAGGCCCGCAAGCCCTGTGCCAATTCCGGCGCCGAGGCCAGAGATGATATAGACGAGCAGTTTAACGGCCATTTTGAGAGGCCTCCTCTATGTTGTTAGATATTTTTTGAAACACAGCTTTTACGACTTCCAATTCATCCTGCGTGACACCCTGATAAAGGGTATGAAAAAAATCCTGCTGCATCTGTTGGGCCTGCCGAACGATTGGCATAACAGCGGGCTGCAGCTTCAGGTGGATGCACCGGCGGTCCTTTTCATCCTGCGTCCCTGTCAGAAAACCGCGCCGGGTGAGCCGGTCCACGGACTGGCAAACGTGTGATTTGGAGATCGCGCGGTATTCCACGATATCCCGAGCCGTATCGAAAGGCGCGTTGTTGGCAAGAAAAAGGAGCACATCGATTTCATTTTTTGTGAGCTGGTATTGAGTGGACAGGGTTTTGCAGCAGCTTTCATAAAGGTGCTTCATTTGCTGGGTGGTGCAGACGAGATGGATGACATCCTGCATAGAATCCCCTTCATATGGTTTTATATTGAACAGTTTAATTTATAACTATTATATCAAATAAATTTCCAATGTCAAATAACAGAAGCGTTGATTTCGCCCCTCCTGGTTTTATATCATTACGGCGGCGCTAGAAAAAATAGCCGTAAGCTTTATCGTATAGGGGAGCAGTGTATACCTCTTTGATTGATGTGCGAATAGCGGCCTTTGCTTTGTTACTCGCTGCGCTTCGTAATAAAAAATAGCCGTAAGCTTTTTCGTATAGGGGAGCAGTGTATACCTCTTTGATTTACGTGCGAATATCAGCCTTTGCTTTGTTACTCGCTGCGCTTCGTAATAAAAAAGCGCTTACCGACCATTCAAACTATTCGGTAAGTGCTTAGATTGTTAAAAAAGAGGCCAAAAGATTGAAAAGCAAAAAATATCAGCAGCGCTTCGCGACTGCTTCTCCTCACGATGTCTCCGACGGGATTGCTTTACGCGCGGTATTCCTCCAGCCTCTGCATGAGATCGCCGCATGACTCCTCATGCACGGCCAGCGTTACCGGCTGAGAGAGGTCAAGGCTGAAGATTCCCATAATGGATTTTGCATTCACCGTGTACCGGCCAGAAATCAAATCGATTTCAAAGGGATAGCGGGAGACGAGCTCCACAAAGGATTTGACCCGGTCGATGGAGTCGAGCATCAGCGTGATTTTTTGCATGGTTATCTCGTCCTTTCCTTTATTCATTGCCAATTGCCTGTTCTGTTTCCTTGTCGAAGAGGTAAATTTTATTGACGTCGACAGCAATCTGAATATCGCTGCCTGATTGAATCTGTGTGCGGGAAGGGGTACGGGCGATCAGCTTTTGCCCGCCCGCCTCCAGATAGAGGTAAATTTCCGATCCCATCATTTCCGCCAGCTCGACATGCGCGTTGAATTTTGCGTCAGCGGCAAGGCTCAAAAAGGAATCCTCTGTGTGCAGGTCCTCTGGGCGCAGGCCGAGGACGATTGGTTTTTCTTCATATTGCTTCAGGGGTGCGTGGGCTGCCAGAGCGGCGGGGACGCGAATGCGGCAGGGGCCAAAGCTGAGAAAAATATCGCCGCTTTCAAAGGATACGGAGGCATCGATAAAATTCATTTGAGGAGAGCCGATGAAGCCCGCTACGAAAAGATTCTGCGGCTTGTGATAGAGCACCTGCGGCGTATCGACCTGCTGGATTACACCATCCTTCATCACCACAATGCGGTCGGCCATCGTCATCGCCTCCGTCTGATCATGGGTGACATAGACGAAGGTGGTCTCCAGATGCTGGTGCAGGCGGGTGATCTCCGTACGCATTTGGGTGCGAAGCTTTGCATCCAGATTGGAGAGCGGCTCATCGAGCAAAAAAACGGAGGGGTTGCGCACCATGGCACGGCCGAGCGCTACGCGCTGCCTCTGGCCACCGGAGAGGGCGCGGGGCTTGCGGTTGAGATATTCCTCAATACCAAGAATTTTCGCTGCCTCATGCACCTTGCGGTCGATCTCTGCACGCGGTGTTTTGCGCAACATCAGACCGAAGGCCATGTTTTTATAAACCGTCATATGCGGATACAGCGCGTAATTCTGAAAGACCATTGCGATATCCCGATCCTTCGGTGCCACGTTATTCACTTTTTTTTCGCCGATGTACAACTCTCCTGCGGTTACCTCCTCCAGGCCGGCGATCATACGTAGCGTGGTGGATTTTCCGCAGCCGGACGGCCCGACGAGGATGATAAATTCTTTGTCGCGGATTTCCAGATTCAGGTCCGGGATGACTGTGACCTTATTGTCATACGTTTTTACAATATTTTTTAGTGTGATGCTCGCCATGGAGAGGCCTCCTGTCTTTGTGAGTGTCTACTTTTTCCAAGGGTAGTATTGCCGCGAAATGTGCCCGGCAATCGTAAAAGCGGTTCGGCTGGTAAAATTTTTGTTTAAACGGCACTTTGCCTCCACATAATAGGAATGTTCCGTAGCGCAGAAAGCGCTTAAATTTCGTGACAAATGGAGGATCTTGACATGAGGACAATGAAAAAATGGACGGCAGTGCTTTTGGTATGCCTGCTTCTCGTTTCTGCTTTGGCGGCATGCAAACGGGAAGAGGCACCGGATAACAACGCCGGGACTAACAATACTGGAAGCTCGGTGAATACCGACCTGAAGGGGACGGTGGATATCTTCCAATTTAAAGTGGAAATCAACGATGCGCTCAAGGCGGCAACAGAACGCTATATGAAATCCCATCCCAATGTAAAGATTAATTTGGAGACCGTGGGCGGCGGCTCGGATTACGGCGCGGCTCTGCGCACAAAGATGCAGGGCGCAGATCAGCCGGAAATTTACAATGTCGGCGGGCCGCAGGACGTCAACGACTGGATTTCCAACCTGGAGGATTTGAGCGGCGAGAGCTGGACGAAGCATGTGGTCGAAGGCCTGCTCGACGACGTGACGCTGGACGGCAAGATTTATGGTATGCCCTATGCGATCGAGGGCTATGGATTTATCTATAATAAAGATATCTTCGAGGCTGCAGGAATCGATGCGTCAAAATTAAAAACCTTTGATGAAATCGATAAGGCCTTCGGAGAATTAAAGACGAAAATCGACAAGGGCGAACTGAAGGACAAATTCCCGGCGCTCGAGGCGGTGCTCGAATTCCCGGTCAAGGAGAAATGGGTCACCGGCCTCCACACGGGCAATATCGCTCTGGGACAGGAGTTCGACAGCAATAAGCAGGCGTATGAAGCGAAAACGCTGGACTTCAAATATGCCTCTCAGCTCAAAGACCTGATCGATCTGCAGATCAAATATACCAAGAATGCAAACAACCCCTCGGCGCTCAACGCGGTCGACTATTCTATGTCCGTCGGCGGCGGGCTGGCCATCGGGCGCGTTGCCGCCGTGCAGCAGGGCAATTGGATCTATCCGGAGGTCAAAGAGGTCGACCAGAAGCTGGCGGACCGCCTGGGGATTATTCCGATCCCGCTCAAAGGTGTCAGCGAGGGAAATCTTCCGGTGGGCGTGCCGATGTACTGGTGCATCAACAGCAAATCTTCCGACGCGGACAAGGCCTGCGCGAAGGATTTCCTCAACTGGCTCTATCAATCGGAAGAGGGAAAGAAAATCGTTGTGGATGAATTCAATTTTATTCCGGCCTATACGAATTACGGGGATATCAAGCCGAAGGATCCGTTGGGCGCGGCGGTGAGCGAATATGCCAATGCGGGCAAAACCGCGCCATGGGTCTTCATGGGCGAACCGACAGGCTGGGGCGAGAATACGCTCGGTGCGTCGATCCAGAGCTATGTCTCCAAAAAGGTGACCTGGGATAAGCTTGTCAGTGACGCAAAGGCCAAGTGGGCCGCAGACCGTAAATAAGCTGATCGCCTGGCGCGCAGAGACTGCAGCGGAATGCATGAAGATGCGTTTTGCAGCGGTCTCTGCATACGCCGTTTCAACGGCCGCACGGCGGCAGATTCCATTTGTGAGGAGGACCCTGCGTGAAAAAATCAAAACTGGGTTACTGGTGCTTCCTGCTGCCGTCTCTGCTGGCATTCACGATCGTCGAGCTGCTGCCGGCGGTAACAGGACTCGGCTATTCCCTGACCGACTGGAATGGAATTTCCGGCAACGTCAATTTTGTAGGATTCAAAAATTATATTGAAGTGTTTCGAAACGATCCGCAGTTTTGGCGTTCCTTTGGGTTCACAGCGGTCTTTGCCGTGTGCGCTGTCATCAGCGTGAATCTGGTCGGATTCGGCCTCGCGCTGCTCGTCACATCAAAGATCAAAGGCACCACGCTCATGCGCGGCGTGTTCTTTCTGCCGAATCTCATCGGCGGCATTCTGCTCGGCTTTACCTGGCAGTTTATCTTTGTACAGGCGTTTGAGGCGATCGGCAAGGCAACAGGAATTTCCTGGCTGCAGGGATGGCTGTCTGACACGCCGACGTCCTTTATCGGCCTGCTGATCGTTGTGACCTGGCAGCTCTCCGGATATATGATGATCATCTATATCGCACAGCTTCAAAATATCCCGGACAACCTTCTTGAAGCTGCGGAGATCGACGGCGCGAACGGTTGGCAGAAGCTCAAAAGCATCACTCTGCCGCTGGTCGCGCCGGCCTTTACCGTGGGCCTGTTTTTATCGCTGTCCAACTGCTTCAAGCTATACGACCAGAATCTGGCGCTGACCAATGGCGGCCCCTTCGACTCAACGGAGATGATCGCGCTCAATATTTACAATACGGCATTTCGCTTTAACAATCTGGGCCTTGCGCAGGCAAAGGCGGTTATCTTCCTCATTATCGTGGCGGCGATCGGGCTGACGCAGCTGTACTTCAGCAAAAAGAAGGAGGTGGAGATGTAATGACGGCAAAAAAGATCGGCCGCGGTGTCCTGACTGCCTTCGGGCTGGTGCTGTGCGCCTTTTTTATCTCTCCGATCTTTATCCTGATCATCAACTCCTTCAAATCCCTGAAGGATATCTATCTCAATGTGCTTGCTTTGCCGAACCGGGAAACCTTTACCGCGCAGAACTATCCCCAGGCGTATGAAAAGCTCGATTTTTTCACCTCCTTTGGCAATTCCGTTGTCATTACGGTGAGCTCGATTGTATTGCTCCTACTCTTCTGTTCGATGGCCGCGTGGGTGCTCGCGCGCTATAAGACGAAGATAAGCTCCTTTATCTTTCTTCTTTATGCGGCTGCAACGCTGATCCCTTTTCAGTGCGTGATGCTGCCGCTCGTGCGCTTCATGGATGGGCTGAACCTGATGAATCGCCCCGGGCTGGTTTTTATGTATCTGGGCTTCGGCTCGAGCCTTTCAATCATTCTGCTGCATGGCTTCATCAAAAATGTGCCGGTGGAGCTTGAGGAGGCGGCGCGCATCGACGGGTGCAATATGGTGCAGACCTTCTTCCTCATTGTTTTTCCGCTGCTCAAGACGATTCTGATCACCGTTGCAATCCTCAACGCCATGTGGATCTGGAACGACTTCCTGCTGCCACAGCTCGTGATCAATAAGCCGGGCTGGCAGACGCTGCCGCTGAAGACCTTCCTGTTCTTTGGGCAGTTTTCCAAGCGCTGGGATCTTGCCACGGCGGGGCTGCTCATGTGTATGGCGCCGATCGTGATCTTCTATCTCTTTTGCCAGAAATATATCATCAAGGGCGTTACAGAGGGCGCGGTTAAAGGATAAGCTGCGGGGAGGCGGTTTGCATGAATTTATACCATTTACTGTATGAGGGTAAGGCAAAAAATGCGCCTCAGGAAGAGCCGAAGACGGCGTTTGCACGATTTGTGCTCCTGCTTTGGCGGGAGGGCTTTACGCTGGTAAAGCTCAATCTGCTCTTTCTCCTATTCTGCCTGCCCATTTTGACCACCGGCCCCGCCCTCGGCGCGCTGGCGGCGATTGCCGGAAAGCTTGTGCAGGATGAGCCGATTTTGCTCTGGCGGGATTACTGGGCGGCCTTCCGGAAAACGTTTTGGCCCTGCTTTTGGTCCGGGCTGTTTCTGGGGGGCTGCTGCGCCGCCCTTTGTGCGGCCGGTGCGGCGGCGGCTCTGCTGCCGGAGAGCGTTTGGCGGTATGCGGGGATCTCATGCGCATGCGCAATATGGCTGCTTTTATGCGGCGCGGCGGCCTATCTGTTTCCGCTGTATGGAGAGACGGCGCGGTCTGCATGGAAAAAGGCGTGGATTCTCTCCCTGTCCTTTCCGCAGCATGCGCTGCCCAGTGCACTGCTGATAACGGCAGCATTCCTGCTCTGTGTGCTTCTGCTGCCATATTCCCTGCCGGTGATCCTGTTTGCCCTGTATTCCAGTTCAACACTGGCTGTCCGCTTCCTTCTGGATGCGGACTTGAGGAAGACCTGATTGGAAGACTATTCCGATAATTTCCTTCCTTTTGATTGACAGGAGAGAACGATTTGTTTATAATAAATCTAAATAAATGGGGGAGTAGTCGGCATTGTAGCAAGCAACGGCTGTGGTGCGGTTAAATCAACATCGTGGAGTACCCGGCTGAGCGTACTTCTGGTTTAGCATGAAATGACGAGACCTGTGTTTCCGAAAGCAAGGAACACAGGTCTCGTTTTTTTAATAAGACTCCAAAAATACAGGGGGAATGTAACAAATGAGCTTCCTTTGGGAAGGGCTGCTTTCGATTACCTGGCAGCAGGTTGTGATGTACATTGTGGGAGGCGTCCTCATCTATCTCGCTATCTGCAAGGACTTTGAGCCTGCGCTGCTCATGCCCATGGGCTTCGGCGCGATTCTGGTCAATCTTCCGTTCAGCGGAGTGCTCGATCAGGTTATGCAGGGTGTAGGAGAGACGCACGGTATCATCCAGTGGCTGTTTGAAGTGGGGATTGAGGCCTCTGAGGCCTTGCCGATTTTGCTGTTTATCGGTATCGGCGCGATGATTGATTTCGGCCCGTTGCTTTCCAATCCCAAGATGTTCCTGTTCGGCGCGGCAGCTCAGTTCGGTATTTTCTTTGCCATTGCGGCTGCAACGCTTCTGGGCTTTGATCTCAAGGACGCGGCTTCGATCGGCATGATCGGGGCGGCAGACGGCCCGACCTCCATTCTGGTTTCCCAGGTGCTCGGTTCCACCTATGTCGGCGCGATCGCCGTGGCGGCTTATTCCTATATGGCGCTGGTACCGATTATTCAGCCGGTCGTCATCAAGGCGATCACCACAAAGAAGGAACGCCTCATCCGGATGCCGCATGTCAAGGCGAAGGCGATCTCCAAGCGTACGCGCATCCTGTTCCCCATTATGGTTACCATCATCGCGGGCTTGGTCGCCCCAATGTCCGTTTCTCTTGTTGGCTTTTTAATGTTCGGCAATCTCCTGCGTGAATGCGGCGTGCTCAAGCGCCTATCGGAGACCGCGCAGAATGAATTTGCCAATATCATCACGCTGCTCCTTGGCATTACGATCTCCTTCAGCATGCGCGCCGAGCAGTTCGTTACAATCGAAACGCTGATGATCATTGTCCTTGGCCTGCTGGCCTTCGTATTTGATACCTTTGGCGGCGTCATGTTCGCAAAGATTCTCAACCTCTTCACGAAAAATAAGGTCAACCCAATGATCGGCGCGGCGGGTATTTCCGCCTTCCCGATGGCGGCGCGCGTCGTTCAAAAAATGGGACTTGCAGAGGATAAGGAAAACCACCTGCTCATGGAGGCAGTTGGAGCGAACGTATCCGGTCAGATCGCATCCGTCGTTGCGGGCGGCGTGATCCTCGGCTTCTTCAAATAAGGACGGGAAAGGAGAATTTTAATGGCTGAATTCATGCTTTTATCCATTCCGTGGGCGGATCGGATGAGCAATTTTATAACCTCGCTCGGCATTATGGGCAAAGGAATGGGCGGCATTATGGCCGTCATCCTTCTGATTACCCTCTTGGTGGTTCTCATTATGAAGATAGAGCCGTGGCTTGCACAGAAGGAAGAGGCGCGCAGGGCGAAAAAGCTGGAGAAACGCGTGCAGAAGGAGGCCTCCGGGCAATAGAGAGCCGTAACGGGCTGATTTCGAAACGGATTCCTATTTAGATGAGCGAGGCTGCCGCCAAATGCAATGGTGGCCCGCACCATGTTGCATCGGTAAACAAGGGGGAAACAGCGCCTCCCGGCAGCCGTAAAGCCACGTTTGCCGAGGCCTGTGGCCTTGAAATCTGCCCCTGTTTACCGATGCTAAGTAGACACGATATAAATAAAAAACGAAATTATAGAATAGCTTTATGACACCGGCTGACTCCATCTTCCACGTGGAGTTAGCCGGTATTTTTATTGAAATCGCTTAAAATGAAGGTTACATCCCCAGCTTTTTCGCAATATCCCTTGCTACGACGATGCCTGTCACACTCGCCTGCATCAGGCCGCGTGTGATGCCCGCGCCGTCTCCGATCGCATAGAAATTCTCGACCGTTGTCTCGAAATTCTGATCCACGGCAAGCTTGGAGGAATAGAATTTGACCTCTACGCCATAGAGCAGCGTATTTTTGGAATACAGGCCTGGGGCCACCTTATCGAAGGCCCGCAGCGCCTCGATGATGCTCGTCAGATGGCGGTGCGGCAATACAAACGAAAGGTCTCCCGGAACGGCGGTTGTCAGGGTCGCGCGGGTCGTCGACTTGCGCAGGCGGGATTCATCCGTGCGGCGGCCCATCAGCAGATCGCCGAGGCGCTGCACCATAATCCCACCGCCGGTGAGCATATTGCCCAGCTGCGCAATATAGCGCCCGTATTCGATCGGCTGATTGAACGGTTCTGTAAAGGAGGTGGAAACAAGCATGGCGAAATTCGTATTCTCCGTGTGGGAGGATTCGTCCGCATAGCTGTGCCCGTTGACCACGGCGATACTCTGCTCAAAGGTATTGTTAAAGCCCGCGTTATAGTGCTCTTCGCTGACGATGCCGCCGGGATTCATGCAGAAGGTGCGCACCTTATTTTCAAACGTGTCGGAATAATAGACCATCTTCGCCTCATATAGGTGCTTGGTCAGGTTGTCCATCACCGAATTCGGCACCTCAACACGCACGCCGATATCCACTTCGTTGTTGCGCGTGGAGATGTTGTGCTCGTGTGCAATGCCTGCCAGCCACTCCGCGCCGCCGCGCCCCGGGGCCGCAACAACATAGTGGGCGGAAACGTCTTCTGTATTGCCGTCCTTGTCCGTCAGACGGGCGCCGGTCACGGTTCCGTTTTGATCGATAATGGGGTCTGCATGTGTACGCTCCAAAAAGGTGAAGCCATCGATCTTCATCAGATGGTCGTACATGGCCTTGAGCACCTCATAGGAGTATTCCGTCCCCATGTGGCGCACCGGGCAGCGTACGAGATGAATATTGTACTTGCTGCACTCATAGGCGATCTCATCGGATTTTTTATCGTTGAGACCGAACACTTCCTTCGGCGCCCCGAAATCGAGATACATGGAATCTGCATAATGAATCAGCGTCCGTACCTCGTCAACAGGGAGGTAATTGACGAGATTGCCACCGACCTCCTCGGAGAGGGAGAGCTTGCCGTCTGAAAATGCACCGGCGCCAGCCCATCCGCTCATGATATTGCAGGGATTGCAGCGCACACACACGCCATGCTTGCGCGCGGGGCAGCGCCTGTGCTCAATATTGATGCCCTCGTCCACGACCAGCACGCGCAAGGTTTCGGGAGCGTGCTTATAGAGCTCCAGCGCGGTGAAAATACCGGCGGGGCCTGCGCCGATGATGACAACGTCGTAATTTTTCATGATAACGATCTTTCACTCCAAAGCCTTTCGACTAGAAATTTGGTTCCCCGCACAAAAGTCAGCGCAGATAAAACCACATTATTATAGCATTTTCTAAAATAGGGCGCAAGTGCTGCGGAGCACTTTCATTTTTTTGGAGCGGTGTGCATTCCAAAGAGAGCCGTTTTCTGCTATAATAGATAAGAATTTGTAAAAGGCGGAGGAACCCTTATGGAATTGTTGATCGCAGCGGCGGGACTGATTGTTAGCGCCGCGGTTTTACTTCTTTTGCTCCTGCGCGGCGGGAAAGAAAAACAGACGCAGGTCGCACTGCGCAGGCAGGTCGAATCGCTCTCGTCTCAGCTGCAGGCTTCCGAACGGGAGAGTGCTGTGCAGCTTGCCGCGTTCGGCAAGCAGCTCGAGCAGCTAGAGCGGCAGACCGCAGATGAATTCGGCCGCAGCCGCCGCGATACGCTGCAGTATCAGCAGGCACTGCGCGAGGAAACTGGAAAAAGCCTGCACGAGATGGCCGGGCAACTCGGCGAAATGACAAAAGCAAATTACGAGCATCAGAAGCAGCTGACCGAAGCGCTTCGTATTTCGCTCGATCAGATCCGCACGCAGAATACAGAGCAGAACGAAAAGCAGAGCCGCCTAATCGAGAGCGCGATTACCCGCATGCAGGAGAGCAATGAAAAAAAGCTCGACCAGATGCGGGCAACCGTTGACGAAAAGCTGACCGCCACGCTTTCCACCCGGCTCGACAGCTCCTTTAAGACGGTATCTGACCAGTTGGAAAACGTGTATAAATCGCTTGGCGAAATGAAGGAGCTCTCCACCGGCGTGACCGACAATGTCACGGCGCTCAACCGGGTGCTGACGAATGTCAAGGCTCGCGGCACTTGGGCGGAGGTCCAGCTCGAGGGCATTCTCGACGAGACGATTCCCCAGCGTTACGAGCGCAACTGGGCGCCCAAACCGAATTCTGCAGAACGCGTGGAATTTGCGGTTCGGCTTCCCTCCAGTGAAGAAAACGGTGCAGACACCTTCCTGCCCATCGACTCCAAATTCCCGATGGAGGACTATGCGCGATTGTGCGACGCGGCCGACCGGGCGGACCGGGAGGGCGTGGAGGCGGCGCGCAAGGCGCTGGAGGCCCGCGTGCGCGACGAGGCGAAGGCCGTGCGGAAATACATCAATGAGCCGCGCACCACGCCGTTTGCCATTCTGTATCTGGCCACAGAAGGCCTGTATGCGGAGGTAACCTCCTCCCGCAGCGGCCTGCTCGAGCAGATCCAGAGCCAATATAACGTGCTCATCGCCGGGCCGACGACGATCACGGCGCTGCTCAACTCCCTTTCCATCGGATTCAAAGCGGTCACCGTCAACGAAAAAGCAAAGGAGGTCCGCGAGCTGCTCGCCGCCGCCAAAACGCAGTACGGTAAATTCAGCGACCTGCTCGAAAAGGCGCGCAGAAAGATCGACGAGGCTGGGCGAACCATCGGCGATGCGCAGAACCGCAGCCGCCTGATCCAAAATAAGCTGCGCAATGTCGAGAGCCTCGACGCGGGAATTGCCGACCGCCTGCTGCAGATCGATTCGCTTTCGGAGGATATTCAGCGGGATTTTTCTGCAGAGTAAGTAAGCGCCTCCCTTCCTCGGCGGAACACACATGAACGAAAGCAGGCAATCTGAAAGGGTCGCTCTGAGGGCGGCCCTTCCTGATATCATCCCGGTTTTGGTGGGTTTCCTGTTAGCAGCAAAGCCTCAAAAATTGTCTGTTCCCCTGGCAAGTGGCAGCCTTATGCAGTCATGGGTGCGTTAGCCGTCTACTGTCTGCACCATGTAATGCTTACCACTGCGCCCTTTGGTGCGCCGGAGGCGATTGCCGTGCTGTGCGGAGCTTAATACATCTCTGGGAGAAGAATACGCTGCTAAGCATCCGCGCCGGGACCGCCTTGTACATGACGCTCGTCCAGTTCGTCTTTGTATGCGGAAAGCGCCTCCCGCAGAGACAGATTGTGCAGGGAAAATCGTTCCCGCCGTGTTGTCCGGAAAAGAGTGCGTATCGTGCACACACCGCTTTCCGCCTGCCCGGGCGTTTGGAATACCCGCATGCCCCGCAGCGCATCCGGAAGGAGGAAGAGCGTCCATTCAGAAAAGCCCTTGATCGTCCGAATGATCCGGAAATCGGCAGACGCACCCTCCCGGCGTTCCCGCCTGCGCGCCGGAAAGAAAAACAAAAGCAGCACAGGGAAAGCGGCCGTACTCAGCAGGAAAACCATCCGCAACGGCGCTTTCGTGAAAAAAACGGCAGACGCTGCCGCACCGGCCAGCGCGCAGATCTGGCCGAACGCCGGAAAGTAAGCGCGGCGCCGCTCGTCAGGCGGAATGCGCAGGGAGATATCGGGGCGTAGCTCCTGGAGCTTCCGTACAAGCGTCTGCACCCGGTCGGCGGGAAAAAGCGGCATCAAAAAGGTTTTCTCCCCGCGTCCGCCGGTACGCCCGGCATAGATCACGCCGAGTTGTACCCGCCTGAGAAAGGAAAGCGGCGGCGTTTGCCGCACGGCAAATGCGCTGAGTCCCGTGATTCGCAAAAAAACACGTCTTTTGGCGAGCAGGCCGCTTTCCGTTGCCAAAACCGCACCATTGGACAAGAGCGTAAAATGATAATAAAGCTCCAGAAGCTTCAGAATATGCAGCGCCCACCCCAACAATGCCAAAAGCGCAACCGTGGTCAGGATGGGCGGCACATAGGATGCCGCCAGCCGTTGCGCCGACGTCAAAACATCCCGAAACCGATCCTGCACAAGCGTGCCAAACAGGTTACCCGTCCCCCGCAGGATCGGAGCGGCCGCAAAGAGGCCAAGGGCAAAATTGGAGGTGCTCAGCGCCGCCAGCAGCGTATCCCGGGGTCTCATGTGCGAAACGGGATGAAGCTTTTCTCCTGTATAGGCCGCGAGGCAGGTATCTGCATCCTTTTTCCCCAGCAGGAGCGTGATCGACTGCGCCGTCTTTCTGCTTGCCGCCGTTTCGATCTGTATGCGCCGCGCGCCGAAGAGGTACAGCAGCGGCCCATGGCTTTCCCGAATCGCCGTAATCAGGGAAAACGGGATTCTGTATTGCTGACGCAGAAATATCCCGCTGCAAAAAAGCAATGTGTCTTCCTGGACCGCCCATCTTCGCGTCTGCCAGCGCAAAAAGGCGGCTGCGAAAATCAGGAGGACTGCCAAAAGCATTGGCAGATTTCCCGCCTGAAGGGCCCCTCTCCATTCCATCAGCCGCCGCGCAAGGGGAAGGAGCAAAAGCCACACAAAGCGCGGGAGCTGCGTCAGCAGATAAACCGGATGTGTCCGTTTCATTGGGGATTCCCTCCCTTCTCCGGGCGCGAGAGGCGGCACGATACCGCCTGCGCCTGATCCTGTGTCAGCCCCGGAAGCAAAGCATGAACGCCCGCACCCCACACCGCAATTCCATATAAGCCGGTCAACAGATAGAGCGGCGTCCGGTAGACGCAGGTATACAGGGCGGATGGCTGCGGCAGACTGACCAGACGGGGAAAGAACAGACCGCTTTTTATGGTTAACCCATCTTCGTCCAATCGATAGCGAATTTTTCTGCAATAACGGGGAATCCATGCCCAGAGCATCAGAAAGCCTCCCGCTAGCACCGTGATTCCCAAAACCCCCGCGGCCGGGCGGATCGAAAGCAGCAGCCGGAGAAGCACAAAGAGCAGGATAGAAATGAGGATCAGGCGAATTCGCCAGACAGCGACAAGCTTATGAGACGGCTTCAAATGCCCTCCCCCCTTTTCTGTAAGACTTTGCTTACAAAATAGGATGCCGCGCGCAGCCATCTTTTATCCTTTTTCCAATTGAATCCGTCTCCAGAATCGGGTATAGTAAAAAGTAGCCGTCAGTCAGCTGCGTTTGGCAGGCTTTCAGGAATCCCGTGTTTGTCTTTGCAAGAGTAATCGGCCTGTTACTCGCTACGCCGGTCCCCGGCATCGCCCTCAAAACTGTTGCTGCCCCTGTTTACCGATGCTATCAATTTTCCATTTTGATTAAACTGGGCGGCCGCTGTTTCTTTGTTTTTCTGCGCCCCCCTATCTTTGTTAGAAAGGCAGGCCTTTCATTGCGTGTATTGATTGATGCTGACGGCTGTCCGGTCGTAGATCACGCCATCCGGATTGCACAGCGCTTCGGAATTCCGGTTCTTTTATTGTGTGACACCGCGCATGCGTTTTCCCGCCCGGGCGCGCGGACTGTGACCGTATCAAAAGGCGCGGACAGCGTAGATTTCGCTCTCGTCAACCTCCTGCGGCCGGGCGACGCCGTCGTTACGCAGGATTATGGCCTGGCTGCCATGTGCCTTGCGCGTGGAGCATTCCCGATTCATCAGGATGGGAAACGGTATACCGCGGAAAATATCGACGCGCTTTTGCTCGCGCGGCATACCGCCAAGCAGATCAGGCGCGCCGGCGGGCGGCTGAAAGGGCCTTCGAAGCGCACAGAAGAACAAGACCACGCCTTTGAAAAGGCCTTTAGGCAGCTTCTGGAAACACAGCGAAAAAAGGAGACCAACACAGATGAGGACCTTGTTTGACTTTCTGGCCGACGCGGGAAAACCCGCGATGCCCGCCGTAATCGAGCCGATCGACGGCGGCTTCCGGCTGTGCGCAGAAATTTATGCATGGGGCAAAATTACGCTTCTGCTTACAGGATGCTCCTTTCGGGAAGGGGAAGTCATGCCACAGGGCGCTTTGATGATGCACCGCTTCTGTGCCCAGCAGGAGGGAGAACAGTATATGGCTATCCTTTATTATTCGCTTTTCGACGAAGAGCTCCCGCAGGAAAAAAATCTAGTTTTTTACTGCAAACAGCTCCGAGCGAAAGAGCAGCTTCTGCGCTATACGGAGCATGCGGGGCTTCCGGAGGCCGCTCTTTTGCGCGAGCAGACCGCCATGTTTTCCCTGCAACTGCTGACAAAGGCTTTTGCGCTCGACGAAGACGGCCTGACACAGGCGGAGCAGGCGCTACTGGATGGCGCATGGCTCGCCGTGATGAATGCTTCGCCGGAATATGCGGACGCGCTCGCTGCGCTTTACGGCGAGGAAGGGCTGGAGCAGGAAAGCCGTATCCGCGAAATACGCGCCTGTTCACAGATTGAAAACAGCGAACCGCTGAAAGCAGCGCTCGAAGCATTTCACGAGGCGGACGAGACTGGGGATGAAAAGCGCATTCGCAGTGCCCAGACGGCACTGTTTCAGATTTTTGGAGATCCCGCCTGCCCAGAGCTGCACAGCTTTTATCACCGCCTGTTTGACGCTTTCCTGCAGGCGAACGAGTCTTTTGAGCCGCGCCGGGAATCGGGATCAACGGCAGCCTGCCTGCAATTTATCGACGAATTTCTCAGGGAAGCCGGCTTCATGGGCACTTTCCCGCATTACCGCCGCCAGCGGGGGCAGCGCGGCGAATACGTTTCCTTCGCCTGGTCGCTCGATTTTGCGCAGGAGGAAGCCGTTGTGATGCTGCATCTGGTCGGTGGTACGGCGTTCCTGATAGAGAACGCGCTCGGCCCCGTCCCCTTTGCGCAATCCAATGCCTTTGACTGCGAATGGATGACGGCAAAGAGCCGCTGCGCGATTTTGGGCGCATGCTCCAATTTGGAGGAGGAGAGGCGGCTTTTGCAGGAAGCGCTGCAGGCCCTTGACGGAAAAGCGCTTCCGGTCAGCAAAAAAATCGTGCCGCCGAAGGCTGCGCTCTCCTTTGCCGGCGTGGGCGCGCTGCTCGGCGCCGGAGGAACCCTGATGCTGTATCTGCTGCTTGCCTGCGCCCTTTTCGTGGGAAAGCTCATGGGCCGCACGGCGCGGTGGGCACTCCTGACGCAGATGAGCTTCTGGGGGGTGTTCCTTCTGGCGGCCGTTTTGCTTGGTGCGCTGGTGTCTGTCCTCTATTTATATCATGTCAGCCGCTATCCGCTCGGCGGGCGGTATCGCCCAAAAGCGCAACAATGAATGGGAGATGGCAATCAGAATGGATCAGGCTCAAGGCTTTCTTTTTGAAATGCATCTACACACCGTCGGGGTCAGCACCTGCGCGCGCGTACCGGTGGAAAAGGCTATGCCACTTTATAAAAAAGAGGGTTATGCAGGCGTCGTGGTCACAGACCATATCAACAACAGCACCTTTTCGCACATGAGGTGTACCTCTTGGAAGCGGAAAATGGACCATTTTCTGAAGGGTTACCGCCGCTGTAAACAATATGAGGATGCACATTTCACCGTCCTGCTCGGCGCGGAGCTGCGTTTTCACGGCAGTGATAACGATTATCTGCTCTATGGCCTGACCGAGGAGTTTCTTTATCGTCACCACCACATCATGGATATGAACCCGGCGTCTTTCCACAAGCTTGCGCGGAAGGAGGGAATTCTCTTCGTTCAGGCGCATCCGTTGCGCAACGGCCTGAATATTGTCGACCCAAAGCATCTGGACGGAATCGAAACCTACAACGGCAACCGCCGCCACGATTCCCGCAACGATATCGCCAAGGCTTGGGCACAAAAATTTGGCCTGCTGGAAACCTCCGGCTCGGATTTCCATGAATATGAGGATTTTGCCCGTGGCGGCGTGATCTTTCCGCAGCCGGTACGATCTGAGCGGGAGCTGGTTGCGGCCCTACAGGGGCCGCACGACCTGAAAAAAACGGAGGAATGATTATGGATGCCTTTTCCGCCTTCGGGGTTGCGGCATTTTGCATCGCCGCCTGTATGCTGGGCTTGCCCGGCCGGGTGAAAAAACTGGAAAGAAAAATTAGAAAAAGAGAACGTGGAGAGGAAGGAGGGCTCGCCATGTCCGAGCTTTTGAAGCAGCTTGAGGGCACCAAATGCAAAATTCGGCTGGCAAGCGGGGCACAGTTGCCCGGCGACTGCCTGGTTCTGTCAGTGGATGAAGACTGGATCAAGGTGCGTATTACAAACAAAAAAGGGATCGATACCACAAAGCTGCTCCGCACGGAAGATCTTGCGGAGGTAACCTGCCTGTGATGATATGATGCGCACAGGAGGCACGAATATTTCCGACTCACCCGCCTTTGCAGGAGCTGATTATTATTCATACAAACAGAAAGGCTGCGCAATCGCTGCACAGCCTCAGCCTGTTGAAAAAGGCATATCGTTTTGTCAAAATGCACGAGAACAATCTCGTAAATTGGCACGCGCTCAGGCCGCGCGGGCCCTTCCTTTTCCGTTCGGCCGGAAAAGGAAGCAA
>ERZ781272.345-NODE-345-length-38957-cov-14.326436_pt1 | contig 38957 bp, 40 predicted proteins | sample MGYA00375850_ERZ781272 | MGnify/ENA primary metagenome ERZ781272 (study PRJEB29790, sample SAMN06051246) | human gut metagenome | host: Homo sapiens | place: USA: Cincinnati, Ohio | collected 2013-06-21 | study: EMG produced TPA metagenomics assembly of the Gut...
GCATGGAGCATGCCAAGGAAAGAAAGACCTTGCAACTTTAGCTAAGCAATTAGGACTAGATGCAATCCATGACACAGTACATGAAATGTGTAAAGATGAAGCAAGACATGGAATGGCATTCAAAGGGTTATTAAACAGATATTTTAAATAAAATAAATATATAGTATAAATTCATATCTATCTAGCAACAGGGTCAAACTCAAATCGAGTTTGACCCATTTTTATGTCGTCATAAGTAAAAAGAAAAATGTTAAATTATTATGATAATTTTGTTATAATGATAGGATAATAAATGGAAAACAGCTTGGGGGAAGATGTATGAGGCGTATCGTAGAAGTGAAAAATATTAAAATTGGTGAAGGAATTCCTAAGGTTTGCGTTTCAATGACAGGAGAAAATTTGGAGGAACTAAAAAAAGAAGCACATGTTTTGAAAACAGCTCCTCTAGATATAGTTGAATGGAGAGCAGATTTTTTTGATGAAGTTCAAGATATCTTAAAGGTCAAAGAAACCTTAAAAGTTATAGGAGAAATCCTTTATGATATTCCTATATTATTTACATTTCGTAGTAAAAAGGAGGGAGGAGCTAAAAACATAGATATAGAATATTATAAAACTCTTATTCTATGTGTTGCAGAAGAGAAGAGTGCAGATTTAATTGATATAGAACTGTTTATGGGGGATGATACAGTAAAAGAACTTATAGAAAAATGCCACGAAAATGGAGGCAGAGTAGTAGTATCTAATCATGATTTTCAAAATACCCCCAGGAAAGAAGAAATCGTAGCTAAATTAAAAAAGATGCAGATGTTAGGAGCTGATATAGCCAAAATAGCAGTTATGCCTAGAAACTCTAGTGATGTTATAGAACTTTTAAGTGCTACTAATGAAATGAATCAAAAATGTAGAGAGATTCCAATCATAACTATGTCTATGTCAGGTATTGGAGTATTAAGCAGGGTAGCAGGTGAAATCTTTGGATCAGCGGTAACATTTGGGTCTGTTAGAAAGCCTTCAGCACCAGGGCAGATAGGCATTGGTGACTTAAATTCAATATTAAAAGTATTGCATGAAAGCTTAAACAAATAAGATTAAATAAGGAAAGAGTGAGGTGAATTTTAGTAAAGTTTAACTAAAAACTTTACTAGAAATATTATGTTGTTGAATGATATAAGAAAAGAAATAGACAAAGTTGATAATGAAATTAAAGCACTTTTTAAGGAAAGAATGAAGATTGCTGATGCGGTTGCTAGGGTTAAAGCAGAAAATTATGATGTTATATTAAAACCAGAGAGAGAAACTCAGATCATAAACAACCTTCTTCAAGGAGTGGATTCCTCTATAGCTATGGAGTACGAAGCATTTATAAGAAAGACTATGACAGTAAGCAGAATGTATCAATATAAGAAAACATTAAATCTTAGAAAAGAAGAAATAAACAAACTAAATGAGCTAGCACAGGAACTTATGTCTGATACTGAACACAATAGAATAGAAATACTACTCTCTGTTGATGACCAAAGCGGCAGCTTAGGGAATATTTTATCTATGATAGGAGATTATAAAGTTAATATAAAAGAAATTAAATCCTTAATTGGGACAGAATATGGATTTTCTATAGTTATTGAGGGAAATCTCCTAGAGGATAACATGAAGGCTCTTATATATCAATTGTCAAAAGAGACAGCTGCCATGAAAGTTATAAAGAGTTATAAAGAATAAACCAAGGATCGACAAATTAATTAACAAGGACTCTAAGAATATCTAAAATATATTCATAGAGTCTTTGTTGTATGTGAATAACATATTCTTATATATGTGGATAATATAATAGTAAACTATAGATGTGGAGGAATTTTCTATGATGTTAGCGCTTGTACTTGGAGGGGGAGGAGCAAGAGGATCTTATCAGATTGGAGTGTGGAAAGCTTTAAGGGAGCTTGATATAAAGGCAGATATAATTACTGGTACTTCAGTGGGAGCTATAAATGGAGCTATGATAGCACAAGGAGAATATGAAAGAGCATTAGACTTATGGATGAACATAGAAAATAAGATGGTGTTCGGTGGGATTTATGAAGAGGATGATAAAAAATCAAAAATTGAAATAGTTATAGAGAAACTTATGGAAAATGATTTGCTTAATATGAATCCACTAAAAGAACTCTTAGAGAAAAACATAGATGAAGAAAATATAAGAAATTCAGAAGTTAAATTTGGAATAATGACAGTAGATAAAGATGCTTATAAGGAAGAAGCTATTTTTTTAGAAGATATAAATGAAGGAAAATTAGTGGATTATATAATGGCAAGTGCAGCACTATATCCTTTAGTAAAAGCTCATGATATAGATGGTAAGCAATATATAGATGGAGGGTTCTATGATAATCTTCCAATTAACATGGCAGTGAGCAAAGGGGCAGATAAAATAATAGCTGTAGATCTTAAGGCCATAGGAATTATAAAAGAAGATGGAGAAAACTGTGAAAAGGAAGTAATAAGAATAAGTCCATACAGAGATCTAGGTTCAATTATAGATTTTAAAAGCAGCCAGATGAAAAAAAATATAGACCTTGGATATACGGATGCTATGAAGTCTTTTAAAGTTTTGGATGGAAGAAGCTTTACATTTTTAAATGGAGAGGTTGAAAAATTAGAAGAAAAGTGTTTTGAGAGATTTAGTGAAGTTTATTCATTTATGGGTGAAGATTTTGAAAGAAACAAACTTCTTGATGGTCGATGTATAGAGGAACTCATGAAACTTTTTAATATTCTATTGAGTGGTGAAAATGACGATGAGAAATTTATACTTCAATGTGCAGAAAAAGCAGGAGATATCTTTGATATTGACTATATAAAAATATATACAGCTCAAAGTTTTAAGGATGAAATCAAACGAGAGATTATAAAAGTTGAGTATGATGAAAAATTTTCTATGGATGATTTGAAAAATATTGATATAATTCCAGTGATAAAAAATGTTTTAACACCTAAGTCAAGAGTACTCATAATGGCAAAGATAATTAAAAATATAAAAGAAACACAAAAACCTAAAGATATTTTAAAAGTTATGTCATTAAATAAAGAGGAGTTTAAAGGAGCTTTATTTATATATGGAATAGGAGCTGCATAGCAGCAGAGGTAATTAATAAGTGAAAACGTATAAATGATAAAAAAATAACAATACAATGAGAATTAAGAGAGATAGATTACTTGAAATAAGTGCGTAATTTTGAGAAAATAAAGATATAACAAACAATGGGGAAGAAGGGGTGAATTTAATGAAAGAATTAAAAGTATGTATTGGAAGTGCATGTCACTTAAAAGGATCTTACGATGTTATTGAAGGATTTAAAAAATTAATAAGTGATAATGGCGTAGAAGATAGAATATCATTAAAAGCAGCGTTCTGCTTAGGTCATTGTACAGAAGCTGTTTCAGTAGAAAAATGGGATGGAACTATACTAAGCGTTTCAAAGGATAATATAGAAGATATCTTTAAAAATCAAATTTTATGTGACTTATAGGAGGTTAATCCTATGGGTATTATTAAATTCTTAGAAACAAACTGTAGGAATTGTTATGCTTGTGTTAGGGCATGTGAAGTTAATGCCATAAAGATTAAAAATGATCAAGCTCAAATAATAGAAGATAGATGCATACATTGTGGTATGTGTGTGTCTGCATGTCCTAGAAATGCAAAAGATATAGAATGCGATATAGATAAAGTAAAAGGCTTTTTCAAAAACAATGAAAGAACAGTAGTATCCTTAGGATCAACTTTTGTGGGAGCTTTTGGACATAATAGTCCGAAGATTGTAGCTGCACTAAAGAAGCTGGGATTTGATTATGTAGAGGAGATTGTAATAGCTTCTCAAAGAGTAAGTAGGGAATATGAAAAGTATGCAGAAAGAAAAGATGGAAAGTGCTACATTACAAGTTATTGTCCATCTATAAATGAGTTGATTCAAAAATATTATCCAGAAGTAATTCCGAATCTTATTCCAGTGATTCCTCCTATGGTATGTCACGGTAAAATGATTAAGAAGAGGTACGGGGATGATACAAGGGTAATATTTATAGGACCCTGCGTAGCTAAAAAATCAGAAGCAAAGGGAGAAGATGACGTAGATGCTATCATAACCTTTGATGAACTGTCACTTTGGTTAAAAGAAGAAGGAATAGAATTTTCAAGCCTTGAAGAGGTACCGTTTGATGATAAATCTATTTATGGCAAGAGATTTCCTATTTTTGGAGAAACTGTGTATCAGATGAATACAAGAGGGCTAAAAGGTGAAGTAATTTATGTTGATGGAATAAATGACTGTAAAGAAGTCCTTCAAAAGGTAAGAGAGGGAAAGTTTAAAGATATACTTATAGAGATGAATTTATGTAGACATGGATGCCTTGATGGTCCAGCTATGCCTCATAATGTTGCCACAATTTATGAAAGGCAACAAGATATGAAAAAATACATCAACAATTGTGAAAAAACTAACAAATCATATTTAAAAATGGAACCTGAAGATAATATAGATATGGTAAAGAAATTTGACCCTAAAGTTCAGACTTTAAAAAGACCAAGTAAGGAAGAGATAACAGCTATACTGGCTAGTATAGGAAAATATAGAAGAGAAGATGAGCTTAACTGCGGAGCTTGTGGATATTCAACATGCAGGCAGAAGGCTATAGCTGTCTATAATGGTCTTGCAGAACCAACTATGTGTCTTCCATTTATGAAACAAAAGGCAGAAAACTTTTCAAATATAATCTTTGATATGACACCTACAGTTATATTAGTTATAGATGATAAACTAAAAGTTTTAGATTGTAATTCAGCAGCTGAAAAGTTTTTCTCTACTACTAAGGGCGCAGCTATTGGATCAAATATTGGTAAATTTATGCATACCAGCATTATAAAAGAAAGCATTTCTTCAGACAGAGATATAATAAATAGAAGGCAGAATTTGGATGCAAATAATGCTACTGTTCTTACTAGCATAATAAAGGTAGAGAATTCGAATATAATATTGGTACTTATAAATGATTTCACTAAAGCTTTAAAGCAAGAAGAAAAGCTTCAGAAAATGAGAATAAATGCAATAGATATGGCTCAACATGTAATAGATAAACAAATGACAGTTGCTCAAGAGATAGCTAGTCTGCTTGGAGAAACTACGGCAGAGACAAAAGTATCCTTGACAAAATTAAAAAGGTTAGTACAAGGGGAAGAGGTTGATCTAAAATGAGTTTTTTCGTAGACTATGCAACTGACAGCTTGAATAAAGCTGGAGAAGAGTTGTGTGGTGATACCGTAGAATTTTTCCGCTCTGATAGCAATGCTATTGCTGTCATGTCAGATGGATTAGGCAGCGGTGTAAAAGCAAATATATTAGCAACTCTTACAGCAAAGATAGCTATTACAATGCTTAAAGAAGGACTTCACATAGAAGAGGTTGTTGATACAATCGCTCATACACTTCCTGTTTGTAATGTTAGAAAACTTGCGTATGCTACTTTTACAATAGTAAAGGTTGATAATAACGGAACTGTATATGCAGCTGAGTTTGATAATCCAAGCTTATTTTTAATAAGAAATGGGAAAGTAGAAAAATTAGATGGAACCACTATTGAGATAAATGAAAGAAAAATAAAAGAGAGCATTTTTAAATTACAGGAAGACGATATCTTAATACTTGTAAGTGATGGAGTAGTGCATGCAGGTGTAGGCACTGTACTTAGCTTAGGATGGCGTTGGGAAGAGATAGCAGAGTTTATTGAAAAGATGCCACTGAAGAAAATGTCTGCAAAAGATATAATGAATAAGATCTTAACAACATGTGATAATCTTTATTTAAAAAAACCAGGCGATGATGCTACTGTATCCGTTATGAAATTGGTAAAGCCAAAAGAAGTAACTATGTTTTCAGGTCCGCCTAAAAACCATAATAAGGATTCTGAGATAATAAGGGACCTTATGAGAGCCACAGGACAGAAGATAATATGTGGAGGGACGGCCTCAAATATCGCCTGTAGGGAGTTAAATAGAGAGTTAAATATAGATATGGAATATGTAAACAAGGAAATACCACCTATAGGATATATAAATGGTATTGACCTTGTAACTGAAGGGGTACTCACTATAAAAGCAACAATAGAAAGATTGAAAAAGATTAAGCTATCAATGGATTTTAGTGCTTTAGATGGAGATGATGGTTCTTCAAAGCTTGCTAAGCTTTTATATGAAAACTGTACTCATTTAAAAATGCTTGTGGGAACAGCGGTAAATCCAGCTCACCAGAATCCAAGTTTTCCAGAAGAGTTAAGCATAAAGTATAAATTGCTTATGGAATTAGAAGACATAATGAAGAGTTTAGGAAAAGTTGTTGAAGTGAAGTACTATTAGGAGGAGAATAAATAAATGAGAAAATTTGAAAGCCAGGTACAATTAATAAAATACAAGGTTTTAAAGGATATAATAGAAAGAACTATAAATGGTACTTTTGTAGAAAGTCGTTATAAAATGCCAAAGGAAATTTTATCAAGTGACGAACCTCTTACAAGATGCTGTATATATAAGGAAAGAGAAATAGTTTCTCAAAGAATAGATGTTGCAGCAGACCCATTAAATGATGATGAATGTGTAATAAATATTTTAAGTATAGCTTGTGATGAATGTCCAGTAAAGAGATTTCAAATTACTGAAGCTTGTAGAGGATGTCTTGCTCATAAGTGTATTCAAGTCTGTCCACGTGATGCTATAATAATAGAAAATGGAAGAGCGGTTATAGATCAAAAGAAATGTATAGAATGTGGAAGATGTAAAGATGCATGTCCATTTAATGCTGTATCAGATGTTATGCGTCCATGTAAGAAAGCGTGTGGAAGTAAAGCAATAAAGATAAGAGAAGATAAAAAGGCAGATATAGACAGAGATAAATGTACTAGCTGTGGAGCATGTGCATATAAGTGTCCATTTGGAGCTATAAGCGATAGAAGTGAAATTATACCAATAGTTAAATCTTTAGAATCATATAAGAAAGATAAGAAACAAAAGGTATATGCTGTTGTTGCTCCAGCTATTGCTAGCCAATATCATGCTCAAGCAGGGCAAATAATAGCAGCAATAAAGAAAATGGGATTCAGTGATGTAATAGAAGCTGCTTTAGGAGCAGATATAGTTGCTTACCACGAATCTTTAGAGTTTGCTGAAAGAGTAGGCAAAAACGGAGAAGTATGTATGATGACTTCATGTTGTCCAGCTTTTGTTGAACACGTAAGAAAGAATCATCCTGCAGTAGCAGAGCACCTATCTACTATGGTATCTCCAATGGTTGCTATAGCAAGATTTATAAGAAAGACTGATGAAGATTGTAAGATAGTATTTATAGGACCATGCACAGCAAAAAAAGAGGAAGCCCGTGTAGAAGAGTTAAAAGATGCGGTTGATTACGTAATGACTTTTGAAGAATTAGAAGCTATGATTGATGCATACAATATAGTTGTAGAAGAATGTGAAGCTGAGCCAATGGAAAATGCATCTCCATTTGGAAGAGTATTTGCAAGATCAAGCGGAGTTAAAGATGCTGTAGTTCAAGCTATAAAAGAAGAAGGACTTACAGATATGGAATTTAAACCACTTGTGTGTAATGGAATAGATGAGATAGACAAAGCTCTTATGCTTTTAAAGTTAGGAAAGCTTCCATATAACTTTATAGAAGGTATGGCTTGCAAGGGTGGATGTATGAATGGACCAGGATCTTTAACTCATGAACCAAGAGATCAAAAACTTATAGATAAGTATGCAGAGCAATCTGTAGAAGGAACTATAAAAGAGGCATTAAGAGTTATAGATTTAAATGGAGTGAAACTTCATAGAAAATACGGTAAATAAGTTAAAAGTGAAGAATAGAAAAGCCGAATTCCTATAGGAATTCGGCTTTTCTATTTGAATCCAGAAATCATTTTATGCAGATAGTGACATTTTTTAAAAGATATCCATATACTATAGTATATTTCAATATACAAAGGAGGAATAAGAAAATGAGCTATTGCAATAATGAATGGATTGAAGGTACATGCAATGAAGAAGAGTATATAGATAGAATGGAAGACATCTTTGGCGATTGTGATGAAGATGATGAGGAGGATGTTGGTGAAACATGTGGAAATCCATGGTCATGTGACTGCAGAATATTTTGCATAAGAGACTATAGAAATGTTTTTGACTATTGCTATGGAATACCAACATTTGATACATGGGATTGTGGATATTGGTGGTATTAAGCTTAAGTAAAAATTAGGACAGAAAAAGCTGAATTTATAGCCTTAACCATTGATGATGTTTGGTTAGGGCTATTTTTTTGCAAATAAAAATAGTTTTTTATAAGTAATAAGTCATTTATAGAATATGCTATAATGGAAATAATTACAAAGATCCAGTTTAGCGAACTTAAGAATTAGAAGTTAAGGAGGTTTTTTAATGAAACATAAAGGCACAAAATACATAGAAACTGAACGATTAATATTGCGACCATTTACAATGGAAGATACATCAGCTATGTATAAAAATTGGGCATCTGATGAAGACGTTACAAAATTTCTTATGTGGCCAGCGCATAAAGATGTATCTATAAGCGAGAATGTATTAAAAGAATGGACTAAAAATTATCAAGATATGTCTTACTATCAGTGGGCAATTGTTTTTAAACAATATTCAAATGAACCAATTGGGAGTATTGGAGTGAATAATTCAATAGATGAAACAATACAAATGGCGCATATAGGATATTGTATTGGTAAAAAGTGGTGGCATATGGGGATTACATCAGAGGCATTGAAACTTGTTATGGAATATCTATTTGATGAAGTTGGGATTAATCGGGTAGAATCTAGACATGATCCAAGAAATCATAATTCAGGTGAAGTTATGAAAAAATGTGGAATGAAATACGAAGGAACGCTAAGAGCTGCTGATTGGAATAACCAGGGCGTGTGTGATGCAAGCTACTATGCTTTATTAGCAAGTGAACGATAAATTCTATTTTATTACTTGATAAACTTATATACAAATTAGAATTTAAAGTTTATATTAGGCTAGCTAAGATTTGTTGAATTTTAATGAAATTAAGTTGTTTATGGAGGAAATTATGCATTTAGGAAGTATTTATTTAATTGTAAAAAATTTTGAGTATTCTATAGATTTTTATGAGAAATTGCTTGAAATGCCTGTTTCAAAGAAGAATATGGATAGATTTGCTATGTTTAACTGTGATGGACAATGTATATCAATTATGAATGGCTATTTTGATATACAGAATCCTGATAAAGTTATAACTAAAGGTAATTTTGATGAATATTTTGATGACTTGGTACAAATATCAAATCTACCTAATTCCAGAAAAGTAGTTTTGAATTTCTGGGATGAAGATTTACGAAAAGAATATAATCGAGTAAAGAGATTGAATATTTCAAGTAACTTAACTGATATAAAGTATGTTTGTAATGTAAGTCCATACTATTATTTTCAATTTACTGACCCAGATGGAAATGTAATTGAAGTAACGGGTGAATACACACCGGAAAATGGTGAATTTAATGAGTAATTTTATTGTTTATGTAAAAAAGCATTTAGATAATCTTACTCTTACTTTTGGTGGTGAGCATATAAAAACAGTAGAGATACGAAAATTATCAAACAATCTTTATAGAGAATTAGATGATAAGTCAAAAGCTAATGTATTCAAAATATGCGAAGATCTTCTAGAGGAGTATAATTGGGCAATGGGAGTGATAGCATATGATTTTGCATACAGAGTTAGAAAACAATATGATGATAATACTTTTTCAATATTTGAATCATGGCTTATCAAATATGTACGTGGTTGGGGGGATTGTGATGATTTTTGTACTCATGCATTTGGAGAGTTGCTTATTCAAAAGCCTGAATGCTTTCATAAAATTATATCATGGACTAATAGAGAAGAATTTTGGATGCGTCGAGCAGCGGCAGTAATTCTAATCCCATCTATTAATCAAAACAAATATAGTAAACTTGAACCATTTTTAATATCTGACAAATTAATAAAAGATGATAATGTGTTAGTATGTAAGGGATATGGTTGGATGCTAAAAGTTCTATCAATTAAGGAATTGGAACTCGTATATAACTATCTTGTTAATAATAGGGAAATTATGCCACGTGTTTCTTTTAGGTATGCAATAGAAAAAATGGATAAGCATATGAAGGAACAATTGATGAGGTTATGAGGATAGTTTACTTTTGCAAATTTCAATTTATAGTACGGATTATTTATATAATTAGAAGGTGATTTTGATGGACATTAGAACAGCAAACGAAAGAGAATTATTAAATTTATGGGAAGAGACAGAGAAAAGTATGAAACCAACTACTCGTTTTTTTATGACAATATTAAAAGATGAAAAACAAACACCTAATACATGTGAAAAATTTTGCTTGTTACAAAAGCAATTATAGATGAAGGACTAAACATAGAGGTTATTTAACAATTTTAATATTTTATAATAAATTATAAAAGAATTAGGGGAGAGTTTAGCAGCTGACTAAAATTAATAATAAATTAAAGATAGGTGGGGGAAGAATGGAGCTAGAAACAAATAGATTGATATTAAGAAAGTTTAGAGAAAATGATATTAATGAAGCAGCTGAGTATTTAAAAGATATAGAAGTCATGAAGTATATTGAGAAGCCATTTACAAATAAAGAAACAAAAGACTTTATTCGTAAATATGGTATTAATAATATTCCTCTTATTTATGCACTATATGAAAAGAATGAAAGGAAGGTTATAGGGCATATAATTTTTCATTCATTTGATAGCAGTGATACTTATGAATTAGGATGGATTATTGGAAGAGAGTATTGGGGTAAAGGATACTGCATTGAAATAAGTAAAGCTGTCATTGAATATGGATTTAATAAAATGAATTTGAAAAAAATTATTGCTGAAACAGTAAAAGAAAATAAAAATTCAGTAGCACTAATTAAAAAATTAGGTTTAATTGAAGAGAAATGTGTAAATAAAGATTATAACGATGAATTAATAGTATTTAGCATAAAGAGTCCTTATGAAAATTAAATTAGATCATATTTATAGCTTTAACCATTGATGGTATTTGGTTAAGGCTATTTTTATAAGTAAAAATGTTGTATTATAAATAGTAAGACAAATTTGGAGGAGGAATTCATATGACTTTAATGAAGAACATGACTTGGTATGAGTTTAATGAAAGAAAAGATAAGGATATTGTTATACTTCCAGTAGGTTCTGTAGAACAGCATGGACCACATTTGCCGCTTTATACAGACACGATAATTTCAGAAGGATTTGCACAGCTTTTAGCAGATAGAATAAATGGAATAGTTATGCCGTCTATTAATTATGGATATAAGTCTCAGCCTGCTTCTGGAGGAGGACCATTATTTCCTGGGACAATAGATTTGAATGGAGCAACTTTAGTAGCTATAGTTAAGGATATTATAGAAGAACTTATAAGAGACGGAGTGAAAAAAATAGTTCTTGTAAATTCCCACTTTGAAAATCAAGCATTTTTATTAGAGGCTATAGATTTAGTAAGTAGAACTATGCCAGAGGGAACAAAAATTGTTATGATGAGCTGGTGGGATTTAATAAGTCAGGAAACTATAGATAAAGTTTTTAATGAAGTAGAATTTCCAGGTTGGGCGTTAGAGCATGCTGCTATAACAGAAACTTCTTTAATATTAAAATTTGCATCTGAACTAGTTCATATGGACAGACTAATAGATGAGAAAATAGAGGAAGTTCCAACATATCAAGTATATCCAATACCAAAGGATTTAGTTCCAAAATCAGGACTTTTAGCTATAGGAAGAACGAGTTCCAAGGAAAAGGGAGATTTAATTGCAGAAGAATCTTTAAATGGAATGGTAAAAATTATAGAAAAAGAATTTAGTTAATAGAATGACTTCTTAGTTTCAGATGGAGCTAAGAAGTCATTCTATTTTGGAAGAGTAAGGGTGTCATTTTTAACACTATCTTTTAAAGATAACTCCAGCTTATCATGATGAGCTTTATTAATTAGTATCTTGCCATGATTCACAGAAACAATATTGTCTTTCTGCAAAGATAATATTATTCTATTTAAAGTTCGTACAGAGCATCCAACTTTACTAGCTAACGATTCCCTTGTGTCTTTAATAATAAAGGGATAGCTTTCTTGCTTTTTACATTCATTTCTAAGAGCTAATAAAAATTTTGTTCTGTTATCAACAAAGAGATACTGCCTTTGCAGTTGGGTTTGGATTGAAAGCTGACGCATTAACATTTGAGTTCTTAAAAAGAGAGCATTGTTATCACTGTGCATCCAATTAAGATATTGAATAGATGGTATGCGAAGAAAAACAGATTCCTCTATTGTCATTAACGTAACTAAGTACTCATCAGTCTCGGCAAACAGTTCAAAATCACCAACAATATCGATAGGTTCAAGCTCTGTAAAAGTATAGGGACTGCTACAGATTTTTTCTTCAATAGCTTGAAGCCTGCCTTTTAGCAGCACAAAAACATAATTGTTTTTATCGTTTGCATTTATAAGAAGCTGATTAGCTTTGTAAGACTTTATAGACATGCTATCTAATACATTTTTGGGACATCCTCTAAAAAGAGATTCTAAAAAATTTAATTGATTTTGGGGTATAATATATTTTATACTATCAATAAAATCCATAGTATGCCTTCTTTCCAGTTTTATTAAAAAAACAGGACACATGTCCTATTTAAAAGGTTTACTTTATAGTAATATAATTTATATAGGAAATCAATAAAATTTAGATAGTTTGTGACTTAAAAGGTAAATATAATATCAGGTATACTAAAAATTAAGGAGGAATTTAAAATGTCAACACCACATAACGCGGCTAAATCAGGAGAAATAGCAAAAACAGTCTTAATGCCAGGAGATCCATTACGTGCAAAATTTATTGCTGAGACTTATTTAGAAAATCCAGTTCAATTTAATACTGTTCGTAATATGTTTGGATATACAGGAACATATAAAGGACATAAGGTATCTGTAATGGGTTCAGGTATGGGAATGCCAAGTATAGGTATCTACTCTTATGAGCTTTACAAGTTTTATGGAGTTGAAAACATCATAAGAATAGGAAGTGCTGGAGCATATACAGATAAGTTAAATTTATTTGATATAGTTTTAGCTGATAGTGCTTGGAGTGAATCATCTTTTGCAAAAGCTCAAGCTGGAGACGAAAATGATGTTCAATATCCAAGTCAGTCTTTAAATGAGAAAATCGAAGAAGCTGCTAAAAAAATCAATAAGCCTATAACGAAGGCAAGAATACATTCAAGCGACGTTTTCTATCATGAAGATAATGTAGATGGTTTTAATGAATTCTATACAAAGCATAATTGTGTATGTGTTGAGATGGAAAGCTTCGCTCTTTTCCACAATGCTAAAGTTTTAGGAAAGAATGCAGCATGTATTCTTACAATCTCTGATTCACTAGTTACTCATGAAGCAACTACTGCAGAAGAGAGACAATTATCATTTAATAATATGATGGAAGTAGCTTTAGAGAGCGCTATTATGTTATAAGGAGATCTTAATTATGAAATATAATAGAATTTTTACTATAGTAATAGATTCTTTAGGTGTTGGTGCTATGCCAAACGCAAAAGAGTATGATGATGAAGGCTGTGATACTTTAGGACATATAGATGAAAAAATGGAGTCTTTCAATATAGAAAATTTAGCTAAGATGGGATTAGCAAATTTACATCCATTAACAAAAGTAAAAGAAGTTGAGAAACCTTTAGGATATTATACAAAATTATTAGAAGCATCTGTTGGAAAAGATACAATGACAGGTCATTGGGAGATGATGGGGCTTCATATAACAAAACCATTTAAAACTTTCACAGACACAGGATTCCCACAGGAATTATTAGATGAATTATCTAAGCGTTGTGGACGTAAAATTGTAGGAAATAAATCAGCAAGTGGAACTGAGATATTAGATGAACTTGGTGAACACGAAATTGCAACAGGAGATATGATTGTTTATACATCAGCAGACTCAGTGCTTCAAATTTGTGGTAATGAAGAAACTATGGGACTAGATAACTTGTATCGCTATTGCGAAATAGCTCGTGAACTTACAATGAAGGATGAATGGAAGGTTGGTCGTGTTATTGCACGTCCATACGTTGGAAAGAAAAAAGGTGAATTCAAACGTACTTCAAACCGTCATGATTATGCTTTAAAACCTTATGGAAGAACAGTATTAAATGCATTAAAAGATGCTGGCTATGATGTCATAAGCGTTGGAAAAATCAAAGATATATTTGATGGAGAAGGAATAACAGAAGCTCACAAATCAAAGAGTAGTGTTCATGGAATGGAGCAGACAATAGAACTTATGGATAAAGATTTTAAGGGTCTATGTTTCGTAAACTTAGTTGATTTTGATGCTTTATGGGGACATAGAAGAAATCCTATTGGATATGGTAAGGAACTTGAAGCTTTTGACGAAAAGTTAGGTGTACTTTTAAGTAAATTAAAAGAAGATGATTTATTAATCATAACTGCTGACCATGGAAATGATCCAACATTTAAGGGAACTGATCATACAAAGGAAGCAGTACCATTCCTTGCTTATAGCCCAAGCATGAAAGGATCAGGAGAACTTCCAGTAGAAGATAACTTTGCAGTTATCGGAGCTACTATTGCAGATAATTTTGACGTAGAAAAACCAGAAAACACAATTGGAAAAAGTATATTAAATGAATTACAATAAGTAGATTTAGAGATAAGGCAAACATCTTAATAAAAATATGTTTGCCTTATTTTGCATTTTTAAATTAAAGTATTTATATATTGACAACAGCAATAAAAGAATGATAACCTTTACTATGTAATAAGGTGAAAAATTAAATATAAATCAGTATAGTTACAATAGTATTAAAAGGGAATATGGTTAAAAGCCATAACAGCCACCGCTACTGTAAAATTGACGAAAGCTTTAAAGTTTACTCTACTAATGTATTTTGGGAAGGAAAAGCAAGTAGAATGATATTAAGTCAGGAGACCTACTATATTGATATATACTAGTAGCTTTTCGGTGGGAAAAGACAAAGTAGATGACTTTAATATTTAAAAGATCATAATCGTAATTCAACTAACCACGAAAGGGTTAGTTTTTTTATTTGTTTTAATACAGTTTAGGGGGATTTTATCCAAAGATCAAATAAAATCCTTATTATGGATGTGAAAAATATACTTTAAAGGATGGTGACAAAATATCATTGCTTTATACATATAATTTAGGAAAGGATGTAGGAGATCAATATTATGATTAAAGAAGAAAAAAATTCTACTTTTGCGACGTTTCATCCCATAATTACATTTGTGTATTTTGCGGCGGTTATTGGAATAACTATGTTTTCAATGAATCCTATTTTTTTAGCAATGACATTTATCATATCATTTATTTATTCTGTTATGATTTATGGGCGTAATGCAATAAAATTAAACCTTAGTGTACTAGTACCTATAATGATAGTTACTATGATACTTAATCCTTTGTTCACACATAAGGGAAAGACTGTGCTGTTTTATCTTAATGGAAATGCTATGACATTAGAATCTATAATTTATGGATTAGCAGCAGCTACTATGTTAAGTAGTATGATAATTTGGTTCAGCTGTTTTAATAAAATGATGTCATCTGATAAATTTATTTATCTTTTTGGCAGAGTAGCACCTGCTATATCTTTAATATTATCTATGTGTTTTAGGTTTATTCCTATGTTAAAAAATAGATTTAAAGAAATATCAGAAGGGCAAAAATGTATGGGAAGAGATTTTTCAGGAGGAAGTTTAATAAAAAGAAGTAGGCAACTTTGTAAAGAAATATCTATCCTAATAGCTTGGTCTTTAGAAGTATCTATCGAAACATCTGATTCTATGGAAGCTAGAGGATATGGCTTAAAAGGAAGAACAAGCTTTAGTATTTTTAGGTTTGATAAAAGAGATGGAAGATTAATGAGCCTTATTATAATTTTATTTATAATAGTATTGGCTGGGTGTATGAAAGGTCAAAATAACATACTTTATTATCCTGAAGTTATTTTTACTCCTATCACTTCATTTTCTATAATAGTTATTATATCATACTTTTTATTGCTGTTATTACCTATCATAATTGATATACGAGGTGAACTAATGTGGAAACGATTGAGTTTAGAAATTTAAGCTTTAGATATCCTAATTGTGAGAATGATGCATTAAAAAAAATAAATTTAAAAATCGACACTTCTGACTTTATAGTTGTATCTGGAAAGTCAGGCTGTGGAAAGAGTACTCTTTTAAGACATCTAAAAAAGAATTTAACACCCTATGGAGAATTTCAAGGAGGGGTGTATTATAACGGAATAGAGATTTCTGATTTAGATGATAGAGTAAATGCTAGTGAAATAGGATTTGTTCAACAAAATCCTGATAATCAAATTGTAACCGATAAGGTTTGGCATGAGCTTGCTTTTGGTCTTGAAAGTTTAGGATATAATAGTAAGATAATTCGACGAAGAGTAGCGGAAATGGCAAGTTTTTTTGGGATACAGACATGGTTTAGAAAGGATGTATATGAACTTTCAGGTGGACAAAAACAGCTGCTTAATCTTGCATCAATAATGGCCATGCAACCTAAGGTTATAGTTCTAGATGAGCCTACATCACAATTAGATCCTATAGCATCAACAGATTTTTTAGAAACTATTAAAAAAATTAATAGAGAATTAGGAATTACCATAATAATTTCTGAACATAGATTAGAAGAAGTATTTCCTATGGCTAATAAAGTTATTGTTATGGACAATGGAGAAGTATCAGCTTATGATACTCCATATAAAATAGGAGAATTTTTAAGTAAAGGTAATAAAAGACATCCAATGTTTTCAGCTCTACCAGCTCCTATGAAAATTTACGCTGAGATTAAGCCAGAAGGGACATGCCCTATTACTGTTAGAGAAGGTAGGCTATGGCTTAACAATGTTTTAAAAGCTGGCATTAAAATAGATACTCTTAAGGATTGGAAACATGAAAATGAGTATCAAAAAGACAAGGATATTGCTATAGAATTATCAGAAGTATGGTTTAGATATGATAGAAATAGTCAAGACGTTGCAAAAGATTTGTCCTTAAAAGTTAACAAGGGAGAATTATTTTGTCTTGTAGGTGGAAATGGTGTAGGAAAGAGTACTGCACTAAAAATTATAATGGGGATAAACAAGCCTTATAGAGGCAAAGTTTTCATAAACAATAAAGAATTAAATAAGTATTCTAAAAAGGATCTCTTTAATGCAAATATAGGAGTAGTTCCTCAAAATCCACAGTCACTTTTTACGGAAATAAAGGTGGAAGAAGAATTATATGAGGCACTTATATATTCTAATATTAAAGAAGAAGAGAAACTGAAAAAAATAGATGATATATTGAATTTGTTACAGTTAGGACATTTAAGAAAGTCACATCCTTATGACTTAAGTGGAGGAGAACAACAACGCTTAGCTCTTGGAAAAATTTTGCTCACGAAGCCTAAGATACTTCTTTTAGATGAGCCTACAAAAGGGTTGGACCCATTTTTTAAGAGTATATTATCTGATATATTATGTAAATTAAAGGAAAAAGGAGTGACTATATTAATGGTTACTCATGATATTGAGTTCTGTGCAGAACATGGAGACACATGTGCTATGTTTTTTGATGGAGGTATAGTAACTCAAGATACCTCAAGGGCATTTTTTGGAGGAAATAACTTTTATACTACTTCTGCTAACAGAATGTCCAGACATGTGTTTAAAAATGCCATAACTTATAAGGATGTGGTTGATTTATGCGACAAAAATATGATGTAAATCAATATGAAAAGGCTAGAAAAAAAAGGACAAAATTAGCTGCGTTAATTATATTTATTTTAATACCTTTAACTATATTTATAGGGATTAAGTTTTTAGGAGACAAAAAATACTTAATTATTAGTTTATTAATAATAATATATACAATGATTCCGTTCTTTTTAGTATTTGAAAGAAGAAAAACTAAGGCTAGAGAACTTGTAATAATAGCTATGATGTCAGCTTTAACGGTATGTGGAAACATGGTTTGTTATATGATGGTTCCATTTCAAGCAGGAACAGCTTTGGTTATAATATCAGGAATAGCATTAGGACCAGAAGCAGGTTTTTTAGTAGGATCACTAGCTAGATTTTCTTCTAACTTTTTTCAAGGGCAAGGTCCTTGGACTCCATGGCAAATGTTTTGCTGGGGAATACTTGGGTTTTTATCCGGAATAATATTCAATAAAGTAGATATAGATAAGATAAAATCAAGGAGTTTCCAAATTGTAAAAGGTCCTGTGTTAACTATATTAATTTCAATATTAGTAGCATATTTTATACATATAAAATGGGGAGATGGAACATTTTTAGGATGGAAACTTTATGTGTTTGGTGCAATTGGTTTAATAATTGGACTTTTGATACAAAGAAAAAGACTTCCTATCGATGATATAACTTTATCTATATATGGATTTTTAACTACATTTATTATTTATGGTGGAATTATGAATATAGCAACAATGGTTATGGCTAGTGCAATACCTAATACAGGAATATCCATAAGTTTTAAATCATTAGCTGTGCTTTATATTTCAGGGACACCTTATGATGCAGTACATGGATTAGGAACAGCATTTTTTCTATTCTGGTTTGGAGAAAAGGTGATTCAAAAGATCGAAAGAATAAAAATAAAATATGGTATATATAGATAAAGATAAAAGGTTGTTATAAAAGTTTTTATAACAACCTTTTTTAGTTAAATGTGATTTGTTTGTAAATAAGCAAGAACTTCTGCAGCATTTTCGGCTGCCTTGACTTTATCATATACCTTATCAATGAATCCGTTTTTGATTATGTAAGTAGTGCGAACTACACCCATAGAAACCTTTCCATACAGTTTCTTTTCCTTATAAACATCATATGCATTTATAGCCTTTAATTCTGGGTCTGATAAAAGGATAAAAGGAAGCTCTTGTTTTGATGCAAAGTTAAAATGAGATTTTATACTGTCTTTGCTTATACCAATTACAGGAACATTAAGTTTTTCATACTCCATATAAGAATCTCTAAAACCGCATGCCTGCTTAGTACATCCAGGTGTTGAATCCTTTGGATAGAAATATAAAACTACAGTAGGATGTTTCTCTAAAATTCCACTTAATGAAACTTCATTTCCATTCTTATCTTGCAAAGTAAAATCAGGTGCTTTTACTCCAACTTCTAACATAAAAATCATCTCCTATCATTTATCTCACATCTCAATATTTAAATCAATATGGATGTGTATTATCCTTAAAAATTATTTTAGTATAAAAGGTAAATAATATCAATGTATCTCTACAATTAGATCAATAATATTATCACCAGATACATTGAATGTAGTTACATTTAAAAGTATTACAGCTATTGTATAACAAGTTACGTTTATAGTACTTCCTGATAAGTAAATAGTTGCACATAAAAAATTCGCAAATTCACGGATACCTTTTTAAATAGTATACAAACAAAGTTAAAGAAGTAATCTGAACTACTTATAATTATTCCATTAATCTAGTAATATATGAAATTTATATGTTAGGTCTCCTTTATTTTGAAGAGAATTTGTATGGAATTTGTAAAAAATATATGGACTGAAATTTAAAATATATATTATATGATTGAATTAAGAAGATTTTATTGGGAAAATCATTTGAAATCACTCTAAATCAATATGATATATAGATAAATTGAATAAGTATATTGGAAAAGTGAAAGAATTAAGAAAAAGAACTTCATAAATTCTTCATAACTTTCCTAAGTACTTCTTCATACTTAGAAAATAAAATTAAACTATAATCAAGAAAGGATTTTGGTAAAAATGAAATGTTTAATTATAGTTCCGGCTTACAACGAGGAGAAAAACATATATAAGGTTGTGAAAGATATAAAATACTTTAATCCTAATGTGGATATAGTTGTAGTTAATGATGGGTCAACAGACGATACTTATTTTGAAGCTAAACGTGCTGGAGCAAAAGTTATTGATTTAAAATATAATCTTGGAATAGGTGGAGCAGTCCAAACAGGATATATATATGCTCTAAATAAGGATTATGATTTAGCAGTTCAAATAGATGGCGATGGTCAGCATGATCCTAGAGATTTAGAAAAGCTTATAGAAAATATGAAAAATGATAAGTGTGATATGATAATTGGTTCAAGATTCATAGAGAAAACTGACTATAAGCCAAGTATATTTAGAAATGCAGGGATAAAGTATTTTTCAAAACTTGTATCACTGTTATGTGGAAGAGCTTATTATGACACAACATCTGGGTATAGAATGGTTGGTAAAAAAGGTATAAGACTTTTTGCTGAATATTATCCAGTAGATTATCCAGAGGTTGAAACCATAGTGTATGCATGTAAACATGGACTACAAGTTAAAGAAGTGGGAGTGAACATGCAGGCAAGGTGTCAAGGAAAATCATCTATAACACCTCTTAAATCTGTTTATTATATGATAAAGGTGACGATATCAACCTTATCGGCTGCACTTTCCAAAATTTCATTTTAGAAGGAGGATAAAATGTGAATGTACTTATATCGATAATTATAATAGAGAGCTTACTAATATTGGCAGTCGTATCACAGATGATTAAGGTAAAGAAAGTGATAAAAAGACTTATTCAGGAAAATGCAGTGATTTGGGAGTATTTGAAGGAGAAAAAGAATTAGATGATATATATATTATTAGGAATAAATATATTACTTTTAGCTACAGGACAGATATTGTGGAAACTTGGAACTATGAAGGTAAGTTTTACAGCTTCTTTTAAAGGTATAATGGAACTTATTTTTAACCCCTATATATTAGGGGGTGGGGGATTGTATGTAGTTGCCACAGTATTATGGCTTTATATATTAAGTAAAGCTGAACTAAGCAAAGTATATCCTATCCAGAGTTTATGTTATGTACTTGGAACTATGGCTGGAGTTTTTATATTCAATGAAAAATTTACAACTAACAAGTTTTTAGGATTAAGTTTTATAATACTTGGAGCTTTTTTTATAGCTAAAAATTAAGCTGAATAGGGGATGATATAGGGATGTTTTTACTGAGAAATGAAGATAAAAAAACAAAGTATTTTATAATGGGAATAATATCATGTTTTTTGATTTTTTCTTTAATAATAATATTTAGATGGGGGAATTCAACACTTTTAGGAAACTTGGAAACTTTTGATAATGATGATGTAAAATATATAAGAAGTGCATGGACCTTAGTTGACAAGGGAGTCTTAACATATGAGGATACTGTTACACCTACTGTTTTTATAATGCCGGGACTTACATATGTTTTAGCTGGCTTTACATGGATTTTTGGAAAGATGAATGGAATAATAGCCTTTAGAGTTTTTCAAGTATTGCTCCAATGTGGCAGTTTGTATTTGCTATTTCTAATAGCTAGAAAGATATTCAATAGTAAGATAGCCATTATAGCATGTATCATTGATGCACTATATTTTGTTGAAACTTATGTTACTAGCTTAGTACTTATGGAGTGCTTGTTTAAGTTTTTATTTCTTTTATTAATTTATCTAAGCATATATGCTCTTAATGAAAAGAAAACAAAATTTTATATAGCAGCAGGATTTGTATGGGCTATTAGTTGTTTATTTAGGCCGCCTATCGCAATATATCCCCTAGTTATATTGATATTTTGGATTAAAAACAAATACGAAGTCAAAGACATGATAAAATATGCTACTATAGTTTTTATGATATTCTGCATAGTTATGAGTCCATGGTGGATTAGAAACTATAAAGAGTTTAGCACATTCATACCTTTTACAAAGGCATCAGGGAATCCATTTCTTCAAGGAACGTTTCCTAACTATGATGATAGCGATGGATTTGGGGTTCCTTATGAAACTGGAAGCGACTATATAGATAACGATGCGAAGCAAGTAAAGATGGGGCTAGAAAGATTAAAGATATATGGAACTAAGGAACCATTAAAGTATTTCTTATGGTACACTGTAGGAAAGACTATAAAGCTTTGGGAATCACCATTTTATTGGAATGGAGTAAAAGGAATGGCAATATCAGCGATATGGCATTATATGATTCTTGTAACAGGAGCTCTTGGAATTGGTTTATATTTTAGGAAAAGGGAAAATAAGATGGCAGGCTTTGTACTTTCTATAATAGTTGTATTAAATATAAGTTATCTTCCGTATTTCACTTTTAGTAGATATGCATATCCTCTTATGCCTCTTGTTATGATTTTTTCAGCTAATTTCTTTTATGGAATTTCGCAAAGATGGAGGAGGAAGAATGAAAAGAGATTTTACAATACTGATTGTTGATGATGAAGATGATATAAGGGATATGATAGAGATTTATCTAATTAATGAAGGCTTTAATGTACTTAAAGCTCAAGATGGACTAGAAGCATTAGAGGTTCTAAAAGCTAAAGAGGTAGATCTTATTGTACTTGATATAATGATGCCGAAAATGGATGGAATAAGAACCTGTCTTAAGGTAAGAGAAGATAAAAAGCTACCAATAATAATGCTATCAGCTAAGGGTCAGGATAGTGATAAGATTTTAGGACTTAATATAGGAGCGGATGATTATGTGACAAAGCCATTCAATCCATTAGAGCTTATAGCAAGAATAAAATCACAGCTTAGAAGGGTAACCACATTTAATGAAAACAGTGAAAGTTACGAAAATGAGATAAAAATAGGTGAGATTAGGATAAATCTAAATAGTAGGGAGGTTTTCGTAGAGGATAACTTCGTAAGATTAACGCCAAGGGAATTTGATATATTAGTTGTATTAGCAGAAAATAGAGGTCATGTACTAAGTACAGAGCAGATATATGAAAAAGTATGGAAAGAACCTTTTTATAATGCAGATAATACAGTAGCTGTGCATATAAGAAATATAAGAGAAAAAATAGAGATAGACTCTAAGAATCCTCAATACATAAAACTTGTATGGGGGGTTGGCTACAAAATTGAAAAATAAGAATATAAAAATCAACATAAGCTTAAAACAGAAGCTTTTGATGATAAATATAATTGTAGTTCTAATCATACTTATTGCAACGTCTTTTGGGATTTTTACACTTAGAAACGAGGCAAACTTATCAACAATAATAAGTGATTTCAATCAGCTTTATACAGAAGCTGCTAGATATATAAACAAAAATGATTATAATTCAGAAAATTATCTTAACAAATTATCTGCATATAGAAAAGCTAAGATGGCTATAGTTGATAAAAACGGAAATATAATTATGAAATCAAATAATGTAACAGAAGATCATATTGATATGGAATATATGAGAAAAGTGTTTCAAGAAGGTATAAAGGATGGCAATCTGTATCAGCGTTATAATATATATATAAACAACAAAGAGGAAATCCTTTTTATATGGAAAGAGTTTAGGACTCCAAGCAAAGGAATACAAAATTTTTTAATCATAACTTTAACATCTGTAATAATAGCTATGACAATTTTATATTATTTTATAAACAAAAAAGTAGCTTATATAAAAGAATTGTCAAATGGAGCAAAGGAATTTTCTAATGGAAATTTAAATTATACACTAAAAGAAATTGGAAGAGATGAATTACAGTTATTAGCTGAATCTATGAATTCAATGGCTAAAAATCTAGAAGAAAAGATAGAGAAAGAGAGGGAAGAGGAGAGATTCAAAACAGAACTGATAACAAATGTTTCTCATGATTTAAGAACACCCTTAACATCTCTTATCGGATATCTTCAACTTTTAGATAATCCAAAGATAAATGATGAGGACAAGCTTAAGTATATTAGGATTTCTATAGATAAGTCTTACAAACTAAAGAGCCTTATAGAAGATCTTTTTGAATACTCTAAGCTTGAATGTAAACATATAAAATTGGAAAAGTCAGAGTCAAATATAATAGAAATAATAGAACAGAGTATAGGAGAATCATTTATAGAGGCACAGAAGAAGGATATGTTTTTTTATAAAGATTTTTCAACTTACGATATAAAGATTTCAATAGATTCAGAGAAGATAGGGAGAGTATTCGAAAATCTCATAAGCAATAGCATAAAATATGGACGAGATGGCACAAAAATAGATATACATGTAGATGAGGATGAAAGTGAAGTTAATATTAAAATAAAAAATTATATGGAAAAAGATGAATTTGATGATATAAAATCGGTGTTTAATAGATTTTATAGAGGGGATGTTTCCAGAAATTCTAAAATTGATGGGTCAGGACTAGGTCTTGCTATAGCTAAAGATATAATAGAACTCCATGAAGGTAAGATATGGGCGGAAAGTAAAGATAATATTTTTAGCATAAATATAAAATTGAAAAAGTAAATCAAGATATTTTTAACTTATATCTAAAGACTTATGTTTAGATTTATAGAAACTAAAAGGAGTCATCTAAATTTTAGATGATCCCTTTGTTTTAATAAATTTTATTATCTTTATAAAAGTCGATACTACAACAACACCAAAGGCTATTATTGCAGCAGATCCCAAAGTTGTAAGTATCATATCCCAAGTTTTCTGAGAATAACCTTGAACTGCTGCATACATAGTGTAGTACATGGCTCCTCCGGGAACTAGAGGAATTAAAGAACCTATGAGAAATACAGTTACAGGTGTCTTGAACTTTCTTGCGCATATTTCTGAATAAGCGCTTATACAGATTGATGCAAGAAATAAAGCAGGTATTATAGACATATTTAAGCCAACAAAAATTTTATATACAAGCCAACCTATACCACCACCTATAGCAGATAAAAGTAAGTTTTTGCCTCTTACATTAAAAAGTACACCTATTCCCAAAACACCTACAGCTGCAGCTAAGACTTCTTTTAACATATTATATACCTCCCATATGAATCTTTAGTAGGAAGATAGCAGCTGTTCCTAAGGCAATTGAAATCGCAACTAAAAATGCTTCAGCACCACGAGTAAGACCAGCTACTAAATCTCCGTGCATTGTATCCCTTATAGCATTGGTTATTAAAAGTCCTGGAACTAAAAGCATTATAGCTCCTATGGTAATAGTATCCACATTATCTCCAAGACCGAAATGGACAGAAGATATAGCCATTATTGCACCAAGCATCCCACTTAAAGCATTTACAAAGTACTGATTTAAATTTATACGTCCGCACCATACAGCTACAAATCTTAAAAGTATACCTATGAAAAAGGTACAAATAAAGTCGTGAAAAGTACTTCCAAATAGTATAGAAAAGCATGAAGCTGCTAAAGCAGCAGAAAATAGCTTTGTTTTATTATTATATCCTGTTATTGAATTAATCTCATCCAGCTGAGCTTCAAAGTCATCTAAAGAATATGCCTTTACAGCTAAATTCCTTGATAAGGTATTTATTCTAGAAACTTTCTCTAAATCCCAAGACATAGTTTTAACTCTTTTTACGTAGGTTTGAGTATTACAATACTTAGAACTTACAGAAACCATTATTCCAGTTGGAAGAACAAGACTTTCAGCATTTTTTATTCCGTAAGCATTACATATTCTTATTATAGTTTCCTCAGTCCTAAAAATCTCACCTCCGCTTTCGAGCATTATTTGACCTGCGTAAACTGCAAGGCGAAGAATTCTATCTATATCCAAGTTTTCCACCACCTTAAATGATACAAAATAATCTTCTTTTTTATATTATTTCAACTTTATAAAATAATACCTTTTCTAAAAAAATAAATCAATAATAATAGAGAAAAATGTGGATTATAGAAATAAAATTTTGATTAATTGGAAAATATATGTTGACATAAAAGAAGATATGATATAAAATCTAATTAACAAATAATTATTATTAGTTAATAATTATACATAAATGTAAAGAGGAAAGGGGATATTATGATGGAGTTAAAAGGATCAAAGACTGAAAAGAATTTAATGGAGGCTTTTGCTGGAGAATCACAAGCAAGGAATAAATATACTTATTTTGCATCAAAGGCTAAGAAAGATGGATATGTTCAAATATCTCAAATATTCCAAGAAACTGCAGATAATGAGAAAGAGCACGCAAAAATTTGGTTTAAGCTATTAAATGACGGAATCGGATCAACTATGGAAAATTTAAAAGCAGCTGCAGAAGGTGAAAATTATGAATGGACAGATATGTATGCTAAATTTGCTCAAGAAGCTCATGAAGAAGGTTTTGAAGAAATAGCATACTTATTTGAAGGTGTAGCTAAGATAGAAAAGGAACACGAAGAGAGATATAAGAAACTTCTTCAAAACTTAGAAGATGGAAGCGTATTTAAAAAAGAAGAAAAATCAGTATGGCAATGTCTAAATTGTGGATTTATATATGAAGGTGAAGAGGCACCAGAAAAATGTCCAATCTGTGCTCATCCAAAGTCATATTTCCAATTAAGAAATATAAATTACTAAGAAAAGAATTCAAGCAAAATGTTGTCTATACTTTATAGACGACATTTTGTTTGTTTTTAAAGAAAAATATGAACATTCTATAAAATTGTATGTTATAAGGAAATATATTTACTTACAAATTTACACAAAATATAGTATACTAGTATCTAAGAAAGAAAAGAGATGAAAGAGAAGGATAAAATGGTGAGTTATTTTGAGAATATACCACAACCAATATCAACGGATGATGTATATAAAAGTATAAAAAAAAGAATATTAAAATTAGATTTAGAGCCTGGACAAAAAGTTAGCGAAAATCAAATGTGCCAAGAATATAATGTGTCTAGATCAGTTATAAGAACTGTATTTACTAGACTAAATCAACTAAAACTTGTTGAAGTATATCCTCAAAGAGGGACATATGTAAGTCTAATTGATTTAGATCATATAGAAAGTCTTTTGATGCTTAGAACTGCTGTTGAAAAGGAAGTTTTATATGAGATGTTTTGTAAATTAGGAAAAGCGGATAGAATGGCTTTAGTAGAAAGGCTAGAAGAGAATTTAAATAGACAGAAAAAGTATGATAATTATAAAAATTATGAGATAGAGTTCCAAAATCTTGATTCGGAATTTCATAAAATACTATTAGATAGTGTGAAAAGATATAAATTATTAGAGCTTTTAAATGATCAAATGGTACATATAGCTAGATGGAGAAACTTTAATGTTGCAGCAGAAGATAGAATGCATGAACTTATTGAAGAACATAGAAATATAATTGAATCTATAAGAAATGATGATCTTATTGCCGCACAGGAAAATATAGCGAAACATTTAAATACTATATCACGAAGTAATGATAAGGTAAAATTGCAATATCCTCAATATTTTATCAAGTAAATTTGTGAGAATATACAAAAAAGTGTATTTTTACTGTTGCTTATTTACTTTTTATTCAAAGATTGATATCATGGGTTTGTGGAATTGATTATTCAAGTAGTCAATTGTGCAAGCTTTTTTTGTTAATAAAGAAAAGTATTATTTTTTGCTACATCTTGTATACTAGCATACTTAGATTCAAGAATACATGTGGCAAATTTAATTTTGCTCAACTTTGTTAAAAATGTACCAAAGTATTTTACAAATTATAGATAAGGAGGGGAATAATATATATACTTTAGGAATTGACATAGGGTCTACCACATCAAAAGCAGTTATTTTAAAAGATGGAAAAGATATAGTAGCTTCCACTATAATCGTAGCGGGTACTGGTACTGTTGGGCCGCAAAAGGCTATGGATGAAATTTTTCAAAAATCAAAGATTTCTCGAGAAAATATCGATTACATAGTAGCCACTGGATATGGAAGAAAAACCTTTAAGGGGGCAGATTATGAAGTGAGTGAGCTCACTTGCCATGCAAAAGGAGTTAATTTTTTGTTTCCAGAAGTTAGAACAATTATCGATATAGGAGGGCAAGATGCTAAGGTTCTTTCCATAAATGCAGAAGGAAAGATGGTTAATTTTTTAATGAACGATAAGTGCGCTGCAGGTACAGGAAGATTCTTAGATGTAATGGCAAATATTTTGCAATTAGATATTAATGAACTAGAAGTTGAAGCAGCAAAGTCAGATAAGCCAGTAAAGATATCTAGTACATGCACTGTATTTGCAGAATCAGAGGTTATTTCACAACTTGCAATGGGAGTTCATATACCTGATTTAGTTGCAGGAATTTGTGAATCAGTGGCATGTAGAGTTGCATCCTTAGCAAAAAGAATAGGTATAAGAGAAACAGTGTGTATGAGCGGCGGTGTTGCACAAAATGGGGGAGTACGTAAGGCTCTAGAAAAAGAACTTGGAGTTACAATTGCTTACTCAGAAAAAGCTCAGCTTATGGGAGCTTTAGGCGCAGCACTGTATGCCTATGATAAATTAAATTAAAATTAAAGGAGGTCTTCTTAATGGGAGAAGGGGTTCAAAAACCAAAGTTCAAGCCGGATCCAAACTCAGCAAAGTATAAACTTGGTGAAATAATTGTAAACCACTACAAGGAAGTGCAAGAAGCAAAGGATAATGGAGAAAAAATAGGATGGTGTGCAAGTAACTTTCCGCAAGAGATATTTCAAACTTTAGGAATAAAGGTTTGTTACCCAGAAAATCAAGCAGCTGCAATTGCGGCAAGAGGTGCTGGAGAGAAACTTTGTAATATATCAGAAGCAGATGGATATTCTAATGATATTTGTGCATATGCAAGAATTAGTCTTGCTTATATGAAAATCAAAGATGCACCAGAACAGAATATGCCTCAGCCAGATTTTGTTCTTTGTTGTAACAACATTTGCAACTGTATGATTAAATGGTATGAAAATATAGCAAAAGAATTAAACATACCAATGATTTTAATTGATATTCCATTCAACCCTGATTATGAGGTATCAGATGCACAAATAGCTTATGTTAAGGGACAATTTTTAGCAGCAATTAAACAGCTAGAAGAGATAACAGGTAAGAAATGGTCTGATGAAAAGTTTAAGGAAGTTATGGAAGTTTCAAATCGTACTTCTAGAGCTTGGTTAGAAGCTACTTCTTATACAAAATATACACCATCTCCATTAAATGGATTTGACTTATTAAACCATATGGCTGTAGCTGTATGTGCTAGAGGTACTGTAGCAGCAGCAGACGCATTTGAAACTTTACTTGAAGAGTATAAGGCAGCTGTTGAAAATGGTACAAGCACTTTTAGAGGAGAAGAAAAACATAGAATAATGTTCGAAGGTATAGCATGTTGGCCACATCTTCGTGCCACAGCTACTGGATTAAAATCTAGAGGAATAAATATGGTAGCTACAATTTATGCAGATGCATTCGGATTTATATATGATGATTTTGATGGACTTATAAGAGCATATTGTAGAGTTCCAAATTCTATAAATCTAGAGCTTGCTCGTGACAAGAGAGAAGCTATTGTAAAGAAAACTAAAGCAGAGGGACTATTAGTTCATACAAATCGTTCTTGTAAACTTTGGAGTGGATTTATGTATGAGATGAGCCGTCAAATAGGAGAAGATTGTGAAATTCCTGTAACATCTTTTGACGGAGACCAAGCAGATCCTCGTAATTTCTCAGAAGCACAATATGAAACTCGTGTTCAAGGTTTAGCTGAAATTATGGATGCAAATAAGGGAGGTAAATAATTATGGCAGTTAATGAATTACTAAAACAATTTCATGAGATTGCTTCATCTCCAAAAAAGCAATTAGACAATTATCTTGCACAAGATAAAAAAGTTGTAGCTTGTGTTCCAGTTTACACACCAGAAGAAATAATTCATTCTATGGGACTTGTACCATTTGGAGCATGGGGAGCAGATACAGAAATAAAGGAAGCAAAGAGATATTTTCCAGCTTTCATATGCAGTATAATGCAATCAGTTTTAGAACTTGGAATGACAGGAACTTACGAAGGAATATCAGCAATAGTAATTCCATCTCTATGTGACTCATTAAAGTGTTTAGGTCAAAATTGGAAGTATGCAGTTCCAAGTATACCATTTATTCCAATGACTTATCCACAAAATCGTAATAATGAAGTAGGAAAGGCTTTCACAAAAGCAGGATATGAGAGAGTAATAAAGGATTTAGAAACTTCAACAGGAGCGAAGTTCTCTGAAGAAGAATTAAAAAAATCAATAAAGGTATATAATGCACATAATGAAGCTATGAGAAAATTAAGCAGAGTATTAGTGGATTATCCATCAATTACTGCATCTCAGAGAAGTGATATTTTCAAGAGTGCTTACTTCATGTTAAAAGAAGAGCATACTGAATTAGTTGAAAAGTTCTTAGTAGAACTTAATGAAATGCCTAAGAATGATAAAAAGAAGATTAAGGTTGTTACATCTGGTATACTAGCAGACAACAAAAACCTTCTAAATATATTTGAAGAAAACGGAATTCAAATAGTTGCAGATGATGTAGCTCATGAATCTAGACAATATCGTGTAGATACAAAAGAAGAAGGAAAGCCTTTAGAAGCTTTATCAGAAAAGTTTGCAAACATGGATAATTGTTCCGTATTATATGATGTTGATAAAAAACGTGCAGATTATATAGTTAATTTAGCTAAAGAATATAATGCAGATGGGGTTATTATGATCATGACAAAATTCTGCGATCCAGAAGAGTTTGATTATGTAATCATTAAGAAAGCATGTGATGCAGCAAATATAATGACATTACAAATAGAAGTTGACCGTCAAATGGTTAACTATGAACAAGCAAATACAATAGTTCAAACTTTTAAAGATATGATATAGGAAGGCTTATAGGAGGAAAAAAGGATGATAGATAAGAATAAAATGCCAGTAGCCATGGGAGTAGCATTTGTATGGTTTACAACACAATTTGGTGGAGGATTTGCATCTGGTGCTCAGTTAATTCAGTACTTTGTAGCATTTGGCATATGGGGATTAGTTACTCCAGTTTTAGCACAAGCAATAGGTGCTTTATTCCAATGGTATGCACTTCGTTATGCAAAGAAACATAACAAATATGACTATAAGAGCTTTAATGATAGTTTTTATGGAAAGTTTGCACCAATATTCTCAAATTTATATGAAATAGTATATATTATGCTTTTATGTTTAGCACCTGCAGTTGCATTTGCTACTGGAGGAGCTACAATGCAAGAATTAACTGGACTTCCATATATGGTCTGTACAGTTATTATAGGAGCATTTATTTTCTTAATAACTATGTATGGAACTGATCTTGTAAGAAAAGCAGCATCAACTTTATCTGTAATTATAATAGTAGGTTTATTAGTAGTTTATATTCCAAACATAATAGCTCAATGGGGAAATATAACATCAAATATAAGTGCAATGGCAGCAGAAGCAGCACCTGTAGGTCCGGCCATGTGGAGCTGTTTTATATACTCAGCTTTCCAATTGGCATCTATAGGACTACTAGTTCAGCATGCAGAGTCATTTAAGTCTGAAAAAGAAGCTGGAACTAGTATGATATATGGATTCATAGTAAATGCAGGAATTATATTCTTATCAACTTTAGGTATGGTTGCAATAGTTGATAATCCAGTATTAGCAACAACTAATATACCAATATTAATATTAATTAGAGATGGGGTTGGATCTTCATTTATGACTCCAATCATCTCAATACTAATCATCTTAGGATCAATATCTACAGCTGTTAATATGATAGCTGGTGTAGTTCAACGTGTTACTAATTCTTTTGAAAAGCCAGAGGTTAGGGAAAAAGCAAATGGTAAGCCAACTAAGATGACAATATGTACTGCTTTAGGATTCACAATTTTAGCATTTGGAATTGCTCAATTTGGATTACTTCCACTTGTTAAGAAGGGTTATGGATACCTAGGCTATGTAACAATTGCTGTTGTAATAATACCATTTATTATAAGAATGGTTATGGAAGCAATAGGTAAAACAGAATAAGAATTATTACTATCCGATGTTTAGACATCGGATAGTAATAATAAATAACATGTATACAAGTATACTAAAATGTTTTGGGAGTGTATGATATGAATAACCTTATCTCAAAAACAATAGGAGAGTGTTTAAATGAACGTGCAAAAACAACTCCAAATCTTTGCGGATTGAGCTATAGAGATTATAGCTATAGCTGGAGGGAAGTTGATGAAATTTCTGATTTCCTAGCATTAGATTTTTTAAAGCTAGGAATAAAGAAAGGAAGTCACGTGGCAATATGGAGTGTAAATAACCCTAATTGGGTATTATCCTATTTTGCACTAGTAAAGATAGGAGCGGTAGCTATATTGGTAAATACCTGTTACAAGGAAGTAGAACTTGTACAAATCCTAGAATATGCAGATGTAGAGTTTATTCTTTGCGGAAGAAGCTGTAAAAACACTAACTATGATGAGATATTAAAGAATATAAATACATCCAGATTGCCTAAATTAAAAAAGATACTTTATTTAGAAAAAAATCAGGAAATTAGATGGTATATGAGGGGGGATTATCCTCTTTATATGAATGATGAAGAAAAAGAAATTCTTCTAAAAGCTAAAGGTAATGTTTCAATAGATGATACAGCTAGTATAATGTTCACCTCAGGTACTACAAAAATGCCAAAAGGTGTTAAACTTTCTCACTATAGTTTAATAAATAATTCATTAGAGCTTACAAGACAAATGAAATGGACATCAGAAGATAAAATGTGTATAGCAGTGCCACTATTTCATTGTTTTGGAATAACTGCTGGAATATTATCAGGAGTTCATTCAGGAGCATGTCTTCATTTACTTAAATATTATAAGACTTTAGAAGTTTTAGAGCAGATTGAAAAATATAAATGTACTGTTCTAAATGGAGTGCCAACAATGTTCATGGCTCTAGTGAGAAATACAAAACTGAGAAATTATGACCTCTCTTCTATAAAAAGCGGCATTGTAGCTGGATCTGCTATTCATCCAGAGGAGTATATAAATATATGCGAGTGTTTAAAGATAAAACATCTTCAAACATCCTATGGACAGACTGAAACATCACCGTGCATTTCAATATCAGATTATGAAGACTCTATGGTGGTTAAAGCAAATACTGCTGGTAAATGCATAGACAATGTAGAACTTAAGATATGGAATAAAGAGCAAAATCGAGAAGCTTTAGAAAATGAAATTGGAGAGATTTTGACTCGAGGATACCATGTGATGCAAGGTTACTATAATATGCAAGAGGAAACGAAAAGCACAATTGATACTGAAGGATGGCTTCATACTGGAGATTTAGGTTTTCTAGATTTCAATGGATATCTTCATGTAACAGGCAGAATAAAAGAAATGATAATTAGAGGTGGAGAGAATATATCTCCTCTAGAAATTGAACACTGGATTAGAAAATTAAATTGTGTTGAACAAGTAAAAGTAATAGGAGTACAAGCTGAAGTTTTACAAGAAGAGATAGCGGCTTGCATAATACCAAAGCAAGGAATGAACTTAGATGAAGATGAGGTAAAAAGCTTTGTAGCTGAGAATCTCGCTGATTATAAAGTTCCTAAATATATATTGATTTTTGATGAATTCCCATTAACTTCTAGTGGAAAGATTCAATTAGGAGAATTAAGAAGACAGATAGAAAAGAGAATAAAATAAGAGGAGGACTAAAAAATGTATTTTACAGAACAACATGAGTTAATCAGAAAATTAGCAAGAGAATTTGCAGAAAAAGAATTAACTAGTGAAATCCTTGATAAGGTTGAAGAGACAGGGGAGTTTCCTCAAGAAATTTTAGACAAGATGGCAAGAGCCGGATTCTTCGGAATTAAAGTTCCAAAGGAATTAGGTGGACAAGGAGCAGATTCACGTGCTTATGTAATTGTTATGGAAGAAATAGCAAGAGTAAGCGGAGTTGCAAGTATATATGTTTCTTCTCCAAACTCATTATCAGGTGGTCCATTACAACTTTCAGGTAATGATGATCAAAAAGAAAAGTATTTAAGACCAGTAGTTACAGGCACAAAGAAGTTAGCATTTGCTTTAACAGAGCCAGGTGCTGGTTCAGATGCAGGTGGAATGACTACAACAGCTGTAAAAGATGGAGACTACTATATATTAAATGGACGTAAATGCTTTATAACAGCAGCACCACTTGCTGATTATTCAGTAATTTATGCTAAAACAGATATGACAAAAGGAACAAGAGGAATAAGTGCTTTTGTTGTAGATATGAAGCTTCCAGGTGTATCTTGCGGAAAGCCAGAACATAAGATGGGACTTATAGGCTGTGCTACAAGTGATATAATCCTTGAAAATGTAAGAGTTCATAAGAGCGACTTATTAGGAGAAGAAGGAAAAGGATTCATAAATGCAATGAAAACTCTAGATACAGGACGTATGGGGGTTGCTGCTCAAGCTATAGGAGTTGCTCAAGGTGCATTAGATGAAGCTATAAAATATGCAAAGGAAAGAAAGCAATTCGGTAGAAGAATTGGAGATTTTCAAGGAATAAGCTTTATGATTGCTGAGATGGCAACTAAGTTAGAAGCAGCAAAACAGCTTGTATACAAAACTGCATACTTAATGGATACACATCAAGATGCATCAATGGCAGCATCAATGGCAAAATACTTTGCTTCAGAAGCTTGTAATGAAATAGTAGCAAAAGCAGTTCAAATTCATGGTGGATATGGATTCATAAAGGATTATAAGGTTGAGCGTATGTATAGAGACTGTCGTGTATTCACTATTTATGAAGGAACATCTCAAGTACAACAAATGGTAATAGCAGGAAAGTTACTAAAAAAGTAGAAGGAGGACATTAGAAAATGAAGATTTTAGTTTGTGTAAAACAAGTACCAGATACTAACGAAGTAAAGATCGATCCAGTGAAAGGAACCTTAATTCGTGATGGCGTTCCAAGTATCTTAAACCCAGATGATGCAAATGCTCTAGAAGCAGCATTAGCTTACAAGGATAAAAATCCAGATACTGTAGTTGCAGTTCTTACAATGGGACCTCCTCAAGCAACTTACATGCTAAGAGAATGTCTTGCTATGGGTGCTGATGAAGCATACCTATTAAGTGACCGTGCATTTGGTGGAGCTGATACATGTGCAACTTCAACAACAATTGCAGCTGGTATCAAAAAGGTAGAGGGAGTAGATGTAATCTTTGCAGGTCGTCAAGCAATAGATGGAGATACTGCTCAAGTAGGACCTCAGGTTGCTCAAAGATTAGGACTTCCAGTTGTAACTTATGTTCAAGATATAAAACTAGAAGAAGGAAAAGCAATAGTTCACAGACAAATGGAAGATGGATATGAAGTTATAGAAGTTCAAACACCATGTGTGTTAACTGCTGTAAAAGAATTAAATGAGCCTAGATATATGTCTATAAGTGGAATCGTTGATGCTTATAAGAAAGATATAACTGTATGGAATCATGTAGATGTAGAACTTAATCCAAAGGATTGTGGATTAAATGCATCTCCAACACAAGTATTCCGTTCATTCACTCCACCTCCAAAGGGAAAAGGAGAGATGTTAAACGGTTCTGTAACTGAAATGGCAAGTACAGTTATAAATAGATTAAAAGAAAAACATTATATATAAGTAGAAAGGACGGATGAAACATGGCTGTTAATGTAATAAAAGAAAAATGTAAAGGCTGCTCTATTTGCGTAAAGAACTGTCCTTTTAGTGCAATCACTATGGAAGGAAAGTTAGCTGTAATAGGATCATCTTGTACAGGATGTGGAGTTTGTGTAGAGAAGTGTCCATTTAAAGCAATAGAAAAGACAGAAGAAGAGAGAGAAATAAAAGACTTAAGTGCATATAAAGGTGTTTGGGTATTTGCTGAACAAAGAGAAAAGAAAATCATGCCAGTTGTTATTGAACTTCTTGGTGAAGGTAAGAAGCTTGCAGAAGAAGTTGGATGTGAACTATGTGCAGTTCTTTGTGGATCTGACGTTGAAGGACTAGCTGATGAATTATTCGAATATGGAGCAGATAAAGTGTATATAGCTGATTCTCCAGAGCTTGAAAAGTACACTACAGATGGATATACAAAAGTTATATTTGAAGCTATCGAAGAGTACAAGCCTGAGATAGTATTACTTGGAGCAACTCACATAGGACGTGACTTAGGTCCATGTCTAGCAGTAAAAGCAAATACTGGTTTAACTGCAGACTGTACAATGCTTGAGATAGACCCAACAGATAAAAAGATAAAGCAAACTCGTCCAGCATTTGGTGGAAACTTAATGGCTACAATAGTGTGTCCAAATCATCGTCCACAAATGTCTACTGTAAGACCAGGAGTTATGACAAAGGCAGAACGTACTCCAGGTAAGAAGGGTGAAATAGTTAAATTAAATGTTTCATTCAAAGAAGGAGACATAAGAACAAAAGTATTAGAAGTTGTTAAGAGTATGAAAGAAACTGTTTCTTTAACAGATGCTGAAATCATCGTAGCTGGTGGTATGGGACTTGGAAAAGCAGAAGGCTTTGATCTATTAAAGGAATTAGCAGATAAATTAGGCGGTATAGTTGCATCATCTAGAGCAGCTGTAGATGCTGGATGGATTGATCATGCATATCAAGTAGGACAAACAGGAACTACTGTAAAACCTAAGATATATATAGCATGTGGTATTTCAGGAGCTATACAGCACGTAGCTGGAATGCAGAATTCAGAACAAATTATAGCGATTAATACTGCAGAAAATGCGCCTATATTTGAAGTAGCGGATTACGGAATAGTAGGAGATTTATACAAAGTTATACCTGCTATGATAGAAGAATTAGGAAAATAATATGTATGAATAAAAAGATAAAGCAGGCATCGAGTTATTGCTTAGGATTATTATTACTAGCTTTTGGGGTGACATTTTCCATTAAATCTAACTTAGGAGTGTCACCAATTAATTCAATACCATACGTTTTAAGCTTGATAACAGGATTAGATCAAGGAGTTTTAACCACATCTGTATTTTGTATATTTATATTGATGCAGATAATTATACTGAGAAAAGACTTTAAACCAATCAATTTATTGCAAATTGTATTTTCTAGTCTTTTTGGATACTTCGTGACTTTTTCTAATAGTATATGGACATTTGAAGTTCCAAATAGTTATAGTTTTAGGTTAGGACTTCTTGTCATCAGTATGTGTTTTGTAGCTCTTGGATTAATGTTCTATCTGGCAGCGGACATAGTTCCGATGCCAGCTGAAGGAACGATGATAGCTATTCAGCTTAAAACAGGAATTGAATTTTCTAAGATTAAAGTCATGTTTGATACAGCAATGGTTATAATAGCAGGAATACTTTCATTAGTATGCTTTCGTGAATTACAGGGGGTACGAGAAGGTACACTTATTGCAGCCATAGGTATTGGAAAGATTTTAGGGATACTTAGAAAGAAATATCAAAAGACAGTAGAGGATTTTGTACACAATTTGTAAAATATAAATTTAAATTTAAATGAGGGAGGCTCTTAGATTATGAGCGAAAGAAAACCATTAAAAGGTGTTAAAGTTGTAGAACTTGCCACTTTCATAGCTGCAGCAAGTGCAGGAAGATTTATGGCCGATTTAGGTGCTGATGTTATAAAGATAGAATCTGCAAAAGGAGATCCACTTAGATACACAGCGCCATCAGAGGGAAGACCTCTAGATATGTATGAAAATACTACATGGGAATTAGAAAATGCAAACAAGCGTTGTATATCTTTAAATATGAAAGATCCTGCAGGAAAAGAAGCATTCTTTAAATTATTAGAAACTGCAGATGTTTTAATAACTAACTGGAGAGTTCAAGCGCTTGAAAGAGCAGGACTTGATTATGAATCATTAAAGGAAAGATACCCTAAATTAGTATATGCTATATGTACTGGTTATGGTGAGTATGGTCCAGATAAAGATTTACCAGGATTTGATTTCACAGCTTATTTTGCAAGAGGAGGATATTTAGATTCTCTACGTCAAAAAGGAACTGTACCAATGAATGTTGTTCCAGGAATAGGTGACCACAATGTAGGTATGAATCTTGCTGCTGGTATACTTGCAGCTCTTTATCAAGCTAAGGTAACTGGTAAAGGAGAAAAAGTTGAAACAAGTTTATTCGAAAGTGCTATATACAACATGGGAATGATGGTACAAGCAGCTAACTATGATGGTATTGCTAGACAATATCCAATAAACATACGTGAAGGTGCAAATCCATTCAATTCAGCGTGGAGAACTGCTGATGATCGTTTTATACAAACTTGTATGCCTGATTACAACACTTACTATAAGAAATTCATTGCTGCAATTGGAAGAGAAGATTTAGTAGAAAGTGAAAAATACTTCCCAATCCAAAATGTTCAAGCACAAGGTGTTGGAACTGAAGTTTATGATATAGTTATGGAAGCTTTCGGAAAGAAAACAGTATCAGAATGGAAAGAGATACTTAGAGCAGCAGATATACCATTCAGCGTTGCACAATCATGGACAGAAATTCTTGAAGATGAGCAAGCATGGTCAAATAACTGCTTCCACAAGATGAAATATGACAATGGAAACGAAAGAACTTTAGTACGTCTACCAGTTAAGTTCCACGAAATGGGAGTGCCAGAATACAACCGTGGACCACTTATAGGAGAACAAGGTGTAGAAGTTTTAACTGAATTAGGTTACACAGCAGATCAAATAAAAGAATTCTTAGACAATAAAACATTATTTGTTTGGGAAGATCAAAAATAATATATTTGGATAAAATAAAGCCATGATAATGAAAGTTATGATGTGACCCCCAAAAGTTAGACTTTATTAGCGAGACAGTTTTGGAAGTGGTATACTTAAGTAGACACTAAGTTAAGAGAAAATAGTGAAAGGTGG
>ERZ781272.346-NODE-346-length-38823-cov-3.981712_pt1 | contig 38823 bp, 31 predicted proteins | sample MGYA00375850_ERZ781272 | MGnify/ENA primary metagenome ERZ781272 (study PRJEB29790, sample SAMN06051246) | human gut metagenome | host: Homo sapiens | place: USA: Cincinnati, Ohio | collected 2013-06-21 | study: EMG produced TPA metagenomics assembly of the Gut...
TGGTGATGAAAGATTACCTAAAAATTCTGGGAAATATGTTTGTTCCTGTCTTACCCTCGCTGGACAACAAGATGTAAACATTGGGAATGGTCCACCAGCCTTAATTCTTTGTAAGAGCTCTGTAGCTTCTTCCATTATAGTCATGTCAGCTCCAAAGTTTATATCAAATATCTTATCAAATCCTAGCATTCTTAAAGCTGTATATATCTTTCCAGTTACATCTTGACCATATCCCATATTGAATAATTCTCCAAGAGAAGTTCTAACAGCTGGTGCCATAGCAACTATAACATGCTTTTTAGGATCTTCAATTGCAGCTTTAACTCTATCAATATGTGGTTTTTCAGTAAGTGCTCCAACAGGACATGCAATCACACATTGTCCACATAATAAGCAAGTAGATTCATCAAAACATTTATCTTCTACAGTTCCAACAGCTCTTTGACCATCCTTTTTGATGAATTGTATAGAACAAGTATTGGTAAATTCTTTACAAGCAGCTACACATCTTCCACATAACACACATTTAGTTCTATCTAACATAATAGCACTACTTCTAGAATCAACATATTTTTCTTTATCTTCAACTACAAATGGTTTGCTAGCTTTTGCTTTTGTTTTTATAACTAATTTTAAAAATTCACAATTTTCTCTTCTTGGACATGGTCCACACTTAAATTCATGCTTGTCCAACAAGGTTGAGATTCTTGTTCTTACTCTTTCTTGAACCTTTTCTGAATTTGTATGCACTACCATTCCTTCTTCTGCTTTAGTAATACATGCAAGCGCTAAATTGCTTTTTCCTTCTATTTCTACAGCACAAACTCCACATTTTCCTACATTTCCACACTCATTTAAATAGCATAATGTAGGTATATCAATATCATTTTCCAATGCAGCTTTTAAAACTGTTTTTCCTTCTTCAACTTGAATCTCTTTTTCATCAATTATTAAATTAATCATGAATATATACTCCTTTTAATATTGTTATTTTTTTAACACACAAATAAAAACTCGCACTTGTTATTATTTTATCAAACTTTTCAATAAAAATAAACATATAAATTTATTTTATTCTTAAGTTAACCTTATTATTATCTAGTTGACCTTATAAAATAATGCTATTTAAGTTATAATACATATATATAAATAAAGAACGGAGGATAATTGTCAGATAAATCTATATTTTTGACATAAATAGATATGATTCAAATTTATAATAGAAAAACAAAATCATATGAGGAAGAACAAGTAGTTGGTAAAAAATATATTGAATGGACTTACGAATCTTTAATAGGTAAGAATCTAACTGAGATTTTTTTGAAAAAAAAATTATTTTCTAAATTATATGGTTTATACTGTGATACTAAGCTAAGCTCTAATAAAATAAATGCCTTTATCAAGGATTATAATATTGATATAAATTTATCATTAAAAAAAGCTAATGAATTCAATTCATTTAATGACTTTTTTGCACGTAAGTTAACTTCTTCTGCAAGAGAAATAAATTTTGACCTAAATGCATTAATATCACCTGGAGATGGAAGACTTACTTGTTATACTAATATTTCCATTGATAATCTTGTACAAGTAAAAAATATAACATATAGCTTAAGAAAGCTAATAAATAATGATAATATTGCTAGTAATTATGAAAATGGTGTATGTTTAATACTTAGATTAGCGCCTACAGATTATCATAGATTTCATTTTATAGATTCAGGAATTCCTACTGAAAGTCATTTTATTAATGGTTTTTATTACTCAGTTAACCCAATTGCCCTAAAAAATATTTCAAACATATTCTGTGAGAATAAAAGAGAATGGACTTTATTTAAATCAGATAATTTTGATGAAGTCCTTATGATTGAGGTAGGGGCCACATGCGTAGGATCAATAATTCAAACATATACGCCTGATACTAAAGTTAATAAAGGTGATGAGAAAGGATACTTCAAATTTGGTGGATCAACTATTATACTATTTTTTAAAAAAGATACTGTTAATATAGATGATGATATTTTGCAGCAATCTAATCTCGGATTTGAAAGCAAGGTCTCTTTTGGAGAAACAATAGGATATAAGTCTAATAAATTGTAAACTTAAAAAAATATGCAATGTATATAAGCTCATTCTTATAATAAACAGTTTTATTATAAGAATGAGCTTATTTTTATTATTTTATCTTCGAATTTTCAATTATATTTAATATATCAATTTTAAATATAAGTTCAGTTTCTATCATTAATTATATTACTTAAATTTTTTCTAAATATATTTATATCTGAATTAACAATAACCAGATTTATTCCCATAGCCTTTGCTCTTTCATAAACGCATTTCTTACAAGGAGGCTTTGTTGCTACTAATATTTTCTTAGTATTTTTCCCTCCAATTCTTTTACTATACACTTCTAACTCATTTAATGCATTTTCATCATATTTTTCACTATCCTTACATGATATACATATAAGCACTGAATCTTTAACAGCTAATATATCTAGCTCATTTTTAATTTTTCCATTCTGATCTTTCCATAAAAATGTCACTCCACTTTTTACTTCATCAATTTCTCTTATTTCGTTTATAACTATATTGGTTAAAACCTCCAACCATGTTCCGCTTTTAAATATAAATCCCTTAATATATTTATTTAAAAAAGATACTTCTATGATATTTTTATTTTCTTCATACTTTATAGATTCTAATTTATATAAATAATCCAGGCAAATCCTTAGTATCTTTATTTCTTCTGTATTTAAATACTTTAAATCTACTGTTATCTTAGTATCATTAAAATAATCATGTATAAATGCCTGCGTATTATATAATACTTTTTTATATTTATACCAAACATCTAGGTTCTCATATATCCTTTTTGTTATGCATATAACATTCTTATCATTGCTTAATTCTGTAGAATCCATTATAATTTCTGATCCACTCGTTTTTAAAATATCACCAATATAAAAATCACTAATTTCTTCATTAGTCTTTGATAAATTATCTCCAAATCTATAAATTGTTTTAGTCAATATATCAATATATATAATATTACATTTCTTAAATAATGCTATATTAAGCAATATTAAAGAATTTATACGATCTCCTCCAGTAACATTAACAATAATTTCATCATTAATTCTATTTATTAATTCATTTATACCACTAATATCACCATTTCTAATTCTAAAGCTTTCAAATATCACATTATTAAACATTCTTTTGCAACATTCATAGGTTTGTTCATACAAATCATCTTTCGTATCATCTATTAAGTAAATAACTTTGTCAGGTTTAAATTTATCTATTGCTATTAAACCATTTTCGTTATGTATGTCAAATAAGTTAATTAATATTCTTCTCATAATACTTACACCATTTCTATATTTCGAATTACCTATTATTAAATTATCCATTTTTATAATATTTATGTAATTTATTTTATAAAAAAAAGATTTAGCTTTTATTTAAGCTAAATCTTTAAAATGGCAGAGCGTGAAGGAATCGAGGTACAAGTATTTTTATATTATAATTAATTTTTATATGTGCTTGTACATATCTAGTTTTCTTGCTTCATAAAAAATCATTCATTTTTATATATTAAACTATATTTAATTAATTTTTTCCAAATTGCCTTCGTTGTGTCTTCGTTTTACTTTAATATACTTATGCTGTTATTATTTCTATATTACTATTTATCTTTTGAAAATCACCATCATTAGTTAATATTTTTATTTCTTCCCTTAAACACAATTGTGCCAAATATATATCATTAAAATCATAATTATTATTTGGTAATAGTATTGTATTTAAATCCATACTATCGAATCTATCATTTAGTTTATTTGCATATTTTAATATTTTACTATTTATTAACTCACAAATATCTTTTGATAAATCTCCAAACTCTTCAGAATTTCTAAAATCTCTTTTATATTGCCTATATTTATGAGGTTGTTGTTGTTTCTTTATGTTAAATTCTATCCTACTGTAAGTATTAAAAAATTCTGATAGCACAATACTTGATGTATATATCTTACATTTCTTCTGTAGAACTTTTAAAAAAAACTTATTATATTCATCAACTAACTCTTGCCTATATTGTCCTATTGGACAAAACAAATACAACCAAATATTGGTATCAAAGAAAAATCTATCTTCTTCTTTGGGTTCATAAGAAGATAACTTTATAACATTACTCATCTTCAAATTCCTCCCTAATTTCCTGCTTTGTTTCATTAGTAAATGTAATCTTTGCTCTATCTATAGCTTTCTTAACCAATGCTAAATCGGAATCTGATATATTCGACATACTTAAATATCTATTTAACTCTTCTCCACTAAAATTCTTATATAATGCTCCAATTGCATTATTTAAAAATGCTGTTGTCATTATATCTATTCCTGTAAAATCTAAATCCACTTTATTTTTTTTCTTTATTTGATCATATATAAGTTCATAGACTGCTTTTCCATCCTCTGGAGATACTGCAAATTCTCCATTAATTATTTTAGATATTAATATTTGTTCCATAGCTGCCTCCTAAAATATATTACTAATTATTTTATTAATTTTATTCTTTTCATCCTTTGATATATATACTTTATCGTTAATATCTACTTCTATATTAACAATTGTGCCCATAAAAGAATTCTTATAAACAACATGCGTTATTTTATTATCATATTCCTCCCAATAACCATTTGAAGATACTATTTGAGTTCTTCCTCCATTTTCTCTTAAAAATTCCCTTAATTGATATAATCCTATGCCTCCACTTTCATCTATTTTAGTAGAGTTTCCATCTTTAGTAGCCCAGTCAATTGCATAATCTGCTGGCAACTCTTTATTAAATTTATTTTTTACATTTTCTAAAATAGTTACTCCTAAATCAACTATTGTAAATTTAACTTTTTTTTGAGAATAATAATATTGGCCACAAACATATATATTATTACATCTTCCATGCGTTCTTGCATTTTGAAACACTTCTTCTAGGTTAAGTCTAAGCTCTTTTGAAAATGCTTTTGTCATAGTTAAATTAATTTTAGGAATAAATTCATTCTTTAAATATTCCTGAAATTCTACTCTATCTTCATTTTTAAATTTTGTATACTTTATCGTAGTCTCATAAACATCCTCTTCAGAGCTCTCTAAGCCAAAGCTCTGTAAGAAACCATTTTTCTCCAATACCTTTCTTGTACTATTGGATATTCTGTATAAATTTATTTTATTGTTATTCTTAAACATAAAATGAAAAATAGCACCTAATACTGCAGTTAGATTAGCTTCTAACCACCTTGTTTTACTGAAATCTATTATTATCTTTGAATTCCTAATATTCTTTACCTCATTAATAAAATTTATTAAAAATTCAAACCCTTCTACTGTATTTTCAATCTTCTTTGGTACAATTATAGTATACTCGTTCACATATATCACTACCTTATATAGTCTATTATATCATACATGTATTTTATTCTAATTATAAAAAATAGCCTTCTAATACGTCAAGAAAGCTATTTTTATTTCAGATTTTAATTAATTTATAACTAAAAACTCAAGTATTTTATTAAAAAACTTTTTAATTAATTCTAAATCAATTAATTCTTTATCAATTTTATTGTTTTTTATTTCTTCAATTATATCATTAGTAACACGTCTTTTGTAATTACCATTTCCATCTCCCCAATATTGACTAGTTTTTTTCCATGAAGAATCATTATATAATTTTTGTTTTGTTATACTTCCATATTTTTCTCTGCTTTCATCATAAATATTAGAGTAATCAGTATTTATTTCATTAACTATTGAATCATAACAAATTTCCTCCATATCATCACAATCTTCAAAAAGCTCATTTATTAATGCTATCATACTTTCTTTTGATGCATTACATTTTTCATTAAATTCTTCTCCACCACATTTTCTAAAACAAGCATAAACGTCTGCTGTTCTTCCAACTCCATAATGATTAACAGCTCCGTATAATGATGCTGGATATTGTATAGACATTATCTCGGCATCAAAACGTTCTATAATCTCATTACTTTTATCAATTGCTTTTGCTTTTTCATTTTGAACATACTTATTACATTTCTCAAACTTTTCTAATGTAGTCTCAGTTAATATACTATTTGAAATTTGGTTTAATTTCTTTAAGTAATCGCATAACTCATCATAATAAGAACTATACATATTTGCAATATGCCTTTCTATTTCTTTGAATAAATCCTGTTGTGCTTTATTTTTTACTCGAGAATCATATCCAACAACAGAACTATCTTGAAGTGTTATACCTGACATTCCATTATAAAACAAAAAGTTATCTTCTTTAAAATAAATATTATTATTTTTAAATATTCTTTTTGATTGAGTGATTTTCTGTTGCATTCCAGCATCTCTATCATCTTCAAAATCCGGAATATTTTCTAACTCTTTACCTCTTTCAAGTCCTAACATAAATACTCTATATTTAGAATCTTTATTTTCTTTAATTAATACCTGTTTTAAAATAGATTTAATTGCTTCGTCTTTTCCAAAAGCATTTATTTCATCACACATAAGAGAAATGCTATTACTAGATTTTATATAATCTTGAATATCTCTTCTTTCTCCACTATCAATACCTCGTGTATCAACAACACTTTCTATAAAGTTAGGTAATTTTACATTATAATCATTGTCATTTAAATATATTGCAATACTGGTAGGCATCGGGCATCCTTTTATTTTTCCATCATTAATACTTGCATATGTTTCTTTAAACCATATAATAAACTCTTTATCTTTTAAATCATTTTTTAATTCAATAATATTTCTATTTTCATAATTTATTTTCTTTATTAAATATTCATAAATCGAATTATCCTTTCCCTTTGTTTCTAAAAGATAGTTCTTTATGTCTTCTGCCTCTTTTAATTTTAATGGAATTTCAGACATATTTTTTATTACTCTTACTTCTTCCTCTGAAATATATGATTGTTTATCTTCCAACCAATTATCACAAAATTCATGTAAAAATTTTTCAAACTCTTTATTATCTAAATAACTCTCTATATTTATACTGCTATTTTGTGAATGAGGAATTATTTTAGTCTCGCAAACTGTAGTTCGTCCACCACCAGTTTTTAACAACAAAGCTTCTGCTGCTCTATTCCCCTTAATTAATTTATCTTCATCTATCAAATCTAGTAGTGTGCATATAGCTGTTGATTTCCCCAAACCTACTCTTCCATTAAAATATAGGTTATATTTTTCATTTGAACAAAATTTTTTAATAATTTTAACACGATTGTTTATTTGATGTGCCATTCTTTTTATGATTATATGTACATCTTGTTTATTTTCAATACTTTCAGCTTGATTTATTGCTTTATTGCATAAATCTAATATTTCTACTCTCTTTTCATTCATACACTTTACCTCTCTCCCTTTTGTCAATATATTTAATTATATCAATATTATTTACTTTTTTAAATATTTTTACATTTTTTTAATATTCTATATACAGTAGATCTACTTATATCTGATTTTTTCGCAATATCGGATATACTTTTCCCATTATCATATAAAATTTTTACAATATCGCCCTTTTCATTTATTTTTGAAGGTCTTCCACCGTTTCTCCCTCTAGCTTTAGCACTTTTTAATCCTTCCTTAGTTCTCTGGCTTATTAAATCTCTTTCAAGCTGCGCCATTCCTGACATTACTGTTAATAAAAAATCATTGTAAGGATTATCTGAAGTAGTATCTAACCATGTATCTTTTATACTTTTTATAGAAGCTCCTTTACATTTTATTTTATCTACAATCATTAATAAATCTTTTGTGCTTCTACTTACTCTTGTTAAATCACTAATAACAACTATATCCTTATCTTTTAAATTATTAATCATATTATTTAATTCTGGTCTATTTGCTTTAGTTCCTGTCATCTTTTCCTTATATATATTTCTTTCATCAACACCATATTCAACTAACATATCTATTTGTCTATCTAGGTTCTGTCCTTCTGTACTAACTCTTGCATATCCAACTAACATTTACATACTCCTCCTTGAATTTTACTTCATAAACGTATCAAAAATATTTTTGATTACGATACGTTTCTTGATACATTTTTGTTGCTTTTAAATGCCTATTTTTCATAGTTAAAAAAAGTGAACCAAAAACATTCGTTTTTGATTCACTTACTCCTATTAAATCTGAACCATATTTTCAATTGTATTAAGCATTCCTTTCAATGCTTGAAACTTCACTTCATAATTTTGAAGTCTTATTTGTAAATCTTTTATAATTAAATCTTTCCTTAATAATTCATCTTCTGATTCTATACCTAGATAAGTATTTAAATCTCGCCTTGATATAAGATATTCCCCCCCTGACTTTACAGCCTTCAACTTACCTTTTCTAATTTCTGATGTAATAAATTCTCTCTTCTTTCCTAGTTCTAATGCAACTTCGTCAGTTTTTAAAAATTCAATTCCTCTGTCCATTCTATATTCCCCCATCCTATTTAATAAGTATGCCCTCAAATTTATCTTGTTTTTTTCCATTGCTCCAAGTATAATATTCACATCTTTCAATTATCTTCACAGGAAAATTATCATTTAATATATCAATACAAATCTTAGTAGTTGGTTCAATATCTTTTAATACCTCAATTAATTTTTCTACAGTTATCCCCTTAAAACTTCTATATAAAACATTCATTATCTTCACCTCTTTATAAAATCTTAAATTTTATCAACAATGTCTTTAACCATATCATCAGAAATATGTGCATAAATATTAAGAGTTGTTGATACATTGCTATGCCCTAATATTTTACTTGTAACTTTATCTGATATGCCTGTCCTAATAGCTTTTGAAGCAAAAGTATGTCTTAAAGCATGAAACTTATAATGCCCTATTCCAGCCTTAATCTGCATTCTTTTAAAAAATTCTTGAATAGTTCTAGGATCAATCGGTTTTTTGTATTTATTAGATAATACAAAATCTTCTTGAATATCTTTATCCTTATATCTACATTGTTGCTGTTGTTTAAAATCAATTAGTTTCTCAATTAATTCTTTCTTTAATGGTACTTCTCTTTTGCTATTTTCTGTTTTTGGTTCATGTAATATTAATTCTGTTTTTTTATTCAAATTATTCTCTTTAACAATTTCTCTATTCAAAGAATGCTTAACCACTAATATTCTTCTATCTAGATCTACATCACACCATTTTAATCCAAGTATTTCGCCAAGCCTTAGTCCTGTATTCAATGCAATTTCTATGCTTATCCCATATCTTTCTTTCTCTACTATCACTATCAATTTGCTTATTTCTTCATCTGTTAATATCTCAATTTCTTTTTTCTGTTCTTTAGGTAATTCAATATAATCTGATGGATTAATTAATATCAGTCCTTCTTTTACAGCCCGCTTTAAGCATCTGTTAATTACAGAATGTATATTTCTTAATGTTTTTATACTTATTTTCGTATTATTTATTATTTCATCATAAAAATTTTGCAACTTAGCAATAGATAAATCTTTAACATCTATTTCACCTAATTGGGGCTTTATATAATTTCTTAAATAACCTTCATATATGCTAATAGTTGAATTTTTTAACCCCTTTTTAGCAGAGTCAAAAATCATGTTTTTAAATAGTTCAATAAACTTCATAAAAAACTCCTTTCTAAATCATATGGAACAATTATTTTTTAATATTTACGTAATTCTGCTATTTACATTACTCTTGTTCCGTTCCACACAAATTAAAATTCTTTATATTAATGCCTTTAAACCCTCGTGCATTAATTCCATTTTCTCTAAATCGAGTTCTTTGTATGCCTTCTATTGATGCTATATATTCACTAAATTTATTTTGTGTATATGGTGTAATACAATTATTTTCACAAAACTTTTGATAAAGAATAAAAATTGATTTAGTATGGATTTTTTCTTCTTGACTTATTATGCAACATTCTCTAACAAATTCTGTTATGTGATTTTGATTATTTGAATACTCTTCTAAAAATTTTTTAGAGTCTTCTGGTATTGAAAATTGAAAATTATTATTAATCAAATTATTGAGTGCATAAATAGCTTTTGTAAATAACACATCAATTTCTTTAATTAACTTTGATTCTAATTCATAATCTATCTCTTCTTTGGGTGTACTTCTATTAAACATTAAAAAAATTAATCTATCTGTAAACGCCTGTGTTGTCTCTATATCTTTAATTTCCGGCATTGCATTGCCACAAAACAGTAACTTTGTCTTTGATTTAAATGAAAATAGTGGTCTTCCCTTATATTCAGCTGATATTATATCTCCACCTACAATTGCTTTGAAATTGCTTATTTTTCTAACAGGTGAGGAATCTAATTCAGCATTTATGTTTAATTTGCATTCACTAAGCTGTGAATTAGAAAATCTATCATTTAATTTATGAAATGGTATATTACTTACATTTTCATTTCCTACTAAAATAGTAATTAATTTTGTCAAAACAGATTTTCCACTATGTGGTTTACCTAAAAATATAAAGGCTTTCTTAGCATTATTAAAATCACTTATTAAATATCCTATTATCTCCATTAACAATTTCCTTTTAAATTTATCACCTTGTAGGGAAGATTCAAAAAATTTTAGTGTTTCTTCTCCATAATGCAAATCCTCTATATCTCCTTTATAATTTGCATTAATATAATAAGTAAAATTATATTTTTTGTCATGAGGCAACAATTTTTTGCTAACAATATCCACTACACCATTCTTGCAATTTATATATTGGGAATTAGAATTTATTTTTTCAAAATCCAAATTTATTGATGGCTCACTTTTTAATCTTTTTATTAATTCTTCTATTTGCTTTGATGATATATTACATCGGTCTTCATACTCTAAACTTTCTTTTATCTTTAAATGCTCATCTGCAATATCTATCTTTCTAAGATACCCATTTTCCTCATCATACTTATATAAATTGTTATTGCAACAATAAAATTGACCTAAATCAACATAATATTTAAACAGCTTTTTCATAGTATTTAATTCACTTTTATCTCTTTCTCCTTTCTTCTGATTATAACCTTCTGAATCATCAATCCAATTTTTAGGTCTTTCTTTTTTGATATACCCATAATCAAATTCCTCATACATACAACTTCCTCCTAAATAAATACATTAATTTTATGTATTTATCTTATATTAAGTCTGTTATCAATAAAATTTTTGTATAAAAAATTTCTAATTTTTAATATCTATTTATTTTTATATAAATTTGATGTATAATTAAAGTTTATAAAATTAAAATCCTTATCTAGCTTTTGCCTAGATAAGGATTTTAAAATAGATTTATTTACTTTTTTGAGTATTATATTCTTCTATAATATCAATATATATTTTCCCCAATGCTTGATTTATAAATTTTTCTATTAATTTAATCTTATTTCTATCATCTGCAATTTTTTTACATTTATTCTTGTATGCGTTTCCTGTCCTTTTTACCATTAATTCACTTAATTTATCTATTTCTATTTCTAATTTTTCTTTTGATTCTTCACTTAACTTTTCATATGATTTGTAACTAATACCATATAGGTATTGCATTAATTCATCATAATTATTTTTATATTCTCCGCTAATATCATAACCTCTCAAGCTTTTTTTCAGTTCATCTATGAATATATTCATTCTTATATCTACTTTAAAAAGATTCTTATAATCCAAATATTTAATGATTTCATCTTTTTCTATTCTCGCATTTTCTTCCTTAACTTTTAAAATCCTCTCATCAAATTTAAACTTATTTACTTTCTTTAACATTTCTATGTGGTTTCTATATATATTTATTTCTTTTTCTAAACTCCACTCATCCTGCTTAAATTTAATAACAAATGATTTATTAAGTACTTCTATATACTTTTCTCTTAGCTCATCTACATTTTCATTTGAATCATAATTTAATAGGGAATTTATCATTTCTTCACTAATTACTTCATTAAACTCTTTAAGCCCACTCCTTTTAAATTTTTTAAAACATTCTGATAAAAGTTCCTCAGCATTATATGTAAGTTCATTATCATTACTATCTTCATTAATTTCTTGTTTCATTAATTCATTAGATTCAAAGTGTTTATCAATTAATAAATCAATATCGTCTAGAAAATGTAATATAATACGAATCATTTCTTTTTCATTTTCATAATCAAATAACTTTATTGATATTAGTATCGATATTCTTTCAATCAACACTGGAACTATTTCATTTAAAAAACTAATGAATTCATAATTTTTTAATTTGTTTTTTATGTAAAATTGCTGATATTCAGGTAATTTTTCAATAGATGAAATAAATCTATTATTATCTTTTAAAATTTCTGTAATTGTTACATCATCATTATAGCCATTTGATTTTATATTTTTATTTTCAAAATTATCAATCATAATATTTAATAAATCTGCAATGTCATATTGTATTTCATAATTAGCTTTTTTCTCACTCTTTTCTTTTTTTAAATCATCACTAGATATATCATAATAATCAAAAAAGTTTCCTTTCTTTTTCGATTCAATTTTTAAATTTTTGTTAAATGTTTCTCTTTCAATTCTATATTTTTCCAAAAATTCATCTAGTGTATAATCAATAATACAATATTTTTTAGAATTTCCCATAATCAATCCCCCTTCGTTTATAGTAATCTACTTTTAATAAATATATATTCCTGACGAAAAATAAAAGTATATATTACTTATACATACTTTCATTATATCAATAAAATCTTATATTTTTTTAGATATTATTTAAAAAATCGACTTAAATATACCAATTATGCCACCTGCTATCTTTCCAATATTTTTTCCTAACACCTCACCTGTTTTTCCAAATATAGAGCCGATTTCCTCTCCAATCTCTGCCCCATCAAAAGCGCAGTCATTTATTGTTTCTAAAAATGTTCTTTTTATCTCAACTGCATAATTTCTAATATTATCGCTACATTTCCATACATTTGTATCATCATTTATTTTTTCTACATACACTAATCTTTTTTCTTTGGGCGTTGCTTTTATAATGGAATATAATAATTTAGATAAATTATAAGGCTTATTTTGAATTTTTCCTTCTGCTTTAAATCCTGCACTATAATATATTGGAGATACTTTAACTCCTGTCGCTTCATATATCCTATCTTGAACTGATATTACCTTTTTCTCTAAAAACTCTTGTAATTTTTCTTCTGGTTCATTTTTTTCATAATTCCAATATCGACCTTTCATTGCTAAATCAGCTTGATTTAATGCTACCAAAATTCTATCCTTTCTACTTACTCCTAAATTAGGAATTATCACTTTGTTTATTAAATCATATGATGTTCCTAGATCTCTACTACTCCCATCTAATATTACTAACACTAAATCAATAATTGCATTCCCCTTTTCATCTGTTTCCTTTAACTTTCTTGTTATATTTATGCTATGCCTTTTATCTGCTTCCTTCCCATCTCCTAGCCCAGGACTATCCCACAAAATTAAATTACCAAGTTCATATTTAGCAATCTCCATTGTCTCTGGATTAACACCTACACCAACATTAGATACTTCATTCCCAAACAAAGCATTAATTGTAGAACTTTTCCCACATCCTGTTGCCCCTGTTATTAATAAATTAATTTTATTAGATTTTAGATTGAAAAGATTTCTCAATAAAACATTCTTTTCCTTTTCTTCTAAATTAGTATTTAATATATCATTTTCCATAGCTTCAAATATTGTTTCCTTCATCATATATATTCCTCCATAACATATCAAAAAACTACCAGCTATTTATAAATAACTGATAGTTTACATTAATTTTTAATATTTTATATGCCCTTCACTATAATTTATATAGTATCTTTTCTAATGATTTTATCATAATTAATTCAAATATTTCCTATAGAAAAAGACTATCAGCTCCTGATATATGCTAATAGTCTTCTCTTTATTCCAAGTTTTAATATTCGTTATCTTTAATTTCTATTACTATTTTTTTATCTTCTCCATTCTTAATTTGTCTAGTAATTTTTAATTCCCCTGCTCTATTAAGAAATTGATCATCTTCTGGTATAAATTTATATACACTGTGTGTCCCTAACTTTGCACTTACATTATGGTCATTATAATCTTTTCTCAACAATTTAGATACTTCTTTTATTGATGGATATACAAATTCTAATTCACCATTTTCATTATTCTTGAAATTCAATTGAATCTTTAAAGCCCAATTTTCAGCTTCATTATTAGTTATTGTTACAGCATCTGATGTTGTAATTTCTTCACTTCCATCTGTAAAATCAAATTTTCTATCTCCGATTGCTACATTAGGTGAAATTAATTCAAATTTATTTTCTTCTGAATTTTTATCATACCCTTCATTTTCCCTATATAATCTAATATATACTGCCGAACCACTTGTAATGCAGAATTCATCATCATTTATATCAAAAGCTATTCCTTCATCTTCTCCATAAACAATGCTTGCATCTATTGAATCTAAGTATATTTCTTCTTTTCCTTCTGTTGTTTCATTTACTGCTTCCCATTTTGCATATAATGTTAAGTCAGAGCGAACTTGTTCATTATCTTCAAACATTTCATCATAATAATATTCATCTTCTGAATTTAAATCAATATACCAGCCTATAAATATATATCCTTCTCTATGAGGATTTTCTGGGAAAAGATAACTATCATTTTCTTCATCATATAAAGCTTCCACTTCATCAATATTAGTTCCAGATGGTACATCTAATACATAATTTGTTGAACTGTCTTCAAATGCTCCTCCGTTTGTATTAAATGTAAATTTATATATGTCTTTTTCATTTTCTATAGCTTTCCATTTTGCATATACTGTCATATTTGAATTTATTACTGATTCTTCATAAGAGAATTTTTTAGTAAATTCTTTATCACTATACCAACCTTCAAATGTATATCCTTCTCTAGTTGGATTTTCAGGTAACTGATTTAATTGAACTGTTTGTCCTTTTTTTATGCTTAAACTATATGTAGTAAGATTATTATTAAACGCTCCTCCGTTTGTATCAAATATAACTGTGTATTTAGTTACTGATGAACTTGACGAACTACTACTTGATGAATTTGTCGAAGTTTTTTCTTCAGTTACTTTTGAATTGTTATTTTCTTGCTGATTAGTATTATTCATATCTATAATACTACCATTTATAATTTCCTTAGTAATCTCAGGTACTTTATCTCCTAGCAATTCTCCTGTTTCAGAAAATACATATATTTTATTATTTATCATCGCTTGTCCTACTTGCATTGAACCTGATGTAGTAAATGAGTATATCTTTCCATCAATCTTAATTACTCCTGTCTGCATCACTCCTGAATTATCTGCATAATACCATGTTCCATTATCATTTATCCATCCTGTTTGCATAGCTCCTGAATTTTTTAAATAATACCAAGTATTATTCCATTGAACCCATCCTGTTGCCATTCTTCCAGAACTATTTAAATAATACCATGTCCCATTATCATTTACCCATCCTGTTTGCATAATGCCATTGTTATTTAAATAATACCAATTTCCTCTTCCTTCTTGTATCCATCCCTTATGAATACTTCCATCACTATTCTCATAACTCCAATTTCCATTATTATTCTTCCATCCTGTTGCAAATACTGGAACTGATGTAAATATCGTTGTAAATACTGCAATTCCTGCAATTATTTGATTTATTTTTACCCTCTTCATTTTATAATTATTCCTCCTTTAAATTTGCTTTTTGTAAATTTTTTATAGCATTTATATTAATTTCTTATTATAATTTTATATTTTTTACAACTATCAGTCAATATAAATAATGCTATTAGCATATTAATACTTTTTAAATTCTTCTCTATCATATAATGTATGAAAGGATGATTTTATGAATTATATAAATCTAGGTAAACGTATTAAAGAAGAGCGTTTAAAACTAAATTTTACACAAGAACAATTGGCTGAATATGTTGACATATCTACTTCCTATATGGGACAAATTGAACGTGGCGAAAGAAATGTAACTTTAGATACCCTTGTTAGAATTGCTAATACTTTAAATGTATCAATTGATTACTTATTAAAAGATTCTATAAACATTAATTCTGATAATTGCATTAATCAAATAAAACAACTATTTAATAATAAAAGTTTATCTGAAAAGCAAATGGCTGTTGATGTTATAAAAGTTATGTTTTCTCATTTAAAATAGCTATCTTCTTAATTTTCTAACAAATTCAATATCGTATATTAATTTTTCTAAAGAATATAAAATAATATCTTCTAATGATATTGATAATTCTTGTGAAAAGATATTAAGCTTTGATATTAAATCAACATCATTTATTTCAACATTTAAAATTAGTTGTGAATTCATAGATTTCATCTGTTTCCTCCATAAGTTAAATATATCCTTCTTCTTTTAAACTTAAATAATTACAATCACCTATTATTAAATGATCTAATAATTTTATTCCTATAATTTCTCCTGCTTGTTTTATTCTTTCAGTTATATTTATATCTTCATTAGAAGGTGTTGTGTCTCCTGATGGATGGTTATGAGCCATTATAATTGAAGCTGAATTACTCATTACTGCTGTTTTAAATACTTCTCTTGGATGAACTATCGAAGAATTTAAAGAGCCAATAGAAACTACACTTAAACTTGTTGGCTCATTTTTTGAGCTTAAGCAACATACTATTAACTTTTCCCTATCTGAATCAGCTAATAAACTTCTTAATAAATCTACTGCTTCATCAGACGTTCCTATTCTTCTATTAGCATATAACACACTACTTTCTTTTATCATTTTTAAAGATACTATATTAACTCTTTTTGCATGTTTTTTGTTCATTATTCATCATTCCTTTTTATTAAAATTTAATATCTAAAATTAAAATATTCAAATAACTTATGAACTTATTTTTTCCCACATAAAATCCCCTCACAACAACTAAAGTTGTGAGGGGAGATTGTGGTCAAAAATAAATTTCATAAGTCATTCTCCATTTTAATTTTATATTATATTAGAGCATTTTAATATATCAATAAATTCATCTGCCTGACTAAATGTAAGACTTTTACTTTCATCTACTTTATACCGCTCTTTCATAACTTCCTTAGCATACTCTATTGGTATTCTATTTTTATTTAAAGTTAATATTATTTGTGTCTGCTGCTCTTTACTTATTGGTTTCACTTGTGTTTCTTTATTACTATTTATAGTGCTTTTATTTGTTTTATTACTTTTATTCTTTTTTGTAGGAATAACAATATTATCATCATCTAAATCTTCAATATCTTGTGTAAATATTCCTGATGATCTAGTTGCTGATAATACTGCATCTACAAAAGCTCTTTTCTTTGCCATCTTTAAAATAGTATTTATTATACTATAGCTGTCTTGCTTAATATATTTCCTCTCTTTGCTGTTACAACTTCCAATGCCTTCTGCTTCAATCATTCCTGTTCTTTTATTTATAAGTATTGTTTTTACCTCATAATGAAATAGTCCTTTCTCCCAGTCTTCAACTCTATTTAATATTTCAATCTGCTTTGAAAATCCAAATATATCACATAGTTTTTCTGCTCCTGATTTAAATAATGCAGGCTTATCACAGTTAGGTATAAAACCATAATCTACTTTAGGTATCATCATTTCTTTTACAAAACTCTGTAGCATATTGATTCTTTCTCTTGCTTCATTCATAGTAATTGCAAATTCAGGAACATAAGAAAATTCAACTTTATCCTCTGGCTTTATTACTATTAAATTATTATCTTCTTTTACGTTTTCTGCTGTTGTATTGATTATTTTCGTATTAACTTCATTATCAATTTTCTCTTCAATCTTCTGTGCTAATTTAGTTTTTAAATTTGACATAAAAATACCTCCTTGAAAAGAAAAACACTAGATACATATATAGTACCTAGTGCCTAATTTCATACATTATTAACTTATTGCTTCTCTTATTAATTCAATCTTTTCTATTGCGAATCCTGTTATATCTGCTATATACTATTCTTTTATATAGCTAGTTTAGCATAATAATATTTATCATTATTCTTATCAGTACATATAAGCTCTGGTGTAATATCTAAAATTTCTGCATACTCTGATTCATTATCTAACAATTCTCTTCCTATATCGTCTATGCTTTTACCATCTATTAGATAATCAATTATAGCATCTTTATCAAAAATCCTATCCACTTCATATGAATTGCTTAAAATATCATGTATATTATCTTTAACATACTCTCTAATATCTTCTAACCTTGAGTATATTATTATATCATCATCTGTATAATATCCATTATAATTAACTTCTTCATATATTTTTTTAGCTTTCTCAATATCTATGTATTCATCATTCTTATTCAGAAACACATAAATACTCAAAACAGACTCTTCAAAATCATCTCCAAGGTGCTTTACAAGTTCCATTACTTTATTGAAATCTGAATACAATTGTTCTTTTAGCTCTATATCAGATACATTATTCATTAAATCTTCAATTTTTCTTATTTTATCAGCATCCAAATTATTGTACTTTTCAGTTACTTTACTTAATTCATTTGTAAAAAACTTATTTATTATCTTTGAATCACATATCATCTTATTTACCTCCTAATATTCTTGTGCTAGTAACATTGTTGAATGCTCTACATCATCTATAATAAATAACTTTAATTTATCATTAACCTCTATATCATCCACGTTTTTTATTTCATATAATTTCTTATATTCTGGTACTTCCTGACTATGTTCTATTAGAATCTTATTATCCTTTTTACAAATATTAAACACTTGCAAATAATCAATATCTGTATCTTTACTATTATTTAATTTATCAATTAAGCTCCACATCAAAATCTGTAATCTTACATCTACTTCTGCATTTACACCTCTTGTAACATATCTGTTATTATTAAACATAATATCTTCTCCCTTCATAAATGAAAAGAAGTCCTAGTACCCTTTGATTGGTACTAGGACTTACTTAATCATAAATCTTCTCATATTGATTTTCTTTAAATATTTATTGTATATTTCAGGCTGTTCTTCTTTCAACTTCTTTGTATCAATTCTTTCACTTGTACTATTTTTCCATGTTATAGTCGAATCATTAATTATAGCAACTTCATTATCTTCCATTAAACTCTTTATCTTATTTATACACTCATTTTTCTTTTCTGAATAATAGCTTTCCTGTTCTTTGTTCTTATTGTATTCTTCTATAATTTGCTGTGCTTCATTAGGTAGTATAATTGAATTTCCTTTCTTCGATATTGAATATAAGCTATTAAGCATATTTGTACAGCTTTCAGAACCATCAACTTCTGGTGGAACATCATTAACTACACAATCCCAAAACTGTTTTTCAATCTGAATTATCATTGATATTAACTCGTCATCCTTATCCACTACTGTATACTTAAATGTATTACCACCAATCAAAACTGCTATGTATGCTCTTTCATATCTTGTTACTGCCATATAATGTTGTATTTGTAGCATATAACCTTCAGGAATTCCATCATCTTTCCATTGATCTGCTTTATAAGCTGATGCTGTTTTTGCTTCAAATATACACTTTTTACCCTCTTGGTCTGTAACGATCCCATCTACATTAGCAAGCATAAATTCATATTCTGGATGCTTTAGCATTAAATTTATTGTGTCTACTTGAAGTCCACTTCTTTTAATAAATTCTTCTCTTACTATATGCTCTAATGTAGTTCCCCAATAAGCAGCTTCTCCAGCTTCATCATGTTCTTTATATCCTCGCTTTTCCATCCACAATTCTAATGCAGACTTATACTTATTAAGTCCACATATTGTTGCTACATCACTTCCACCTATTCCTTGTTTTCTCCATTCAAGCCATTCTTCATTTGTCATATTTTTAGTATTAGTTAATATTTCTACCATATATAAAGACTCCTTTCAAAATATATTATTTCTTGATTTCATAAATATAATATATATTTGAAATTTTAAACTAATACTAATAACAAATAAAAGTAACTTTAGTTAAACAGGATGGGGTTTTAGGGGGAAGGATAGATTTAAAAGCTGAAAGCTTTTAAATCGTTTATTCCTTCCCCCTAAGAAAAAAGTAGTGGCTTCGCCCACTACTTTACACAAATATTTAAATATTTTACTTTTATATTTTAAATTCCTCTAAGATTATCTTTTCTTATGTTAGTCCCTAAAATTTTTTGATTTTCTTCATAAGTATCTAAAAATAATTGTGATTGATTCCATATGTTTTTCATTGCTGTATATGTAGAATCACTTATATGCTTTTGAATTTTCTCCGATGGAATTGGTATAAAAACAAAATTAAGCAAATCTTCTACTTGAACCCTAGCTCTTGATGATGAAGAGCCTGTTGAAAGTCTAACTATTTGATTATTTACAAGTTCAGATTGTAAAATTGAACAAATTACATATCTATTCTCTTTTTTTATATACGGATTATCTTTATACTTAATTATATAAACCTCTTTAGACACAATTCCAAAATCATCTATTTCCGGAGCAATTGCAACCCTATTTTTCCTAGGGTTAATTCTTGTAAATAAAATATCTCCAGAATAAAACTTATTAAACGATTCCCCTATTTCTCTACCATATAATTTTCTAATATTAGTTATAGTTCCCGTATGTGCTGAAATATCTGGTACTTCAAGATAATTATATACTTTATCTTTAACTACATTTATGCTTTCATTTTCTATACTACAAACTTCTTTAAGTGCAACTAGCTTAGGAAATTTTCTCATTAACTCAGCTCTATCAATTTCATTCAATAAATAATTAGCATCTAATCTATAGCTATTTATTTTTTCCTGAGCAATCCACCCACATTCTCCTCCATTTGTAGTTTTATAAACATTTGTAAAAATTTCATTCATTTTATATTCAAATTCTCTTAAATCATTTTTATTACTTATAATATACTGTTTTTTACCAACTTCATATCCCACTTGTAATGCTTTTCCTAAAAAAACATAATTAGGCTTATTATAACCTTCTTCTATTTTTCCTTTTTTTCGCAATCCTAAAATACAAGTTTTAGATACTGAACCTCCAAACGGTATAAATGCACCTTCTGGTAAAGAAACACTCATTATCATATCTGTTTTTTCTAAAATCCATTTTCTAAAATTCAAATACTTTTTTATATTTAATAATCCTTCAGGTAATATTATGTATAAATCTTTTCCTTCTTTTAATGCTTTTATGCTTTTTTCGACAAATAATATATCTAATTCTTCACTTTCTTTCCCAATTCCAAGTTCATATTTGTCTAATGTATCTTTAAATGTATATGGAATTGTAAAAGGTGGATTTGCAAGAATCAAATCAAAATAGTTATCAGGAATTTTATCACTTGTTAGTGTATCTCCTTGATATATGTTATTCCATCCATCTCCATGCATTATTAAATTAATTTTAGCCAATACATGAAGATCGTAATCTGCTTCATGACCCCATAAACATTTATTTATTAATGCATTAAACTTTTTTATATTATCTATCTCAGGTAATCCTGCTGAATTTATTTTCCTATTTACATAATTAAATGCTTGAATTAAAAATCCACCAGATCCACATGCAGGATCAAGTATAATATCTCCCATGTTAGGATCTGCAAACTTAATCATAAAATCAACTAATTCTCTAGGTGTAAAATATTGATCAAACTCTCCTCTCAATGTAGCCTTTAAAAATATTTCATATACAGTTCCTTTTATATCATCGCCTGTCCCTATGAATGAAAATGCTTCTAAACTTTTTATAATATGTACTATACATAAATTATCAGTAATATTTATATTTTCATCTTCATTTGTATAGATTGATGGATATTTATCTTTGGCTTCATTAAATAACTTCTTAAATATTTCAATTTCATTAACATCATTTAGTTTAGCTGCAGAAGATATATATTCAACTGTAAATCTATTTTGTCCTTCACCTGCTTTTACTCTTCGTTCTTCATTCATTTTTATTAATAATATTTTGGTCATTTCCTTAAATGACTGATCGCTACGTATTAATCCACGCTTCTCAATAACATCTTTACATTCTTTAATTACTTTAAACAATTCTTTAGGATTATTTAAAGTAAATAAGAGACTTTCAACTTCCCTAATTTCAATATCTTTTAGTGGTGGCTTTTTAGCTTTATCTATATCTCTAAGTAATTGACTCTTAGTTGGAATATTTCCTTTTCGCTGTCCAGTATATACATCTGTAACAATACACTCTATTCCATTTGTTGCAATCCCATATAAAGCATGTGGTGTATCAATTAATTTAGCATAACTAACAGATTGTAATACATCTCTTTCAGCTAATGAATTAGTTGGCTTTTTAGTATCAATGACTACTTCAACTTTTCCATTTATTAATATTTCAATATCTGAAAAAACTTTTGTCCTTTTAGACCCAATTTGCACATCAATAGCATTTTCAAATCTTAAATCATCATCACTATATCCTAAACTATATAAGTAAGGAATTAATACCTTTACTTTTATGTCTTCTTCTGTTTTTATAGTTGTATTAAAGTTTTTTACATTATCTATTATCCACTGTTTTAATAAATTCATTGCTCTTCATCCTTATTCTTTTTATCTAGTAATATTTCTAGTAACTCTTCCATTATTATATAATTGCTAAAAATTTGTTTACTTTGCTGAGTCATATATTTTAACTCATATCCCTCTAGCCAATCTTTACTACCAGCTATTTGAGTTTCATGTAATAATTCTATTGTTTCTTTTTCCAAATCTAATCCTTGAAATTCATGAGCCAACTTATTTCTCATTTGCAATAATTTTATACAACAATCATGAAACTCAAGCTCTAGCATTTTTTTAGTTTTTGATTTAATACCAAACTTAAAAACATCAAAAGCTTGCTCTTTTCTATCTATTTTTATAATTTGGTTTAAACTTAACTTTTTCAATACATTAATATTAAATGGGTTTATTTCTTTTTTTACTGAATATGTATCATATTCTATACATTTACTTTCATTAAATACTCCACCAACATAATAAAAAAATCTGAATTGTATCTCACTTTCTATCTTGTGAAAGTTTTGAAAAAATAATTCTTTTACACATCTTTCAAACTTTGTATACAAATCTATAAAATGATATATTACTAATGCATCTATTTGCAAATTCATTTTTTCTTGTATATTCATTTTTTTATTTCCTATCATTTATAATATCATCTACAAGTTTTATACGTTTATCTACATTACTGGTAGTTGATGGTGATTTTTTTAATGTGTCTTTTATTTCTTCATCTGTTTTTATTGCATCTAATTTTTTATAAAATTTTTCTGTATAATCAACAGCATATTTAATACAGCAATCAATCATATATTCTCTATTATCACTAAATTCTTTCATTAACTTCATAGTTTGCTCTAAAATACTATTTAATGTAGATCTTTTAATATCTGTTTCTTTAAATTGAAGATTATATAACACATCATTTATCATTTCTCTAGGTCTTGAATTGTATCCTTCTACTTTCTGATTTTCTATATTTGTACGAATATAATATGCTATACTACGATAAAATCTACCAAAATCCTCATATCTATTTATATCATTTGTCGAGAATATTTCCTTATATTCATGTGTTTCAATATTTTTCTGCACAAACTCTTCAATAAGCATTAATACATCTGATCTATAAATTGCTTTACGAATTTCATTTACCTTTAATGGCTCAGACCCTTTGTTCAATCTGGAAAAAATATCATATTTTGTAAACTCAGGCGAATTAGCAGTTATAACATAAATGTCTAAAACTGATGAAAGCATTTGATTAATTAATTCACTATAGTCACTTTTTAACTCTAAAAACTTTTTATTTGAAAACCAATCTGTAAAATATTCTAAAGCTTTTTCCTTTAAAGCCAAGTTATTTCCTACAAATTGCATAATTGCAGTAAGACGCTGTTTTCCATCAACAACTTCATATTTATTAGGATTTAACATATCATCTACTGGAATTTCTACTACATAAATAGGTGGAACAATAATTCCCATAAATAAAGATTCAATAAAAGCTGTTTGTTTATCGGTCTTCCAAATATCATGTCTTTGATATACAGGATCTAATATTAATGAACCCGATTCTATTTTCTGATATATTTCTCTTATAGACCAAGTTTGCTTTACTATTTTAGTCTTTTCTAACAATTTTCTTTTTTCATCATATGAAGTTTGATATGAACTTTCATATTCTTCATCTGGTATAGAATCATTTTCGGCTAATTGAATATTCACATCATATTCTAACATTTCATTCTCCTTAAAATTATTTTCTATTTTGCTTACCATAAATTAATTTCCTCCTTATTAATATGTGTAATAATCAATTACTATTCAATTATTATTTAAATTTCAAATTATTTCACTTATTACATAAATTATAAACTATTTAAACTTGGCTTAAAATATATATTTTCAAACAACTCTATAATATTTAATAAAATTTCAGTAATTCTTACTCCCCCATTGAAATCTTAAACATGAATTTTACTCTAAACCAATAAAAAATACAGACTCATAAAAATGCTTTAAAATATATTAAAACATAAATACTATAGCAAATTAAATTTCAAGATTTTTTCTTTTAACTTATATTATTATCATTGTATAATATTAACTGGAAGACTTACAACGAAGCTATTTTATTTATTAAAGGAGCTGTTAAATATGTCTGAAATTAAAGAAATAAAAAAAGGAAATTGGAAAGTTACTGTTTCATTAGGATTTGATGATAATGGGAAACGTAAAAGAGTAGCTAAGCAAGGATTTAAAACTAAAGCAGAAGCAAAAAAATATGAAGCTGAGATCTTAGCAAAATATAACAAGGGATATGATATTTCTAGCAATGGAAATGTTCTTCTTAAAGATTTTATATATACATGGTTTAATGAATATAAAATTTTAAAAATAAGCATTAATACAAAAAATGATTATATAAGCAGAATTAATTCTCATATAATCCCAATGCTAGGGTCATACAAACTAAAAGATATCACAACAGCAGTTGTTCAAAACTTCTACAATAAATTAATTAGTGAAAAAAATTTGAAACCTGTATCCGCAAAGAAAGTATATGATATATTAAATGGCTGCTTAAAATATGCTAAAAAATTAGGATATATTTATATTCTACCAACTGATATTGAGAAACAAAAATGTGAAAAACCTGACATACAGTTTTGGACTAAAGAAGAAATTGACTTCTTTTTAAAGTCTATTAAAGGTACTTACTTATATACACCAATATTAGTAGATGTACTGACAGGGTTGAGAATTGCTGAGTTATGTGGCTTACGTTGGAAAGATATTGACTTAGAAAATGGTTTTCTTGAAGTAAACAGTCAGGTAATTAACGATAAGGCTAATAAAACTCTTGTATTGTCCTCTATCTTGAAAACTAATACAAGCCATAGAATAATAAGTATACCTAATGTTCTTATTAAACATTTAAAAGCTATCAAAACTGAAAGAAATGCTACTAAAAATGACTTTGTAATAGTAAATAGAAAAGGTACTATGTGTACTCCTAGAAATTTATCAATGGAATTTACTAAAAAAATCAAACATTACAAAGAACCTTTAGATGAATTACAAGAAAAATTTCCTGATAAAGATTTTTCTAATTATATGCAATTAAAACAGATTACATTTCATGGTTTACGACATACCCATGCAACATTATTAATTTTTAATGGAGAAAATATTAAGGTAGTATCTGATAGACTTGGTCATAGGGATATTAATATAACTTTAAATACATATACTCATGTAATGGAAGATATGAAAAATAATACTGCTAAATTATTAGATAATTTATTTTAAAACAAAGGATTTTATATGACTTCAATTTTTTTTATTTTCAAACTGCCTTCGTTTTGCCTTCGTTTAATAAAATAAAAGTAGCTCAACCCGCATGGTTGAGCTAACTATTAAAGTTTAATGGCAGAGCGTGAAGGAATCGAACCCTCAATGTACCGTCCGTAGCGGTAAGTTATATCCGTTTAACTAACGCTCCATATATTTTATTAACAAAAATATATTATCACAAGCTACCATAATAATCAAGGATTATAGTAATCTTATAATAATATATTTATATTTATTTTATAAATATATATCAGAAAATTCTATTTCTAATACATCTACCTTTTTTATAGATTCCATTTCTTTAATTTTAGATTTTGCCTCTTCTGCTTTTCTTATTGGAATTTCCAGAATAAATTCACACCCTTTGTTTTCTTCACTTATTAATCTTACATTACCATTATGAGCTTCTGTTAAATATCTCACCAAATCTAATCCGATTCCACTACCTTTATGTTCACTATTTTTATTATTACTGGATTGGATAAATCTATTGAATATATTTTTTTGATCATTTAGCGGTATTCCTATACCTTGATCTTTAATTGATAAACTTATTTTATTTTTTCCACACCATGCATTTATATAAATATTACTATCTTCTGGTGAAAATTTTATTGAATTAGATAATAAGTTAGTAATTATTCTATCTACTGCATCGGGATCTATAGCCATTACGCATTCTTCAACATTTGTATCAAAAACAAGAGATATATTTTTTTGTTTTGCATATTTGTCTATTAACTCTATATCTCCTTCTATCAATGATATTATGTCCATATTTATTAAATTTAAATTATAATATTTTTTACAAAGCTTTGTAGTATCTATTAAGTTATTAACTAACTTAAGCATTTTATAGCAATTTCTTTTTATTATATTTAAATGATCATTACATTTTACATCATCATAACATTGCATAGCACTCAGTATTACATTTAACGGTGATCTCAAATCATGAGAAATATTTAACAAAAAATCCTCCTGTATTTGTTTTTCTTCTTTTAATTTTAATATCTCTTTAATTAACTCATCTTTATTTAATTTATATAATTCGTTTTTATCATACTTAACCATATTATCAAATTCTCTGACTTTACTAATGCTCGTTGAAACCATAAATTCTCTCCACCTATCTATATTTTATACCACAAAGTTATAATACCATTTTTTACCATAAAAATCAACTATCATGATTTTATATATTATTTTCTTTTTTTCTGCAAAATTATATTATTTTAAACAATATTATTGACGTTATCTTAATTGAATGCTATATTTGTATTTGTAAAAAACACAAATGTTTTTTAATTGTAGACACAAATCTATAGGAGTATATTTATGAACAATTTTTCATTAATCAAACGTATATTTTTTGCTTTAATTTTAGGAATTATCTTAGGACTTGCTTGTAAGCAAATAGAAATTACTTTTCCCATAAGAGTTCTTTCAACATTTAGTTCTCTATTTGGAAATTTCTTATCATTTGTAATACCTTTTATAATTATAGCTTTCATAGTTCCTGGAATAGCAACTCTTGGGAAAAAATCAGGAAAAGCATTAATTGCAACAACTATTTTAGCATACATTTCAACAATAATAGCTGGAACTATAGCCTATTTTCTAGGAATAACTTTTTTACCAAAACTAATATCAGAAGCCACTTTAGCTTCAAATTCATCTTTAAATGTTGATCCTTATTTCATAATAGATATTCCTGCAATATTAGATATAATGTCTGCTTTAGTTTTTGCTTTTATATTTGGCATTGGTTTATCGCAAGTAAAAAATAGTAGCCTATTAAAAGGCTTTGAAGAGTTTAGTTTAATAGTTTCCATGATTATTTCGAAAATAATCATTCCATTAGTACCAATATACATAGGAGCAATATTCTCAAAGCTATCTTTAACTGGTGAAATATTTACAACAATAAAATCTTTCGGCTATGTATATTTAATACTATTTTCACTACAAATATTTTATTTAATATTTCAGTACTCATTAGCTGGATTTTTAAATAAAAAGAATACTTTTAAATTATTAAGAAATATGCTGCCAGCATATCTAACTGCTGTTGGTACGCAATCATCAGCTGCAACTATTCCTGTTACATTAAACTGTGTAAAGGAAAATGAAGTGTCTGAAGAGGTGGCTGATTTAGTTGTACCTTTATGTGCAACAATTCATCTAGCTGGAGATACAATAACCATTGTTCTAACTTCTATTGGAGTAATGTTAATGAAAGGTCAATCTCCTACATTTTCAACTATGATGCCATTCATCCTAATGCTAGGTATAACTATGGTAGCTGCACCTGGTGTTCCTGGTGGTGGGGTTATGGCTGCACTTGGATTACTTGAAGGCATGTTGGGATTCGGAAACTTAGAAAAACCAATAATGATAGCATTACACTCGGCTCAAGACAGTTTTGGTACTGCTACAAACGTAACTGGAGATGGCGCCTTATCATTAATTATAGATTATTTCATAAAAAAGAAAGATAAATGATATATTAAATATAAAAAGTTACTTGGTAATATAAATTCATCAAGTAACTTTTTATATTTAACTGATTCTTCCTAATATCTGTGCTTTAATATGCCTTAATATAAATATTATATATGTTACGGTTCCAATTATAAATACACTATCTAAATCTACATTATAATTAAAACATTCTAATATAATCTTAATTATGAATGGTAATGTCGCTGCATATATAACCATCGAATACAAAGCAGAATATCTAATTATCATCTTCATAAAAATAGCAATTAAAGATGCTATCATTGTTATTATAAAACTATTAACTAACATCCCACACATTTCAATCCATATCGTTACTTTAAATACAACTATTCCTAACTTAATTTTTATATCATTTAATATATTTCTAAGTTGCTCTGAATTAACATTCTCATTTCCCAGGAAATTTTTATAATTCATTTTATATACATTAGAATTATCATAAAATACTATTCCATTTTTTAACCATAATAAGCTTACATCTTGAGCGTATATTCTACTATTTAATTTCCATGACTCTTCAATCGTGTCCTTATCATCTATATATATTAATATATTATTATTTTCCAAAGTAATTGATTCGCAATTTAAAGTTAATTCTCCATCTTCTATATAAATACCATTATTATTTTCTAAGCTATTAATTATGCCAGATATATTTTTATTTATAGAGTGTACTATTATTCCGCTTTTTATGCTAGACACTATTATAGTCATTAATATCATATAAATAATAGCTCTAAATACTCCTTCTTTTATATATTTTGAAAAAACATCTATATCATATATAGATGTTATAAACTTTTTTAAAAAATTAGTTTTATTTTTCATTCTTTCCTCCAGAATACAATATATAATATTGATTTTACCTAGATTTTAATAATTTACTACCTAATTGTATATATAAATTATATGTTTATTATTTATATTTATGGTCAATATTATAAATAACTATATATTATATTTATATACTTTAGGAGGTTAATTTTGAATCTAATAAATAATAAATACTTTAAAAGTACGATAAAATCTTATAAAAAATTATTCATTTATATTATAATATGCTTAAGTTTTTTATTTACTCTATCTTATAGTCATTATAGATATAATAACCTTTTAAATTCTTTTAAAGAAAACTTTAATAATTATAAATTTTCTGAAGCAAATAATTTGATTCTAACAAAAGAATCTTTAAATCCATTTAAATTTATTTGCCTAAAAAATGACTTACATAGTTATTTTAATGATAAATTAAGTATAATGTCTAATAACTTAAAAGATAAGGATATCAATGATATATTAATACAATTAAGGGAAATAGACCATTATAAAATAATATCTCCATCCAGGATCAACTATATAAATGATTCTATATTTAAGTTTACTAATTCGGTTGATTATTATACTCAGGGTATAAACTATTATATCAATAAAGATTATGAAAATGCATTATATTACTTCAATAATGTTAGTTTTCTAGATATTAACTATAGTAATTCATTAGGATATATTAATCAATGTAAAAAAAATATAAAAAATGATATATATCTACAATGTGATGAATTAATAAAAAATGATTATTATACAAAGGCATTAAATCTACTATCTGAGTATTCTTCACTAATCAATGATGATGAAGCTATCTCTAAAAAGATTCAAGAAGTAAAAACCAAAAGACAAGATTATTTAAATAATGCTTCTAGTGTACTTGAAGCTTCTTCAAAAGCATTAACTACAACAATTTCTCCTAATAATATAAATACACTAAATATAACTAGTGATACAAATTTCTTAATAAATGTAGATATAAATAATCAAAAAACATATGTATATGAAGGTAAATCCGATAATTGGACTTTATTAAAGACATTCTCTTGCTCTACTGGAATTGATGGTGAAAATACACCTGTTGGCTCATTCTCAATAAAAGAAAAAGGTGAATGGTTCTTTTCTGATGAGTATAATCAAGGAGGTAAGTATTGGTCTCAAATAACTGGCGATATTCTTTTTCACTCACTTCCTTATTCAAATGATAGAACTACTATTGTTGACTATACAGTAAATAAGCCATCCTCTCATGGATGCATTAGACTTTATTTAGATGATGCAAAATGGATTTATGAAAATGTTCCTAGAGACAGTAAAGTCATAATAAAATAAAGAAATCATGGTTACCTTCCCCAAATCATAACCATGATTTCTTTTTTCATTTTATCTTAGCCTAATATATTTGTCTAAATAAAACGAATATAAATATTTTTCATCTACTTTTTTTCCTATTATTTTAAATATAGCATTACTATAATATTCTAGTTGCTTAATATATTTATTTTTAAATTCATCTTCCTTCTCTTCTTCAATATAATCAGTTTTATAATCTATAAGTATCACTTTGTCTTCTTCCTCAAAGAAACAATCTATAATCCCTTGTAACCTTATATTTTCATTCTTATATTCTTCTGATAGTTCATTATTTACTTCTATGCTACTTATTTCTGTATAAAACGGAACTTCTCTATAGAGCTTATTAGGATTATTTTTATATACCTCAATCATTCTTTTTCCTAATGGGTTATTAAAAAACTTTAGAATCTTATTTACTCTAACAACTTTAGCCTCATCTTCCAACAAAATCTCATCGCTTACCATATTGCCTATTTGTAATTTAATATCTTCTGCTGAATCTACCTTATCCAAGTTTAGCTTTTTCATTACTAAATGAACTATAGTCCCTTTTTCTGATGCTGTTAATCCCTTTTCCTCTTGAAGAAATTTTGGTATAAGTGGCTCTTTTTCTATAAATATTTCTTCAATATCTACTGTTTCTTCAATATTTTTTTTCTTTAAATCTGATACTGAAATATTACTCTTTATTGTAGTAGCTAATTCATAAGGATATTTATACCCTAACCTACTAGATATTTCTTCATAAAGCTCTTTATTTATTTCATCTTTTTTTATAGTTAATTCATTTTCTTCAGCAACTTCTTCATTTTCTTTTTCATTTAGTAATTCATTTTTACTTATTATATTTATCTTCCATGATGAAGAATCATCTTTTGAAAATTCATTAGATACAGCTATTCTTTCTCTTAAAATATTTCCATCGTTATGTTTACATAAAGCTATTCCTATCCAGTCTAAATACGATCTTCCTTTAAGAACTTCTGATGGTAATATTATATTCTTATCTAATATGGATGCATTAAACCATTTTTCTATAGATTTTTCTATGTCATTTACACATCCTGTTATTATTAATTTTTCTTTAGCTCTAGTTAATGCAACATATAATATTCTCATCTCTTCAGATAAAGTCTCTAATCTCATTTTTTTCTTAATTGCTTCTTTAGCTAATGTACCTAGACTTAGTCTTTTCTCTAAATCTATAAAATCTGGGCCAAAACCTAATTCATGATGATATAGTATACTTTTATTTAAATCCATTAAATTAAAATTTTTTCCTGCTCCACATAAAAATACAACTGGAAATTCTAGCCCTTTGCTCTTATGTATACTCATGATTCTAACTACATCTTCATTTTCCCCTAATATTTTCGCACTTCCCATATCACCAGATGACCGTGTTAATCTATTAATAAAGTTAATAAAATTAAATAGCCCTTTAAAGCTAGTTTCTTCAAATTTCCTAGCTCTCTGGAACAGAATCTTTAAGTTAGCTTGCCTTAATACTCCATTCGGCATAGCTCCAACATATCCATAATATGCTGTATCCATATATAACATCCATATAAATTCATCTATGGGCGTATATATAACTTTCTCTCTCCATTCCGCTAACTTTTCTATAAAATAATTACATTTTTCTATTAATTTATCAGAATAAACTTTGTCGCTCTTTTCATCATATTTTCCAGCAATGCATAATATATTTTCATAAAAATACTTTTCTTTATCTTGCAATCTAATATCAGTTAATTCCTCAGCTGTAAACCCCATTATAGGTGATCTAAGCACTGATAATATTGGAACATCTTGAAGAGGATTATCTATTACTTTAAGTAAGGACATTATTGTTCTTATTTCTATAGACTCAAAGTATCCAGAACCTGTGTCAGCATATACTGGTATTCCTTCCTCACCTAATTCTTCAAGGAGAACTTCTGAATAATTCTTTGTTGCTCTTAATAGAATCACTATATCTTTATATTTTAATGGACGATACTCTCCTGTTTGTTTATCTAAAACCATAAACTTACTTTCATTATTTGATGACATTAATTCTTTAATTCTTTTGGCTATTATTTTTCCCTCTAAATTTATTCCTGTTATCTCAGCATCTGAATCATCAATAATACTTTCATCATGTTCTTCAGTATCCTTATATATATTATCATCTTTTTTCTCTATAATGTTAACTTCTATAGGACCACCTAAGGTAATTGATTCATCATTTGATATTTCATAGCTTGCTCCTAAGTTTAAAGATTCTTCTTCTGTATATTCTAATTCTCCAACTGTGTCAGACATTAATTCCTTAAATATATAGTTAACCCCATCTATTACTTCTTTTCTACTTCTAAAATTCTTGTATAATTGAATCTTTCTATTTAGACCTTCATTTATTTTATAAGTATTATATTTATCTATAAATAAAGATGGATTTGCCTGCCTAAATCTATATATACTCTGCTTTACATCTCCAACCATAAATACATTCGGATTATTTAGCTCTTTTCTTGATACAAGATTAATTATAGTTTCCTGTACATTATTTGAGTCTTGATATTCATCTACAAGAACTTCATCAAAAAATTCTCTAAAGTCGTTTGCTACTTGTGATGGTATTATATTGTTATCTTCATCATGATCAATTAATATTTTTAAGCATAGATGCTCTAAATCATTAAAATCCAATATATTTCTTTCTTTTTTCTTTTTTGAAAATCTCTCTCCAAAGTCCAATATAATCTCAGATAATTTTTTAACATATGGATATGCTCCTTGTATACTTTCAATCATCTCTTTAGGCATTAAAGAAAATGCATTATCCTTTAAGTCTGTTATTTTCTTTTTTATATCATCTCTTATCTTTTTTACAATCCCTTGAGCATCTTCATCAGATATCTTATCTTTTTTTATTGTCTTTAATCTTTGGAACTTTATATCAGTTAATAAAGTATATATTTCCTCTAAATTATTATTCTCTAATTTATAGATTCTTTCTAAATACTCTTTTTCATCTATAAAGTTATCTAGATATCCTTCTAATCCATCTGTATGATTTATTATATCAATAGCCTTATCATACATTTTTATATAGCCTTCAACTTCAACCTTTATGCTATTTATTAAGACTTCGGCCCATTTACTTCTATTAAGCTCATCTAATGAGCTTATATTAAATGCTTCTGTACTTTCTTTTAACCACATTTCCGGCCATGGAGCAGACATAATAAAGTTATATAAATTTAATATTAATTCTTTTAAATTATCATCACTTTTATAGCTGCTAAAAGCTTCAACTAAATCAATAAACTCTTGATCATCATTATCATATCTGTCTTCAAATAACTCTTCAATAACGTCAGATTTAATTAATATTGTTTCTGTCTGATCGCCAATTCTAAATGATGGGTCTAAATCAATCTTGTGAAAATTATTTCTTATTACGTCTAAACAAAAAGAATGCATTGTTGTTATATTAGCTCTATTCAATAAAGTTAACTGATTTTGAAGATTTTTAGAATCTGGATTTTCATCTAATGCTTTTGATATTGCATTTGCAATTCTTTCTCTCATTTCTGCTGCTGCCGCATTAGTAAATGTAACTACTAATAATTTATCTATATCAACTGGATTCTCTTCATCTGTAATTATTTTTATAATTCTCTCTACTAATACTGCTGTCTTTCCTGAACCAGCAGCTGCTGCAACTAAAAGATTGCAATTTCTGGTTTTTATTGCACTCAATTGTTCATTAGTCCATTTTGTTTCTCCCATATTATTTCTCCTATCAAGATATGATTTATAAGATTATTTATTTACTTCATTTTTTATATTGTTTAAAACTTCTTCTTTATTTCTTTTTATAATTATCTTATATTTATTATCCTTTATATCTGTATCAAATTGACAAATTGATTCAAAGTCACAATATTCACAGTAAGTTTTATTTGAATCTTTAGATGGTTGTAGCTTTATATCTCCACTAAGCATTTCTTCACATAATTCTTTCATTTTTTTATTTACATATTCTCTTAACAAATCAAATTCTTCTTCTGTAACAACGTCACTATTTGATTTAAAATCTCCATCTTTCTTAAATGCAGCTGGAATCACTAATGAATATCCATCAATATCTTTATCCATAGCTCTAACTACTCTAGCATCTTTTAAAACTAGTCCTTTAAGTTTTAGCGCTTCTAATACTTCTACTTCTATTTCTTCTGTTGTCAATTCTTTTTTACTCTTTATTATTGGATCATCAACTTTGAAATATAATATTGCACCTGGCTTAGCTTGTTTTTCTAATATATATTTTGAATTTCTTATAAGCGCATCTAAATAAACTAATAGCTGAATCTGTAACCCATAGTATACTTCATTTAAATCAAACTTTTTTGCCCCTGTTTTATAATCTATTACTCTTATATACGTATTGCCATCCAAATCTAAAGTATCTATTCTGTCAATTCTACCTTGTAAGTATACTCTCTCATTATTATCAAGATCTAATGTCACAGCTTCTCCAGTATTGTAATCTCCAAATTTAAATTCAGTTTTGAATACTTCAAACTCTCCCTTACCTATTTGTTCTGATATAACCGATACTGATTTAGCTATAACTCTTTTAAATCTCTTTGCTAGATACTTATATCTTTTGCTACTATTCAATATAGAATTACTCTCTTCTTCCAATCTCTTATCTATTATGTTTGTCACTATTTCTTTGCATTTATCATTATCCAAATCTGACCACAATATTCCATCTTTTTTTACTCTATTAGTAAATGTGTCTAATACTTCATGTACAAATGATCCTAAATCTGGAGGAGCGAATTCATATACTTTTCTATTCTTAGCTTTTAAGCCATACATTATAAAATATGAAAATGGACATCCTGCATATTTTTCTAACCTTGATACACTAAACATTAATTTTCCATTATCATTTTTATAAAGCTCTTTAAGTTTGTTTTTAGACACCTTATCTCCTATATTAGAATATTCAAGTCCTTTAAAAATATTATCCATCTTTTCTTTGTATTCTTCATTATTAGCGAACCATTTATAAACCTCTGGCCAATATTCTTCTATTTCTTCTTTTTCAAAGTCTCTTCTTACAGTAAGTATTAAATCATTAAATGTTGGAATTGGAGAAACAATTCTATTTAGCTTATCTTCATTAATTGATAAATCATTAATGAAACTTTCTTCATTTAGATCAGGAAATATCTTTTTAATTCTTGATATAATTATAGATGGCCTTAAAGATTTTCCTTCAAAATCAGCCATTGGATATGATAGCATAAGATATTCACTACTTATTGTCAATGCAGTATATACTAAAAATTGCTCTTCAAATATCTTTTTTCTAGTAGTTGATGAAAGCTGTATTCCATATTCATTTAGTATCTCTCTATCTTTATCAGATAATATTCCCTCATCTTTTTTTACAGCAGGTAATACCCCATCATTTATACCAACTATACAAAGCGCTTTTACATCACGTCCCTTTATTCTAGCTACATCTCCTATTGTAACTTGATCTAATGCCACTGGTATTACACCAATTTCTTCATTATTGAAGCCAGAATCTAGTATCTTAAAGAACTCATTTGCTTCTAATTTTTCTTCTCCTAATACATTAACTGCTTGATCTAATGTATTTATAACTATACTTTCTACTTGACTATATTCTTTAACCTTATCTTCTTGTAAATTCTGATCAAAATCTTCTATCCACTTATCAATTTTTTCAAATGCCTCTAATTCCACTAAAAATTCATATATTGCTTTACATATATCTTTTACTTTATTTTTTCCTCTAATTTTATTATGAAAATTTAATAATGGTTTTCTTACTTCATCCATTATCTCTGATATCATTATTAAGTTTTGATCTGTATTCATCATTTCTCTAAAATATGGGTCTGTTAATAAATATTCACTATTCCACTTATGTCCCTTGATTCCGTATTCTAAAACAAAATTCTCTAATAAATCAATATACTGATTTTTGATACCTATTAAGCCACTTTTTAAATATTTAAATACACTCTCATAAGACCAATTCTTTAAGTATATTTCAAATGCTGAAGTTATAACTATAATTAATGGATTACTGACTAATTGAATTTTTTTATCTAAAAAGTATGGTATATTATAATCTTTAAATATAACAGAAATTATCTTTTCATAGTCATCTATATTTCTACATACAACTGATATATCTTTAAATCTATAGTTTTTAATTCTAACTAAATTTACTATATTTCTAGCAACTCTATCTATTTCATCATATATATTATTTGCTTTATATAAAACTACTCTATCATTATCAACTCCGCCATATTCTTTAAATGGATAAGAAAAAAAGTATTTTTCTATATGCTCTAACTGAGGAGAATTAAAAAATCTATATGTTTTTTCATTTTCATTTAAATTAATAGGTTTATCGTATGGTATATTATTCTCTTGCATTAATTTTAATATTTTATTTTCAGTATTGTGTATCGGGATAAATACATCTGTGAATTCTTTTGATTTTATATTATCTAAACTTTCCATGGTTAACGTTATATTAATTCTTTTACATCGCTTAGCTAACAACTTTATTATATCTAACTGCTGTGGTGTAAAAGTTGTAAATTCATCTATCCATACTTCAGATTCGTTATATAATGTACAGTCTTGTAACTTATTATATAATAAACTTAACTCATCTTCTCCATCAATATACCCTTCATTAATTTTATCGTTAAAGGCTTCAAATATTGATACTAGCTCTCTTATCTTTATAATCAATTCACTATTATCAATTTTCTGATAAATGCATTTTAATTCATCAATATCTACGTTATATTTCTTAAATTCAGATATAACTTCTGATATTATTTCATTAAAACCTTGTTCTCTTGATATTCGCTTAAAGTATTCTAATGAATCAATATTTTCATTTAATACCTTATGAATCAACATTTTCTTACCAGATTCATTTATGATCTTTTTTATTCGTCCACCACATTCTTCAAAGACTATGCTAGCCATCTTTTTAAAGCTTAGCACCTGAACCTTTAAAAAAGCCGCCTCTCCAATTTCTCTTAATACATTATTTTCTGTGGTAAAGGTATATTGATCTGGCACTATCAATATCAATTTTCTGTTTTCATCTAATTGCAATTTTTTTTTAATTTCATCTATACAAAATCTGCTTTTACCTGTTCCTGCTCTTCCATAAATAAACCTTATACTCATTTTATTTCCTCACTGCTTCGAAACATTTTTATTAATTTTCTCCATTTATAATTAACTTAATTCATCATTTTAATTTACTTCTAATAAATTAATTAAATTTATCTAAATCCATACATTTATTATATTATAAATGTATGGATTTAGATAATCTACTATTTGAGATATAAAAAAAACATCTAACAAAAGTTAGATGTTTTTGGCGGAGAATCCGGGATTTGAACCCGGGCGCCAGTTGCCCGACCTACGCCCTTAGCAGGGGCGCCTCTTCAGCCACTTGAGTAATTCTCCATGTGCCTTCTATATAATTTATATAAATGGCGGAAAGATAGGGATTCGAACCCTAGGTACGCTTGCACGTACGCCGGTTTTCAAGACCGGTGCCTTAAACCAACTCGACCATCTTTCCGTAACTCACAAAACATATTATATCAAGGGTATACATTACTGTCAACATTTTTTATAATAATATTTTTATTAATTTATATTTTTATCTTATATACAATTTTTTAAATTCTATTATATTTATAAAAAATAAAGTAAGATGGATAATAAATATAATGTAAATTAAAAATTTATATTATATACTTTAATCAATATTTTCTATACTAATATTAAACAAATCTATAAGTAAATTATTTCATATATTCAAATTTATAAAACTACCAATAACCATATTTCTACATTTAATACTTTTCATATTTATAAGATCTGACCTCATTGAATATAATAAGTTTAAAGTCTTAAAATTTTATGTTTTATAAATAAAAAACATCTAATAAATATTAGATGTTTTGGCGGAGAATCCGGGATTTGAACCCGGGCGCCAGTTGCCCGACCTACGCCC
>ERZ781272.347-NODE-347-length-38814-cov-4.903635_pt1 | contig 38814 bp, 55 predicted proteins | sample MGYA00375850_ERZ781272 | MGnify/ENA primary metagenome ERZ781272 (study PRJEB29790, sample SAMN06051246) | human gut metagenome | host: Homo sapiens | place: USA: Cincinnati, Ohio | collected 2013-06-21 | study: EMG produced TPA metagenomics assembly of the Gut...
ATGGAGCACTTCAAACAGGAACTCATTGAATATCTCGATTACTACAACAACCGTCACATCAAGGCAAATCGAAAGGGCTTGCCGTCTGCGATTCACAGACAACAAGCCCTTTCAGTTGCTTGAACAATTTTGGGGTCACTTCAGCCAAACGGAAACCCGTTTTGTCATTCTTCCAAAGCATCCAGCATAAAACCGATGACGGCGTTGGAAACGAGGAACCCCTTTGTCGTCAGGCTAAGATACCCCTCTCGAAGTTTTGCCAGTCCGCTTTGTATGAGCTGTTTCGCCCTCTGCGTGAGCGGGGACAGGGAAAGGGAATACCGCTCACAGAATTCTCCCAGATTCAGCCCGCTTTTCAGGCGCAGCCGGAGCATAAGAAATTCCTCCGCATCCCCGCCTTGTTCTTCCTCGAGCAGGGTGCCGTCCTTCCCGGTAAGAGCGTGGCAGATAAAGTCCTCTACGCTGCGCGGGTAATAAAAGCGCCTGCCCTCATAATAGGAGTGCGCCGCCGGCCCGATACCAAGATAGGGCTTAAGCTCCCAGTATTTCAGATTATGCTGGCAGGCAAAACCCGGCCTTGCAAAATTGGAAATTTCATATTGTTTCAGGCCACATTGCTCCAGAGTATTACAGACCGTCTCATAGATATCGCACATCCGATCCTCGTTTGGGAGCAAATCGCTGTCCCGCATGGCGTACATCGGCGTACCCTCCTCCAGTTTAAGCAGATAGGCGGAGAGGTGGGTGACACCAAGGGAGGATAGGAACCGGGCGGAAAATACTGCACTCTCCGGAGTCTGTTTGGGGATCCCCAGCATCAAATCTGCGGAGATATTTGAAAAACCTGCCTGCGCCGCATGCCCGATGGCTTGCACTGCGGTTTTTACGTCGTGCCGACGGGTGAGGAATTGCAGCTCCTCCTCCACAGCGGACTGTACGCCGAAGGAGATCCGATTGAAACCTCCGGCTTTGCAGTCAGTCAGAAGTCCTAACAAAGAGGTGGAGGGGTTTGCCTCCATGGAAATCTCACAGTCCACACTGACATTGGCCCGCTTTGAGATGGCATCCAAAACCGTACACAGTCGTTTTGCCCCAAACACAGTGGGGGTCCCTCCGCCGAAGTAGATGGAATCGACCAGTTCTCCCGCCGGTATCATCCGGCTAATTTCGCAGAGCAGCGCCTGCATATAGCGATCCATCCCGGTATCATCCGGCGTGACGGAGTAAAAGTCACAGTAAGCGCATTTGGAGAGGCAAAACGGGATGTGGATATAGATTCCGGTCATCTGGTTCTCCTTTTCATAAATGGAAATTTATGTGTTCTCTCAGCAGAATTGAATTTGGTTGTGCTCCTTACAAGAGGAGGAGAAGAGGAAAGATTCCGTCCTGCTCCACTACCTGTGCCGTCAGGAACAAAAGCTGAAGAGTCAAAGTGTACGTAACGATTGAAAGGCGGCAGCCGGAGGATTCTGGCTGCCGTAAATAGACGGGCTGTTTCGCTTTATTCGTCCAGCTTGAGGACGGCCATAAACGCCTCCTGCGGTACTTCGATACTGCCGAGCTGGCGCATCCTTTTTTTGCCTTCCTTTTGCTTTTCCAAAAGCTTTTTCTTACGGGTGATGTCGCCGCCGTAGCATTTGGCAAGCACGTCCTTGCGCATGGCCTTGACAGTCTCCCGCGCAATGATTTTTCCACCGACCGCCGCTTGAATCGGGACCTCAAAGAGCTGACGGGGGATATTCTCCTTGAGCTTTTCCACAATTTTACGGGCTCTCGCATACGCCTTGTCCGTGTGGACAATAAAGGAAAGCGCGTCGACCACATCGCCGTTGAGCAGGATATCCAGCTTGACGAGCTTGGAGGGAGCATATCCCTTCATTTCATAGTCATAGGAAGCATAGCCGCGAGTACGGGATTTGAGCGCGTCAAAGAAATCGTACACGATTTCATTGAGCGGCAGCTCGTAGTGCAGATCCACCCGGGATTCATCCAGGTATTTCATGTCCTTAAACACGCCGCGCCGCTCCTGCGCCAGATCCATGATGCTCCCGACATAGTCGGATGGGCTATAGATATGCGTCTCCACCATCGGTTCATAGGCCTCGGCAATCAGCGAGGGGTCGGGGTAGTTGGTCGGGTTGTCGATATAAATTTCCTCCCCATCCGTCATCTTGAGTTTGTAGATAACCGAGGGAGCTGTTGTAATGAGGTCAAGGTTGAATTCCCGCTCCAACCGCTCCTGGATGATCTCCATGTGCAAAAGCCCGAGGAAGCCGCAGCGGAAGCCAAAGCCAAGCGCCTTGGAGGTTTCCGGTTCAAAGGTCAGGGATGCGTCGTTTAGCTGCAGCTTTTCGAGTGCGTCGCGCAAATCCGGGTATTTCGCCCCGTCCGCGGGATAGATGCCGGAGAAGACCATTGGATGGACGGCGCGGAAGCCCGGCAGGGCTTCATCTGCGGGGTTGTCCACATCCATGACGGTATCGCCGACCAGAGTATCCTTGACGTTTTTGATGCTCGCAGTGATATAGCCAACGTCGCCTGCCTTCAGGCAGTCGCAGGGCTCATGCCGGTCGGCACGCATGATGCCGACTTCGACCACATCAAACTGCGCACCGGTCGCGAACATCTTGATATGGGAACCTGCCCGCACGGTGCCTCCAAACACGCGCAGATAGACGATAACGCCCTTGTAGCTGTCATAGTAAGAGTCGAAAATCAACGCCTTGAGCGGTGCGGTCTCTTCTCCCTTTGGGGCGGGGATGCCCCGCACCACGAGCTCAAGTACCTCTTCGATGTTGGTGCCCGCCTTAGCGGAGATACGCGGCGCGTCGAGTGCCGGGATGCCGATGACATCCTCAATTTCGTGACAGACGCGCTCCGGGTCTGCGGAGGGAAGATCGATTTTGTTGACGACCGGGAGGACCTCCAGATCATGCTCAATGGCAAGATAGGTGTTGGCGAGTGTCTGCGCCTCAATTCCCTGAGAGGCATCGACGACAAGGAGCGCGCCCTCACAGGCCGCTAAAGAGCGGGAAACCTCATAGTTGAAGTCCACATGCCCCGGGGTATCGATGAGGTTGAAAGTGTAAGTCTCCCCATCCTTTGCCCGATAATCCAGAGTGACGGCCCTCGCCTTGATGGTTATGCCGCGCTCGCGCTCCAAGTCCATGTTGTCGAGCAGCTGCTCCTCCATGTCCCTGGCTGAGACGGCGCTTGTCTTTTCCAAAATCCGGTCGGCAAGAGTGGACTTCCCATGGTCGATATGCGCAATGATACAAAAATTGCGAATGTGGTCACGCCTGTTTGACAAATCTATCACCTCAAAAGGGTTAAAAATGGGTTTCCCGATTTACCTGTTAACAATTTAGTATAGCACAGAAAAGAATTCTTTGGCAACCGGGAAGAATCATATCCCTTTTCCGAGCATGGAAAAAACAAGTCAGCATGCTAGACTATAATATCGGATTAAGGGGACATATACATGACAGATACAATGAAGAATCACTGCGAAAATGAACGGATTCCCAATTTAAATCAGTTGCATACGACGGAGTTGCGCGGATTAAAAGAAATCTTTCTTTAGAAGATGTAGGTAGGTGTCTTTATATGTTTCGGCGAGTCATTCAATCGAAAAACAGAAAAACCATGAAAGGGAAGGAAAAAATAAGGCAGCAGCCTGTTTATGGCTGCTGCCATGGGTTCATTTTGTTTCCTGGAGGCTTTCAATGGGAACGGAGAGATTGACGTCCGCGCCATAGTCCACGTTCGGCAAGCCGAAGCCGAAGAGTTCATAGAAGTCCTGCCAGTACCCGTCGATGTCGGAGTATTCCTCAAGATTGTCGTCATTGATTTTCTTCCAGAGTTCGAGCACTTTCTTCTGGATGTCCGGCTGCATTTCCAAATCATCCATACGGATACGTTTTTCCTCATCCACCAGGACTTCGCCGCCGTACAGCTTTTGGTGGAACAGTCGGTACATCTGTTCAATACAGCCCTCGTGGACACCCGCCTCCTTCATCACCTTGTAGAGGATGGAAATATACAGCGGGACAATGGGGATGGCAGCACTCGACTGAGTGACCAGTGCTTTGTTGACCGAGATGTAGGCGCTGACTCCTGGAATTTCCTCGGTGATTTCCTTCGAAGTTTTGAGCAGATGCTCCTTTGCACGGCCGATGGAGCCTTCATAATACATCGGATGGGTCAGTTCCGGCCCGATGTAGGAGTATGCCACGGTGACAGCTTCGCTCTCAATGGCGTCCGCCGTCTTGAGGGCTAAAATCCAGTCCTTCCAGTCCTCCCCTCCCATGACCTTAACGGTGTGCTCGATTTCTTCCTCCGTCGCAGGTTCGATCGTGATTTCGGAAATCTTACGGGTCTTTAAATCGATGGTCTTGTTGGTATAGGCTTGCCCGGTTGTCTTGAGGACGGAGGTGTAGACCGTACCGTCCGGTGTGGTGCGGCGCGGGGCGGCAAGGCTGTAGATAACCATATCGACCTTGCCAAAATCCTGTTTAATCAGATTGATTACCTGTTGTTTTGTCTCGTTGGAATAGGCGTCTGCGTTGATGGTCTTGGCATAGTAGCCGTCTTTATGGGCGATTTCCTCAAAGGCTGCAGTATTGTACCAGCCCGCAGTACCGGTACGCTTGCCGTCTGCCGGCTTGTCAAAGATGACCCCAATCGTGGAAGCGCCGCACGAATAGGTGGCGGCGATGCGGGAGGCAAGTCCGTATCCCATCGACGCACCGAGAACCAGGACTTTTTTAGGGCCCTCGGTTTTCGGCTGGGATTTTGTATATGCGATCTGGGCTTCGACCGCCGCCCGGCATCCAGCCGGATGGGAGGTCGTGCAGATGAATCCTCTGATTTTTGGTGTAACAACCATAGATTTCTCTCTCCTTTTTCGTTGTTAGTGGTATTTTAACACGGAATGAAAAAAGATACAAATATGGAATAAAAAACATTGGAATCGCAAAACATATGAGCGCTCGTTCAGTGGTTTCCCATGGACTAATGCGATTGAAAATCGGCACATACTCCCGCCGCTCTGTGTGGAATCCATGCAGGGCGGCGGGGCTTCTCTGTACAGGGGATTTCACAGTTTTTTCACCTCTCCTGTCCCGGTTTCTGCTATAATAAAAACAAACGGCGGACGTCACAGAAAAATGGATACCCGCTGTGTCCGCCGGCAGATAAAAATTCGGCAGGGAGGATATGAACGTGTCGGATTCCAATATTACCAAGCTCGCCATTGCAGAGGGCTTCAAAAAGTTGTGCCGGACGAAGGGTTTCGACAAAATCAGCATTGCAGATATTACCGGGGCATGCGGGCTCGGCCGCCAGACCTTTTATTATCATTTTGCGGACAAATACGAGCTGCTCGGCTGGATTTATTACCGGGAGTGTTTTGAGCTGCTGGTGGAAGACATCACGCTTGACAACTGGGATGGGCAACTGTGCCGGATGCTCGAGCACATGCAGAAAGACGCCTCCTTTTACAAAAATACGATCCGCAGCCAGGCGGACAACTTTACGGACTACCTATTTGGAATTGCCCGTACCCTGTTCACCGAGGCCATCGAGAAGCTGGATGAGTCCGGGAATGTGGGAGAGCAGGATCGCTCTTTTTATGCGGAGTTTTACGCTTACGGCTGCTGTGGGGTTGTCCTTTCTTGGGTGAAATCCGGGATGAAGCGTCCGGCGGCGGAGGTGGCGCACCATTTAAAAAGCCTGGCGCTTGATTCGGAAAAGCTGGGCTACCGCCTGTATTCCATGGAGCAGGAGAACCATCAGTAAGAAACCGGGATGCCTGCATGCTGTTGCAGGACCGTGTAAAATAAAAGCAGGGAGGGGACGGTAATAGCCGTCCCCTCCCTGCTTTGTTAAATTATTTTGGAAGTGGAATGAATGAGCGAAAAGGATTACCGGTACATCGTCTGCGCCGCTTTGAGAAGGACTTTAGGGTCCTTGTTATACGGTGTAACCGGACAGATGTCTTTACGAATATCAAACAGGGTGTAAATTGCAATGCGGGCCGCGCGCACGGAGTATTCCTCGGTAAAGACCATGTCCTCCGGGATTTCGACAAACTGGCTTATCATGGCAAAGTTCGTACTGCCCTCCGGTACTACCTGTGGGCGGTCGGACATGGCGCGAGGCTGGAACTGTGCGTCGATATACGGCATATAACAAGGAATGACGTTTATGACTGTATCCTTGATTTCCTCCCAGTGCTCTTCCCAGTGAAGCTGGTGGATGAGCTCATAAAGGATCTCTTCTCCCGTGCAGTCTTTCATCGGCTTTTTCACATAGTCCCCGACATGGTCGGTATACAGCCCATAGCCCCAGAAAATGGTGGTATCCGGCTGCTGCGCCTTGAAGTGGGGCTGCGCCGCGACGACGATGCTCATCAGCCAGGAGGAGTCTTTGAAGGTCATCAGTGCACCTGAGCCCGGGATATTGCCGCTGTAGTTTTCAATCATCTTGAGCAGCTTATTCCCTTTGCAGGTGACGGTGAAACTCTCCCAGTTTGTCTCATGCGGGTTGCCGAAGAACGGGTATGGGTTGCCAAGCCCCGGCTTTTTCTCCGCGACTTTGGCCCACAGCTCACCGGAAATCGGTTTTTGTTCTGGGACCGGGGCGGGAGTGCTCCAGTCGCCGAGGGTAGCGCTGTCGGTCATGCAGGCGTTGGTCATAATGCATACGTCGCCTTCCTTGAGATCGATGGTCTCCCCATCCTCCAGATGAATTTTTGTCACCGTGATGGTATCGTCGTCTTTAAAATCGAGGTCGGTGACTGTCTTGCGGGTGGAAAAATCCACGCCATGCTTTTCCAAATATGCCTTGAGCGGCAAAATCACGCTCTCATACTGGTTGTATGGGGTGCGGGTGACGCCTTCGAGCGTTTCGATTCTGGAAAACTCGAAAATCATCCGGTTCATATAGCGGCGGAACTCAAACAAGCTGCTCCATTTCTGGAATGCAAAGGTGGTCTGCCACATGTACCAGAAGTTTGTCTCAAAGAAGTGCGGGGTGTGCTCGAACCAGTCGGCTATGGTCATGTTGTCAAGCTTCTCCTCCGGAGTGAGCAGGAGCTTTGTCATAGCCAGGCGGTCCTCGTTGTTAAAGCCCATCGAATGGACATCCTGGATGACGCCGTCCTTGTCAATCAGGCGGGCTTTTGCACAGGTAGGATGCGCGTGGTCAAAGTTTAAAATTTCCTCGGTCACGCTGCGGGACGGCTGCTCGAGAGAGGGAATGCTTTTAAACAGCTCCCAAAAATTTTCATAGGTCTCCTCGTTAAGCATCCGCCCGCCGCGGCAGACAAAGCCGTTTGTGTTATCTCCGGCGCCGTCATTGCTGCCGCCGAGAATCGGCATCCCTTCGAGAATGTGGATGTTTTTGCCGTCAAAGTTTGCATCTCGGACGAGGTAAGCTGCTCCTGCCAGGGAGGCGAGTCCGCCGCCGACAAAGTAGACTTGCTTGTCCCCATAGTAACGGTTTTTGACTGCGAGGTCGGCGAGCTTTTTTGCCTCGGCCTCGCTCTTTTTCTTTGCTTTATCCGCAGCGTAAAGGGCAGCACCTACAGCCGCTCCGGTAACGATGACTTTTCCGAACCATTTTTTGCTCATAAAACATATCTCCTTACCATGGAATGTGTGGATGGTTTCTTTTCTTTGCCCTCTTCTGAGGTTCTGTACCCAGTATATCCTGTGGTTGACTGCTCGTCATTAGACAGTTTTGGACGACTGTATGGTTTTCATACAAAACATGACAGGTGTACAAAAATACGACAAGTTTCAGGCTTTGTCTATGGGAGAAGCGGACACAATCACTTATGATAAGAATATGAGGGTGAGGCAATGAATCGAGTGGAAGAAAAGATACGCGTCGCAGCTATCGAGGCGATGGCTCGTCGGATGCTGAAAGACCCCGGGAAAAACCCGGAGCGCACAGCACGCAATCTTGTGGAGTTTGGGATCGTAATTGCAGGCGGACATCTCAAAGATGCGGAGAAAAAATCTTTAAGCCGGCAGCTCGCCGGGCTTTTGGAACGGCAGGAGGCTGCTGAGGCCCTTTGTCTGCTAAAACAGTCTGTCCTCCCTGTAAAATAGCCGTTTTGCAGGGCTAAAAAGCGAAGGGGGCGGAAAAATTCCACCTCCTTGTTTTTTCTAACACATTTTTTAACCGTCCGGATATTCCCAGACGGTTTTGCCGTACAAACCAAATGGGGCGTTAACTCAGAAATGGCGAAAGTATCCTTGGCTGGTCATCCACTTTTTTGATACCTGCTGTTAAAACCGGGCTGCTTGGTATTACAGAGAGCAATCAGCAATCTATCTTATTTATAGGAAGAGCAGGGCTCTGCTAAGGCGGTTCGGGTAATTGGAGACCGAGAAATCCGGGAAAGCGTTTGCTTGCAATTGGGAGACTGTGCTCGTCTTTATAGCCGATTCCTACAGGGTAGATGGGCGGATTCGTCGGTTGCACGGCAATACGATAGTTCGCGCGATACAGAATATCAAGTTGAAATTTAACCTTTTAAACCTCTGGATTGTCGATTCATATCTTCAATTACAATATCATAGATTTCTCCAAGAGATGCACAATACTCCAACACTTTCCAAGGCTCTTTCGTGTGAAAATGTATTTTTATAAGTTCTTCATCTCCAACGGCTAATAAACAATCTCCTCTAAAATTGTTGGTAAAGTATTCATTAATTGTATCTTCGTCAAGGTTTTTGCCCTCAATCAATAATTGAGTATCGTATTTGTATTCTAGCATAGTCTATTCTCCTTTACTTTTTTTATATATAGAGATAGTATACTGCTATCCAACACCACCTACAATAAAAATCACTGTTACCAGATTATTTTTTTACTTGCCCTGCTGGCTTTAGTTGTATGGATTGCCTCGCCTTTGTCCTTCAAAATGGGTTGCTGCCATGCTTTTTTCGCCTTAGAAGAGAGTTCGATTATGGCTACCGGCATGAAAAGACTGGGTCTGAGATATAGTAATATAGAACAGCCCCTTCTGTGCAGGCTAATAGCATCTGCACAGAAGGGGCTGTTCTGGATTGCCGGGATGAACTCCTGGAAAAGGTATTTTATAAACCAGAAAAATTATTTTACTCCTTGAAAAGCGCCTTTGCCTGCTCTACACTGAGACGGACATAGTCTGTGTAGGAGAGCTCCTGCACTCCGACGACTGTGTTGTTACAGCGATTGATGGGGATAAGCAGTTTATGCGCGGGACTCTGTCCGACTGCTCTTGCCATGGCAGGAGTGACTTCCCCGAGCAGGGAATCCGCAATTACGATGCCGAGCGGACCGAGGATGAGGTCCGCATCCCGGCAGGCGACAAGGGCAGGATTTTCCCCAGTTGCCCCGGCGTCTGCCCCGGCCTTGAGCATGGCGGCGGTTGCAATGCTGTTGGTACCGATGGCGGTGATCTGAGCCTGCGGCAGGCTTTCTTTGAGCTGTTCGACGAGCATCCGACCAAGACGCCCGCCCTGTCCGTCTAAAATCACAATCTTCAAGCAGAATTCCTTCCTTTCGATGTGGGTAAGAACAGGATGTCATAGCATTTTTTCACCTGGGTAAGGACGTCCTCATCCGGCTGCAACATGCACCAGTGCATAACTGCCCCGTATAGGATTTCATTTTTTGTGGTCAACAGCTCCTGCGGAGAGGAGAGGTTTTGAATCTGCCTCTCCTGCTGCGCTTTGCGGATAAGTCCGAGCTCCAACGTGGTAATTTCTTTTCCAAGGTGCTCAATTTCAAATTTTGCTTTGCTCCCGGTCAGATTGACCGCCAGTAGATGGCGGGTAATGGCGTGTCCGGCGGATTCTAAAAAGGAGATATACGCCTGGTCTATCTGCCAGAGCTGGTCGTAGTAGTCCTCCCCGGACATAATACTCGCCATCTGTTCAACTGACAGCGCAGAGGAACGCCGGTAGAGTTCGACCAGAATATCATCTTTGGAATTAAAATAATAATAAAAGGTGTTTTTGGAAATGCCTGTCGCCCTGCAAATTTCCAAAAGCGTTGTCTTTTCGTATCCATGATTTTGAATAAGAGTCAGAGCCGTTTGAAAAATAGCTTCTTTTGTTTTCTCCCCATGCTTGGCCATGAAACCCCCCCTTGTGCTATGAAGGTATATTTATACTCATGATACCAGGCGAAAAGTAGAAAAACAAGGCTGTAAAAAAACCTGTTGAATTTTCTGGTTATTTTGGAGGAATCACCAAATTTTCCGGAAATAATTTTTCATGGATTCAAACCACGTTAACATTTATATAGTACCGGAGTAATATAATATTTTACAAGGAAAAAGGAATTGGAGGCTTACTTTATGTTCACAAACATGAAAATCAGTAAAATTAAAAAACTCGCAGAGCATAAACACTATGAGGGAATTCTTCCATATTGCGAAAATGAGGATCCCCAGGTGAGGGTTGCGGCGGCCGAAGGCCTTGCCGAAATTGGAACCGACGAAAGCAATAATGCGCTGATTGGAATGCTCCGTGACCATGATATTACAGTCAAAACTGCGGCGGTGAAAGCGCTCGGGAAAATCAAAGAGAACCATTCTTACGCATTTATCAGCCATGAAATGGAGCAGTCCAAAGATGAGACTTTTATCGCGGCCTGCCGTCAGGCGCTCAGCGCCATCCATGAGGGCGGACACGAATAAATCTTCCTCCTAACATAATCATACGCAAAGAAGACTTCCGGATACCACAGATGGATCCGGAAGTCTTTTCTTCCGGCTGAAAGCCGGTATAAAAATAAAAAGCCGCCGGAACGATGGCAATTCCGACGACTCCTTTTATGGTTAATAACAAATGAAGACGAGATTCTGGGAAAAGTGCTTTTTCTTTTCCCTTACTTACAGTATACAATTATTCCGAACTGTATGCAAGAGAGAAACAAAGTTTTGACATAAATATAACAGAACGTTCATAATTTGTACTTATCCGTCGAAAACTGTGACCACGTGAAACGATTTTGCCTACTGTTCCATCGCTTTTTCCAGTACCAGGGCGGCCAGGTGCTTTGCATCCTCGAAAGTGGAGAGATGGGAGCTTTTTTCCCTCAGCAATGCCGCGCCGCGCATCCCCTTCATGTACCAAGAGGCATGCTTGCGGCATTCCTTCATGCCGATATACTCTCCCTTGCGCTCACAGGTCAGGGCAATCTGTTTGAGCATGATCTGCATTTTTTCCTCCACATTCGGTTCGGGGGGGAGCGTGCCGTCTTTGAGATACTGACGAATCTGGGAAAAGAGCCATGGCTGACCGAGCGCCCCTCTGCCGACCATGACAAGATCGCAGCCGGTGTACTCATACATCTGCATCGCGCTTATTGCGCTGTCCACATCGCCGTTGCCGATGACCGGAATGGATACGGCCTCCTTAACCCTTCTGATGATATCGACGTCCACCGGCGGCGCATACATCTGCTTGCGGGTGCGCCCATGGATCGTCAGGGCATCCGCGCCGTTTTCCTCGAGAAGACACGCGAATTCCACGGCGTTGACATGTTCGTCGTCCCAGCCCTTGCGGAATTTGACCGTCACCGGGATGTCTACCGCGTCCTTGACGGCACGGACAATTTTCCCGGCAAGCTCCGGCGTTTTCATCAGTGCGCTGCCGGAACCGCCCGACGCGATTTTCGGAGCCGGACAGCCCATGTTGATATCTAGAATATCCGGCGAGTATTGGAGGGCGAGCCGGGCGGCCTGTGCCATCACCTCCGGTTCCTCTCCGAACAGCTGGATGGCGACCGGGTGCTCGGTGGAATCAAGCTCGAGCAGATGGGGCGTTTTTTTGTCCCCCATGGTCATCGCCTTGGCGCTCGCCATTTCTGTGACCATATAGGCCGCGCCGAATTCCTTGCAAATGACGCGAAACGCCTGGTCGGTGACGCCGGCCATCGGAGCCAGCGCAGCCGTGCGCTGGATTTCTATGCTTCCAATTTTCAAAATTATCATCCTTTTTCTGGGTATCCAGGGGCGGATTTGGGTTATCCTAATCGTATTCCGCGGACTTTGAGACAGTGTTTTCGAAGCTATCCCGGAAAATCCGTATTTTCCTATTTTATCAAATTTCACATTGTGATACAATAAGAAATATAAAATGGAACAGATACGCGCGGGTTTTCAAAACCCTGTGCGCGAGGAGAAAGGAGCGCGACACAGTGCGCCTGCTGGCAATCGACGGAAACAGTATCATGAACCGCGCGTTTTACGGAATCAAGGTCCTTACCACCAAGGACGGGACCTACACCAACGCGATTTACGGGTTTCTCAATATTCTGCTGAAAATGAACGAGGAGGTGCAGCCGGATGCGGTCGCCATCGCGTTCGATCTGCATGCGCCGACGTTCCGGCACAAGGCGGACGACACCTACAAGGCGACGAGAAGGGGCATGCCGGAAGAACTGCGCCAACAGGTTCCGGTACTCAAAGAAATCCTGCGGGATTTGGGATACCGCCTGGTCGAGTGCGAGGGCTTTGAGGCGGACGACATTCTCGGCACTCTTTCCGCGGCCTGCACGAAAAACGGGGATGAGTGCGTGATTGCAACCGGGGACCGCGACAGCTTCCAGCTTGTGGGGAAAAACGTCCATGTGCGCTATGCCTCCACCCGGTTTGGAAAATCCGAATCCATCCTCTATGACGAGGATAAGGTGCGGGAGGTCTATGGAATCAAGCCGAAACAACTCATTGACGTCAAGGCGCTGATGGGGGATTCCTCCGACAATATCCCGGGTGTCGCCGGCATCGGGGAAAAGACGGCGCTCGCCCTGATTCAGCAGTTTGCCTCATTAGATGGGGTCTATGAGCACCTTGACGACCCGTTTATCAAAAAGGGTGTGCGGGCAAAGCTGGAAGCGGGAAAGGATTGCGCATACCAGAGCAAATACCTTGCCACGATTGTACTCGACGCGCCGGTGGATACCAATCTGTCCGGCTATGTCGTGGGAGAACCGGATGCTACAAAGGTACGCGACACCCTCTCGAGACTGGAAATCTTCAAACTGACCGATAAGCTTTTGCCGAATGCCTTGCAGGGGGAAGGCTCCCCGCCGGAGCCTGAAAAGTCCGAACCGCGAAAACCTGCCCTTCCGGCGACGGTGAACCCCAGCGCCGCAAAGCTCTGTGAGTTTTTGGATGCCGGGGAGTACGGCGTATTATACACAGGGACGAATACTGCATGCGACCATCTGATTTTGTGCAGTGATGTGCAACTGCTTGTGCTCGAGCATCCGGACAAGGCTATAATAGGTACGATTATGGAGCATACGGGCACAAAGTCCTATGCGTTCGATGCAAAGCCCATCTACCGCTATTGCATGGAGCAGGGCATCGCGTTTGCGCCGTTTTCCTTTGTCGCAAACCTCGCGGCATATATCCTCAATCCCAGCAACACGCAGTATGAGCTTCAGCGGTTATGCGCGCAGTATCAAATCCATCTGCCCTCCTTTGAAGGACAGACCTATGCTCAGGAGCTTTCCTTGGCTTCCGGGTTTTTGCGCTTGTGCCGGATGATGGAAGAGGAAATCGAGCAAAATGGGCAGCATGATCTGCTACATGACATCGAACAGCCGCTATGCGAGGTGCTCGCCAGCATGGAATACAACGGTTTTCTGGTCGATGTTCAAGGCGTGCGTACCTTCGGCGAAAGCCTGGACGGGGATATCGACCGGCTTCAGGCGGAAATCTACAAGGATGCGGGATATGAGTTTAACATCAATTCCCCCAAACAGCTCGCACAGGTTCTGTTTGAAAAATTACAGCTGCCCGCGCGCAAAAAGACCAAGAGCGGCTACTCCACTAACGCAGAGGTGCTTGAGGAGCTTCGCCCGATGCACCCGATTATCGATCGGATTTTGGAATACCGTAAGCTCGTCAAGCTCAAATCCACCTATGTGGAGGGTTTGATCAAGGTGGCGGGGCCGGACGGCAGAATCCACACAAGCTTCAACCAAAACCAGAAAAGGACCGGGGGCAACAGCTCGTCGGAGCCGAATCTGCAGAATATCCCGGTGCGTACTGAGCTTGGGAGGGAACTGCGCCGTTTTTTTAAAGCGGCCGAAGGTAAGCGGCTGGTCGACGCCGACTATTCTCAGATTGAACTGCGGGTGCTCGCCCATATCGCACAGGATAAAAATATGATACACGCCTTTGAAAACGGGGAAGATATCCACACCAGGACGGCCTGCCAGGTATTCGGCTATACCGAGGAAACCCTGCCTCCGCTCATGCGAAGCCGGGCAAAGGCTGTCAACTTCGGCATTGTCTATGGCATCGGGGCGTTTTCCCTGTCCAAGGATATCGGCGTATCCGTCGGGGAGGCCGACCAATATATCAAGAATTATCTCGCCGTCTTTTCCGGCGTCAAACAGTATATGGAGGACACCATCGAGTATGGAAAAGAGCACGGCTATGTGCAGACGATATACGCCCGCCGCCGCTACCTGCCCGAGCTTGCCAGCAAGAACAAGGTGACGCAGGCGTTCGGCAAGCGCGTCGCGATGAACACCCCGATTCAGGGGAGCGCGGCGGATATCATCAAGGTCGCGATGGTGCGGGTGTACCGCAGGCTGAAGGAAGAAAAACTAAAAGCGCGCCTGATTTTGCAGGTGCATGACGAACTGATTGTCGAAGCCTGCGAGGAGGATTTGGAGCGTGCGCGCGCCGTACTCGGCGAGGAGATGGAGCACGCGGCGAAGCTCCTTGTCCCGCTGGTCGTGGATATCCACAGCGGGGCGACCTGGTACGACGCAAAGGCATAGCTGAACGGAGGAATTTTGATGAGACACCTGTTATTTGTCTGTACGGGAAACACCTGCCGCAGTCCGATGGCGGAGGCGTTCTGCAAAAAAATCATCCGGGAAAACCATCTGGAAAGAGAGATTTCCGCTTCGAGTGCGGGGCTAGCGGCTTATGAGGGGGGCCCCGAGAGCCCGAATGCCATCGCGGTGATGCGCGAGGCGGGGGAAGACATCAGCGCCCACCGCGCAACGCTGCTGACCCCGCAAAGCGCGGCGCAGGCGGATGAAATCTGGGTGCTCTCCCCCTCACACAAGCAGGCAATTGTCTCAGCATTGCCCCATCTTGCAGAAAGGGTATTTGTGCTAGGAAACGGAATCAGCGACCCCTATGGGCAGGGCATCGAGGTCTACCGTGCCTGCCGGGATGAAATCGAGCGGGCGGTGCGGCAAATCCCCTGCCTGAAGGAAAGGAGCCAGCCATGATAGAGATTCGACTCGACGGCGATCTTGCGGTTGTCACCGGCGGTGCCGGACAGATTGGCCGGGTCATTTGCAGAACACTCGCCAAAGCAGGGTGTGACGTCGCCGTGCATTATTTTCACGAAAAAGAGCGTGCGGAGGAACTGTCCCGTACCATTGCTCAGGACTTCGGCGTGCAAAGCGCGGCTTTCCAGGCGGATGTCTCTTCCCTCGAGAGTGTAAGCACAATGCAGCTTGAAATTGAAAAAGCTCTTGGAAACCCGGATATTGTCGTCAACGGAGCGGTCGTCCAGTATGACTGGAAACCGCTGCTCGAGCAGGGTACAGAGGATTATATTAGCCAATTTGAAAGCTGTGTGTTACATAACGTAAATATGGCGAAGGCATTTTTACCGGCGATGCAGAGCAAGGGCCGGGGCCGTTTCATCGGGCTCAACTCCGAATGCGCGATGCAGTGTTTTGAGGGCCAGTCCGCCTATGCGGCGGGCAAGCGCGGAATGGACGGAATCTTTCGCGTACTTGCGAGGGAAGCCGGGCCTTTCGGCGTGACCGTCAACGAGGTGGCGCCTGGACAGACTTACAGCGACCGGTACCGCGAGAGCGGGAAACACTCTTCGGACGCGTATCTCTCCAGGGTGCCGCTGAAAAAACAGAATACTGACCAGGATGTGGCAAATGCAGTTTTGTTTTTGGCAAGCGACTTTGCGGCTTCGATAACGGGAGCCTATCTTCCGGTGTGCGGAGGAAACGTCATGCCGGGTATTTGAGGAGGAAGAACCGAGCTATGTGGTCGAGAATCATGTTGAAAGAAAACGCAAAGCAGGTGCTTCAGCAAAATTACTGGATGGCATTTGCCGTGTGTGCCATTTTTACGATTATTGCGGGAATTGGGACTTCCAGTATCACTGGGAAAATAATCGTAGTACATAATGATATGCTTCGCATCTGGTACAGTGGGCATAGTTTCTTTGATTTTTCCCGGTTTTTGTCCCAGTTCGCCCTTGCAGGACTGCTTGCCCTGGCCTTTTCAGTTGGACTGACGCTGTTTTTAATAAATCCGTTAGAAGCTGGGGTGAGCCGGTATTTTATGCTCAGCCGGGACTACTGTAGTGATTTGGGTTCGATGTTTTCCTCCTTTTCTTCAGGGAGATATCTCAATATCGTCAAAGTGCTGTTTTTCAGAGGCCTGTTTGTCTTACTGTGGTCACTGCTGTTTATCGTTCCCGGGATTGTGAAAGCTTACCAGTACCGGATGGTGCCCTACCTGATGGCGGAAAACCCGGATATGGACTATCATCGCGCACTGGATTTAAGCCGCGCAATGACCCGGGGGCACAAATGGGATTTGTTTGTGCTGGATTTGTCCTTCCTCGGCTGGTGGCTGATCGGTGCGATGCTGTGCGGAGTAGGGACGCTTTTTGTGATTCCGTATGTGCAGGCGACGAATGCGGAGGTCTATGAGTTCATGCGGCAAAAGGCGTTTGCCACCGGGCTCGCCGGGTCAGTCGAGCTTCCGGGATTTTACCCGCGTACCGGAGGGTTCCGGGTATGAGTGGTTTTATAATTGCCCCGATGCAGGCATGGGAATTGGATGCCGTTGCTTTACTGGAACGGCAGATTTTTTCTGACGCGTGGTCGAAAGAGGCATTTGCAGAGGAGCTTAACAGCCCGTTCAGTGAGCTTTTCACTGCCAGACGGGAGGAGGAGCTTGCGGGCTACCTTGCACTGCGCTGTGTACTCGACGAGGGGGAAATCACCAATGTCGCGGTAAACCCGGCATTCCGGAGGCTCGGCTGCGGGAAATTGCTGTTGGAACAGGCGTTTACTGTGGCAAAGAGGCGGGAGCTTTCCACGCTAATGCTGGAGGTGCGTAAATCCAATGCGCCCGCTATCGCGTTGTATCAGAGTTTCGGCTTTGTTAAAGTGGGGGAGCGGAGAAACTATTACCACGACCCGCTTGAGGATGCCCTGCTGATGACCTGTCTGTTACAGACACAATGAGCAGGAACACGGGAAGGAATAACGATCAGGAGTAACAAAGGGAGGATATCCGTTTGAAAATCTTAAGTCTGGAATCATCCTGCGACGAGACGGCCGCAGCTGTGGTGGAGGACGGCAGGACCGTGCTCTCCTCCGTGGTCGCGTCCCAGGTGGAAGAACATAAATTATACGGCGGCGTGGTGCCGGAAATTGCATCGCGCCGGCACACGGAAGCTATCTGTGGCGTGACAAGGGAAGCCCTCGAGCAGGCCGGCCTTTCTCTGGATGAAATTGACTCAGTGGCAGTCACCTATGCGCCGGGACTTATCGGGGCGCTGCTGGTGGGCGTCAACTTTGCAAAGGGGCTTGCCTTTGCAGCGGGGAAACCACTGATCCCGGTTAACCATCTGAGAGGGCATATCGCCGCAAATTACATTACGCACAAAAAACTGGAACCCCCATTTTTGTGCCTTGTCGTCTCTGGGGGGCATACCCATATCCTGGAGGTCAGGGATTACACGGATTTCACGGTCATCGGGCGAACCCGTGATGACGCGGCAGGCGAAACCTTTGACAAGGCGGCGCGTACCTTGGGATTCGATTATCCGGGCGGTATCCATCTTGACCGGGTGTCCAAGGAGGGAAATCCACACGCCTATGTTTTCCCGCGCCCAAAACTCAGTTCTCCCTATGATTTCAGCTTTTCCGGGCTGAAGACCTCGATCATCAACCTGGTTCACAATGCCTCCCAGAAAGGGACGGCCCTAGTGACGGCGGACGTTGCGGCTTCGTTCCAGGACACGGTTACGGGCATCCTCTGCGATACACTGATGAAAGCGGCAGGGGACTTGAACCATAAAAAAATCGTAGTGGCCGGCGGGGTGAGCGCGAATTCCGCTTTGCGGGCAAAGCTCGGGGAGGCCTGTAAGCAGCGAGGGTTTGAGCTGTATCTCCCGCCGCTGGATCTCTGCGGGGACAACGCCGCGATGATTGGCGCACAGGCGTATTTCGAGTACCTTGCGGGAAATACCGCGGGGCTTGACCTCAATGCCTCCGCGAATATGGAAATCCAGAAAAGAAAGTAGTTGTGGATAAAAGAGATGGCAGGTAATTGCCTGCCATCTCTTTTGAAAGTAGAATCCCTTTTTTGTCACAGCAGGAAAAGAAAGCCTCTTTTACATAAAGAAGGGTTCACTAATTGAAAATACCAAGAAAATGCGGTATAATGAAAGTACGAAAAGACGGGAAATTTTGGCCCTTTCAAAACAGGAGGTGTCAGTATGAAACTAAAGCGCTGTGCATTTCTTTTTGTCATTGGAATCGCGATGCTGTTGAGTTGTGCCTGCGGCGCAGTCAACCTGATTGTCGGAAACGGAGCGGGAACCTTTGCGGCGAGTTCAGTAATTTTATTTGGGGTACTGGGAGTTTTGTATCTGGTTTCCTATGCACTGATTTCCTCCCGGCATCCATCGGGAAAGGGTTTTTCCATTCTCTCGCTGGGCCTGTCCGCAGTGTGGACGGCGGTGGTCTCGGTAGTATTTATCTTGAAGGGAAGGCTGGACGCTACGGTGTACGGCATCTGTACGGCGGCGCTTACCCTGCTGCTCGTCAAGCTATTGCTGGATGTAAAGAACACCCCGGCAGAGTATCTGTGATGGAAATTTCTGCTGCCGGGATTGGGGGCAGAGGATATACAGCGCCGCGAAAACCAACGCGAGAATCCGCCCGACCCTCCGTAAATCCACGGCTTTGTCATGCTTCTCCTCTGAAAGTTTGAGCAGAACATAGGGAATTAGCAATAACAGCACTGGCAGGACGGAAAACAAAAACCGAAGAATCCGAAACAGAATATCTCCTGCTTTTGTCTCAGACTGTCCGGGGTGTGACATCCATGATTCGGACAGGGGGGATTTTCCAGTGTCCCCGTGGTGGTTGTTTTATGCGGCGAACTGCTGATTGCCGGGTTGTTGTCCCATTTCTGGGTGTCCCTCAAGGGCGCTGACCCGGATTACCCGAAATGTATAAAAACAGGCTCCCAATTGGGAGCCTGTTTTTTTATACTTGATTGCAGGTTTGACAGCGGCGATATAATAAAACAAAGCGGCTTTTGGGCCCTGCTCTGTTGTGTGATGAGGGACTAAGGTAAGGTCGCAGATTACCGGCATACTGCGAAAAACAAACCCGAAAAACGGAGGATTACCGATGGAGAAAAATAAAAAGCGGACCCTGTTTTTGACCACTGTCACCCTGCTCGGAATCTGGCTGCTGTTGTTATGCGTATTTTTGTCAGGTTATGAGATTGCGCATTATTTTCAGTGGGAGTACCGGCCGATAGTAGTGGTTCCGTTTGCGGAAGTCCTGTATCTTTTACCGGTGATTACCGGAGGGTATCTTGTCTGGCACATTGGGAAAAGAAAATGGCTGAAACTTTCGCTGCGCGTCCTATACTGTATTGCTGCAGCAATTGTTTCTGCCGCGGCGCTGCTCTCTTTTTGTATCTGGCTGCCGCAGGAGAAACGTATGGACTGCGGATACATCGAAATCGGGCGCAGTGAATTTTTGGAAGCAACACAATACACCTACTACGAACCACGGTACGGCGTCTTTATGAAACAATTTGAATGGGATGCGGAGCATGAAATTCATCTGCTCGAGCAGGAATATGGAATTACCTTTACTCAGGTACCCGGGCAGACGGATGGCATCCGACGCTACCGTCCCGAAGGATATCCAGACATCGCAGTGCGTATTTACAGCTATGGGCCATATGGAAGCATCGATGATTTTCAATATAAAGTGGCCTCGAGCTATTATCTGCGCTGTTATGAAGAGTCTGGCATGTCGTGGGAATACCAGTATGGCGAAGATTACTATGAGGGGGCTTTTACTCTGGTGTACCGCACCGGGGATGATCTCGGGCAATTGGCACAGGATGCCTCCAAGCTGATCGAGTCCGCTTGCCATGATCCTCTGTTTACAGATCGGCCCGGCTGGCTGAGCGTCTATGATGAGCAGAGTAAGCGAGATTGTACGCTTTACTTTGGAGGATATAAGCCGTTCGAGGAGAAGGGGCTGCCCTCTGACTACTTTACGGACTTTGAGAAAGTCTTGCAGAAGCTAAAGGAGGAATTTGCCGACTGAACGGCGTGTTTTTCCAACATTTTGCAATACAAAACTTTCTGAACAGTTTGAAACATTTTGCAGCTCAAATTTCGAGTAAAATACTAGGATATCGTCGAAATGTTAAATAAATCACACAATCAAATGGAAAAGTGCCATTTTGCCTAAATGAACCGTTGATTTTTACGAAAAATGGAGAAATATTCTTATTTTTTGCCGTTGACTCCTATCTATTTCCTGGGTATAATGATATATGTGGGAAAATTCGATTTTCCTAAACATATCAGCGTGCACTCGGTTTTAGAAAAAACCGACTGAAAGGAGCATAAAGGATGACCAACAACAAAAACGTACTCACTTGGGTAGACGAAATGGTTGCCCTCACCAAACCGGACAAGGTTGTCTGGATCGATGGTTCTAAAGAACAGTTGGATGCACTGACAGAAGAAGTAACTTCTCTTCCGGAAGGCAGCCGCGACAAAATGTACAAGCTGAATCCGGAAAAACTGCCGGGTTGTCTGTACCACAGAACTCTGCCGAATGACGTTGCACGTGTAGAAGACAGAACCTTTATCTGCACAAAAAATAAAGAGGATGCAGGCCCGACAAACAATTGGATGGATCCTAAAGAAATGAAGGCGAAACTGATCCCGTTGTACGACGGCGTCATGAAGGGCAGGACCATGTATGTTATTCCCTATTCCATGGGACCAATCGGTTCTCCTCTTGCAAAGGTCGGCGTAGAGCTGACAGACTCCATCTATGTCGTTTTGAACATGAACATTATGACCAGAATGGGCGAGCAGGCTTTCAAAAACCTCGGCGACACCTCCAATGACTTCGTCCGCGGCCTGCACTCCAAAGCAGATGTTGATCCGGAAAACCGTTACATTGTACAGTTCCCGGAAGAAAATACAATTTGGTCCATTAACTCCGCTTACGGCGGCAATGTTCTGCTCGGCAAGAAATGCTTCGCACTGCGTATCGCTTCTTTCCAGGGTAAGAACGAGGGCTGGATGGCTGAGCATATGCTCATCCTAGGCGTACAGAAACCGAACGGCGAGACCGTTTACATCAGCGCTGCATTCCCGTCTGCCTGCGGTAAAACCAACCTGGCAATGCTGATTCCGCCGGAAGGCTATCTGAAAGATGGATACAAGGTATTCACGGTCGGTGACGACATCGCGTGGATGAAACCGGGCAAAGACGGCAGACTCTATGCAATTAATCCGGAGAACGGCTTCTTTGGCGTCGCACCGGGCACCAACGAGAAATCCAACCCGAACGCTTTGGCGTGCACCCGCAAAAATACCATCTTCACCAATGTGGCGCTCAATAACGCTGATAACACGGTTTGGTGGGAGAAGCTGGATAAGAATCCTCCGGCCGATGCTACCGAATGGAAGGGCTCCAAAGTCAATGGCCCGGAATATATCGCAGAGGGCGGAAATCTGGCCCATCCGAACTCCAGATTTACAGCACCGGCTGAGAACTGCCCGTGCATTTCTCCGGAATTTAATAATCCGGAAGGCGTGCCAATTTCTGCAATTATTTTTGGCGGCCGCCGTGCTAAGACCACTCCGCTGGTTTACCAGAGCTTTGACTGGGCACACGGTACCTTCATTGGTTCTGCTGTTTCCTCTGAGACTACAGCAGCTGCAACGGGCGCTGTCGGCGTACTGCGTCATGATCCAATGGCGATGAAACCGTTCTGCGGTTACAACATGGGCGATTACTGGCAGCACTGGCTCGACATGGGCGAGACCCTGGGAGACAAGGCACCGAAGATCTTCAATGTCAACTGGTTCAAGACGGACGATGAGGGCAACTTCCTCTGGCCAGGATTTGGCGACAATATGCGTGTTCTTGACTGGATCATCAAACGCTGCGAGGGCACGGTTGATGCTGTTGAGACTGCGATCGGTTATGAGCCGAAGCCGGAAGATATCAATGTTGACGGTCTTGTATATGAGGGGAAACAGTTTACAACGGAAGATGTTGCTTCTCTGCTTGAGCTGGATACCGATCTTTGGAAGGACGAAGTGAAAGAGCTGCGTGAGTTCTACAAACAGTTCGGCGACAAACTCCCGGCTAAGATCAAAGAAGAGCTCGACGCTCTTGACGCAAGACTTTCGAAATAAGACACCTCTACAATTTGCTTCCTGATACAGCGGGGGAATGGATGAAAATCCATTCCCCCGCTTCAGTTTTGCTTGCCTTTGGCGGGGAGATATATTATTATAATAGTATCGGACGAACAGATATTACAGACATGGAAAGGCGGGAAAACAATGCGGACATTTCTTGAGCTGGATGGATGGACTATTCTGTTTGCCATTTTCAACACCATCTTGGTCATTGTACTCTTTGTTTTGGTGTACCGCTTGCTCAGGTGGCTCAAGGTCAGAAAATAGAAATGTTTTTCCAATGATGTACCACTGGAATACCGGCCATTTGGTTTCATGCAGGGTCCCAAAGCTTCCTGCAAAACCTTTGGCAAAAAAAGAGAATTTTTTTAAAAAAAGGCTTGCTTTTTGTTTCCCGTTTTGGTATTATAATTAAGCGTGACTGCACAAGATATGCGATGAAGCGGGAGGTGGCCGTCCTTGTGACGGGGAATTTCCGCCGAGTATGTCCGATTTTAAACCGGGCGACAACAAATACTGAATGTTCCCGTGCGCGCGGTATTCTTGCGTAATACTAAATCTGCGCCGGTGACGATGACACAATGCGGTGTCAGCGTTTTGTTCCCGGACAAACGTCGCGTCAGCAATGGCCGAATGTTTATCCGGTTTTTTCATGAACAGGTGCGGAACACCCGGAACAGTGTTCAGTTTTTAATCGTTGCTCTAAAAGCTCACAGAAACTTTAAGGAGGCGATGTTAGGTGGCAGTCAAGGAAAAAATCAGAATCAGACTCAAAGGATATGAAAGCAATCTCGTCGACACAGCATCGGAGAAGATCGTGGAAACTGCAAAGCGCACCGGCGCAAAGGTTTCGGGTCCGATCCCCCTGCCGACCGAAAAAGAGGTTGTTACAATCCTTCGCGCAGTTCATAAATACAAGGACAGCCGCGAGCAGTTTGAGATGAGAACGCACAAAAGACTCATCGACATTCTCAAACCGTCCAACAAGACAGTCGAAGCGTTGATGAATCTTGAGCTCCCTGCCGGTGTTGATATCGAAATTAAACTCTAATTTCCGTGTCAGACACGCAGGTCAAGTTGGTTCGTAAGAATCAACCAATAACCGAAACGGAGGAATAACCATGCAAAAGGCAATCATCGGCAAAAAAGTGGGTATGACCCAGCTTTTCGACGAGAAGGGCAATGTTGTCCCGGTTACCGTTGTAGAAGCCGGCCCATGCGTTGTTGTCCAGAAGAAGACCGTGGAAAACGACGGCTACAATGCAGTTCAGTACGGTTTCGGCGACATCGCGGAAAACAAGGTCAACAAACCGACCAAAGGTCATTTTGCCAAAGCAGGCGTCGCAACCAAAAGAAGAATCAAAGAATTCCGCTTTGACGACTGCGATGCTGTGAATGTCGGCGACATCATCAAAGCTGACGTTTTCGCTGCAGGCGACAAAATCGACGTAGTCGGCACCAGCAAAGGTAAGGGCTATGCAGGCTCTATCAAACGCTGGGGTAATTCCAGACTCAAAGAAACTCACGGTTCCGGACCTGTCGCCCGTCATGCGGGTTCCATGGGCTCCAGCTCCACCCCTTCCAGAGTTATGAAGGGTAAGAAACTCCCGGGCCATCTCGGAAGCGAGAGAGTGACCGTGCAGAACCTTGAAATTGTCAAGGTCGATGCAGAGAATAACCTGATTGCTATCAAAGGTGCTATCCCTGGCCCGAAACAGGGCTATGTGTACATCACTGATAGCGTGAAGGCATAAGGGAAGGAGGAAGCAGAATGCCTAAAGTATCAGTTTTTGACATGAACGGCAAAGCGGTCTCCGAGATCGAGCTTTCCGATGCAGTTTTCGGTATTGAGCCGAACAAGACCGTAATGCATCAGGCGGTTGTCAACTACCTCGCCAACCAGCGCCAGGGCACACAGTCCACTCTGACCCGTTCTGAGGTCAGCGGAGGCGGACGCAAGCCTTGGAGACAGAAGGGTACTGGTAATGCAAGACAGGGTTCCATCCGGGCGCCGCAGTGGACACACGGCGGTATTGCACTTGGACCAAAGCCGCGTGATTACAGCTACTCCCTCAACAAGAAAGTTAAGAGATTAGCACTCAAATCTGCTCTTTCCAGCAAGGTTGCTTCGAGCGAGATCATCGTTGTTGATGAGATTAAACTCGAAGAGATCAAGACAAAGAGCATTGTCAATATGCTCAGCGCTCTTGGCGCTGATAAAAAGACACTGATCGTAATGCCGGAAGTTGACGAGAAAGTGATTCGTTCTGCGAATAACATTAAAAACGTCAAAACCACTCTGGTGAATACGCTCAATGTCTATGACATCCTGAACTGCAACCACTTCGTCGTTGCAAAGGATGCTGTCGCAAAGCTTGAGGAGGTGTACGCATAATGACGGCACAAGACATCATTATCCGTCCAATTATCACCGAGGCAAGCATGGATGCGCAGGCTCTCAAAAAATACACCTTTAAAGTTGCTCCGAATGCAAACAAGGTTGAAATCGCAAAAGCAGTGGAAGAACTCTTTGGCGTAAAAGTTGCAAAGGTCAACACCATGAACTGCCATGGCAAGGAAAAGAGAATGGGCGCCAACGTCGGCTTCCGTCCAGATTGGAAAAAAGCCATCGTCACCCTGACTGAGGATTCCAAGACCATCGAATTCTTCGAGAGCATGCTCTAATTGCCCGCCTAAGGCACCGTATGGGAAAGAATCACGCTTTCCCGCAAAGCCACAAAGAGGAGAGTGAAACACAATGGCTATTAAAACCTACAAGCCGACAACACCGGGCCATCGCCAGATGTCCGTTACCGATTACTCCGTGTTGTCCAAGGTTGAGCCGGAAAAGAGCCTTCTTACTTCTTTGAAGAAGAACTCTGGCCGTAACAGCTACGGTAGAATCACTGTCCGTCACCGCGGTGGCGGAAACAGAAGAAAATACCGCATCATAGATTTCAAGAGAGACAAGGCTGATATGAAAGCCAATGTCCTCACCATCGAGTACGATCCGAACCGTTCCGCTCACATTGCACTTGTGCAGTATGAGGACGGCGAGAAACGCTACATCATCGCTCCGAACGGACTGAAAGTCGGCGACGTCATCATGTCCGGTCCGAACGCTGATATCAAGCCGGGCAACGCGCTGCCGATGACCAACATCCCGGTCGGTACTTTTATCCACAACGTGGAACTCCATCCGGGTAAGGGCGCACAGCTTGCACGTTCCGCTGGCATCATGGCTCAGCTGATGGCAAAAGAGGGCGCTTACGCGCTCATCCGTCTCCCGTCCGGCGAGTTGAGAAATGTCCCGGTTGGCTGCATGGCTACCATCGGCCAGGTCGGCAACATCGACCACGAGAACGTGAAAATTGGGAAAGCCGGTAGAACCCGTCACATGGGCATTCGCCCGACTGTCCGCGGTTCTGTTATGAACCCGGTTGACCATCCGCACGGCGGTGGTGAAGGGAAGTCTCCGGTTGGACGTCCGGGCCCTGTTACTCCTTGGGGTAAACCGGCACTCGGTTACAAGACCAGAGCAAAACATCACCGTTCCGACAAGTTTATCGTAAAACGCAGAAATGCAAAATAAAGCTTGAAAGGAGGCAGATGATCAATGGGTAGAAGTGTTAAAAAGGGACCGTACGTCCAAGAGGCACTTTACAAAAGAGTAATACAGATGAATGAAGCCGGCGAGAAGAAGGTCCTCAAGACCTGGAGCCGCGCCTCCACTATTTTCCCGGAATTCGTTGGACATACATTTGCCGTTCATGACGGACGCAAACATGTACCGGTTTACGTCACAGAGGACATGGTGGGCCACAAGCTCGGTGAGTTTGCGCCGACCAGAACCTTCAAGGGACATGCCGGTTCCAAGACTTCAAACAACGGAAAATAACGAGCCGGAAGGAGGATTCCAAATGGAAGCAAGGGCTAACCTCAGATACGCCCGTATCTCGCCGAGAAAAGTCCAGATCGTCCTCGACCTCATCAGAGGAAAAGATACGGACTTGGCAATGGCGATTTTGAAAAACACTCCAAAGGCTGCCTGCGAACCCGTGGAAAAACTTCTGGGTTCTGCAATGGCAAACGCAGAGAACAACCACAACATGGACAAAAACAACCTCTATGTTGCAGAGTGCTTCGTTTGCCCCGGCCCGACTCTCAAGAGAATCAGACCGACAGCAAAGGGCAGAGCTTTTCGAGTACTGAAGAGAACATCACACGTAACCCTCGTCCTTAAGGAAAAGGAATAAGCTGAAAGAGGAGGTAAATCATGGGCCAGAAAGTTAATCCCCACGGCCTTAGAGTGGGCGTCATAAAAGACTGGGATTCCCGCTGGTTTGCTAAGGATAACGCTTTCGGCGATATCCTTGTTGAGGACTACAACCTGCGTAAAACTCTGCTCAAACAGCTGTATGCAGCAGGCGTCCCCAAAATTGAAATCGAGCGTGACGCAGCGCGTGTCAGAATCCACATCCACTGCGCAAAACCAGGTATGGTTATCGGCAGAGGCGGTTCCGAAATTGAGAAGCTCCGCCACCAGTGTGAAAAAATGCTGGGTAAACCGGTTGTCATCAACATCATCGAGATCAAAAACCCCGACATGAACGCACAGCTCGTGGCACAGAACATTGCTTCTCAGCTGGAGAGACGTATCTCCTTCAGAAGAGCAATGAAACAGTCCATCGGACGTACCATGAGATTCGGCGCAAAGGGAATCAAAGTCCAGGTATCCGGCCGTCTCGGCGGTGCCGACATCGCCCGCAGCGGGGCCCATCATGAGGGAACCATCCCCCTGCAGACTCTGCGCGCCGACATCGACTATGGTTTCGCGGAAGCTGCTACCACTTATGGCCGTATCGGGGTCAAGGTTTGGTTATACAGAGGCGAAGTTTTGGCAGATACAAGAAAGCCTCGAAAGGAAGGAGGTAGCAAGTAATGCTGTTACCGAAACGTGTGAAATACCGTCGTGTTCACAGAGGTCGTCTGACCGGTAAAGCAACACGCGGCAATAAGGTAAGCCATGGCGAGTTTGGCTTACAGGCTCTGGAGCCGGCATGGATTACTTCCAACCAGATTGAGGCTGCCCGTATCGCAATGACCCGTTACACCAAGCGTGGCGGCCAGGTCTGGATCAAAATTTTCCCGGATAAACCAATCACGGAAAAACCTGCTGAGACCCGAATGGGTTCCGGTAAAGGTTCCCCGGAATACTGGGTAGCTGTTGTCAAGCCGGGCAGAGTCATGTTTGAGATTGGCGGCGTATCCGAGGATGTCGCTAGAGAAGCAATGCGCCTTGCTGCACATAAATTGCCGATCAAGTGCAAATTTGTGAAAAAAGAAACGGAGGGTGAAGAGTAATGAAGGCTGTCGAGATCAGAGAAATGTCACAGGCAGAGCTCGCGAACAAGCTGAAAGACCTCAAAGCCGAGCTTTTCAACCTGCGTTTTCAGCTCGCTGTTAATCAACTCGAGAATCCAATGCGCATCAAAGCTGTAAAAAAGGACATTGCACGCATCAAAACGATCATGCATGCCAATGAAAACAGCACAAAGCAGTAATGGAAGGAGGATTAATCCGTGAGCGATAGAAACCTCAGAAAAACAAGGGTTGGCAAGGTTGTCAGCAACAAGATGGATAAAACCATCGTCGTCGCGATCCAGGATAACGTAAGACATCCTTTGTATAAAAAGATCATTAAACGCACCGTGAAGCTGAAAGCACATGATGAGAACAACGTTTGCAATATCGGCGACCGAGTCAGCGTCATGGAGACCCGTCCTTTGTCCAAAGATAAGAGATGGAGACTGGTTAAGGTCATTGAAAAGGCAAAATAATTTCAGCTTGATTCCGAAAGGAGGAACGCACTGTGGTACAGATGCAAACCTACCTCAAGGTGGCCGATAACACGGGAGCAAAAGAGCTTATGTGTATCCGCGTGTTGGGAGGTTCCCGCAGGAGGTACGCTAATATCGGCGACGTCGTGGTCTGCTCGGTCAAAAAGGCAACACCCGGCGGCGTTGTTAAAAAAGGCGATGTAGTAAAAGCAGTTATTGTCCGTTCTGCTAAGGGCGTTCGCCGCGACGACGGAACCTATATCCGTTTCGACGAGAACGCAGCAGTTATCATTCGTGAAGATAAAAACCCGAGGGGCACCCGTATTTTTGGGCCGGTTGCAAGGGAACTCCGTGAAAAGGACTACCTCAAAATTTTGAGCCTCGCCCCAGAGGTGCTCTGATGGGAGGTGCACTTTGAAAGTGAGCAAAGTACACGTAAAGAAAGACGACCAGGTCGTCATCTTGTCCGGCAAGGATAAGGGTAAAAAAGGCAAAGTAATCGCTGTCAGCCCAAAAGAGGGCAAGGTCATTATCGAAGGCTGCAACATGGTTACCAAACATGTGAAACCCAAACAGATGGGCCAGACCGGCGGGATTGTAAAAGCGGAAGGCGCAATGTATGCAAGCAAGGTCATGCTCGTCTGCCCGAAATGCGGCAAGCCGACCAGACTCGCACACAAAATTCTTTCCGATGGAACCAAAGAGCGTTTGTGCAAACACTGCGGCGAAACTTTTTAAGTGAGGAGGATTTGAAATGGCAAGGTTATTTGACACCTATAAGCAAGACATTGCCCCGGCGCTTATGAAGAAATTCGGCTACAAAAGCGTTATGCAGATCCCAAAACTTGAAAAAGTTGTGATTAACGTAGGATGTGGCGAAGCGCGCGATAACGCAAAGGTTATCGATGCAATCATGACGGACCTCGCAGCAATCACAGGCCAAAAGCCAATCGTCTGCAAGGCGAAAAAATCCGTTGCAAACTTCAAACTCAGAGAGGGTATGAACATCGGCGCTAAAGTCACCCTGCGCGCTGATAAGATGTATGAATTTGTCGACAGACTCTTTAACGTCGCTCTCCCGAGAGTCAGAGACTTCAGAGGAATCAACGCAAACTCTTTTGACGGTCGCGGCAACTACAACATGGGCCTCAAAGAGCAGCTCATTTTCCCTGAAATCGAATACGATAAAATCGACAAGGTCCGCGGCATGGACATCTGCTTTGTTACCACTGCCCAGACCGACGAGGAAGCCCGCGAGCTGCTTACGCTGATGGGCGCCCCGTTTGCGAAGTAGGAGGTATTGAAGTGGCTAAGAAATCAATGATCGCAAAACAGCAGAGAAGCCCCAAATTCTCCACTCGTGCCTATCACAGATGCAAAATCTGCGGCAGACCGCACGCTTATCTTCGCAAGTTCGGAATCTGCCGTATCTGCTTTAGAGAGCTTGCATACAAAGGCGAGATCCCGGGCGTGAAGAAAGCCAGCTGGTAATTCGAGCAAAGGAGGTAACGGCATGCAAATTACTGATACAATCGCTGATATGCTGACCCGTATTAGAAATGCAAATGCTGCAAAGCACGACACGGTCGATGTTCCGGCTTCTAATATGAAAAAAGCAATTGCTCAGATTCTGTTGGATGAAGGCTATATTAAAGGCTTTCAGACCATCGAAGATGGCAAACAGGGTATCATCCGTATCACCTTGAAATACGGAGAAAATAAAACTCAGATTATCCAAGGCTTGCGCAGGGTTTCCAAACCCGGCTTGCGTATTTACACAAGCTGTGAGGATATGCCGAAGGTTATGAGAGGGCTTGGTATCGCCATTCTCTCCACTTCCAAAGGCGTTATGACCGACAAGCAGGCTCGCAAGGAAACTATCGGCGGCGAAGTCCTTGCATTCGTCTGGTAAGGGAGGCATCGAATATGTCACGTATAGGTAGAAAGCCGATTGCGATCCCGACTGGAGTCGATGTCAAGATCGCCGGCAATGTTGTCACAGTCAAGGGCCCGAAGGGTACTCTTGAATGTGCAACCCACAGAGATATGTCCGTCGCGGTCGAAAACAATGAAATCATTGTCACCCGCCCGTCTGAGGACAAAAAGCACAGATCCCTGCACGGCCTCACCCGTACTCTCGTTGCCAATATGGTCGAGGGTGTTACCGAGGGCTTTAAGAAAGAACTCGAGATCAACGGCGTCGGCTACCGTGCAGCAAAACAGGGCAAAAATCTTGTGATGAACCTCGGCTATTCTCATCAGGTGATCGTACCGGAGATTGACGGCATCACAATCGACGTTCCTGCCCCAAACAAAATCGTCATTTCCGGTCCCGACAAACAGAAAGTCGGCCAGTTTGCAGCAGAAGTTCGTGAGAAACGTCCGCCGGAGCCTTATAAGGGCAAGGGCATCAAGTACGTAGACGAAACGATTATCCGCAAAGAGGGTAAAGCCGGTAAGGCTAAGAAGTAATTAAAGGAGTGAACTGACAATGGTGAAAAAGCCTGACAGCAACAAGCAGAGGCTTTTAAGACACGCAAGAGTCCGTGCGAAAGTCAGCGGTACCGCTGAGCGTCCACGCCTGAATGTATTCCGCTCCAGTAAGCATATTTACGCGCAGCTCATCGATGACGTAAACGGCGTAACCCTCGCAGCGGCTTCCACCATGGATAAAGCTTTTGAGGGCAATAGCGGCAACAAAGAAGCTGCCCGTAAAGTCGGTCAGTTGATCGCGCAGAAAGCTCTGGAAAAAGGCATTTCTGACGTCGTATTTGACCGCGGGGGATATCTCTATCACGGCAGAGTTCAGGAATTGGCGGAAGGTGCTCGCGAGAGCGGCCTCAAATTCTAAGAGGAGGAGGGAATACTTTGGCTCGAATAGATGCATCTACACTCGATCTCGCTGAGAGAGTCGTATCGATCAACCGTGTATCGAAAACCGTAAAAGGCGGCCGTATCTTTAAGTTTGCTGCCCTCGTCGTCGTCGGTGACGGCAATGGCATCGTAGGCTACGGCTTGGGCAAAGCTTCCGAGGTTCCTGAGGCAATCCGCAAAGGAATCGAGGATGCAAAGAAAAACCTGATTAAGGTTTCTTTGAAGGGAACCACGATCCCTCATGAAGTTATCGGCGCGTTCGGCGCTGGTCGCGTTCTCCTGAAACCTGCTGCACAGGGTACCGGTGTTATTGCCGGCGGCGCTGTCCGTGCTGTTTTGGAGACTGCGGGAATCAAGGATATCAGAACGAAATGCCTTCGTTCCAATAATCCCTGCAACGTGGTAAGCGCTACCATTGCAGGCCTTGCATCCCTGAGAGATGCAGAACAGGTCGCAGCTATGCGCGGCAAGTCTGCACAGGAAATCATTGGCTAAGAGGAGGAGAAACGCTATGGCACAGCTCAAAATCAAGCTCGTAAAGAGCCTTGTGGGCAGAAAAGACGACCAGATTGCGACAGCTCATTCCCTCGGACTGCACAAAATCGGCGCTGTTACCGTACAGCCGGATAATGACGCTACCAAGGGCAAGGTCGCTAAGATCTCCCACTTGATTGAAGTAACAGAAGAATAATCTGATTCTTTGCGTTTGACGTGAATTTACGTTTTTTTGGCATATATTCGCTCAGACAACATACTGGGCAAGGAGGTGCGAACACATGAAACTGCATGAGCTTTCCCCGGCACCGGGTTCCAATACCAAGGCGTTCCGCAAAGGTAGAGGAAATGGTTCCGGAAGCGGTAAAACCGCCGGCAAAGGCCATAAGGGCCAGAATGCACGTTCCGGCGGCGGAGTAAGACCAGGATTTGAAGGCGGCCAGATGCCGCTCCAGAGACGTATCCCGAAGAGAGGTTTTAACAACATCTTCGCGACCAGATACACCGCAATCAACGTCAGTGCCCTCAACAAATTTGAAGACGGCGCTGTCGTCGATATGAATGCGCTGATGGAAGCGGGTCTTGTTAAAAAGGCGCTCGACGGAGTCAAGATTCTCGGTAACGGCGAGCTGACCAAAAAGCTGACCGTGAAAGTCGCTGCTTACTCTGCATCTGCAAAGCAGAAAATTGAGGAGGCAGGCGGAAAGGCCGAGGTGATGTAAGGTGTTTGATATTTTTCGAAACGCCTGGAAAGTCCCCGACTTGAGGAAAAAGCTGCTTTACACTCTGTTTATCGTCCTGATATTCAGAGTGGGGGCTGCAATCCCTGTCCCCTATCTCGATGCAAGCGTCATGAACTCTTTGATGACACAATCCGGTAGCCTGCTCGGTTACGTCGACATGTTGACCGGCGGCGCCTTTTCGAGGGCGACCCTGTTCGCTCTGTCGGTTACCCCGTACATCACTGCGACAATTGTCATTCAGCTTCTGACCATTGCAATCCGCTCTTTGGAGAGGCTCTCCAAAGAAGGGGAGGAAGGCAGAAAAAAGATCGCGAAAATCACTCGTTGGGTGACCATTGCTTTGGCATTGATACAGGCAATTGCCTTCTATTTTATGTTTAAAAACTACGGTGCCGTCAAATATACTAGTGGTTTCTCCGGTGTATTTGCTGCTATTGTAATTATCCTGGCCTTTACCGCTGGTGCGGGCCTGGTTGTCTGGATTGGCGAGCAGATTAATGAAAAAGGGATCGGAAACGGTATCTCGATTCTCCTGTTTGCCGGTATTATTTCCAGATTCCCGGTTACCATCGGAAAGTTGATCGCCCTGCTCAAGCTTGGCGGCCAGGGTGAAACCAAGTACTTCTTTATTGTCCCGCTGATTGCGGTTTTGTTCGTCGCGCTGATCGCTTTCATCGTCGTTATGACGAATGCTGAACGCCGCATTCCGGTACAGTATGCAAAGCGTGTCGTCGGACGAAAGATGTATGGCGGACAGAGTTCCCATATTCCCATCAAGGTCAATATGTCCGGCGTTATGCCGATTATCTTTGCAAGTTCCCTGCTTGCGATTCCAAGTACCATCGTTGGATTTGTCGATCCGGATAAGTCTTCCTGGCTCGGAAAATTCTTCGGTGCATTTAACTACAACACACTGTGGTATGCGCTGATTTATTTTGTCCTGATTATTGGGTTTAACTATTTTTACGTAGCAATCCAGTACAATCCGCTGGAAATTGCAAACAACCTGCGCAAAAACAGCGGTACGGTTCCGGGTATCCGTCCGGGCAAGCCGACCTCTGACTTCATTGGAAAGATCATTTCCAAAGTTACCCTTGTGGGCGCCCTCTTCCTGGCTGTCATCGCAATCCTTCCGATTGCAGTCGGCGGTATTACGGGAGTGGATATCGCACTCGGCGGTACTTCCATCATTATCGTTGTCGGTGTTGCACTTGATACGGCGCGCCAGCTCGAGACCCAGATGATGTCCCGCCATTATAAGGGCTTTTTGGAATAAGACGGTAAACGGGACTTGAACATAGGTCCCCTGAATGACGCAGGAATCACCTGCGAGGAGGAGAGAACCACTATGAAACTCATACTTCTCGGAGCGCCAGGCGCCGGCAAAGGCACCCAGGCGGAAGTTATCTGTGACCATCTGCATATCCCATCCGTTTCTACGGGCAACCTTCTGAGAGAGGCAGTCAAAAACCAGACGGAATACGGCTTGAAGGCAAAGTCTTATATGGACAGCGGCAAGCTGGTGCCGGATGATATTGTGGTAGCTCTTCTTAAAGAGCGGATTGCAAAGGATGACTGCAAAAACGGATTTATTCTCGACGGGTTCCCAAGAACCGTCGAACAGGCTGTGACACTCGAAAACATGGGCGTTACAGTGGATGCGGTCATTGACATTGAAGTTCCGGACGAGGCAATTGCTGAAAGAATGTCCGGCAGACGTGTCTGTGAAGCATGCGGCGCATCTTATCACATCGTCTCGAAACCGACCAGGGTGGAGGGCGTGTGCGATCGGTGCGGAGGCAAGCTTATTGTCCGCAAGGACGATCAGCCTGAGACAGTCAAGGATCGTTTGAATGTGTATCACAATCAGACCGAACCTTTGATTCAATATTATCAGAAGAGCGGCAAGCTCAAAGTTGTGGATGGACAGGGCGAAGTCAGCGAAGTCGCGGCTCGTACCCTCAAAGCGCTGGAGGCGTAAACATGATTGTACTTAAGACGAAACATGAGCTCGAAGCTATGCTCGATGCATGCCGGATTTCAGCTCAGGCGTTACAGTACGCAGGGGAATTGGTGAAGCCGGGTCTCACGACCGGAGAGCTTGATACAAAAATCGAGCACTTTATCCGTTCCCATGGCGCAGTTCCCTCGTTTAAAGGGTATGGCGGATTTTCAGGTTCCGCCTGTATCTCCATCAACAACGAAATTATCCACGGTATCCCGAGCAGACATCGGATGATCCATGAAGGGGACATCGTCAGTGTCGACGTCGGCGCCTATTACAACGGCTACCACGGCGACAACGCGGCGACCTTCCCTGCGGGGAAAGTATCCGAAGAAGCACAGGCACTGATGGATGCGACAAAGCAAAGTCTCTATGAGGGAATCCGGCAGGCAATACCGGGCAACCGCATCGGCGATATTGGGCATGCAGTCCAGTCTTACGTCGAGGCGCACGGATTTTCCGTGGTCCGGGAGTACGTCGGTCACGGCGTTGGAAAAGACTTGCATGAATCTCCCGAGGTCCCGAATTTCGGAGAACCGGGAAGAGGCGTCCGCCTAGCGGCTGGAATGGTCATCGCGATTGAACCGATGATTAATCTTGGGCGGCGGCAGGTTAAACAGATGCCGGACGGCTGGACTATCGTGACGGCGGACGGCAGCTTATCCGCCCATTTCGAGCACACCATTGCCATCACCGACAATGGACCGGTCATCTTGACAAAGGCGTAACGGAGGTGCCTGATGGAGCTTTCCAGAGGACAGATCGTAAAATCGCTTACGGGACGGGATAAAGGCCGGTACTTCATCGTGCTTGAAGCACAGGGAGAGTTTGTTTTCCTGGCGGATGGGAAACTGCGAAAGCTTGAGCATCCCAAATGCAAAAAGCTCAAACATATCCAGATCACCAAGACGATTGTCCCTTGTGCAGAACCCCTGACGGATAAACAACTGCGCAAACTTCTCCATGGGTACAACTACCCCGAGTGTGAAGCAGCAGCGAGGAGGTAATTTGCTTGTCAAAAGAAGATGTCATTGAAATTGAAGGCACCGTTTTAGAGGCTCTGCCAAACGCAATGTTCCAGGTGGAACTCGCAAACGGCCATAAAATCCTAGCCCATATTTCCGGGAAGCTGAGGATGAATTATATCCGTATCCTTCCGGGTGATAAAGTGACGGTCGAGATGTCGCCCTACGACCTGAGCAAAGGGCGCATCACATGGCGTTCGAAATAGCCCGACCGGGGCCTTTACAAGGAGGTATTTTCACATGAAAGTCAGACCTTCCGTTAAGCCCATCTGCGAAAAATGCAAGGTCATCAAGCGCAAGGGCCGCGTAATGGTAATTTGCCAGAACCCGAAGCACAAACAGCGTCAGGGTTAACGTTAAATCCGATACAATGGAGGTGCAACTGTAAATGGCACGTATCGCTGGTGTTGACTTGCCGAGAGAAAAGCGAGTCGAAATTGGCCTGACCTATATATTTGGGATTGGCCGCAAATCTGCTGACGATATCCTCGCAGCAACCGGTGTAAACCCGGATATCCGAGTCAAAGACCTCTCTGAGGACGATGTCTCCAAACTGCGTGATTATATTGATAAGAACTACACGGTCGAAGGTGACCTTCGCCGTAACGTGGGTCTTGATATCAAGAGACTGATCGAGATTGGCTGCTACCGTGGCATCCGCCACCGCAAGGGTCTTCCTGTCAGAGGACAGCGTTCCAAAACGAATGCTCGTACCCGCAAGGGACCGAAGAAGACAATCGCCAACAAGAAGAAGTAATTAGGGAGGGAAACGAGAGATGGCAAAAGCACAACCGAAGAAGGCCACAACTCGCCGCCGCCGCGAGCGCAAAAACATCGAGCGTGGCGCCGCCCATATCCAGTCTACTTTCAACAATACGATCGTTACGATCACAGATACACAGGGCAATGCTCTTTCCTGGGCTAGTTCCGGTGGCCTCGGTTTCAGAGGTTCGAGAAAATCCACTCCGTTTGCAGCACAGACCGCTGCAGAAGTTGCTGCAAAAGCAGCGATGGAGCATGGGCTCAAATCTGTCGAAGTATATGTAAAGGGACCGGGTGCTGGACGTGAGGCTGCGATCCGTGCACTGCAGGGCGCAGGACTTGAAGTTAGCATGATTAAAGATGTTACTCCGATCCCGCACAATGGCTGCCGCCCGCCGAAGAGAAGACGCGTCTAAGAAGGAGGAAATTACCAAATGGCTAAAAATATGCAGCCCATCGTTAAGCGTTGCCGCGCGCTGGGTATTTCTCCCGCTGTAATGGGATATGCCAAAAAGGAAAGCAACCGAAATCCTGGCAGCCAGATGCGCAGAAAGAAGAGCGAGTATGCCCTTCAGCTCAACGAGAAGCAAAAAGTAAAGTTCGTTTACGGTGTTATGGAAAAGCAGTTCCGCAACTACTTTGACATGGCTACCCGTCAGCAGGGACAGGCCGGTGAAAACCTGCTCCGTATTCTGGAGAGCAGACTGGACAATGTTGTCTTCCGCCTTGGCTTTGCAATGACCCGCCGTGAGGCCCGTCAGCTGGTCAACCACGGTCATTTCACTGTTAATGGCAAAAGGGTGAATATCCCCTCTTACCTGGTCAAAGCAGGCGATGTCGTGGAAGTCTGTGAGAAGAGCCGTGCTTCTGAGAAATTTAAACGGCTGACCGGTGAGGATGCCCCGATTGTACTCATCCCGCAGTGGCTGGAACGTGACAAGAACACTCTGAAGGGTTCTGTTGCAAGAATGCCTGCCCGTGAGGACATCGATATTCCTATCGAGGAGCACCTGATTGTCGAGTTGTATTCTAAATAATGGAACCGTCTGATTGGAGACGTCTGTTATTTTTCTGCTGGGAAGCGCGAAACATCAAATGCAGGGTGACCTGTAAAACAGGAGGGTTACAGAATGATAGAAATTGAAAAGCCAAGAATTGAGACGGCCGACATGAAATCGGACGGCACCTACGGCAAATTTATCGTAGAGCCGCTCGAGCGTGGTTTTGGCACCACGCTTGGCAACAGCCTTCGTCGCGTCTTACTCTCCTCTCTTCCTGGTGTTGCGGTCACATCGGTGAAAATCGATGGGATCCAGCACGAATTTTCGACCATTCCGGGTGTCAAAGAGGATGTGACGGAGATTATCCTGAACATCAAAGGCTTGACAGCAAAGATCTTTGGCGATTGTCCTAAGACGGTTTATATCGAAGCTGAAGGCGAATGCGAAGTGACCGCTGCGAGCATCAAAGCGGACTCGGAAGTCGAGATTTTAGATCCGAACATGCACATTGCAACTCTCGGTACGGGAGCAAAACTGTACATGGAAATCACCCTCGACAGAGGGCGCGGATACGTTCCCGCGGAACGCAACAAACAGAACCTTCAGACAACAATCGGCGTTATCCCGGTGGACTCCATCTATACGCCGGTCCTCAAAGTCAACTACACGGTGGAAAACACCCGTGTCGGACAGATTACCGACTACGACAAGCTGACCCTCGAGGTATGGACAGATGGTACAATCTCTGCAAAGGAGGCTGTATCTCTGGGCGCCAAGGTCCTCACTGAACACCTCAACCTGTTTGTGGATCTTTCCGATGAGCCTTACTTTACTGAAATCATGGTAGAAAAAGATGATAACGGCAAAGATAAAGTCCTTGAGATGACCATTGAGGAGCTTGACTTGTCCGTGCGTTCGTTCAACTGTTTGAAACGCGCCGGAATCAACACGGTACAGGATTTGATCAACAAGTCCGAAGAGGATATGATGAAGGTTCGCAACCTTGGCAGAAAATCTCTGGAAGAGGTTGTCAACAAACTCAATTCCCTTGGTTTTAACCTTAGCAAAGACGACGAATAAAAACTTCCAACAAGGTAAGGAGTGAATTTCGATGCCAGGTACCAGAAAACTCGGCAGAACTTCCGACCACAGGAAAGCAATGCTCCGGGCAATGGTTACTTTCCTGATCGAAAAAGGAAAGATTGAAACGACCGTGACGAGAGCGAAAGAGGTTCGCAGTGTCGCTGAGAAAATGATCACATTGGCGAAGCAGAATAATCTCCACTCCAAGCGTCAGGTCTATTCCTTCATCACGAAGGAAGCAGTGGCAAAAAAACTTTTTGATGAGGTAGCCCCGAAGTACGCTGATACAAACGGCGGTTATACCCGTATCATCAAAATCGGACCGCGCCGCGGCGACGCAGCTGAGATGGCTATTATTGAGCTGGTCTAACAACGGGAAATCCCCGTTTGAAAGCCCCCTTGAACAGGACCAGTAAAAATGGACAATGGACAAAAGCCCCCTGATGTAGGAAAATAGAAGTACTACATCAGGGGG